>Ga0181520_10002101_pt1 | contig 38329 bp, 31 predicted proteins | sample PEATcosm2014_Bin_29_FD_132451 | JGI IMG/M metagenome (GOLD analysis project Ga0181520, IMG submission 132451) | Peatland microbial communities from MTU Mesocosm Facility, Houghton, MI, USA - PEATcosm2014_Bin02_30_metaG | ecosystem: Environmental > Terrestrial > Soil > Wetlands > Peat | place... | reverse complement strand
CAGCAAGGAACACCGGTGTAGCGTGAGGAGATCCCCGGCTCCCGGTGAAGGGGGGTGGTGGACGAGATGGGAGTCGAACCCACGGCCTCCGCAGTGCGAGTGCGGCGCTCTCCCAACTGAGCTACTCGCCCATCGACAGAATGAATATACCCATCATGCCATCAACGGCGCGCGAATCGCAACTGGCGAGAACTGCCTGTCAGTACGGGCCCGGTTCCCGCACTTTCACTTTTCCGGAGAAGTTCCTGTACGTGTAAACGAAATACGCGCCCGTCAGGATCATGCCGGGGATGAACCACATCAGCCCGATCCGGAGGCCGTAAAGAGGGGCCGCCGAGTTGTGGACGGTCAGACCGAGCGAGGGATCGGCGTTCGAAGGCAGCACGTAGGGATACACGCCGAAGGCGGCGCTGGTCAGCATTCCCAGGATGAACAGACAGGAGGCCAGAAAGGCGTCGAGCCCATTGCGCCGGCCCTCCAGAACACGTATGCCGATCAGGCCCAGGACTGCCGAAAGCGGGAAAACGTAACCCCACGGCTGCGCGGCGAAACTCTCTTTCAAATGCGGCTGAATGCGGAAACTGGCAAGCGTGATCAGAACGACCCAGGCCAGAAGACCCCACCAAACGCCCTTGGCCAACCCTCGCGCGCGATCCGCGACAGCTCCTTCCGTTTTCAACGCGACCCAGAGGGCTCCATGCACCGTTAGCGTGAGCAGCGCGGCAAGCGCAATCAGGATGGTGTACCAATCCAGAATCCCGCCATCCCTGCCGGCGGTGAAATCGGTCCACAGCGGCAGGAAAAACTCGCCCGACCGGTCTAGCGGCACGCCCCGCACCACGTTGCCGAGAGCGGCGCCGAAGAAAATTACGAGCAGCGCGCTCGCGCCCGCGAAGACCGCGTCCCAGAGCGGTTGCCAGACGAGGCTCTGAATATGGTTGCGGAACTCGATGGCAATGCCCCGCGAGATCAAAAGCCAGAGCACAATCATCAAAGGCAGATAGAACCCGCTGAAGCTCGAAGAATATAGCGCCGGGAAGGCGAAGTAGAGGGTTCCACCACCCGCCAGGAGCCATACTTCGTTGCCGTTCCAGACCGGGCCGATCGAGCTCAGAACCGCCTGGCGCTCCTCATCGGTGCGCGCCACCAACAGGTGAACGATGCCGGCGCCCAGGTCGAAGCCGTCCAGGACCACATACAGGGCGATCATGACGGCGACTAAACAGAACCAGATGGTTTCCATGACAAATCCTCAAATCTCGGCCGGATGCCCGGGGCCCTCTTCGATTTCCCGGCGGACCAGAAATAAAAACAGGATCGAGAGGATCGTGTAAATCCCCATGAAGCCGATCAGGGTGAAGAGCGCATTGCCGGCCGAAATGTGGGGGGACACGCCCTCCGGAGTGCGCATGATGCCATAGATGAGCCACGGCTGGCGGCCCACTTCCGCGGTGATCCAGCCGGCGGTGGTCGCGATGTATGGAAATGGCAGCATGAGCATCAACAGCCAGAGCACATGCCGCGCATGAAAGAGCTTGCCGCGCCACAGGCTCAGCGATGCCAGAGCCATTACTCCGATTAAAATAGTGCCCAGCCCTACCATGATGTGATAGCTGTAATAGAGCAGCGGAATATTGTCCGGCAGGCGTTCCGGGGGAAACTCGTTGAGTCCCTTTACTTCCGCGCCCCAGCGCTGATAGGTCAGGAAGCTGAGCGCGCGCGGGATTACGAGCGGATTGTCCAGGCGGCGCTTTTCGAGATCCGGCTGTCCGATAAGGGCGAGCGGCGCGCCGTGCTCGGTTTCAAACAGCCCCTCCATTGCGGCCAGCGTGGGGGGCTGATGCCAGGCGATATTCCTTCCTTGGCCGTCGCCGGTGGGGAAGGCCATCAGAAATGTGGAAATCATGCCGGCGATCACGCCCAGCCGCACAAACGTGCGGCCATACTCCTCACTGCGCCTGCTGAGCAGGTAAAACGCGCCCACGGAGGCCATCACGAAGCTGGCCGTGACCACCGACCCGATCATGTTGTGGAGGTACTGCCAGAACAACCACGGGTTCAGCAGCAGTCCGGAAAGGCTGGTAAGCAGTATCTCGCCGTTCTTTCCCAGTTGGTATCCGGTAGGGTTTTGCATCCAGGCGTCGGTCGCGATAATGAAGAAGCCGGAAAGCCATGAGCCGGCGAAGACCAGGAAGGCGGCGAACCAGTGCGCCTTCGGTCCCAGCCGTTTCTCTCCAAAGAGAAACACGCCCAGGAAGCTCGATTCGAGAAAGAAGGAAAACACTCCTTCCATGGCGAGCGTCTGCCCTATGACGCCGCCGGCGGCCTTGGAGAAGCGAGCCCAGTTGGTCCCAAATTGAAACTCCATGGGGATGCCGGTGACCACTCCCATAGCGAAGTTGATGGCGAAGATTCTGGCCCAGAATCGAGCCGCGCGGTTGTAGTGCTCGTCTCCCGTCCGCAACGCCATGGTTTTGAGGATCACGATCAGCAGCGCCAGCCCCATGGTCAACTGCGGAAAGAGGTAGTGAAAAGTCACCGTGAATGCGAAGTGCAGACGGTGAACCGTCAAAGCGTCCATAAGCGGAAAGCACCTGTCTCCTGTCTTAGCACAAGTGCCGGCCGCCTGTATCCGCTTAAACGCGAGCCTTCATCCGGCCTTCGGAAGAGGGAACCCCCAGCTTGCGCAGGAAGGTCATCATGTGGCGCCAGTTGGTGAATGCGGATTGAAACAGGTTCAGCCCCACAAAGGCGGTGAACAGGAACCAGCCGGGATGCACCCAGTAGCCCAAAGCCACACTGGCCATCACGAAGAGACCCGCGACCAGGCGGAGATAACGTTCGATGCTCATGCCACTTTGCTCCTTCGATTGACAATGAAGTAGACGATCGGGACGGTCATGCGGGAAAGCGCCAGCGAAGCCACTTCACCCGCCATCAGAGCGATCGCCAGTCCCTGGAATATGGGGTCGAAGAGAATGATCGCGGCCCCCACCACCACCGCCGCGGCGGTCAGCAGCATGGGCCGGAACCGCACCGCGCCCGCGTCGATCACGGCTGCCTCCAGGGCCATGCCCTGCTGCAAGCGCAACTCGACGAAATCCACCAGGATGATCGAGTTCCGCACCACAATGCCGGCGCCGGCGATGAACCCGATCATCGAGGTAGCCGTGAAAAAGGCGTGCATCATGCCGTGAGCCGGCAGAATTCCAACCAGCGAAAACGGAATCGCCGCCATGATGATGAGCGGCGTAACGAACGACTGGAACCACCCCACCACCAGCGCATAAATGAGGATGAGCACCACCGCGAATGCAAATCCCAAATCGCGGAACACCTCGTAGGTGATGTGCCACTCGCCGTCCCATTTCATCGAGTAGCGGTCGGAGTCGGTCGGCAGCGCCGCCATGTGTTGCTCGATCGAATATCCTTCGGGCGCTTTGAACTTGTCCATTTCCGGTCCCAGCTTCAGGATGGCGTAGACCGGGCTCTCCATCGCGCCGGCCACATCGCCGGTTACATAGGTCACCGGCATGAGGTTCTTGTGGTAGATGCTCTTTTCCTCGGTGACCTGCTCCACTTTCACCAGTTCGCCGAGCGCCACCAGCCTGCCCGTTCGGCCGGCCAGCCTCAATCCCCCGATCCGCTCCATGTCGGAGCGGCTGGCGCGGTCCAAGCGGACCATCAGCGGCACGTCCTCCTTGGCGGAATCCACGTGCAGCAACCCGTCCGGATAACCCGCGGATGCCACCTGCAAGGTGCGTGCGATCTCGTCCTCGGAGATGCCGTTAAGCGCAGCCTTTTCCTGGTCCACAATCAGGCGGTATTTCGGCTGGTCGTCCTCCACATACCAGTCCACATCCACCACCCCGCCGGTGCTTTTCCACAGATCGCGGATCTGTCTGGCGATCCCTATGCGGCCTTCCTGCGCGGGCCCGTACACCTCCGCCACCAGGGTCTGAAGTACCGGCGGACCCGGCGGAACCTCGGCCACTTTGATGCGCGCCCCATAGCGGTTGGCCACCGGCAGCAGGCGCTGTCGCACCTGCTTGGCGATCTCGTGGCTTTGCAGATGGCGGTCTCCTTTCCCCAGCAGGTTCACTTGGATGTCGGCTACGTTCGATCCCCGGCGAAGATAGTAGTGCCGCACCAACCCGTTGAAGTTATACGGGGACGCCGTACCCACGTAAGTCTGGAGATTGACCACCTCCGGCTGATCGAGCGCAGCCCTGGCGAGCGCGGCGGCCACGCCCGCGGTCTCTTCGAGCGTGGTTCCGTTGGGCATATCCACGATCACCTGAAACTCGCTCTTGTTGTCGAAGGGCAGCATTTTGACCTTGACGAACTCGAAGTAGAACAGCGATACCGACCCGAGCAAAAGGCACACCACGCCGGCCAGAAACCCCCAGCGCAGCGGCGCCCGGCGCAAGATGGCCCCCATTGCCCGGCGGTAGGCCCTGGTGACCAGATCCTCCCGTTCCGCGTGCGACCCAGCCTGCGACGGCTTCAGAATACGCACTGCGGCCCAAGGCGTCACAATCAGCGCCACCAACAGCGAGAAGACCATCGCGGCGGTGGCGCCGATGGGGATGGGCCGCATGTACGGCCCCATCAGCCCGCCCACAAACGCCATCGGCAGGATCGCGGCCACCACCGTGAGGGTGGCCAGAATGGTGGGGTTTCCCACCTCGTCGACGGCCTCGACCGCCACTTCATATGGCGGGCGGGTCCGGTTCGCCGGCATCCGCCAGTGACGGGCGATATTCTCCACCACCACAATGGCGTCGTCCACGAGAATGCCGATCGAAAAGATCAAAGCGAAGAGCGTGATCCGGTTCAGCGTGTAGCCGTAGAGATAGAACACGGCAAGCGTGAGCGCCAGCGTCACTGGGATGGCCAGGAACACGATCAGGGACTCGCGTCTACCCAGCGTGACGGCGATCAGGAGGCTTACCGAGATCACCGCGATCAACATGTGCAGCAGGAGTTCGTTCGATTTCTCGGCGGCTGTCTCGCCGTACTGCCGGGTAATGTCCAAATTGACGTCCGCGGGGACCACAACGCCTCTCAGCGGCTCGATGCGGCGCAGCACATGGTCCGCCACCTCGACCGCGTTCGTGCCCTTGCGCTTGGCGATCGAAATCGTCACTGCCGGCAGAGATTCCTTTGAAGCGGCATTCACCATGCGAACGTACTCCGTTGGCTCCGCGCCGCCGTCGATGACTTCCGCCACGTTACGCACAAATACCGGCTTATCGCCCGCCACGCCCACCACCACGTTGCGCACGTCTTCGGAGGTGCGCAGAAACTCTCCGGTTTCCAGCAAGTATTCGCGATTTCCCGAATCGAACTCGCCGGAAGACAGTCGGCGATTCGAAAGGCCGAGCGCGCCCACTACCTGCAAGGGCGACATTTGATAGCCCGCCAGTTGGGCCGGGTCCAGCACGATCCGCACCTCCCGCCGCTGCCCGCCGATCAGGGTAACGGTGGAGACATCCGGAACCTGTTTGATGGCGTCGTCGAGCTGCGAAGCGATCCGCCGAAGATCGAAATCGTTGTAGCGGCGGCTGGAAAGCGTGAGCGCGAGAATCGGCACATCGTCTATGGAGCGTGGCTTCACCAAGGGCTGCGATGCGCCTGGCGGAATCAGATCGAAATTGGCGTACAGCTTTTGGTTGAGCCGGACGATGCTCTTCTCTTCGTCCTGACCCACATAGAAACGTACGATCGCCATGGACATGCCCGGGCTCGAAGTGGAGTAGATGTACTCGACGCCGGGAATCTCCCAGAGCAGTTTCTCCATGGGCCGGGTGACCCGCTCCTCCACCTCGTGAGCCGAAGCGCCGGGCATTTGAACGAATACGTCGATCATCGGTACGATGATCTGGGGCTCCTCTTCGCGCGGCAGTTTCCACACCGCAAATGCCCCGACAAGCAGCGCCGCGCAGATCAGAAGAGGCGTCAGTTTGGAGGAAATCCAGGCTTGAGCCACGCGCCCCGCGGGACCCAGGCGGCGGCCCGCGCTCACGGCCGGACCTCCACCCTGGCGCCATCCCGCAGCCCCGGCGGAAGCGGGGCCACAATTCTCTCTCCCGCGTTCAGGCCGGACAGAACTTCCAGTGCATCCCTGTTGCGCCGTCCCGTGGTGACCAACCGGGTATGCGCCACCTCATCCTCCACCACAAATACCGACTGCAACTGGCCGCGCTCCATCAGCGCGCCAATCGGGATCGCCACCACCTTTTGCATGCTTACCGGAAAGATGGCCCGCCCAAACATGCCGGTGCGCAATTGCGGCGCCGCGGGGAGATCCAGCTTTACTAAGTAGGTGCGCGAGGCGGAGTCCACCGACGGGACAATTTCGGAAACGCGCGCATTCAGTTTAAGGCCGGCCGCCTCGATCGCGGCTTCCACCGCCTGGCCCACGCGCACCGAGGCCAGTTTGGATTCGTCCACCGACGCTTCCAGACGGTACAGTCCATCCTGCTCGATGGTGAGCAGCGGCGCGCCGGGCGTCGCCAGGTTGCCCGGCTCTACCGTCCTGGTGATCACCACCCCGGAGAACGGCGCGGCCAGCTTCGCGTAATCGCGCATGATGCGGGCGGCGCGAACTTCCTGATCCGCCTCCGCCATTTTGGAATCCAGTTGGGTGCGCCGGGAGCGCGTCATTTCGTAATTCGCCTGGGCTGCCTTGAGCCGCGCCGAGGCTTCATCGAACTCCTGATTGGAAATCGACTTCTTGGCCGCCAGTTCTTCCATGCGTCTAAAAGTCGCCTGCGCCAGATCCAGGCCGGCTTTCGCTGCGGCCATGGCATTCTCCAATTCGGGGACGGCGGTCGCAACCTCGGCGCGGCCGGCCTCGGCGCGCCGCAGGCTCACATCCAGGTCCCGCGCTTCCAGAATAATCAGAGGCTGGCCTTCGCGAACATGGTCCCCCACCTGCACGCTCACCTGCTGCACATAGCCCATCACCTTGCTCGAAATCGCGGCCGTGGTGCGCGCGCGGACCGTTCCGGCGGCCTCGTAACTCGCCGGCCAGTCCTCGATGGAAGCCGCCGCCGTTCGCACAGCCACCGGAGGAGTCTGCGGCTGCGCGGAGCGGCGCGCTGGTTCCACTCCGCAGGACGCCAGCAGAAGAACGGGGATCGGCAGACACAGGAAATAGGGCTTCATCAATTGAGAACCTCCGAATCCGCGTTCAGACGGCCCGCGGCCAGTTCGAGCATGGTGGCGGCGACCCGTTGATCGTGGATCGCGGCAAGATATCGCGTATGGCTCTCCAGTACCGCGGTTTCGGTGCGCAGCAGGTCGGTCACGTTGTTCATTCCGGCTTCGTACCGGTTCTGTGTTATCCGGAGGCTTTCCTCGGCTTCCGCCACGGCCGCCGTTGCGACCTCGATGCGCTGTTGGGCGGCCTTAAGCGCGGCGTAGGCGCGTCGCACCTGGAGCCGAATGGCCGAATCCATCCCTTGCTCATCGGCTTCGGCGCGCTTCACCAGGTGCGCGGTTTCCGCGATGCGGGCCTTGTCGGCCGATCCATTGAAGAGATTCCAGCGGAGCGAAATGGCGGCCAGCCAGTTGGCGCCGCCGCGGTCGATGAACCGCTGGCGATCCGCCTCGAAAGCGCCATGGAAGCTCACTTGCGGCAGCATCGCGCCGCGGGCGCCGTCCGCCTGGGTTTGCGCCAGGTTCGTGGCCAGACGCGTCTCGCGCGCTTCGGGGCGGGAACTGGAAGCCGAACTCTCCAGGTCATCGAGCGCCAGGTCGGGAAGATCGAGAGCCGCCAGCGGCGTGGTCAGCGCGTGAGGCGTATCGAGCGGCAGCCCCAGTGCGTCGTTCAGCGCCGCCTTGGCCACCTCCAAATCGGCCGCCCGATTGATTCTCTGCTCCGTCACCGCGGCCAGGTGCACCCGGATGGACAGCACATCGACGTCGGTTGACATTCCGGCCGCGCGGACCGCTTCGGCTCGCTTCAGATCGGCTTCGGCGGAGCGAACCGCCTGCTCCGCGGATTGCAGATTCTCCGCTGCCAGCACGGCGCCATAGTAGGCTCGCGCGGTTCCGGAGATCACCTCCATCTGGACGCGCCGCTGCTCTTCGCCAGTCATCTTTAGGGCCAAATCGGACGACTTGACGGCGTTCCGGGTCTGGCCGGCGTCGTACAGCGGCTGGTCCAGCGTGATTTGGGATTGAAAGTTGTTGAGAAAATCGGGCCGGTTCAGGGGACCGATGGCGAAATTCTCAGTATCGAATTGGTGTTCGGTGAGCAGCGAACTGAAGACGAATACCGGGTTATCGCTGCGCGCGAAGGACTCGGAGTAGTTGATTTTCGGGAGCATCCCTCCGCGAGCCTGCGTGACGCGGGCTTCGGAGACCCGTTCTCCCGCGGTTGCGCCGGCGATCGCCTGGTTCTCTCGCAGCGAGAGACGGACGGCATCGCGGAGCGACAGGGGATCCTGCGCCCACAGGGGCGCGGCGAGCAAAATTGCCAAGCTGGTTCGCATAAGCGTAGATCGGATCTTTTATTGCGCTGCTGCAGGGATGATGCAGATTCCCCCGGAAGGTGACAGCCAGGTCGCAAAACGCTTATGTCCCCTTTGGAGCCACTACAGAGGTAGCACTAAGCGTCGCGGGAACGGGGGGTTTCGAATCCGCCCCTGCTGAGCCTGACCGCCGGGGGTATGGCCCTGACGGTGCGGGAACTGCTCCGACGTTCAACAACAGCCTGGGCGTTACGCCAGGTTCAGGACCTGCTTGACCGTGCCGCTTTGTCCCTGAATCTTCTCCTGCAACATCATCAGGGCGTAAATGAGCTGTTCGGGGCGCGGCGGGCATCCCGGAACGAACACATCCACGGGGATCACCTGGTTCACCGGAATGAGCGCGTAATTATTGAACACGCCCGTGGAGGTGGCGCAGGCCCCCATGGAAATGGCCCACTTGGGCTCCGGCATCTGCTGGTACAGGTGGCGGATCACGGGGGCCATCTTATTGGAGACGCGGCCGGCGATAATGATGAGGTCCGACTGCCGGGGCGAGCCGCGGAACACCTCCGCGCCGAAACGCGCGATATCGAAGCGCGAGGCGGTCATGGACATCATCTCGATGGCGCAGCAGGCCAGCCCAAAGGTCATGGGCCAGATGGAGTTCTTGCGGGCCCAGTTCACGGCGTTGTCGAGGCTGGTGAGCAGGATGCCCTCGGAAGCGGCGGCCGCGGCGTTGTCGCCCACGGAATTGTCGGTGCGCGCGAACAATTCCGGCGGGCCGCTGGCAAAGGGCTTGTCCATACCGCTATTTTCGCATGGCCCGCGCCACTCCTGTAGAATCGAAGTTTACCTTCGCATGGCTCCCGAAACGTTCGAACAACAACTCAGCCGCGCCGCCGCGGCGCACGGAATCGGCCCGGGCTTTTGGGACATCTGGGGCCATTACCACGAAACCACGCCGGCCACCATGCAGGCGATACTGCGCAACATGGGGTTCCCCGCCGACACGGCGGAGCAACTCGAGCGTTCGCTGGCCGCGGAGACCCGCCGCGAATGGGAGCGCCTGCTGCCGCCGGCCATCGTGACCGGGGAATCCGATTATGTCGAGTTCGCCATGCAGGCGCCGGCGGAGCGTCTGGGCGAAAGCGCACATATCGCGATCCGCCGGGAGGACGGAACCGGCACCGAATACGACCTCGCCCTGAGGGACCTGCCCCACGCCGGCTCCATCGAGATGGAGGGCAGGACATGGGTGCGGAAGCGGGCGCGCATCGCGGAGCGCCTGCCGCTGGGCTATCACGAAATCGCCGTGCGCCTGGGCGGCGTCGAAGCCAGCGCGCGCTACATCGTGACTCCCGAGCGCGCCTGGACCGATCCCCAGCTTGGTCGCGGCGGGCGCGCCGCTGGAATCACCATCAGCCTTTATGGGGTGCGCTCGGCGCGCAATTGGGGCTGCGGCGATTTTCGCGACCTGATGGATCTGGTGGACTGGGCCGCCGACGATTTCGACGCCAGCTTCATCGGCCTCAACCCGCTGCACGCCATCCATAACCGGCGTCCATTCAACACCAGCCCCTACCTGCCGAACTGCATCTTTTATCAGAACTTCATCTATTTGGATATCGAAGGCACGGAGGATTTCGCGCGCAGCCGGCGGGCCCGGGCGCTGCGGGACTCGGCGGAGGTGGCCTCCGAAATCGCCGCATTGCGCGCCTCCGTGTTCGTGGAATACGAGCGCGTGGCGGCGTTGAAGATGCGCTTCCTGAAGCTGTTGTTCGTCGAGTTCCTGCGGGAGTGGCGGCGGGGCTCGGCGCGCGTCCGCGAGTTCCGGGCCTTTGCCGCGCGCGAAGGGGAACTGCTGGAGCGCTACGCCGTCTACTGCGCGCTCGACGAGCATCTCCACCGGCGCGATCCCAACCTGTGGGTCTGGACCGAGTGGCCCGCCCCATACCGGGACCCGGAGTCCCCCGAGACGCGCCAGTTCCGCGCGCGGCGCTGGCGCGCGGTGATGCTCCACCAGTACATCCAGTGGCAGATCGACTTGCAGTTGCGGCGTGCGCAGCGGAAGGCCCGCGACCGCCGGCGCTCCATAGGCCTGTTCCATGATCTGGCGTTGGCCACCGACCGCTTTGGCTCGGATCTGTGGGCCCACCGCCCCTTCTTCGTGGAGGGTGCGCGGGTGGGCTCCCCGCCCGACGATTTTGCCCCCAAGGGCCAGGACTGGGCCTTCCCGCCGCCCAACTCCGAGCGCCACCGCGAGGATGGCTATCGCCTCTTCGCCGAATCCATCCGCCGCAACTGCCGGCACGGCGGCGCGCTGCGCATAGACCACGTCATGCGGCTGTTCCGCCTCTACTGGATTCCCGAGGGGAGCGACGCCGCCCACGGCGCCTACGTGGGCGAGCGCTCGCAGGATTTTGTGCGCATACTGGCTCTCGAAAGCGTGCGCAACCAGGTGACCGTCGTGGGCGAAGACCTGGGCACCGTGGAGCCCGAGGTCCGCGAAATGCTGCGGCGCTTCGGAGTGCTCAGCTACCGCCTGTTTTATTTCGAGAAGAACCAGCGCGGCGAGTTCAAAACGCCCGGCGAATACGTGCGCCAGGCGCTGGTGTCTTCCACCACGCACGATCTCCCCACCCTGGCCGGATTCTGGATTGGGGAGGACATAGAAGCGCGCCGCGCCGCCGGCCTGCTGGACGAGGAAGGCTGGAGGCGGCAAACCGAAGCGCGCGCGGAGGAGAAGCGCAAGATGCTCGACGTACTCTTCCAGCAGGGGCTCATGCCGCCCTGGGCCCCGCGCTCCCCCGCCGCCTATCCGGAAATGACCGGCGACCTGCACAACGCCGTGGTGGGATTCCTGGCCACCACGCCCTCCCAGCTTCTGGCCATCAACCAGGAAGACCTGACCAAGGAAATCGCCCAGCAAAACCTTCCCGGAACCACCTGGCAGTACCCCAACTGGGGCCGCAAGATGCGTTTCACGGTGGAGCAACTGCGCTCCGACCCCGAAGCCCTGGGCTACGCCTCGATGTTCCGGAACTGGATCGCCAACACCGGCCGGCGGAATCAGCCGGGTTGAGGGCCGGTCCGGTTTTGACGCGGAGACGCCGAGGCGCGGAAACTCGAAGAAGAAGAAAGAACAACCAAGAACGACGAGGTCAAAACCCGAGAGCGGCGAAAATGGCAGCGTTCCGGCACCTCTTCTTTTGTCGAATATCTCTCGATTTTCTGCGTCTCTGCGTCTCCGCGTAAACAGGTCTTCTCCCGAATTTCTCCTCGCCTCCGCGTCAAAAATCTCCGCGAAACGCGCTATATTCAGGCCAGACAGGAGAATCTCCCGATGCGAAGACGAGATATGCTTTCGTTGGCAGCGCTGGCCCCGGCTCTGGCGGCGCGGCGCGCGGCGGCCCAGGAAAGCATCGCGCGCGCTACCCGCGGCATGCCCTCCCCGAAGATCAAAGACATTAGCGTGATTACCACCCAACCTTCGGGCGTGCGCCTGGTGGTGGTGAAGATCACTACCGACCAGGCCGGGCTCTACGGCTACGGGTGCGCCACCTTCACGCAGCGCGCCGACCTGGTGGTCCCGGCGGTGGAGAAGTATCTGAAGCCATTCCTGGTGGGCAAGCCCGCCGACCGCATCGAAGATACCTGGCAGGCCTGCTACAACAGCTCCTACTGGCGCAATGGTCCGGTGCTCAACAACGCCATCAGCGGCGTGGACCAGGCGCTGTGGGACATCAAGGGCCGGCAGGCGGGCATGCCGGTGTATCAACTGCTGGGCGGGAAGGTGCGTGAGGCCTGCGCCACCTACACCAGCGTCAGCGGCAACGACACGCCGCAGGTGATCGAAGGGGCAAAACGCGCCATGGCGCAGGGCTTCCGGCACGTGCGTTTGCAGGTGGGAGTGCCGGGCATGGCCGCCTACGCCTCCGGCGGCGGAGCCAACGCGCCCAAAGTGCCGGCCTTGCACGACCGCCCCGTCTTCGAGCCCAAGGCCTACATTCTGCGCGCGGTCAAAATGCTGCACGAATGCCGCAAGGCGCTGGGCGACGAGGTGGAGCTGTTGCACGACGTCCACGAGCGCATCTCGCCGCGCGAGGCCGTGCAGTTCGCCAAGGACGTGGAGGATGTGAAGCTCTTCTATTTGGAGGACGTCCTGTCTCCCGAGGACATCGCCTATTTCCGCCAGATTCGCGAGCAGTGCTCCACTTCGATCGCCATGGGCGAGCTGTTCAACAGCCCGCACGAATGGACGCCGTTGATCAGCGAGCGGCTCATCGACTACATCCGCATCCACATTTCGCAGGCCGGCGGGCTGACGCCGGTGCGCAAGGTCGCCATCCTGTGCGAGCAGTTCGGGGTGAAGACGGCCTGGCACGGCCCCGGCGACGTATCGCCCATCGGCCACGCCTGCAACCTGCACCTGGACTTGGCCAGCTATAACTTCGGGGTGCAGGAAGGCGGCATTATCCGCGGCGTGGAGGCCGAAATCTTCAAAGGCTGCCCGACGTATAAGGACGGCTACCTGTGGGCCAGCGACGCTCCGGGCTGGGGCATCGAGGTGGACGAAGCACTGGCCGCCAAGAGCCCCTTCCGCCCGGGACGCGACAACCTCAACGGCGGCTGGGGCGACGTCCGCAGGTTGGACGGGACGATTATCAAGCAGTAGCCCGGGAATTTCCCTGGGAACGTGAATCGATTGATTGGCGCTTTTCTACGAGACGCCGCTGGCAAGTCCGTCGGCGCTGGCAGGCGGAAGCGCCTGCCCCACCGCGGATGGAATACCTTCGAGAGCAAGGTGGGGCAGGCGCTTTCGCCTGCCAACAGGCTTTTCGCACCTTCTTACGGCCCCGGTTCCGAATGTCTTCCCCACTTCCGCCACGCCAGATAGCCTGCGATGGCGACGCCGAAAGCGATCGACCCGCCCAGCAAATAGCGGTCGACATGCTTCTCGACGGCTTCCCAGCGTTCTCCCAGGAAATAGCCCAGGCCGATGAAGGTCGCAACCCACAGGAAGCCGCCGGGGTAAGCGTAGACGGCGAAATGCCGAGGCTCCAGTTCGCTCATGCCGGCCGCGTAGGCCGTCAAGTGGCGCACTCCGGGGACGAAGTAGCCGATGGTGAGACCCCAGCGTCCCACGCGCTCGAACCAGGCGTGAGCCTTGCTTATGTGGGCCTCGGTGATGCGAAGATATCGGCCGTAGCGGTGCACCAGCGCCAGGCCGAAAACCCTCCCCAGCGTGAAGCTGATGGTAATACCCGAAATGCTGCCCGCCAACGCCGCGGCAAAGGCCAGGGGCAGCGCCAGGCGCCCCTTGAACACCATGTATCCGGTGAACGTCAGGAGCGTTTCGTCCGGCACCGGCAGGCCTACGATTCCAAACACCAGCAGAACGAAGATGGCCGCGTACCCGTACTGCCCGATCCAGGCGAGGACTTGTTGTTCCATGTTGGCCGGATTCCGGGAGCCGCGCCGCTCACACCACCAGCCGCGCGATCTCTACGGCGCTGCGGTCGCCGGCCACCACCACGATGCCGCTCTCTGTGACATGGTGCGCGGCCCGGTCGTGCTCCAAGTCGTACCCTATGATGGCGTCGTCGGGCACACGCACGTTCTTATCGAGAATGGTGCGGCGGATTTTGGCCCGGCGGCCGATATCGCATTTGTCCAGAATCACGCAATCCTCCACCAACGCGCCGGAGTGCACGCGAACCCCGCGGCCCAGCACCGAGTTCCGCACCACGCCGCCCGAGAGGATGCATCCGCCGGAGACAATCGTATCGATGGCCTGCCCGCGTCGGTTGGCGTCGTCGAAGATGAACTTGGCGGGCGGATCAGGATAGCTCGCCGTGCGCAACGGCCACTCTCGGTTATACAGGTTCAGGGCCGGGCTGATGGAGCGCAGGTCCATGTTGGCCTCGTAGTAGGCGTCGATGGTTCCCACGTCGCGCCAGTAGGGCTCGGCGTTGGGAGGCTCGCCCGGAATACGGTTGGTCTGGAAATCGTAGGCGTAGATTCCACCCTTGCCGGCAAGGCGCGGCAGAATGTCGTGACCGAAATCGTGATGGCTGTTTTCGTCCGCGGCGTCCTCGCGCAACAGCCGCAACAGCGTGCGCGTGTTGAAGACGTAGTTGCCCATGGAGGCATACACGCGCTGGTCGTCTCCGGGCATGGTCGGGGCGTCCGGCTTCTTTTCGTGGAAGGCCACGATCTGGCCGTCGGCCGCCGCTTCGATGACCCCGAATTCGGCCGCCTGGTCCCGAGCCACGGGGATGGCGGCTACGGTGACCAAGGACGCTTTGTGGACGTGGTACTCGATCATGCTGGCGATGTCCATGCGGTAGATGTGATCGCCGCCGAAAATCGCCACCACGTGCGGGTCGGACTGTTCCACCAGGTTGATGTTCTGGTAGATCGCATCGGCCGACCCCTGGTACCACGCTTCGTCGGGCGAGCGCATCTGCGCCGGCACCGGAATCACGAATTGCGTCTTGAGCAGTTGCGCGAACTGCCAGCCCTCGCTAAGGTGCTGCAGCAAGGACTGGCTGCGGAACTGGGTCAGAACGTATACCGAGTGGATTCCCGAATTGATGAAGTTACTGAGGACGAAATCGATAATGCGATACTTCCCACCAAACGGTACGGCCGGTTTGGCCCGTTCCTTCGTCAGCGGATAGAGGCGCGTGCCCTTCCCGCCCGCCAACACGATCCCCAGGACGCGAATCTGCATATATCGGCTCTCAGTATTCCGCTAATAGCGCGGCGTTCAGCTTCCAGGGTAACCGAAAGAAGCCGGGCGGAGGCGGGAAACGCCGGCCGCGAACATGTTTTTGCCCTTCCGTCGGTTAAATGAAGGCGCCGCGCCGCTCAAGTGGCTGCCTCCAACACCATCGAACAACCTGCTGCGGCTAGAACCCAAATCGTTTAACGGCTTTCCGCGCTTGGAGCCTTCGAGTATTCCAGGCTGAACAGCCCCAGCTTGACTCGACTCGTGGGAAACTTCCAGACCAGTTCAGGCGGAAGCCTCGCAGCGCCCGGTTCGCTCTTCCCGTCCGCGGGCGGCCCGTACTTGTCCGTGAGCATGTCTCGAAGAGCAGTGAAGGTCGCAGTGCTCGAGCTTGACGAAAGCGGGTTTGGCGAGAGGGATACCGCTATAAGCGTCGCGGGAGTCTCTTTCGTGAATCCGAAGTTCACACGAAAGCACGTCGGCGCTTCGGGGATCTTCCGGATCTGCAGTTTCGCGCAGTCGATGGTCAACATCACAGTAGGGGCGAATTGTGACGCGTTCGAGTCGAAGAGCGGAACGATGTCGTAGTCGGAGCTTTGAAAAGCGGAGAAGACCTGATCCACTGTCATGTCCCATTTGGCCTTCGCCCAGCCGCCTGGATCTTCGCTACCGGCGGAATATGCCGGAAATGACGCGAGCGCCGCAACCACGGCGGTTATCAGTCGCCTCTTCGCGCCATCAGTCCGCATTCTGCCTGCTGCTCCGAATCAGCCTTTCACCGCTAAGCCTACATATACTCCGGAATCTGTATCCCCAGAACGCCCGCGGTCCTTTCCAGTTGCCGCCGGAAGAAGTCCGTCATCCACAGCAAAAACACCTTCTTCTCACGATTTTCCTCGTGGATGATGGGGTACTGGTGATAGAAATTGTTGAACGCCTGGGCGAGTTGGAAGGCGTACTTGGCTACGTGCGCGGGCTCCCCGGCCGCGACCGCGCCTTCCAGCGCCGAATCGGCTTTGGACGCCGCCAGCAGCACCTGCCAGAAATCCTCCGACTGCAACTGGCGGGCCATGGCGGCGGGGGAAAGCTCGGCGGCGAAATCGGGCACATGCTCGCCACGCTCCTCGAGCTTGCGCAGGATGTTGCGCGCCCGCACGGCTGCGTACTGCACGTAAGGGCCGGTCTCGCCTTCGAAGCTTAGCGCCTCCTGCAAATCGAAGGCAATCACCGAATTCCGGGTGAATTTGAGCAGGAAGTAGCGCAGCGCGCCAATGGCGATCTGGGTGGCCACCCGCCTCCGCTCGGGAGCCGGCGAATCGGGGTGGCGCGCATCCACTTCATCGAGCGCCTTGGAGATGAGCGTGTCCATGAGGTCGTCCGCTTTCACGCCCAGGCCCTTGCGCCCCGAAACCTCCACGTAAGGCCGGGCGCGGTCTTCCTCGGAAAGAGGGATGCCCAATTCGGCGCAGCAGCGCGGCGAAAGCGCCACCATTTCGTAGGAGAAATGGACCGACTGATCGGCCTGCCGGTCGAAGCCCAGCGCGCGCAGTCCGGCCACCACCACGTCCTGCAAGTACGATTGGCGCGCGTCGATCACGTTGTATACGCGCCCGCCGCCGCCGAAGCGGCCGCGCTCGGCGCTGGAGTCGTCGGTGGTGATCCACAGCGTCCGGCCATCGGCGTATGTCTTGAACGGCCGGTAGTAGAAATCCTTGCCCAAGAGCCCGAACTTCCAGAGCTGATACGCGATGTCCTTGCCCACATACGTGACCGTGCCGTTCGAACGCACGATCACCTTGCCCTCTTCGGAGAGCCCGGGCATGACCCAGCAGCCCGCGTTCTTGCCTTCGGTCTCCAGGTAAATGGCCTTGCGCTCCTTGAGCAGATCGAAAGCCGAGGCCCAGAACTTCAGGTGCAGGATCTCGCTCTCCCGCGGAAGCACGTCGTATTCCACGTCCAGGCGCAGCATGGTGGCCAGGTGCGCCTCCACCACGGCGTCCGCCACCAGATGGGCCAACTCCGCCAGCTCCCCTTCGCCCGCTTCGATGGCATGCAGGGTGGCGGCCCGCCACTGAAGCGCCTCGGGATTGTCTTTGTAGTAGGTGGATGTCCGGGCGTAGAGGTCCCAGCAGAAATAGTCGAACCGCACCGCCGGATCGGCGATGAGGCCCTTCACCTCGTCCGCCGTCTTGTTCTCCAGGTAATGGAAGCCGGCCACCACGTCGGCCACCTGCACGCCGGTATTGTCGATGTAGTTCTGCACCTCGACGAGCTGCCCTCGCGCGCGCAACATGCGCACGAACGTATCGCCCAGGGCGGCATTGCGAAGGTGCCCGATGTGCGCCGCCTTGTTGGGGTTGATATTGGTATGCTCGACGATTACCTTGACGCCGCCGGCGGCGATTTCTTCGGATTCGCCGCGCAGCAGCCCGGAGGAGAACGCGCTTCGGTCAAGCCGTATGTTGAGGTACCCGTTGCCGGCTACTTCGAGCGAGGAAACTCCTTCGATAGGTCCCACCTCCGCGGCCAGTTCCGCGGCGATCCTCTTGGGCGCCTGGCGCAACTGCTTGGCGAGCTGAAAGGCGGCCGGCGCAGCCATGTCGCCGTACTCGCTCTGCCGCGGCTGCTCCACGGCCACGGCAAGATCGATGCCGTAGCGAGCCTGTATGTGCGCATGGAATGCGCTGGAAATTCGCTTTTCGATGGAATGGAACACGGGAAATCCTAGTATAGCGTCCCCATGTGGGGCCGGGATTTCACCCTGCCGCCGGCTTTCAGCCGGCGTTCTTCGGACGGTCGGGAAAGGCCGAACAAAAGCCCGGCCGCGGGTTGAAAACCAGGCCCCCCGCGCCAACGCGCGAGCCATTCGGCTATCTCCTGTCGCGCGGCCTTTGTCCAGGCCGCACGCGTCAGAAGCCCATGCGGCGCTTAGGAGTGGTGGGAGGCTGCTTCAGTTTCTTGATTTCCTCGACCACCACCGTTATGGCTGAGCCGTGCTGGCCGAGCCTGGTTTCCACCTGGTCGAGGCGGCGGGCCAGATCCCTGTTGCCGGCCAGGATTTCGCGGAGCTTGATGAAGGCCCGGATGATGACGATGTTCATCTGGACGGCGCGGCCGGTGTTGAGCACCGAAGAGAGCATGGCGACGCCGTGCTCGGTGAAAGCATAGGGCAATGTATGGCGGCCGCCTCGCCCGGTTTTTGCTCTTGCAGCTTGCAAGAGCAAAGCGTCGAACTACTCTTTGGTGAGTTGAAACATGAAGTCGGGAGGAAAGCGACTCTTGTTGCGGCGGACGGCCAGGTTGAGATTGCCCGTGGTGACCTGGTAGATCTCGGCCAGGTCGGCGTCGAGCATCACCCTCTGCCCGCGGATAAGACGAATTCTCCGCTCGATCAACTCCACGGGAACGGCCAGCGCGAGCTTCCTCGGCATTACTTCACTTTCATCGCAAACACCGTCTGATCGTCGAAGGCCGTGGTGTTGAACGCATCCAGCTCCTTGAAGATCGATGCGATCAGCTCTTCCGGCGGCTGGTGGCAGTGCGCGCGCACGTTCTGCGCCAGCCGCCCGCGGCCGAACTCGGCGCCGGTGGGGCTCAGGTGGTCGGTGATGCCGTCCGAGTAAAGCACGATGGCGTCGCCCGAGCGGGCCTGAAACACCGTCTCATCGTACTCGCGCTCGTCCAGCAGCCCCAGGGGCACGCCCTCCACGCGGATGTTCAGGATCTCGGCGCCGCGGCAGATCATGGGCGGCAGCGCGCCCGCGTTGGCCATCACGATCCGGCGCGCGGCGGGGTCCCACAGCAGCACGCACAGGGTCACGTAGCGCGCCTCCACCTTACGCTCCACCAGCGAGTCGTTGAGAGCTTTCAAAAGCTCGGCCGGATGGCGCCGGCGCGGGGCCATGGTGCGCAGCAGGCCGCTGACCAACCCGCCGTACAACGCGGCCGCGGCGCCCTTGCCGCTCACGTCGCCGAAGGCGATCACGGTTTGGCCGTCGCCGCGGGCGAACACGTCGTAGATATCGCCACTGATTTCGCGCGCCGGCCGCAGCCGCACGGCCGCCCGCAGGCCTTCGATTTCCGGCGCGGCGTCGGGCAGCAGCACGCGTTGCAGCTCGCGCGCGGCTTGCAGGTCTTCCTCCATCCGCCGCTCGCGCGCGGCCAGCTCTTCGTAAAGGCGCGCGTTCTCCACGCTGCTCGCAATCTGCGGGGTCAGCAATGCCAGCGTCCGCACATGGTCTTCGGTGAAGTGGCCGAAGTGGTTGCTTTCCAGGTCCAGAACGCCCACTACGCAGTCCCGCACCACCAGCGGCGCGGCGATTTCCGACCGTATATCGGGATGCGACGCAATGTAGCGCGGGTCTTTCAGCGTATCGTGCACGCGCACGATTTCGCGCGATTCCGCCGCCGCCCCGGTGATTCCTTTCCCCAGCGGCACGTTATCGATGTTGACCCGCTCGTCGTAGCGCATGCTGAAGCGGTGGCGCAGCGCCTTGGCCTGAGCGTCCACCAGCAGGATGCTGAAGGCGTCGTAGCTGATCAGCTCGCGCATGGTGGTGGCGATCTTGCCAAGCAGCTCGTTGAGGTCCAGAATGGACGAGAACTCCCGCGATATGTGCGACAGCGTCTTGAGCGTTCGATTCTGCCGCTCCACCCTGCGGTACAGCCGCGCATTGTCGATCGAGATGCCCACCCGCGCGGCGATCAGCCGCAATAGCGCGCGCTCATATTCCGAGTATGCGTCCAGACGCGTGGATTGCACGTCGATCACGCCCACCAGCTTGCCGCGCGCCGTCATGGGCGCGGCCATCTCGGTGCGCGTGGCATCCACAGTGTTCAGATAGCGCGGGTCGCGGCGAACATCGCCCACCAGCAGTGGTTCGCCGCGCAAGGCCGCCGTGCCGGTAATCCCTTCTCCCAGCTTGATCGATAGGTTCCGCACCACCTCTTCGCGGTGGCCCACGGCGTAGCGGATTCGCAGGTCGGCGCGCTTCTCGCTGTAGAGCAGAATCGCAAACAGGTCGTGGGGAATCACCTTCTGCACGATCCCCGCCACGTTGGCCAGAAGCTGGTCCAGATCGAGCGTGGCGGCGGTGGCCGCCGAGACTTCGAGCAGGTAATCGAGCAGCTCGGACCGCTCTCGGAAGCGTACCTTGTCTTTGCGCGTAGCTGGCATCGGTCCTGTTCCCAGGGGTGGACGCGAATCAGGCAGCGGTGGCCTCGACAATCTTGACGCTGGCGCTGGCCCCAATGCGCGTGGCCCCCGCCGCCGTCATGGCCCGCAAGTCCTCGAGCGTCCGGATTCCGCCGGCGGCCTTTATTCCCATGTCCGGCCCCACCACCGAGCGCATCAGCGCCACATCGTGGGCAGTCGCCCCGGACGGGCCGAAACCGGTGGAAGTTTTCACGAAGTCCGCCCCGGCCAGTTTCGAAAGCGTGCAGGCCGCGGCCTTCTGATTGTCGTCGAGCAGCGCCGTTTCGAGGATCACTTTGACGATCGCTCTGGCGGCGTGCGCGGCCTTCACCACCTCACGAATATCCTCGCGCACGGCATCGTGTTCGCCCGAGCGCAGCGCGCCCACGTTGATCACCATGTCGATTTCCTGGGCCCCCGCGCGCAGGGCCGCCTGGGTCTCCGCGACCTTGGCCTCCGTACTGGTGGCCCCCAGCGGAAAACCCACCACCGTACATACTTTCACGGGCGACCCGGCCAGCTCCGCTTTCACCACCGGAACCCAATACGGGTTCACGCACACGCTCGCGAAATTGTATTGCCGCGCCTCCCGGCAGACCTTGACTACGTCGGCGCGCGTGGCTTCAGGCTTGAGGATGGTGTGGTCGATCACGCTGGCGATAGCCGGATCGATCCGGGTGAGCCGCTCGCTCGCCGAAACGCGGTCCGCCCCGGCGGCGAGGATCTGCTTCGTATTGCGCGCGCAGGTCTGCGCGCACCGCTGCACGCAGCCCGGGCAAACCGCATCCGCAAGGTTCAGCCCTTCGCCTTTCTTGGGCGCAACCGGCGCGCCGGCGCGCCCCAGCCGCGCCAGGATTTCCTCGCCGATCTGCGCTACCAGGTTGTCCAGTTCCGCCGCGGTCACAGGGAAACCTTCTTGGAGTATTTTTGTTCGATATCGAGGATTTTCCGCACCCGCGCCTGGTGCCGGCCGCCCGCGAAGGGAGTGGCGAGCCAAGTGCGCAGAACCTCTTCCGCCTGGGTCTCTGTCAGGAGCCGTCCGCCGAGAGTAAGTACATTGGAATCATTGTGTTCCCGGCTATTTCTGGCGGAAGCTTTATCATAGCACAGGGCCGCCAGAATGCCCGGAACCTTGTTCGCCGCCATAGCCGAACCGATGCCCGCACCGTCCACGATGACGCCCCGCGCCGCCTGCCCCGCGGCCACCATTTCGGCCACCCGCAGCGCGATATCGGGGTAATCCACGGGCTTCTCATCGTGCGCGCCCAAGTCGCAGACCTCGAGCCCCAAGCTCTCCACCACCGGCTTGAGCGCTTCCTTCATGCGGAATCCGCCATGGTCCGAGCCCATGGCGACGATTTTCTGCGGCGGCGTCCCCGCCAGCTCGCTTTCCGGCACTTCCTTGATGCGCACCCCGCGCTCGTGCGCCGCTTCGCGGGCCGAAGGCGTCACCACGGACCCGATCGGAACACGCAACTCGCCGGAAGCCGGTACGTCCTGCGCGTTAATAACCCGTTTCATGAGGTAAGCACCATTGTAGCCGGTGGGGTATGCTCGGCCATCGCGATTCGCCCTTGCTTCCCCGACTCGAACATATATAAACTATATATACCATGCGGTTGGAATGGGACGAACGAAAGAACCGCCTGAATCTGAAGAATCACGGCATTGCCTTTTCGCTAGCCGCCCGCGTGTTTGGCGATGAATGCCGGATCCTGGAGAAAGACCGGATCGATGAGGAAACGGGCGAGCAGCGCTGGCACGCCATCGGGAGGGTGGGCGGCGCCGCTATCTACATCGTGGTCCACGTGTATAGGGGAGAGAAAGATGGAGAAGAAATCGTCCGGATCGTCTCGGCCAGGGACGCTAACCAGCGTGAAAGCCGAAGATATTTTCAACAAGCCGCTCACTAAGCGCGAGCGGGTGACGTTGCGCCGTACCGCCGAGAGGCAGGCGGCGGGCGACGATTCGCATATAGATTATTCGGATATCCCGCCGCTCACCGACAAGCAACTTGCGGCGATGACTCGGTTTCGGGATGCCAGGGACCGGCTGGAAAAGAAGAAGATGATTTCGCTTTATGTCCGGGGCGACGTGCTGGAATGGCTGAGGTCGAAGGGTCCGGGTCATCTGACGCGGATCAACGATATTCTCACGAGCGTCATGGAGGCTGAGCGGCGTGTGAAGAAGAGCGCATAGCCGCCGGGAGCGGATAGGAGCAGTTCCTCCAAATTCCGAGGGCCACTTTCTTCGCACCGATACTTTTCGCGAGTGCCGGTGTTTAGAGAACTGTGAGCCGCGAGGGGGACGCATGAAAACGCTCTTGTCTCTGATACTGTTATCCGCTTTCGCATTCGGCCAGACCCGGCCGCCGGTGATGACGGATCGCGCCGCGGCGCGTTTTCTGGATCAGGCGACGTGGGGGCCTACGCCCGCCTCGATCACATCGCTCGAACAGATGGGAATCGCGAACTGGCTCGATTCGCAGTTCTCGGCGCCCGTGTCCGATCTGCCGGATCAGGCCATCCTGACCTCCGACGGCAAGTCGAATAACGATCTTGGGCCCGTGCAGGCTGCGTTTTTTCAGAACGCCGTGACAGGGCAGGATCAGTTGCGCCAGCGCGTGGCCTTCATCCTTTCCCAGATCTGGGTGGTATCGCAGGTGTCGGTTCATCCGGCCTACGCGTTTCCTCCGTACTGGCGCATCTTGCGCGACAACGCGTTTGGAAATTACCGGGACATCATCAAAGCCGTGACCCTCAGTCCCGCCATGGGGACCTATTTGAACATGGCCAACAACAACAAGGGGAATCCGGCCAAGGGAACGGCGGCCAATGAGAATTACGCGCGTGAGCTGATGCAGCTTTTCACACTGGGCCTGACCGAACTGAATCCGAATGGAACTCCCGTACTCGACGCCAACCAGAATCCGGTTCCGACCTACGATCAGTCCGAGGTGACCAATATGGCGAAAGTCCTGACCGGATGGACCTATCCAACCGCGCCGGATGCGACCGCCAAGAACAATAATCCACCCTACTATTTCGGTCAGATGTTCGCGGTGGAAGCGGAGCATGACGCCAGCACGAAGACAATCTTCAACAACGTCGTCGTTCCGGCCAGACAGACCGCCGGGCAGGATTTGGACACCGTCCTCGACGCCATGATGCGGCAGCCTACCATGGCGCCCTTCATCGTTAAGCAACTCATCGAGCACATGGTGACCAGCAATCCGAGCGTCGACTACGTGCAGCGCGTGGCGCAGGTGTTTTCGAGCACGAGTGGCGACATGAAATCGGTGATCACCGCGATTCTCACCGATACGGAAGCGCGCGCCGGAGACGATCCCATCGCTCCCGTGAGCGCCACGTTCGGCCATTTGCGGGAGCCGGTTCTATTCCTCGCCAACCTGGTTCGCGGATTGAACGGGACACTCACCGCGACTAACTCGCTCAATTCCTATGCGAACGAAATGGGTGAAGACCTGTTCAACGCGCCCAGCGTGTTCAGTTACTTCTCGCCGCAGAACCGGACTCAGGGCGGATTGCTCGGTCCGGAGTTTCAGATTTATTCCACGCAGACGGCCTCGGACCGGGCGAACGTGATCTCGGCGGCCTTGTACGGGTCGCTCGACAAGACCACCAAGCTCGATCTGTCCTCGTTTGTCGCCGCGGCGGGCTCTGGCGATCTGCTCGAGACCATCGCCTACGTCTTCCTGCACAGCGGAATATCTTCGAACCTCGCGCAGGCGGCGGCGAATGCGGCGGACGCCGCGGCCACGCCCACGGCGAAGGCTCAGGCCGCGCTCTATATAGCGCTTACATCGAGCGAATATCAAGTGATTCAGTGAGAGGAAACCATCATGTTTACACGTCGAGGGTTCGTTCGAGTCGCCGCGGGCTCAGTGGGATCGTTGGCGCTGCGGCCGTTCGGGTTATGGCCCGCGCTCGCGCAAAGCGGTCCTAACTATCGCGCGCTGGTGTGCATCTTCCTGTTCGGCGGCAACGATTCGAATAACACCATCGTTCCCATGGACGATGCGAGCTACAAGGCGTATACCTCGATTCGCGGCAGCCTCGCGCTGAGCGCGTCGGAATTGACGCCCACGGTCTACAGCGCGGCCAATGCGCCCTATGCGTTTCACGCCAAGCTGGTGGAGCTCGCGAGCATGTTCTCGTCGAAAGAGCTGGCCGTGGCGGCCAACGTCGGATCGCTGGTCCAGCCTCTCACGCGCGCCCAGTATCTGGCGCAGCAGGCGCCCGTTCCGTTGAATCTTTTTTCGCACGCCGATCAGCAGTTGCAATGGCAGACGTCCATCGCGCAGGGCAATTCTCCAACCGGATGGGCCGGCCGCGCGGCCGATTACATCGAGTCTCAGAAGATCAACTCGTCGAGTTTTCCGGTGTTCTTTTCGGTGGCCGGAAATGCCCTGTTGGGGACCGGGGCCACCACCCAGCCGGTGGCCGTGGCCCCCGGCGGAACGTTGCAGCTTTCGGGATTCAATTCATCGGCGGCCTCGCAGGCGCGATGGAGTTCGCTGAACAATCTGCTCACCCTCGATTCGGGGGTGTCGCTGGCGCAGGCGGCCAACGAAACGCTGGCCAACAGCATCGCCGACGCCACCGCGCTGGGACAGGCGCTGGCCAAGGGAACGCCCCTTAAGACCCAGTTTCCGGACACGCCCCTGGCGCAGCAGTTGCAGCAGGTCGCGCAGATCATTCAGGTGGCGAGCTATCTGGGCATGAGCCGGCAGGTTTTCTTCTGCTCGCTCGGCGGATTCGACACCCACGCCGGCGAGATCGAGGCTCACAACACGCTCTATCCGGAGCTCAGCCAGGCGATCGCGGCTTTCTACGCGGCGACCCAGGAGTTGGGCGTCGCGCAGAATGTGACCGCCTTCACGGAGTCCGATTTCAGCCGGACGTTCCAGCCGACCACCACCGACGGTTCCGATCATGCCTGGGGCAGCCATCACCTGGTGGTCGGCGGCGCCGTGCAGGGCGGGCGGATTTACGGCGCTTTCCCGACCTTCGAGCTGGGCGGCCCGAACGACACGGATACGCGCGGACGTTGGATTCCGACCCTTTCCGTCGATCAGTATGGCGCCACGCTCGCTTCGTGGTTCGGGATTCCCGACGAGGCCTTGCCGGCGGTGTTTCCGAACCTTGCGAACTTCGGAGCGCGGAACATCGGTTTCCTCGGATCGTAGACGGGCGTATCCCAAGAGCCGCTCCGCCGCGGCGGTTCAAGGTCCAAACCCGCGCCCGCCGAAATCGTGCACCATCACCCGCATGCCCTCGACGAGCGCCGCGGCTGCCGCGGCGAACCCGCTCCCGGCGTCGATTTCGCACACCGTCCATTCGCCGTCCAATTCGGCCCCCGCGCCGTACAAACCGGTTCCCCGCGCTTTCAGCATGGCCTCGATGCGCGTCCAGCGCCGGAAAAAATCCCGCTCGCGCTTCGCCTCGGGCACGGCCGCCAGCGCCTCCGCCTCGCTCGGCGGAAAGAAGCGTTCGGCGATGGCGGCGTGTTCCGGAATCGGCCGCAAGAGCTCGATGTCCACCCCCACCTCAACCCCCAGCGCTACGCCAACCAGCGCCATGTCGCGCGAATGCGACAGGTTGAAGTGGATTTCGGGCGCGGCCGCAAGGAAAGGTTTTCCGTTCTCGGCCATCGCGAAGTCCAAGGGCGCGGAAGTGATGCCCGCCAGAATCGAGCGCAGCGCGCGGTGAGAGCGCAGATAGCGTGTTCGAACCTCCGCCGAGTGGAAACGCGCGGCGCGGGCCACTTCGCTGGGAGCCGCGGGAATCAGCGCATCTTCGTCGAGCATGTCCAGGCGCACGCGCCAGACGTGAAGTTCGCCGGGGCTCAGCATGTTTCCTCCAGGTCCGCCTCGAGCGCCGCCAGCGCCTCCGCGCGGCTCTCGTGCGGAAAGAAATGCCCGCCGGCGAACATCCGCACCTCAAAGCCGGCGGTGGTTTGCTCACGCCACGCCTGCAAATGTTCGGGCAGGATGTGAGGATCGCCGCTGCCTCCGTAGGCGCGTATGGGCAGGCTCAGCGGCGCGTCTTCCGTGTAGACATAACGGCGGTAAAGCGCGGCGTCGGCGGTGAGCGCGGGCAGGATGGCCCGCAGCACCGCCGGGTCTTCCATGGCTTCGGCCGGGATGCCGCCCAGACGCCGTAGTTCAGCCAGAAATTGCTCCTCCGAAGGGTCTGGCGGCGGCGCGTAGTGGCGGCGAAACTGCGGCGCGCGCGCTCCCGAGGCCACCAGCAGCCTGGGCTGCGGCAGCCCGCGCTTTCGCAACAGGCGCGCTAGTTCGAAAGCCACCGCCGCGCCCATGCTGTGGCCGAAGAACGCAAAGGGACGCTCCAGATACCCCTCGATGGCGGCGGCCAGCGCTTCCACCAAGGCTCCCATGCGCTCATAAGGAGCCTCGGCCGCTCGCGATTCGCGGCCGGGCAGGCGGATGGGGCGCACGGCCACGCCCGCCAGCCGCCATCCGGCGAAGGCCGCCGCGCCGCCGCCGGCATAGGGAAAGCAAAACAGCCTCGCGGGTTCGGCCGATTCCTGGGAGGCAGGCCAGGAGGCCTGCCCCACTTCCGGGAACCACGCGGCCGCGGGCGCCCGTTTGCGCAGAAGCAAGGCCAGCAGATGCCGCTTATCGGGCGTCAACGCGTCGGGCGGGTTCAACGTGGCGCGGGCACTCGTGCCTGACGCGTCGGCGCCCATGCCGACGCTTGGCTGAGGCATTCCCCCACCGCGAACTCGTGTCGAGACGAGTCTCGACACGGCAGGCGCGAGTGCCCGCGCCACCCCCGCTCGCGCCGCTATCCCGCCCAACAAGTCTTCAAACGGCTCCACGCTCAGGCCGTCGGCGTAATTCTGCGCCGCCGCCTGCGACGCCACGGCGATTTCCTCATAGTGCGCCCGATCGCCCAGCAAACGCCCCAGCGCTTCCCGCCACGGCCCGATATCCTGCTCCGGGACCTCGGCCACCGGCGCCATCCGTTCGTCCAGGCGGGCCCGGTATTTCACGATGGGGTTGACCGGCAGAAGGTACGGCGCGCCCATCATGGCCTCCGGAATGCCGCCCACATCGCTGGCCAGCACCGGCACGCCGCGCAACATGGCTTCCACCACCATGCGCGAGCGCGCCTCGGCCCACAGCGACGGCACGAGCAGCACGCGCGATCGGGCGAACAGAAGGCCGATGTCGTCCACCGCATCGAGCACGCGCACGTTGGGTCTTAGCGCCAGGGCGGCGCGGTCGCGCTCCGTCGTCCCCCATGTGGGTACGGCCGCGAAGGCCGTCTCGGGGAAGGCGTCCGCCAAGGCCAGAAAGATGGCGATGCCCTTTACCGCGCACGGGTTCGCCATCACCACAAACTCATTGTCCAAACTGCCCAGCCGGGACCGGTCGCCCGCCTCCAGAAGTGAGATGGGCACGTGCGTGGCGGGAATGCCCGCGTACTGGCGGATGTACCGGGCCACATACTCGCTCACGCCCACCACTCCGGCGGCGGCGCGTAGGCGCTCGGTCTTGGCATCGCTGGGGAAGGCGCACTCGGGGCCAAAGGGTAGCGCCAGCGTGGCGCGCGCCAGGTAGACCACTCGGCTCGGCGCGATGCGCAGGGCCGCCTCCAGCAGCACCTGCGCCGGGTCGTCCGTGGAAGTCAGGATGGCGTCCGGTTGGAAGGCCTCCACCTGGGCGGCGAATCGGGCGCGCAGGCTGCCGGCGGTAATCACGCGCACTTCCACTCCGCCGCGCTCGAAGGCGGCTATGCCTTCCTCAGGAAATGCGGGGCGCACGCCGCGCGCGGCCAGCTCCGCGGCGTAGCGTTCGGTTTCGGTGGCGCCGAACTCCGCGATGCGCGCCACCGCGCGGCACACGTGGCCGCGCGCCGCCAGCGCCTCCATCAGCAGGCGGTTGGATTTTCCCCCTCCGCCATGCGCCGGAAAGTAGGGCGAGTTTTGGGCCAGCAGAATGCGCATCAACGAGCCATTTTGCGCCTTCGCAGCCGCCGCAGCAACAAAGCGCGCTTATCGGGCGAAAGCGATTCCATGGTGGGGGATTCGATGCCGCCCGCGGCGGGCGCGGAGGCGCCCAGCGAGGCCAAATATCGCTCCAGAGCGTCCGGATCCACGCCGGCCGCAAATTCGTGCGCGGCGGCGCGCGAAGCCGCCGATTCGCGCTCGTAAACGGCGCGCTCCGAAAGCAGCCGAACCACGGCCTCCACCCACGGGCCGGGGTCGTTCTCAGGCGTCACGGGCCGGGGCATGTCGTGTTCGTCGAATACCGGTTCGTAACGTTCGATGGCGCGCACCGGTATCAGGAAACCCGTGCCGGCCTTGGCCTCCCGCAGCCCTCCCGAATCGCTGGCCACCACCGGAATGCCGCGCAGCATGGCTTCCATCACAATCAGCCCGAAACCCTCGTACCACAGCGAGGGCATGAGCAAAATGCGGGTCTCGCGCAGCATTTCGTCGATGCCCCTCGGGTTGCCCAGAATGCGCACGTTGGGGAGCCGTTCCAGCGCACGCAGGTCCTCGCCGGTGGCGCCCCAGCCGGGCGTGGCGCCGAACTCGATTTGCGGCAGCCGCGCCGCCACGCCCAGAAAAATAGAAATGCCCTTCACCGCGCAGGGGTTGATCATGGCGACCAGCCCGTGCTCGAAACATGCCAGATTGGGGAACGGGCCGGGCCCGTAAATCGGCGGATGGATCACCGCCGCGCGGCGCCCCAGCTCGCGTTCGATATAATCCGCCATGTGCCCGCCGATGGCCACCACTCCGGCTGCCAGGGCCACCATTTCGGCGGCCTGCGGATCGGGGTTCCAACTGGCCGGGCCGAAGGGAAAAAACTGCGGCGTGTGCGCCAGGTACACGACCGTCCCTTCCGCCGCGTGCCGCGCCTCCCGCAGCAGCGCGTGGCCCAGGTCCTCGGAAGACACCAGCACCCTATCGGGCTGGAACTCGCGAATCTCTTTGCGCAACGCCTGCACGCGCCGCGCCGGGTCCGCCACCGCCAGCACGGAAATGGATTCGTCGCAAGGAAACGGCGCGCCTTCGCCCGGCGGCCCGCACACGATGCGGCACTCGTGGCCGCGCGCGGCCAATCGGTTCAGCCACGCCAGGTTGCTGCGCGTGGCGCCCCCGCGCGGCGGCGTGTAGGAGGCGGTAGCAGTCACCAGGATGCGCATAGCTTATGAGGCATCCCGCTCTTCCGCCAGCAGGCTGCGGGCTTCTTCGTCGGAGAGGCCATCGAGTTCCCGCAACAGGTCCCGGTAATCGCCGCCGGCCTGCTCGATTTCTTTCAGTTCGATGGCGCTGGCCAGCTCGGCCACGGTGAAATCGCCGGAGTAGACCACTTCCAGTGAAAGGTCCACGCCATGGATTTGTCGCACGCGCGAAATAAGTTGCACGGCCAGCAGCGAATGGCCGCCCAGATCGAAGAAATTGTCGCGGACGCCCACCGACGGCAGGTTGAGCAGGGCGGCCCACAGCTCGGCCAGATCGCGCTCGATGGGGGTGCGCGGTGGATCTTCGGAGGCCCCCGCGCGGACAGCGCGCCGGGTGGTGGCGCGTATGCGCTCCAGAATGGCGGCCGGGTCGCGCAGTTGGTTGGCGATGCGGGCGTAGTCGATGCGCCGTTGTGAAGCAGGCGCCTCCGCCGGCCGTTGTGGGGCAGACGCTTCCGCCTGCCAACCGGGCCGGTACTTAACGGCCGCAGCGTCCCCGGCCGACAGGCAAAATACTCCTCCCGCCTCGGGCGTACACAGGGATTCCAGGAACAAAGCCGCCGGCCGGTTGCGCTGGCCCGCAACCAAAGGGATCTCCACCGTTGCCAGGCCGCGCTCCAAGGCAATCTCGCCCAGCCGCGCCACCATGCAGTGCTCCACCCCCCGGCCCAGCGCGCGGCAACTGAGCAAAAAAGTGTCCACCCGTAGAGCGTTCTTCCGGCCCGCGCCATCCTCCAGCTTGAAGATAATGACCCCCGTCAGCCCGTAGCTTCCGAAGCGGTCCCTCACGTCCACCGTCAGGCATTCCGCGCCGCCGGCCAAGAGAATCTGGATTTCGGGTTCGGTACGCCGCGCGAGGGTGGCATTCATCTGGTTGGTGCGCTGCGTCAACTGCGCCACCCGCGCCAGGTCGGCCGCCTTCAGGGGCGCGATGCGGATTTCCAGCTCCAACGTATCGAGAAACTCTTCCAGGCTGGCCGCCGCCCGCGCCGCCCGCGCCCGTTCGGCGCGTTGCGCATAAACTTCCGGCCGGCGCTGGTCGTCCTCGGTAACGCCCGCCCGGTCGAACGCCCAGACATGTCTCAGAAACTCGGGAATCTCTTCGGCCGGCGCCGGCAGCGCCAATGCCAGCGCCTCCGGCGCCCCGGCCTGCGCTTCGGTGCATTCCTTGGGATTATCGTCCACCAGGATGAAGCTGTCGAGCCCCAGGTCCAGCTCCGCCGCCAGAGACGCGAGGCCGGCGCCTTTGCTCTCCCAGTTGATCCGGCGGGCGGCGAAATCCTCCAGCCGCAACGGCATCTCGGGGTGGGCGCGGAAGGTTTCCACCACGTCCTCTTCGTTGTTCTTGCTGCATAAAGCCAGCAGCAGGCCGGAGGCGCGCCGCTCGGCCATGAACTCCTGCAGGGCCCGCCGCGCCGGGTCCAACACCACCCCGTGCGGCCCGTCTTCGCCGCAGATGCCCGCCCACAGGGTTTCGTCGCAATCGAGCGCCGCCACCTTATACGGCGGCGTGACAATCGCATGGATGCGCCGCGCGATGGCCGTCGCCAGCGCCACAAAGTACACCGGCGTGTACGGCAGATGGCCCAGTTGTTCGCCGTGCGGATCGTGGATTTCTTCCACCGGATAGAGCGCCTGCACGTCCCTAGGGGTGATGAGATGGACGCCGGTCACTTCCGAAATCGCTTCCCGCAAGCCGGCCAGGCGCGCCTCAAAGTCTGCGTCGCGCCCCGGAGATGGCGGACAAACGGCCACAATCAGCGGCGCCGGAAACGCCGCGGCGGCTGTGCGCACCGCTTCCCCGAAACGCCGCACCTGGTCGCCGATGCCGGCCGAAAGCCAGTCCTCAAAGCGCGCCAGCGCCACGTTGATGCCCCCGCGATTGGAGGCGAACAGCCCGCCAGGGTCTAGAAGCTGCTGGAAAAGCGTGTTGTAGCCAGCGAACCGGATCTCATAGTCGAGTCCCAGCTCGCCCGCCCAAAAGGCCAGCGCCGGCTGCATGGCTTCGGCGGTAAAGGTAGCGCTGATGGCGATCGCGCGATCGTCGAACGGCATGAAATTCCATTATGAAGGCCGCGCCCCCGCTATCTCAAGTCCGCGCGATGTGGGGCAGCCCTTTGGGCCGGGCCAGATCAATAGTGATAGCGGGCCTGAAGAAAATCGATGCCTTCGTCGCCAACCCTGTACACCAATCGGTGCTCCTGGGTAATGCGCCTTGACCAGCAGCCTGCCAGCAGAAATCGCAGCGGCTCCGGCTTGCCATGCCCCTGGAACGGATCACGCAACACGGCTTCCACCAGATCCAGGACTCGCATTGCGGTATTCCGGTCGGTTTTGACCCAGTACCGCAGATCCTACCGGAACTCGGAATGGAAGATGGCGAACCGCTTACCGTCTCTCTTCACCGAGAATCTCTCGCCGCAAATTGGCGACGCTCTGGGGTTTCACTTTGCCCCGGCCCGCCCGATGCAGGGCCGCCAGCAATCGGCGCGCGTTCCGTGGCGAACGGAGCAGGTGAGCGGTCTCGATCAACCCCGCCAGTTCATCCGCCGGAACAAGAGCCACGTCTCGCGACCCTCTGCGTCGAACGATGACCGTTTGCCGTTGATCCACGACCTGATCCAGAACGCCGGCCAGGTTCGCGCGCAGGCTCGTATATGTGGTTTCCGTCGCCATGAGCCACCCTGCTATATTGTACAGGATTCCTGTACGCGCCGGATCGGGAGAACGCTCGGGCGAGGCACCTCAATTTCAACCGGCCGCATCAATTCTCGACCAGTAGCCGCCAACCGCGAAGCCGCCTGGCGCGGCCCGCGCCGGCCGGCCAATTTGCCGCAAGCCGTGGGACACCGGCTTCGCGTCTTCAGTCGAACACCACGGTCTTGTTCCCATACACCAGAATCCGGTTTTCCAGGCTCCAGCGGACCGCCCGCGAGAGCACTACGCGCTCCAGGTCGCGGCCCTTTTCCTTGAGGTCCGCGAGCTCGTACCGGTGGGAGATCCGGGCCACGTCCTGCTCGATGATGGGGCCGCAGTCCAGCTCCGCGGTCACGTAGTGGCTGGTGGCCCCGATGAGCTTCACGCCGCGCTGGTGGGCCGCGTGATAGGGCCTCGCGCCGCTGAAAGCCGGCAGGAACGAGTGATGCACATTGATGATGCCGTTGGGATAGCAGGCCACGAATTCCGGCGATAGAATCTGCATGTAGCGCGCCAGCACCACCAGCTCGACGCCGTTCTCGCGCAGCAGTTCGAGCTGCCGCCGTTCGGCTACTTCCCGTGTCTCCGGCGTTACCGGAATGTGATGGAACGGCACGCCGTAGAACCCCGCCAGGGCCCTGGCATCCTCGTGATTGCCCACGATTAGCGGAATTTCGCAGCGCAGCTCGCCGATCTGCCAGCGGTGCAGCAGATCGAGCAGGCAGTGCCTTTCGCGCGAAACAAACACCGCTACCCGCGGCAGATGGGCCGAATATCGCACTTTCCAGTTCATCTGAAAACGCCCAGCCACCGGCTCGAACTCGGCCTCGAAGCGGCCCCGCGGCAGATCGAAGTCCGCCATTTCCCACTCCACCCGCATGAAAAACAAGCCCAGGTCGTTGTCCTGGTGCTGGTCCGCGTGCAGGATGTTGGCGCCATGCAAGTAGAGAAACTCCGCGATAGCGGCCACCAACCCCTTACGGTCGGGGCAATCGATTAGAAGAGTGGCTGTGTTCCGGGGTTCCATTCCAGTAGCCTCAAGTCCTGTTATAGCTTGTTCCAGGCCCCATGGAGTTTCGGCCGGTTCACGGCATGGTTGGAGCGACGGCAGGCAATTCATCACCGCCAGGATCGGTGGGTGAAGTACACGGCGCGGGGCGGCGCCGCAAGCAGGTGCGACCCGGCTCCCGGAGCCACTAATGAGCCGGAAGCGCCCCGGTGTAGATCACGCGCCAGACGGATTTCGAGCCATCGTCGGTAACCATCAACGACCCATCCGATGCAGTCGCCACTCCGACCGGCCGGCCCCAGACGGCGGCGTTCGGCAGCACGAAGCCCGTCAGAAAATCCTCGTAAATGCCCGAGGCGTGGCCATGGTTCAGGGGTACGCGCACGATCTCGTAACCGGTGCGCACCAATCTGTTCCACGATCCATGCTCGGCCGCGAAAATGTCGCCCCGGTATTCGGCGGGAAATTGCTCGCCGTCGTAGAAGGTCATCTGGAGTGAGGCGTTGTGCGGCTGCAGCAGCACGTCGGGAACGATTGCCTTGTCCTTCATTTCGGGATGCTTGCCTTCGTGCCGCGGATCCTGATTGCCCCCCATGTAAAACCACGGCCAGCCGTAGAAGCCGCCTTCCTGAACATGGGTGATGTAATCCGGGACCAGGTTATCGCCGAGGGCGTCGCGTTCGTTCACCGAACACCACAACTCTCCCGTAGTGGGATTGATGGCGATGCCCACGGGATTCCGAATGCCCGAGGCGTAGACCTTCTCGAGCGCGCCGTCGGGGGTGTATTGCAGGATGTCGGCCCGATGAAACTCCTGCTTCTGCAAGTCGGGATCGGTCTCCGCGACGTTCGATCCGGAACCCACGGAGACGAACATCTTCTTGCCATCGGGCGAGAACGCCACATCGCGGGTGGAATGTCCGCCGACAGGAAGGGTCGGGATGATGGTTTCGACCGGACCGGTGGCCTTCAGGTCGCCGTTCTTGTAGGGGATGCGCACGACCGAGGCGGTGTTCCCGACATAAATATACTGCGGGTTCTTTCCCGGCGGGTAGAAGGCCAGGCCGAAGGGGCTTTTCAGTCCCGTTATGAAGGTAGAGGTTTGCTCCGGTTTGCCATCGGCGGTGATGCCGCGAAACACCGTGAGTTCGCCGTTACTGGTGGTTTCGGCGACGAACAGATCGCCGTTGGGGGCCCGGCGGATGATGCGCGGATTTGCGAGACCCGTGGCGAAGAGCTCGACTTTGAATCCAGGGGGCGCCTGGGGCCAGACATCGGCGGGACGGGGGACGATCTCGGCGCGCGTCGACGACGAGGGAGTGGCGCCGGGTTTCGGCAGACTGTTGACGGTGATGTGACGCCAAATGCCGGGCTTCAAGTCGGTGAAGCTGGCGAAGGCCGAATCGCCGGTGAGTACGTTTTTCGGGTCGGCATCGCCGGACGCGAGCTTGATGGCCGCCGTGCAGGCCAACAGTGCGGCGCCTGTAATCGCCGCGCGCAACGAAAGTCTCATGTTGTTTTCAAACCATCCTTCTTGGTGGTGCCGTTATGGCCGGGACTTTGTAATCGCGGGTATATCTCCAGTTCGTCTCGTGACTGACGGAATCTACTTGCCCGGTTTCGCCGCATCGAATTGAACCGATTTCAGGGCGTTGGCGTCGCCCTTCATGGCCGTGGAGCCGGCGGGGAATCCATTCTGTTTCAGCATGTAGGCGAGGATGTCCGCGTTCTGGTCCCGGCTGAGCTTGCCGGGATGGTCGGCGGGCATTGTCACGCGCATCTTCTCGAAAAGATCGCCCAGGGGCTTGCCGTTCCAGTTGGATTTGAAGTCGTCGCCGGCCAGGGGCGGAAACACACCGGCGCCTTCGAGCGCCTTGCCGTGGCAGGAGGCGCATTCCTGCTGATACAGGGAGACGCCGCGGGCGGCCTGCTCATCGGCGTAAACGCCATCCCATACGGAGGCGGGCGCCTGGGCTAAGGCGCCGGCTGCCGCCAGGACCGCCGCTGCTGCGATTGCCGACTTGGGGTTTAGCAAGTCTCGCATAATCCGACGCACGTCCTTATTGGGGCGGCGCATGGAAGCGGCCAAACCAAGCCGCCTTACCGATAACGTGGCCATCCATAGCCTTCAGAAGACCGTCGCGCGAGGTGTTGGCGGGGAGATCCAATTTCGTATCCAGAGCGTAGAACTCAAACACGTAGTGATGGATCGGCCCCGGTCCAGCGCCGGGCCCGAAATAGACGGGTGCACTCCCGCGTTCGGAAGCAATCCCCGGACCGTTGCGGGTCCCATCGGGCAGATCGCCCGCCGCCAGTCCTTCCGGTAGGCCCGAGGCCGTACCGGGGATGTTAAATGCCGTCCAGTGGAGCGTATCGGTGACGGTCTTGTTCGACGAATTCTCCACGTCGTGAAGAATCACCGCGTAAGTTCTCAAATTCTCCGGGGCCGCGGTTGGATTGCCTCCCAGGTTCCAGTGGAACTCGAACGCCGGCGATTTGTTGTCGCCGCGCATGGAGTATCTCATGGGAACTTCCCCGCCATCCGGCCATGCCGTCGTGGTGACCCAGAATGACACGCGCGCTGGGCCTCCGCGGCCGGCGGGAGGCGCCTGGCCGATCACCAGCGCGGAGCATGACAGGACCACAACCGCCGAAAACATACCCCGCTCGATTCCCTTCATTCGCCCTTTCTCCTTACAAAGGTCCTTCTCCGGACTTTTCAATTTGTATCCGTCTGCCGGCCAATCTCGTCTTCACAGCCCACGCCTTGTTCTTCAGATGAGCTGTCGCGTATCGGTTACATAGTACCCTTCAGATCTCAGGATGTATGTGAAACGGGTCACGATTCAGCCATTTAGGGACGGGCGGAAAGAGGCGCCACGAAGTCCGCGAAGCCCCGGCCGCCAGCGACGCTAAGCGCTTGTCATGGAATAACCATCCCAACCGCTCCCTGACGGTCGCGGCTCGCCAGGCTCTTAACGAGCCGGGCCCAGAGGGCGCCCCGTTAGGGAGCGGTTGCCGGCACTTGGACTGGTTATTTCCTGCCAGGTCCTAAGCCCAAATTGTCTCTTTTCGCTCGCCTGCCATTTCCTCTCGAGACCCTTGGAAATCGCAAAGCCCTGTCACCACTTGGCCAGCCACGCCAGAATCGCTTCTAACTCCATGACTATTGCGCCTGGTCGGGAGCCTGGCAACCGCACCAGGGTTGAGTCTACCTTGCGGGTCTGGAGCGCTTCGAAGAGTTGGTCGCTTTGCGGGTCGTCGGCGTCCGCTATTACCAGCGTGGGCGTTTTGAAGTTACTCGCGAAGAGAAGCGGCGAACGCTGCGGGTCCCAGGGCTCCTCCAGCCGCGCTTTGGATCGCCTGGCGATTACGGAGGCGAACCGCTCCGAGTGCCCTAAGGCCCAGGCGGCGGGCAATCCTCCCGCTATCGAGACCCGTTGCGGATCGGCGTACCCTTTGGCGATGGCGAAATCCACTCCGCTCAGCAGGTCGTCCAGGTCGTCGCCCGGGTCGCGCGTGCGCAACAGGTTTCCGAAATCCTCGCCGTAGCCGGGAGTTCCGCGTGGATTGGCGCACAACACCACCAAGCCTCGCGCGGCCAGGACTTGCGCGGGCAGGTTGAATTCGAAGCCGTTCATCCCGCGGAGCGCTTCCCGTTGATCCACCAGCAGCGGGTACCTCTTGGCCGGGTCGAAGCCGGCTGGTTGGTAGAGCCACGCCTGCACGCTTCTTCCGGCGGATTGGCAGCGGATTTCCTGGGGCTGAACGATCTCCCGCGACGCCAGCTGCTCCGCGTTCGGCGCGGCCAGCGTGGCGCGCGCCGCCGGGTCGAACACGCTGAACGCGAAGACCTCGTCCCCGCCGGAGACCGTGGAACGCACCGCCGCGGCGCGGCCGTTGGCGGCCACGCTCAGATCCCGGAGGCGCTCGGGCGCATCGGTGACCTGGCGCAGCGTGCCATCGGCGCGCGCCGCGTAGACGTGCGTCGCGCCGGCATCGTCAGCCAGAAAATAGATCGTGCGCGAATCCGCGCTCCACCGCGGATCGAAGGCGTCGCGGTCCAGCGCGCCGGAGAGCGCATGGGGACTGGAGCCGTCGGCGTTCATGACGTACAGCTTGCGAACCACGTAGCTTCGCGGCTTGGGGTCGCGCGCCAGGTAGGCGATCTTGGCTCCATCGGGCGAGGGCAGCGGACTTTCGTAGTTTCCGGGCGGCGTGAGTGGCCGGGCCTCGCCGCCCACGGTCGGGAAAGCGCAGACGCCGGCGCCGGCGCGGTCCGCCAGAATCCACTGCCCGTCGGGCATCCACTCAGGCGGTCCATCGTCGAAATTGCCCGTGGAAATCTGCCTGACGGCGCCGCCGGAGGATGAGACCACGAAAATGTGTGCGCGGCCCTGCGCTTGGCTCAAGAACGCGATCCACTTGCCATCGGGGGACCAGGCCAGGTTCGAAGGTGGCATGGCGAGCGCGATAACCGTCTCCGAACCGCCCTCCAGGTTCCGTACGTAGACACGTGAGCTGCCGCCGCGGTCGGATATCCAGGCCAGGCGGTCGCCTTCCGGCGACCAGCGCGGCGAAGCGTCTTGCCAGTCTCCGGTGGTGAGGCGGCGCCGCTCTTTGCCATCGGCGGAAACGAGCCACAGGTTGGCCCGGCGCGCGTCCGAAACGCGGTCATTCCAGGCTTCCACATAGGCCACCCAGCGGCCATCCGGCGAGATGCGGGCTTCGGACAGGGAACGCCACGCCCACAGATCTTCGGGGCCGAAAGATGGTCGCGCGGCGTATACGGCAGCCGCGCAGAGGGCCAGGGCGGTGGCAATGCGTTTCAAACCACCCAGTCTCGCATGTGGCGCGCGCGGTGGGATAAGGCTCCAGCCTTGTCGATCCGAACGAAGCTCGGACGCGCGCTGGCTTCCCCCTGCATTCCGAAAATCAGCCTCCCACCCATTTGAGACAATCGAGATAGTG
>Ga0181520_10002100_pt1 | contig 38351 bp, 39 predicted proteins | sample PEATcosm2014_Bin_29_FD_132451 | JGI IMG/M metagenome (GOLD analysis project Ga0181520, IMG submission 132451) | Peatland microbial communities from MTU Mesocosm Facility, Houghton, MI, USA - PEATcosm2014_Bin02_30_metaG | ecosystem: Environmental > Terrestrial > Soil > Wetlands > Peat | place... | reverse complement strand
CATGCTTTTGTTACAACTTACTACAACTCAACACCCTACAAAAAAACTAACACCACATAGCGAACGCTAACATCCAAAAAACCGGAAAATAAAGGAAAAAAGAAGAAAAAACCCCAGAAAATAAAAAAAATCAAACAAATAACTAAAATTACCCAAAAATTAACCAACAAAATTAAAAAAAAAATGAAGTAAATAGAAAATCTCTAACATATGGAATGAGTTTCTTAGTTCTCTTCATATATTCAACATAATTATTTCCTAATGCCGTGATTAACATTTTCTCCTCCACATGGATCCGGTAACCTATAACAACGCCAAATACTAATAGAATTATAATAACAGCTATCGATGATTGATATGCTAATCCAATTCCCGTTAAAATCAGTAGGTATCCAGTATATGATGGGTGACGTATTAATTTGTAGGGACCATTATCTACTACTTTCTGATCTTTCTGGACACCAATTTTTGGGGAGAAAAAGCGTCCAAGCACTGCGATGGACCATTGTCTAATGATAATTCCTAGAATCATGAATATAATCCCCAGTGTGAAAACCCAACTAGGTAAAGCTGCAATATTAGCAAAACCGGTTCGAGTGAAGATGATAACTATTATAATAGATATTATTATACCAACTATTAATAATAATTGAGTGACATCATCCTTCTCCTTAATTTGAGAGCCATGGCGACGTAAACTGGGAATTAACCGTCCACCAATGATTTCGCTGATTAACCATAAAATAATAACAGTGTAAAATATGTATTTAGCAGTGATTGAAGAAAATATTTCTATCATTCAGTTTTTCCTCCTTAAAAAATTTCATTTATTTTATAAATTTTTTTGTATTTATAAATTTTAATGCAACTTTTTTAATGGTTTCCACACTTTTATAAAACTCTTCAAGCTCAATTGAACTTAATAAGGATAATTTTTCTTCAATATGATCATCAAAGATTTTCCGATACTTATCTCGCACCCGCCTACCCTCGGGAGTCGTGACAACTCTTATTATTCTCCTATCCTTTTCATCAGGTACTTTCCTTAGCAATCCATCATCAACCAGTTGATAAATATGACTTGTCATATGAGATCTGGATATGGATAAGTTATCCGCCATAACTGAAATAGGCTTATTTTCATAATATTTAGAATTTAATATAACCATATAATTACGGGGTAACCTTTCCCTCAACTCTTTAGGATTCACTAATTCCATATAAAATAGGGGAAAAAAAGCTAAAAGGTAATCTATCATTTTATCCATATTTTCTTCCATTATTATATAACCCCCCTCATAAAAAGTAATTCATTTCCGAATAATTCTATAATGAATCACTTTACATATAAAGTTAATGATTAACCTAAAAATATCTTGTCAAAAAAAAGTAAAACTACAAATTCTCATTTCATAAAAAAAATAAAAAATAAAATAACTTACACAAAAAAAATATTAATTTTAATAACAAAAATATAATTTGTTCAGAGTAATATTTTAGAATATTATGAAAAAGAAGAAATTTTATGGAAATTTACTATTAGAACAGGGAAAAATGACCTTAGAACCTATTATAAAATGGACTGAAGAATGTATTAAAGAAGTAGAAGAGTATAATTAATTTAAATAATTAATTAGGTACCTAATTAGAATGGAAAATGCAATAGGAAGGAATCAATGTCTTCAATATTTTGTGTTTGTTGACATAATAATGATTGAAGTCTTGGTTGATTATCAGATTTAACTGGTGGAGTAGTTTTCGGTAATATAGCCATTCATTTTCTCATAACCATCATTGTATCTTCAGTGATGGTGGTTGTAACTAAATGTTGAGCTGAAGTCGTAAACATATCAATCAAAGTATCTACTGTACTTATTTTATCTGTAACATCTGAACTATCATTCACTATTACATTGAACTTATCTAAAATGGGTTCCAGGAAATCTAGCAAATCTTGTCTAAACTGTGTTTCTTCTTTACTTGGTTTTCCTTCACCAAGGTTAGGATTGGTTTTTAATGTGGGTGCTGATGATTGATTTAAAATAGTATGGTTATTATTTGTTTCTGAATTAATTTTTTAGTAACTTAGTTAAGGAATCCTGACTTGTCGGAAATTCTTTAATATTTGCAGCATCTAACAGTTCTTTTTTCATTAGAACTGTGGGTTGCATATTAATCCGACTGTTTTATTGATATAACAAAAATATCTTAATTGATTTTTTTTGTATTATAAATTAATAATAATTAGATTAATTAACACCCAAAAAGAAGAAAAAACGTAGATGTTTTTAGTTGCGGACAATGGTATTGGAATAGATCCAAAATACAATGAACAGATTTTCAGGATATTTCGAAGATTACATACACATGATGAATATGAAGGAACAGGTATAGAGTTAGCTATAGCTGATAGAATAATAAGAAGACATGGTGGGCGAATATGGGTCAAAAACGAATTAGGAAAAGGCTCAACTTTCTACTTCACAATTCCCATTCATTTTATTAAATAATATTCATCTAATTTCTAGGCCAAAACATTATTATCATAGCCCCTGTAACTGCTATAATTCCACCAATAATGTCAAATCGATCAGGAGTTATTTTATCAACCTGCCATCCCCATATTATAGCCATTACTATGAAAACTCCACCATAAGCAGCGTAAACTCTCCCGAAATTTGCAGGTTGAAACGTTGCAACTAGTCCATAAGAAATTAGGAGTATTCCACCTAAAATTGCAATCCAGAAGCTTCCACCCTCACGTAACCAAACCCATATAAGGTATCCGCCGCCTATTTCACATAATCCTGCGATTATAAAAAATAAAATTGATTTAGTAATATCCATTTTTATTATCACATCACTAATTATAGTATTTAATTATGATTTAAATAATCACCGTAACTATCTACATAATTACTGCTGTTATCCCTGAATATGCAGTTTACTGAAATTGCTGTGTTAGGTATGAAGGACAAATTATAATATCTTAATAGCCCCATTTTCCTCTAATATTTTCTAAAAAGAAATGATAAAAAATATATTTTAAAATTTTTATAATAATAATAAATAATATTTATTTTGGAGGTTGATCAATATGTCAAAAGTTAAAAACAAAGTTGTACCTTTTCCTCTACCTATTTGCATTGCAGGTTCTATTATAAACGGAAAAATCAATTATGCCACTTACGGATGTTTTGGACTTTTATCACCACGACCCATTACATATGTTTATATTGGTTCAGTGGAACCGCATTATACAAACACAGGAATCAAAGAAAATGGATATTTCAGTATTAATATACCATCTATTGAACAAATGCAGGAAACAGATTACGTGGGACTTGTTTCCGGTCGTGATACAGATAAATCAAAAGTTTTTAAATCATTTTTCGGATCTGTAGATAAGGCACCATTGATAGAAGAATGCCCCATAAATATGCTCTGTAAACTCACCAAAACAGTTGATCTCCCTGGTCGTGATATATTCATAGGCGAAGTGTTGGAAACATATGTGAACGAGGAATGCCTAACGGATGGAAGGTTAGATTTCATGAAAATAAACCCACTGTTATTCACATCTCCTGATGCTTCATACTGGGAATTAGGGAAAATCGTAGGTACAGCTTATAAAGAAGGAAAAACTATGATAAAACCCTAGAAATACATATTTCAAATTTTTTTTATATCAAAAATTTTAAACCACTTTAATTAAACCCTGATCTTCTAACATTTTCTGAATATTCTGCTCAAATTAAACTCTGCTTCTGCTTCTGCCTAGGACTTAAACTAGCCTGCTGAACCCCTTCACGATATAACTCGTTTTTCATTGCATCATTAAACTTTTTTATAGGTTTTGCAGGTTGTGACGGTTTCTCAAGAATTCTTTTTCCAGCATTACTAATACTGTTCAATGCATTTCCTATGCCTGTGTTATGTTAATCAATGTTTTAAGCTCCAATTTAGTACTGTCATTTTATCATGAACTGGATAGAATTTCTTATTTCTGAATAGTTGATAATCGAACTTTATCAAGCATCCCAAAAAATTTTTCTAGAAAAAGATTTTAAATAATACAAGAATAAAAGAGAATATTAATTCAAATACGGTGGGGATTCAATATGTATTGTCCGGAATGTGGGATGGAAATCGATGATAAATCAGATCAATGCGAATTTTGCGGTAATCCCATTAAAAATGAAGCAGGAAAAAGAAAAGTAAATAAAAAAATATTAATTATTATTTTTATAGTAGGAATAATTGGAATATTATTCTTACAATCCTCAACGAATAATTTGTATATGTTTATGGTAGATTCTAATATGCCGGTCTATGCAGTTAATGAATCGATCTGGAATGAATCTATAGGTCAGAGCTCTAATAGAGTTTGGTATGCTAATGCAACTGCCTCAGTAAATGGTCATATGAATTATCTAGCCATGGAAACAACATGGTATGATTCTTCAGGTAATGTTATTGAAGAAAAATTAGCTTGGTCTCAAACAAACCTTGTACCCGGATATTATTTAATAAATAGTACATATAAATTAAACACTACTCCTTCTGAAGTTAAACTCTTATTCTTTGATAATCCATCAGGAGTAGGTAATGATGATCAATCAAATTTTGAAGCAGAATTTAAGCCTGGTTGTGATGGTTGGCCGTCATAAACTAATTTGTATAAAAAATCTTAATTAAATTTAATAAATAAATATTTTTAAGAGAAATGAAATGGAAAAATATAATAAGCAATAATCTAAGCTTAAATTAGCCCATCCATATCATCCATCTTACCAAGTACCAATTTCCACATATTCATTTAGGTTTTGGAGAATCAATCATTCTAACAATATCATCAGCATCAATAATATCATCATGCTCACACTCATCAAAACTGACATACTCATTTAAGAATGCACCATATTTAGGATGGTCCACTGGAACCATTACTAAACCATTCTCATAGTCTACACTACCAGCTATGATACATATCTTCTTATCCTTAATACTTGTAATTTATTCAATAGGATAATTACCATCTTCTAAAAGTTGTTGCGCTAAAGCCACCTGATATGCGTTACTTTCTATTCCAATTCGTAAAACATTCCATCTGATAACATTCCATATAGGGGGTTTTGGACCCATTAAATTTTTATATATAAATTATATAAGGAATTATAATGCAGCGTTTTTGGGGATATCTAAGTGTAATAATAGCCACCATGCTATTCGGATTATGGAATACTTTCAGTAAAATCTTACTGGGCTATCTAAACCCCCTCACATTATCCGCCCTAGAATACTCGATAGCAGGTGTCTTCCTATTCATAGTTTACATCTCCCCATTAAATAAAAAAATAATAACAAAACTAGATACAAATTCAGAGTCAGAACCCTTCATAACTCGTAAAGAATATGGTATACTACTCATCACAGCAATCCTTGGTGCATTTCTAGCGCCTTACATTTATTTAAATGGATTAAATCAAATCACAGCAGTCAATGCTTCACTACTAATGAATGTAGAAATACTTTTTGTAGTCATAATAGGTATATTTTTCTTAAAAGAACGATTCGTAAAAGAAGATATATTAGGATTCCTACTCATAATAACCGGAACGGTTTTTTTAGCAACTAACGGACAAATAACCAACTTCCCAGCAAGTCAAATAATAGGTACTTTACTCATAGTTACCGCAGCCTTCCTATGGAGTATCGACACTAGTTTAAGCAAATTTATAAGTAAAAAACGGGAATTATTATTCGTCAGTGCAATAAAATGCTCCATCGGCGGATTCTCCCTCCTAACATTAGCCTTAATCTTCCATGAAAGCTTCACGTTACCAGTAAAAGAATTACCATACCTACTATTCATAGGATTAATCATCGTGGGATTCTCATTCGTACTAGTCTATTTCGCAATCAAAAAAATCGGCTCCACCCGAACCGGTTCACTCTTCTCACTTGCATCATTATTCGGTGCAATATTTGCATACATTATCCTAGGAGAATCCTTCACAATCACCCAACTATTCTTCGGCTTCCTAATGCTACTAGGAGTCTACGTCTTTTACAAGAACGAAAATTCCAGCGTACAATAATAGTAGATGAGACAATTCACATCCCTGAATTTATGCAAGATGTCCAGTAATCAGATGATTTATAATAAACCCGTCAGTTCAGCCCTTTTGTAATCTAACTCTGCTACAATATCTATTAATTCCATAAGCTCTTTACAACATTCTTTAATGCTTGGAGAATTAATTGGGCATACTTTACAATTACGTAGATATATTACGCAAGGATAACAATAATCTGTTTCAACTTCTAAAGTATCTCTTAAATCCAACATATCACCTACAATCAAACCACTGCCATCATATTTCCATGCAATAGTATTTCTGTTTAAATCATAAACTTCTAATTGTTCTTGGAGGGTTTCTGCTAAATCAACACCCCTTTTAGTTGCTTTTATTTTTTTAAGAGACTTTATAACGTATTCCCATTTTTTAATATTTTTCATGAAGGATGATTATTGATAATAACTTATCAACCTTGATTTAGAGAGCATAAGAGAACTACTAAATAAAAAAATATTTAAATTAAAATTATTTTTTATAAATAAAATAAATAAGGAATAACTATCAATTGTTCTGGATTTGTAAGTAAAAAGCAGGAAAAATAGATAGATAAAATACTTATTGATGCGAGATATTGAATTAAGTCCTAAATGACAAGTAAGAGACAAAAGAACAAGTAAAAAAAAACTGACACATTTCCAATTGAGCTATAAACTCTTACCCAATTGTAGGAAACGTCCACTTAATCCTTGAAGTATAGGGGAGATTATTTAATTCTACTAATTAATGGACACTCCAGTTTATCCAGAATATTCATATTAACATGTTTGAGAGTGTCACACCCAGTTAATAGCATTGCACGATGGAAATCATCCTTAACATAATCAAAATACATTTGAACTGCTGTTTCTCCCCCACCAATGCAAGCCTGCGCTAATGTACGGCCGATAAGAGCCACATCAGCACCTAAAGCAAGAATCTTAAGCACATCAAAACCAGATCGAACAGTACCATCAGCTAGGATAAGAATCTTACCTGAAATCGCCTCTGCAATACCGGGAAGAACCTCTGCCACTCCCTGACCAGAATCAAGTACTCTACCACCATGATTAGATACATAACAGGCACTTGCACCGGAATCAACCACAGTCAAAGCATCCTCCACACTCATAATATCTTTAAAGATCACTGGTTTACTAGTAGAGTCAACTAATTCTTTTAAATCATCCTCATTCTTCCGGTAAAGCCTTTTACCACTGGAACTCCAATAAGTAGAACCAGCACCACCCAAATCAACTCCCATAGCAATCACATCCAAACTTTCCGCGAGATGGAATAGTTCAATTAATCTATCTTGTGATTGTGGTTTAAAGAAAGGAATACCCCATCCCTGATTCTTCCCCACAGTATTTAATCCCAAATCATCAGCTGCACTAGGAGTATTTCCAACCGCACCAATAGATCCAAAATTCTCTGCACCCTTCAATAAACCCCAATATAAATCTTCCTCACTAATGGCAGCATTTAAACTTGGTTTTGCACCAGATAATGGTGCTCCCATGACAGGGATGATGATTTTTTTCCCGAATATTGAAATGGACATCTCTGGTTCATGATGGGTTTTAATAACTTTCATCTTTAAACGGTATTGTTGGAGTGTGTTATAATTTGTGGAAAAGGTTTTACCTTGCCCAGCACCGCCCATTCCAATAGGAGCACCATATTTCTGACCGAAACAAGTGTGATCATAATCACCATCACAAACTGGGTAAACACCACATATATTAGTAAGCATTTCCCTACCACGGTCACGATAATAATTCAAATCCTTATCGACAAGGATGGGTTCCTCTTCAGTTTCTTGTGACACCGTTTCTTCACCCAGCGGATGCAGGCAACATTTTATTGCTCCACAGACAGGGCAGCGATAAGTGTCTGGAATATCTTCCACTTTAGTGCCGGGTTTAAGGTTTAATTTTGGATCTCCTCTCTCCTCATCATAGACGAATACATTGCAATTATGGCATAAGAATCTCATTTACATTAACTCCACAAAATTAATTCTTGAAAAATTATATTACGATTAATTAATTTGTTGTAACATTTAGATAATTTTTACTCACATCTATTAAAAAAAGCCAGCAATATTGTATAATAATTTATAATAATATTTTTTTTTAATGAATTCTATAAATTTCAAATAAATTTATTAAATTGAATATTTTTCGGCTTCCAAAATGCGAATACTTTATTATAGGGTTTAGTGAATAAATCAATATTAGTTCGATACTTATCGAATTATAGAATTAATAAAATGAAATGTACTTATGATTCACATGAATACCAAAAAAATGGCTAAGGTTTTTAAAGCCCTATCAAATCCTAACAGGTTAGAATTATATCTTAAAATCGTTGAAAAACATGAAACCAATTATGAAACTGGCTGTGACTGTTTAATCAGTGATATTACTAAGTACTTAAATATTGGTGCTCCCACCATCTCACATCACCTTAAAGAATTAACAAATGCCGAATTAATCTTTACAGAAAGAAAAGGCAAGTATTTAGTAGCTAAAATTAATGAAGAGATGGTTAATGAAGTGAATGAACTATTAAAATTATATAAGAGATAATAGTTAAATTTTTAAAAAAAGCAATTTGAAGTTTCTCAAATTATTTAAATATTTTTGAAATTATACAAATATCAGAAAAAATGTAAATAATAGGTTTTCGAAGGTGTAAAAAAAAATGGAAAAAAAAGAGCTCTATGAAACAATATTCAAACGGAAATCAATCAGAAATTATGATTTAACACCACTTGATCAAAACATTTTAACGAAGATATCAGAATTTATGAACAACTTAACACCACTAGATAGTGATATTAAAGTTGAATTGAAAATCATATCACCAGACGATGTTAAAAGACGAGTTATGAAAAAAGCACCCCATTATATAGCTGTATTTTCAGAACCAAAGGAAGGTTATTTAACCAATGTGGGCTTCATGCTGCAGCAAATGGATTTATATCTATCTGCCAGTGGCATTGGAAGCTGCTGGCAGGGAATTCCCAAACCAACCAAAGATGTATTACAGGGTTCTGATCTTGAATTTATCATTTTAATAGCATTCGGAAAGCCAGCAGAATCATTACATAGAAGTAATCTTTCAGAATTTAAGAGAAAACCACTCAATGAGATAAGCGATATCAAGAACACAGATAAATTATTGGAAGCAGCTCGTTTTGCGCCATCTGCAGGTAATAGCCAGCCTTGGTTTTTTACCGGAGATGAAAATATGATCCATGTCTATTCCAATAAACCCGGATTTATCAGAGGACTTCTACTTAAAAAATACATCCGTTTAGATGTTGGAATTGCCCTGTATCACCTGAAACTGGCAGCAGAAAATTTTGGCAAGGAAACTCAGATTACGTTTGAAAAAACCGCGCCAGATTACTCTAACAAGGGATACGAATATATTGCAAGTTTGATTCAAAATTAAATAAGTAACAAACTTAAATGAAAGTGAAAATTAGGAATTTTGAAATGGATTATAAAAATAGAGCATATTTTTTAATTATTATAAAAATTTTAGGTGTAATTTTTATGAAAATAATGATTATAACTAGTAGTCCTAATAAAGAAGGTTTAACTGAAAGCTGTGGTAAAGCTGCAGAAAAAGGAATTGAGAAAGGAAACGGTGAAGCTATAATGGTCCGTTTGAATGATTTAAATATTCTTCCATGCGAGGCATGTGATCAAGGTTGGGGAATCTGTCTAGAAGGTACCTGTAAACTGGAAGATGATTTCAAGAAAGTGTATGAAGCAATGGGTGAAGTTGACGGTTATGTTGTTGTTACTCCAGTATACTTTCAAGATATGAGTGAATCAGCCAAGACGTTCTTCGATAGGTTAAGAAGGTGCGAAGCCAATAAATTCATCCGCGAAAAAGGGAACAAAATACAGAATAAACCTTTTATATGTGTGGCAGCCGCAGGCGGTAGTGGACATGGCACAATCTCCTGCTTAACCAATATGGAAAGACTGTTCTTACACTTGAATAAAATGGACTATACAAACATGCCAAAATTTGATTATATTGGCATTACACAAAACAATAAAAGTTACATGCTCGATGCAATAGAAGCAGGCGCTTTAAAAATGGTTAATGGAGAATAAATTGATTTTCATTGACTCAACATATTCCTAAAATTTATTTTTTTTATTTATTTATTAGATGAAATATTAAATATTATATTCTGACTAAGCATTCAATATAATTTAAGATAATTAGTCATCTTTGATTCTTATCCCTTTTTTTCTCTATTTATAATGAATAATGGAATTTTAATTTTTTTTTTAAAAATCTAATTAATTACTTAAAAATTCTAAATTATTATAAAATTTTGAGAGATTTAGATATACTAATCATAAACATTCTCTATAAAAATGAGAGTAAAAATTTGAATCATTATTCCTTTATCAAAATCAAAAATATCCCCCAAAAAAATATATACTATATATGGAAAAATTCGAATTATATAATCCTAATAAAAATTTTTTAGATAATTTACTCACATTTAATCAGAATATTTCTAGTACAATTTTAATTAGTAGGTTAAAAATTGTTAAGTAAAGATAATTTATTCTGGTTCGCCTTTTATGTGCACCCAAACCATTAGGAATAATTCTAGCATAATCACCAATTATTATGGTTAGTGGTCAATGTTCCAGGATTCCTCGAGCATTATGGGGTTTTATATTAACTGTAATGATTTTATGGTTTCCATTCTGATTATTATTCAGCTTAAAAGACGGATGGTAATATTTCGTTAAATTAACTAATTTATCTTAATCTTTTTTTAATTCTATCAAAATTTCTTATTTTAATCATATTAAATTTTTTAATTGTAATTATCATTATCTATAATAAATTCACTCTATCCTCTCTATCTAATTTTAGAGTATAAATAAAAAATTTTTTATTAAATACTGTTTATATAATATTATATAGTAAATGAGGGGAAAATAATGGAAAAAAACATTAAAGAATAAGGTTCTGTAAAGACAGTCCCGTGAGACGCATCCTAGATCCAGAACAGAAAATTCAACATTGGTCTGAGTATGAACACGGCCGCTATTTCCCTGCTATGGAAGTACCAGAGCTTCTAATTGGAGATATACGTGCTTTCTTCAGTGAATTACGTAATTAAAATATGATTTAAATATATATGAATTTTAAGAAAATGGATGGATGAGTAAAATGAAAATGCAACGAGGAAGTATATTCAGACCAGAACAGGATTATTATAAGATTGCAGGAATTATTATGATGATTGGCTGCTTCCAATTTATTTTAGCTGTTAACTTAGCAGAAACAATGTTTCCCGGGTTCAGTATTGCAAAAAACACATTCAGTGAATTAGGAAGTTCAGTACCCATGATAGGACCTTCGGCTATTATCTTCAACCTCAGCATTATAATACTGGGAATTTTATTTCTAATAGCAGTTTATTTAATTCTAAAAAGTGGCGGTTGTCGACTATTCTCATCATGCTTAGCTATAAGTTCCATATTTGCAATAGGAGTTGGAATATTCAATCAATACCCTGGAAGTGCACATTTACTTTATGCTTTAACCTTCCTCTTTGGAAGCTTAGCTGTAATTTTCAGTTACCGGTTAGGACTTAACATCCCCATAGTCATAATATCCTTTATAATTGGATTAATAGCATTATTAACCTTAATATTACAATTCATATTAGGTGATGGATCCACTAACTTTTTAGTAACATATTTAGGTGTAGGTGGCACTCAAATTTTGATATTATATCCTATCATCTTCTACCTTACAGCATTAGGTGGTTACCTTACAAGCAGGGGAGAAGATTGGGTTAGAATAAGATTTACCAACGGTTACTGGTAAAAAAAAATATTTTCAAATAAATTAAATTGGAATAGTGAAGTAAAATTTAGAACCTTTACCAAGTTCAGATTCAACCCATATCCGTCCACTATGTCTTTCTATTATTCTTTTAGTGATAGCTAAACCTATTCCAGTTCCTTTATACTCCTCATTTGTATGTAAGCGTTTAAATATTTGGAAGACTTGATCAGAATACTGAGGATCTATTCCAATACCATTATCCTCTACACTAAATATCCAGTCATTATCTTTTTCTTGCGCTGAGATATGGATTTCAGGAATTTTATCACTACGATACTTAATAGAATTTCCTATAAGATTCTGTAGTAATTGAATCATTTGTGAATAATCAGCAGTAATAATGGGAAGCGGATCATGAGTGATATTTGCATTATTCTCTTCAATAGACATTTTTAGATTTACTAACGCTTGCTCCAACGCTTCTTCCATTTTAATATCCTTGAATTCATTACCCTTTGTAGTAACTCGGGAATAAGCTAAAAGATCCTGTATTAAATTTTGCATCCTTTTTGCCCCTTCAAACAGAAAATTAAATCAGCAAATGAACTGATAGTGGGAGTAAAAGTATTCGGATCTACCCCATAAATGGAATATAATTCATTAGACCAGGTTATATCATCTTTTTGAATGTTCCATTCCCAACTTCCAATATTAGCGATGCGCTGCGCTTCACCTAGACTTATTTCACTCTCCTTCAACGCTGCTTCAATCTGTTTACGATCAGTAATATCTTCAAATGTTGTATAAACTTGATAAGGCTTATCCTCCCATTGCCTTAATTCTGGAACTGCATGGATATTCAACCATCTATATCCATTTTTTGAAGGATTTTTAACTCCCATTATAACATTTTTCACTTCTTTACCTGTTTTTAAAGCAACCATCGCCGGATGTTCTTCACCGGGGAAAGGTGTACCATCTTCATGTATAGCTTGCCATATACTGTCATTTGAAGTTTTATACTTAATTATATCAAAAGTGAAACCTAGTATCTCCTCTGCTGCAGGATTCATTGAAATTATATGACCTTCAGCATCATGATAAACAACACCCTGAACCATAGTTTCAAAAAGGTTTTCATATTTCTTCTCACTTATCCGCAGAGCCTGGTTAAGACTTATTAAGTTATCCCTCTGATTTTGAAGCTCCTCATTAGATATCCTTAATTCATCAGTTGTAGACTGTAACTATTCATTAGAAACCTTTAACTCTTCATTAACCTGTTGTAATTGCACCAGTAATTTTTGAGTTTTATCCTCAGATTTTTTACGTTCAGTTACGTTGGTAATGAATGAATAATAATATTTAGTATCGCCATTCTCATTTCTAACTAAATTTACCAATAATTCAATAGGTACTCGACTACAATTCTTTCTTAAATATTCTTTTTCATATCTAATTGGTTCACCTGAATGTTGAAGCTCTTCCAATTTTTCTTGTTCCATATCCCGGAATTCCGGTGGAGTGAGATGCTCTGACCAATCCATATTTTTAAGCTCTTCCTTAGTATAGCCAGTAAGCTCCTCAAATGCTTTGTTAACTAATCCCAAACGCCCATCCGGATACCATACACTGAATGGCTGAGAAGAATATTCTATTATATTTGAAAGAAAAAGTTCACGTTTTTTACTCTTCTGTAATTCCTCTCCTTTCTTGCGAAGCTCTTCTTCAACCTTATCAACCATTTCATTAGATTTAACCATAAATATAATTCCTTAAGTAATTTTATCAGATTAAAAATAGTATATATCAATAAGTTTTATCTTATTTATTAATTTAATGAATATTTAATTATCAAAATATCTAAAAAGGTAATAAAACAGGCTAATTGGACATGAATATAAAAGTTTTATAAATAATATTAATATTACACTATTTCAAAAAATAAAAAAAAATTTTAGCGGATTATTATGCAAAGTAAAAAAAATTTATTTTCTAATAAATCAATGAATATAATTCCTGCAGTTGATATAAAAAATGGTAAATGTGTACAGTTAATCCAGGGTAAACCAGGGACTGAACAGATAATTATTGATAACCCCGTGGAAGTTGCCTTAAACTGGCAGGAGAAAGGTGCAAAAAGTCTGCACCTCATAGATTTAGATGGAGCATTTGGAGATAAACGTCGTAATCAAAGTGTAATTGGTGAAATTATAAAAGAAGTATCTATTCCCATACAAATGGGTGGTGGAATAAGAAGCAAAGAAGATGCAATGACATTACTAGAAATGGGTGTTGACCGTATCATAATGGGTACTATGGCTATAAAGAATCCCTTAATTGTACAAGAACTCGCAAATGAATTTAATTCCAATAGGATCATAGTAGCACTCGATAGTAAAGATTCGCAAGTAGTAATTAAAGGTTGGACTGAAAAAACAAGTAAAACAGCCTCCCAACTAGGTAAATTAATGGAAGAGCATGGTGCTGGATATATACTATTCACCAATGTGGATGTAGAAGGTCTACTAGAAGGATTTAAATTAAAACCATTAATTGAACTATTAAATAATGTTAATATACCAGTTATATATTCCGGTGGAATATCAACCATCAAAGACTTAGAAAAACTATCAACCACTAATGTTAACGGAGTAGTTATCGGTTCAGCACTATATAAAGGTAAAATAAAATTTGATGAAGCACTCAATTTATCAAATATAAAATAATGATCATTTTTAACAAAAAATATAAATTTTAAATAAATCTTAAATCAGGAGTATATGATATGGCACTGTCACAAACTGTAAAATGCAGAACCGCTGAATCAGCTGGTAAATTATCTAAACATTTAATAAAACTGGGAAGTGGAATGGGTAAAAGTTATCCAGGTCATCTATTTCTAAAATTAGGATCACTGAACTGTGTAAATTATTTAGCCAGTAAACTCGGAATAGGCTCTATAATTATCACTGGAACTAATGGAAAAACCACATCCACTAAAATCACAATTCTACTACTAGCTAAGGATGCTAAATTAACTTATAATTATGAAAGTAACACTATAAATGCCATAGTAACCGGTCTTTTAACAAGTAAAGTAGATTTAGGAGTTTTTGAGTATGGTATCAGAGATATAGAACATGCCATACCTGACACGGTTTGTAAAATAGTTGATCCAGTAGGAGTAGTTTACACTAATATTTCCCGGGAACATTCACAGGTTTCAGGACGAAAAAATCCATTTAAAGAATATTTAAAGGCTAAACAATTACTTTCAACACCGATGACAAGAGGTGTAGTCATTTGCAATGCAGATGACCCTAGAACCACTTACATTGGCAAAAATAAAGAACAAGATACTAAAGTAACTTACTATGGTTTAGATATAGATTTAGAAGATAAAACACCCTTAACTGGTGATGTTTTCTGCCCCATTTGCGGGGAAAATTTAGTATACAGTAAAAGATATTTAAATCATCGTGGAATCTATGAATGTACTGATTGTGGTTTCAATCGCCCCGAACCAGACATTAAACTAACTAAACTCATAATTGAGAATGATATATGGTGGGTGACTTTAAACGGAGAGATTTATAATTACCCTACAGATAAGAACTTACCCATTGATTTAAAAGTTCCATTACCTGCTTTTGGTATTCACAATCTATATAATCTACTCTGCGCAGTAACTACTTATATTTCATTTACCCCCAATCCTGAGAATATAAAAAATACTATTAGTGAAACATGCAAATCATTGGATCTCAGTATTTTACCTCCCGGTCGATTTGAAATATTTAAAGTAAAAAATAAATGGATTGGTATGGGTCAAGGTGACAATGGAGATGCATTAAAAGCAAATATACAATTTATGGAGAGTTATCTTGGTGAAGAAATAAATGGAAATACTGCATTTATTTATACAACCCCAGATGAAGGGGAAGATGAAATATTCGAGGATCATTACAGTTCATTAAGTTCATTTAAACCAGTAATGGTGCATGTGATACCGGGAAGAGAATCCATAGAAGCAGCTAAAAATTATTATGAAATCATAAAAAAATCCCTCCCAGCTGACTTCTATCCTTTACCATATGAAGAAATGGATAAAAGAATAGATAAAATCCGCGAACTTGTAAAAGAATCAACTAGTAAATATATTATAGTATCCGGATGCGGACCTGAAGATTACATGTGGGGTAATTTAAAATCACGTTGCAAATCTCAAAAGAAACGTAGCTAATTTTGTTATAAATGGAGCTAACGGTCCTAACCTACCACCTAGTTTCATAAATGCAATTACATCACTTCTTTTCAATCCACCAATCAATGTTAAGATGGAGATGTATATTAAAGCTCCAATTAAAGCTAAAAACATGATGTATACAAAGGCTAATATTTTAGCTATAGACATGTGATAAGCACTAGTGTAAGCATAAGTCGTTGGAATAAATAATAAAATTATTGTCATAATAACTGATGCAATAACTATTTTTCCAAAATTTCCGTATTCAAGTCTAACATTTACATATCTAAGGGTTCTCCACGCTACCATAACCATTAGAAGGAATGTAGCTATAGAAGTTGCTAGGGCAGCTCCGTTAATCCCATATTTAGGTACTAAAATCACACTTAAACCTAATTCTATTACAGTACCTATCGCTAAAGCAACCATAGGAATAACTGGCTTACCCACACCCTGAGATATACTACCCGAAACCGTGTATAAGGTGAAGAACAGCATTCCAAGGGCTAATATTCTCAAAGCCTCAGCTCCCTCCACATAACCTGGGAAAATCAGGCTGATGATGGGAGTTGCGAATACTGCAATTCCCAATGATGCAGGTAAAACAACTATAGTTACGTAACGGTAAGCTTGATTTATATAAGTGGTTATTAATTCTCCATCATTAACGCTTAAAGCTGCTGATGTAGCGGGAAGAACTGCAGTGGCTACAGCCATAGATATAATTAATGGAAGTCTAGCAATAGGACTGGCAGCAGCATAATATCCTACAAATTGAGCGGGGAGGTAAGCTCCTATAACCCAAGTACCCATATCATACATGAATAATTCACCTAAACTACTAAAAACCACGGGTACACTGAATAATAATAACATTCTAACTAATCTTAACTCTTTGCGGAGCGTGAATGGTTCATCTAAATTATTATGAGGATTTAATCTACGACTTCTTCTTTTAGTATCTTTAAGATGTTTCCATACATATTTTCTGAAAAGGATGAATGCAGCTACTCCTGCAACCATATATCCAATAGCTGTACCTATCACTGCTCCTGCCACATAAAAATTTGCGAGTATTAACACTATCGCGAAGATAATCGTAAAACTCTGCTCAAAAGCTTTAGTTATTACCAGGTTACTCATTTGATAGAAACCCTGGAAGACACCCTTCAATTCCCCGGTGATAACACTGAAGGGAGTGATAAGAGAAACCGCTTGAAACGGTACCACAGCTAATGGTTGATGTAATACGTCTAAGGCTAAAGGTTTAGCTAATATGAATATAGTTAAACTTAATAAAAAGCCCATTACTATGATTAATTTAAAAGAAGTTTTTATAATCTGTCTAATCATCTCTGGCTGATTCAAAGCCTCATATTGAGCTATATACTTTGCTATAGCTGGTGGTATTCCACCTTCAGCAGATAATTGCAGCACACCTATCAAAGGAAGCGTTAATCCTAATATACCATAACCAGTTGGACCTAATAGATAAGCTAAAGAGATACGGTATACGAAACCTCCTATTCTGAATATGAAGGAGCCTATAAGCATTACAAGGCTACCCTTAGCTATTTTTGTACTACTCATAATGATATTACCCACAAATAAAAATACTTAAACTTTAAAAAAACTCTTCATTTATTACTTAAAAAAAAATAAATTATATCCTTTTTTTTAGTAGATTTATATCTTTATTAGGTTTTATTTTAACTCTCAGTAATTAAAGTAATTTTTTTTTTAATTATAAATTCATCTTTTATATTTTATATGATATTAAATAAACATACTATAAAAAAAGAAAACATCATTCTAAAAAAAATCTATAAATATTTTAAAAAAAAATTTTTTAATTTGAGGTGAATAATTATTACAATTATAATGGCCACAGGAACATTTGACATTATCCATCCCGGCCATGGATATTATCTACAAGAGTCAAAGAATTTAGGTGAAGAAAATAGTAAATTAATTGTAGTAGTGGCTCGTGATGCCACAGTCAGATCCCGAAAAAGAGTGCCCATAGTTAATGAAGAACAACGTTTAGAAATGGTTAAAATGCTTAAACCCGTGGATGAGGCTTATCTAGGAAGCACTACTGACATGTTCTATATAGTGGAGAAAATTAAACCTGATATTATTTCAATTGGACCAGATCAAGATTTTGATCTAGATTTACTTCGAGAAGAACTTAAAAAAAGAGATTTAAATGTAAAGGTGATTAAAATCACTGGTTATAAAAAAGCAAATCTAGATAGTTCTTGTAAAATAATTCGTAAGATTAAAGAAACAGAATTCCATAAAGATGAATTTAAAAACTGTTAAAAAAATTCAAACGCAAAATAAGTTTTTACATAAAAAAAAATTTATAAAAGAAATAAAAAGTTAATTTATTTCTTTTTCTTTAGAAAGGCAAATTTGCATTAGATGCCTTCATAAAGTCCATTTATTTACTGGTTGTTTACCAAATATTCAACTTTTTTAACCGAATGCTTATTCTTCTTAGAATGGTAATGATACATATGTACCCTCTAATGTGTACGTATTAAGGTTCCAATTATTAATTACACCGAATGTGTTTGATGTACTAATGGTATCTGCATAGTACCATTGACCATTCACGTATAATTGAGCCCAAACATGTCCATACCATCCATCTGAGAAATCACAGTAACCCTGTTGATATCTAGCGGGTATACCTGCTGCACGAGCCAAAGCCACCATTAAATTGGAATGATCACAACAGTTACCTGTTCCAGCTTTTAATGTTCCAACGGCCCCATATAATGTGTTGTAATAGAAGGAATAACTGATGTTATCCGTAACCCAGTTAAAGAGTGCTACTGCCTTAGCGTAAGGAGTAGTTAAACCAGCAGTGAGTTTATCTGCTAGTGCAATTATTGTAGGGTTATTAGATTGGCAATTAGTTGTTGGTTGTAAATATTGATCCAATGAAGCAGGAATAGTTGAAGTTGTATTATTCGATGATCCATTCCATGGGTTTACAGCAGCATAATTTGGTAACCTATCATTTACACTATAAAAGCCCATAATTCGAGATTCTAAATAAATTAATGATGCATATTGAATATTCCCTAGAGTACTAGTGGCATAATTAGGCGCTCTACCCGTAGAATCTATAAAACTTTGGATAGTTGATGCCAAAGATAGATACTCTGATTTATTAATGTCTCCACTCTTCAAATCTTCACTTGGACTTGATGGTGTATTAACATTTTTCAATGCTATTAATGTATTTGTATTACCATTAATCTGCAATAAACCATTATTTAATAATTCCAGGAATTGTGGCATAGTAACTTGTATATTAGATATAGTTACATAATTCGGTAGTCTCTGATTTTCTAATATAAAGTTTGTAACATTCGCCGCGGATGTGGATATTTGACTAATGGTAAATCCAGTTACATTGGATTTACTAGTCACATTAGATGTTGTATTCTTAACTCCTGAAGTTGATGTTGTATTATTAACTCCTAAAGTTTTTATTGCGACATAGTTAGGTAATCTGTTATTAACACCGTAAAATTCCATTATTCTGGAGTACATGTAAATTAATGATGTATATTGAATTTTCCCTAGAGTACATGTGGCATAATTTGGTGCTCTACCAGTAGAATCCATAAAGTTCTGGATTTTACTTGCCAAAGATAGATACTCTGATTTATTAATGCTTCCATTAGTGACGTTCCCATTACTATTAGTTGGTGCGTTAAAATTACCTAATGTTATAGGTGTATTAATCCCGTTATTTATCTGTCCTAACTCTTTAGTTATTAATTCTAGGAATTGTGGCATACTTACTTCTAATTTACCTATTAGAACATATTCTGGAAGAGTATGTTTACTCTCTATATATGTTTTAACCCATCCTGATGCTTCGGTTAAATTCTTGGTGACGAACCAGTTACCTTGGACATTACTACTAACGTTATCTCCTGCAGCCTCTTTGGCATACTGAATTGTATCCGAGCTTTTATTGTTAACATTAAGAGTATTACTATTATTAAGACTGGAAACAGTGTTATTTGGATTAACATTCTGATTAGTAACTGCATCGCTAACCGTAACATTCATCTGCTGGCTTGGTACGGTTGTACCTTGATTTGTATCTGTACATGAGTTATTCATGGCTATATTATCGCTTTTAGTTAAGTTCATGGTATTAGTTGAGTTCTGCTGATTTGTTGTGGCGGCATAAATATCTGGCATTAACAATGATACCGACATTAATAGTATCATTGTAAGCAACAAAAGTCGCTTCACGATACTGGCCTCCCAAAATAATAATTTCAGCAATGTCAGATAACATAAATTCATATTTATTTTTTTTAAGGTTCTGACAATTTTTAAGATTTATATACTAGAATATATAAATCTTTGTATTCAAAACTTAATATTAAGTGATTATAAACTATATTTTCATGATTTTAAACCATTCAAATGTAGGAATCAAAAAAGCGTTCATTTAACTCCCCTGCATTAAATTACAATACAAAAGTAGGTATAGTCCAATTAAACGTATTATATAATACTATAAATGTAATGTAATAATAATAAACTTTCAAATTAGATAATACTAATAGAAATATAATCCTTAATAAACATGTAAAAGTAAGATATAAAAGTGTAAATTTTAATAAAAAAATTTTTTTAATGATGAATATAATTTTTTATTATATTTATAATACTAAATTTTATAATACTATAAAAATGATAAATACTCAATTATGGAAATAGAGAATATAAAGAGAGCATTAGAAATCATCCAAAATTCTAATCAATTCGCAACACTCATACCCGAAGTAAGAAGTAACCTAGTGATGGCTAAAAAAAATGCAACCACCATAAATGAAGTAGCAGGCGTACCCGGACGTATAACCACAGTTAACGGTAAAGCCAAAGCATTCATGAAACCAGAATGGGGTGCCTCCAGTCACATGGCCCGCTTAATACTAGAAGTTATGAAACACGACCCCGAACGTCGAAGCGCGATTAACCTACGTTACCAACCCACCCTCATAGAGTTAATAAAAAAATTAGGACTAAAAATTAGCAGTTATAATCGATTAAAAGAACCCGAAGATCAGCGTAAAATTGAAGGCGGAAGCATCAATTGGGGAGTAACACAAGCAATAAATAAAATTGGAGAAGTACCCGATGTAATATATCACACTGGTGACTGGGGAAAAGAACCAATCATCGCATTAATTGGCTGTGACGCGGTGGATGTAGCTAAAATGGCAATATGCCTCGCTCAATTATACTCCATCAGGAAACCGGAAGTACTATTTGCACCCACCCGTAGTTTATACAGTGATAAAAAACTAACAACAAGTTGTATATTCTGTGGAATATCCAAAGGAGAACCAGAAATAGAAGAGATGATTCTATATAAAGATGACGACAATATGGTACTTATGAATATTTATCCTTACAATAGGGGACATTTAGAAGTAGTACCCCGGAAACATTACACTGACTTAAATGAGTTAAAACCTGATGAGTTAAAAAATTTTTTCTTATTAGTTCAAAAAACTATAACACTAATTAGAGAAGTTATAAAACCTGATGGAATCAACTTAGGCTTCAATTTAGGGAAAGCAGCTGGTTCCAGTGTGGAACATTTACATTTACACTTAGTACCCCGCTTTAAATTTGAAGGTGGATTTATGGAAACAGTAGCATCCACCCGTGTGATCAGTGAAAATTTAGATGAAACATATAAGCGTTACATGAAAGAAATACAATTATTAAGGTGAAAAATGATGCTTATGCACTATAAAATGTATGAGGAGATGATGCAGCAACCCCAATCATTACGGGATACTTTAAAAGCTGAAAAATCTCATCTAATAGAATTAGCTGATAAATTCAAAGAATTTGAACGCATCTACCTAGTAGGTTGTGGAAGTTCCCTATCCACGTGTTACTCAGTTAAAGACGCGTTAGGAATTCTCTCAGATAAAGTAGTAGAAGTTTACACGGGATATGAATTCTATTATCATAAAAATCTAGAAAATGAAAATGCAGGAGTAATTTTAACCAGTCAATCCGGTGAAACCGCTGATACATTAGCCGCGCTTAGAAGAGGCAAAGAACAAAGTTTCTACACTGTCACTATCACTAATGAAAGTGAAAGCACTATGAAAATGGAAGCCGATGATACTGTACTAACTCGTTGCGGTAAAGAAACCGCTATACTCGGAACTAAAACTTATATGACTCAACTTTTAAGTTTATATCAAATATTATTCAGATTAGAGGATACGTCACCATTTAAGGATGTTATAAGTGATTTAAATAAGTTACCAGGTATTAGTCAACGTATAATTAAAGATACAGAAGAAGAAAATAAACAGTATGCTGAAAAATTTAAAGATTTCGATTTCTATTACTGTATGGGTAGTGGACCTAATTATGGTTTAGCTTACAAATTAGCCATGACCATGTTCATGGAAGGTGCACTTAAAAATGCTTGTCCTCTATATTCCGGGGAGTTTCGTCATGGTTTAATAGAAAGAACCGAAGAAAATGTACCATTAATATTCTTAGATGCAGATTATCCTGGTGATGAGTTAACTCAAAAATCGGTGAATTTCTCACAAAAAATAGGTGCCAATAGTCTAATATATAAAATGAGGGATTACTCAAATTTAAACTCATTATTATCCCCATTTATACTAGTAATTCCACTGGAATGGTTCATATATTACTTAGCCCACTATAATGGAGAGGATCCGGGTAGTACTAGACATATTGGTAAAGTAAGATACTAAAAAAAAGAGAAAATAAAATATTTTTTTTATTTAATTAATGTTCACGGTAGAAGTATTCTTCTGCTCTATTTTAGGTAAAAGTACCATAAGCACTCCATTCTCAAAAGCCGCAGTTGCATCATCTATTCTAATTTTAGCGGGAAGATTAACTACACGTCGTACTTCACCCTGCTTCCGCTCCCTCTTAACATAATCAACATCCGTTGGTATGATCTCATCAATAAATAACGCAACCACATCTAAAGCATCCTCACCAACATTAATTGTAACATTATCCTTTTTAACACCAGGAAGATCAACAATAACGGTTACATCATTAACTCCATCCACAATATCCACTAAAAGATTATTACTACCACCGGATGTGTAACCTGATATGGTTCTCTCTAATTCACCTTGAGATTCACGAATCGTATCCACTACATTATTAATCATCTGCTCTACTATATTTCTGTTTGACATCGCCAAATTCCTCCAATTTATCTAATACTTGTGAAATTCCTTTACCTTCAGAAGCTTCAACCATTAATGATTCATTTACTATACTCTTATATAATTCTAAATTATTAAGATTATCGACCAAATCAATCTTGTTAAAAATACAAATCACTGGTGTATTAAAGACACGTTTAACTTCCTCTAAAAGCTTAAACTGACTATCCATAAGATAACCTGAAGTTTCAGATACATCAAAAATAAATAAGATTACATCAGCTAAATGCTCTAACGCTACCATCGCGTTAAGTTCAATCTCATTCATATCCTTAATCGATCGATCCAGTAAACCAGGAGTATCAATAATCTGATACTTCTTCCATCTACGCTCTAAATGACCAATCTGAATACCAGTTGTGGTGAAAGGATAATCAGCCACCTTAGGTTCAGCAGTAGTTAATTTACGTAGTAATGTGGATTTACCCACGTTAGGGAAGCCTGCTATAACAGCTGTGGTTGCTTCAAAATCAATGGTAGGCATATTCCTCAATCGTGCTTTAGCATAATCTAGAAAAGTTAACTCCTCTCGAATACGATTCATAATTGATGATATCCGTCCAAAAGCCTCCCTTCGAATACTAGCAGCATTCTCAGATTTACTACGTCTAATCTTATGTACGTACTGATTTTCAATTTTACTAAGGAGTGCCACTGCCCAATTCAAAGCACCTAATGATTTTTTAAGTTCATCCACACCAACTACTACATCAATATAATCCTGATAAAACATTGGTAAATCTTCAACTTTAGGAGTCTTATCCAAGATACTCTGGAAACTCGCAATTATAACTTGACAGGAGGTCTTCACCCGAGCCTCCTCAACTCTCTTTCCTTTCATTTGACGAGGTATCTTAGATGTCCTCGTTTTACTTGCAGCTTTCTTAGCCCGGCTGAAAGCTTTATCCAAGGCTTCTTCCGGTGTGGGTATTGTTGGTAAAAACATGATATTAATTACTCTCTAAAATTTTTTTAATTAAAATAATTCTAATATATTATATTTTATGAAATTTAAATATTTTAAACTACTTCAAAAATAGAATTTTTGCACTATTTCTGCACTAATTTTATACTAGAATTCTAATTAGTAGTAACTATAATTATAATTGATAATATGAATTATCAAAAAATAACATTAAAACTATATTTATTTATTAAACTATAAAAAGATTTAAATAAAAAAAAATATTCTTAAATAATTTAGTTTTATTCTTCGAAGATTTGACTCTTAAAACTATAAATCTTCACCTCAGGTTTCAACCAACAATCCGGTAAAAGACCTGCTTTCATGCAAGTATTAGATAAGAACTCATCCACATCCCACTTCCACTCCAACGGAACCTGCGGAAGTAACAATCCACGATAATAACCCATTTCTACTATAAGACCATCCTCACCTACATTAATCTTACCCGGATACTCAGAAGGCTTATCCACATTTATAAGCTCTGGTTTAGTTAGTACACTAACCTCAACATCAATACTATCTAATTCATTAATAGTAACCGGAGGAAAACGAGGATCCTGAGTAGCCGCGGATATCGCCACCTCTATAATTGTTTTAATAAGTGATTTAACAGGCTCCGGGTAACCAATACAACCTCTAAGTTCACCATTACGATGCAAAGTACAAAAAGCACCCATATCCTCCTTCAAAGTATCGGGAGTATCCACAGGTACACTCATAATTTTCTCTTCCTTCAAAAATGTAGTAATCGCTTCCCTTGCAACTTTAACTAAAAACATTCCCTCATCATTACTTAACATTTTTATGTCGCACCCCCTACAGTAGCTTCAGTCACACGTACATGAGGACCACCATCACCCACCGGCACAGTTTGCCCACCTTTACCACAAAACCCTACACCCATCCTGAAATCAGAACCTACACCATCCACCTTCAACAACATCTCCAATATATTACCAGATAATGAAACATCCCTTAAAGGATCAGTCACCTCACCATTACGTATTAAAAATGATTCTGCAGCATTAAATTGGAATACTCCCTTACCCGTATCCACTTGTCCACCCCGTGAACCTCTAAGATAAATACCATCACTCATATCCTCAATTATCTCCTCAAAAGATAAGTCACCCGGTTTAAGGTAAGTATTACTCATACGAACAATCGGTTGATCATCAACCGCGGATCGAGCATTACCACTAGGCTTAACACTTAACTTAGACGCGTTCTCCCTACTACTTAAAAGTGAGTTTAAAACACCATTTTTAACTAAAATATTCTCCCCAGTTTTCACCCCTTCCGAATCATAAGGATAATAACCAAACGCATCCATACTAGCATCATCAATAATAGTCACATTCGAAGAACCAATCGTAGAACCCATTTTACCTTTAAGTATACTATCATTCTGTAATATTAAATCCGCTTCAGCTGCATGACCCAATGCTTCATGAATAAATACCCCTGTAAGATCCGGATCCATAATCACTGGAAAACGACCCGATGGAGGTAACTCAGCTTTCAATAATCTTAAAGCCTTCTCAGCAGGAGAACGTCCAAACTTCTCCAAATCCGCGTCTCTAATAACTTCAAAACCCTTAGCACCGCCAATACTTTTATGACCAAACTGTATAACACCCTCAGACGCAGCAACAGCATTTAAAAACATGGCCACCCGACTATCCTCAACCTGTAACTGAGTACCTTCAGAATTAATGAACGTATTCACCCCTTCCTGATCAACATAATTAACAGTAGTACTAACAATACCATCCAAACGCGCTGCATTCTCAGCCTCAGTAATAACTTCCTTCTTCTCATCCACCGTTACATCACTAGGCCTAATTTTAGCTTTAGATTTAACTTGATCCTGTTTAACATCTACACTCGCCAGTTTAACATCACTCTCAAGCATTTTAGCAAGTTTTAAAGCTGATTGAGCAGCAGTCTCTAATTCACGGAGTTGATTAGTGAAACTAAATCCCCAAGCACCATTCTTCAAAATCCGTACACTACCACCCAAATCATTACCAGACCGTACCTCCTGAACTTTACCATCCTTCATAACAATAATATTATTCGAACTCTCATTAACCCGTATATCCACATAATCCGCTTCAGCATTCACGGATTTAATGATTTTCTCAATTGAATCAAAATCTATAGAATAACCAGTTTCATAAGCCATAACATGCATCCCTCCAATTATAACATCCCGATATTTAATTCATATTAATATTATTAAAATGTAAATAGAATCATATTTTTTTAATAAATAATTCTTAAAAAAATTGAAATCTTTTTATAAATAAAATTAGTTTTTGTCATAAATGAATTTTTATCTAGATATTTTATAACGCTTCTCAAATCTCTTCCAAGTGCCAGCAATAGATGATTCAGCAGTTTCTAATTCATTTAAAACAATTTTTCGAATATTAGAAGACTCAATTATATTCTTTTCCCCTGCTTCCTCAACTATACCCTTATTAACGTCATCTATTAAATTATAATCACTCATACCATTTAAATTATAACCAGCATCAATCGTTGCTTTCTGAATCGAAATTTTAACCTTCTCTGGATCAAAAGGCTCAATATTACCACTTCTCTTCTTAACTTTAATAACCTTAGTCATTATTAGAATCCATCCTTACTGTTAAATTTTTTTTTATAGAATGAATTAAAATTTAATCAAATTCTATACTCTAATTTATGCTAAATAATTAATATAATTTATGATTTAAAAACAGGTTAAAAAAAGGATTTAAACTTACTTTATACTCTAATTATAGACCCTACTTAAAAAAGAGATTTATGAAACAAAGATATTTTACCGAAATTATATTAAATCTATTTCTTTAAAGTTCTAAAATACGTTTAAAATATAAAAGATTCCCCACAATAGGTTTAATAAAAGAAATTCTATTAATATAGAAAAACCAGATTCCAGGAACCTTTATGAAGAAAACCCCTTTGACGGTTTTCTCCCACATAATAAGCTCTTATAACTGTTAAATAACACTAGCAAAATCTGGATGAAATTGTTGTTATGTTCATGAATTTATATCATTTAAAATCTTTTAGTTTCTATAATCCACTCATTCAATGGAGTAGCTCCCATTTCAGCCCTTTAAATTATTAATCATTTGAATCTCTGTACGTACCTTTATCACTCATTTCCATAATGTTCATTACTGCTATCATGAATTGTTTTTTATTCAACTAAAATCATCTCAAATATTATATTTTCTATTTTTTACTCTCCCCCACCATCTCCTCCATCTCCTCCATCTCCACCATCTCCACCACTAAAACCATCCCCAGAATCAGAACCTCCACCATCATCATCAGATGATCCTGAACCATCTGAGTCTGAGTCTGAATCGCTTCCACTTGTAGAAGTACTCTTATAAGAATTCATATACAATAAGCCAGGAATTATCCAAAATCCACTGCTTGAAATATTTGTCTGGTTTTTTATAACTGGATGAGTATTTAAATTTCCACTTAAAACAAAAAAACCCATAATGAACACAATTAAAATTATAATAAATTTCCAAATGATAAATCGCCTCATATTTCATTAAATAAACTGTTCAAATACAGCCTTTATACAATAGAATCTGATGATACATTAGCAACTATCCGATTTTTGTTTAACATCCAAAAACCTAAATTATCATAAAATTCAATTAAAAATATCCAGATATATCATTTATAAAACTTGTTTTTTAGGATTTCAATTCTTCAATATTTATAAATCTATTATTTCCAAATATCATAAAACAATTTATGGATCCAATAATATGAATGAAATAACCATAGAAAAACACTTTGCAAAAAAATGCCCAAGTATGCCAAAACTAAATTCTGGTTGTCATATAATGTGTTGACATATAAAAAAATGGAGATTATTTCATTTTCAATCCTTAATTATTAATTTTAAAATAATCCACTTTTCTTTAACTTCTCCTCCGTCCATTCCGCAGGTTTAGAGAACCTTTCCTTAATTAAAATAGTTAAAACAAAAATAACAGTGGGAAAAATAGCTAAAACCAATATATTATACCAGTAACTATTCCATAAAACACCAGCCATCACTTCCCGTAATGCTCCAATAGCATAACCCATTGGTAAATAAGGTGCTAAGTTTTGGAATGTTGACGGTAACAAATTAACAGGGAAAGTTCCACCTGTAGTCATAATCTGTAAAACAAGTAGTATAATTACTAAAGCCTTCCCCATATTACCAAATATACTGGTTAAAGAATACGCTATTACCATGAAACATAAACCAATATATAATGCTGTTAAAGTGAATAAATAAGGTGAAGTAACCTGAATATGTAAATTTAAAACACCTAACGCTATAACTAAAGCTTGAAATACGCTTATAATTAAAAATAATCCCATTCGACCTAAATAAACACTGACATGATGATACTTTTTATTAGATCGAACACGTGTGCTAAGCATCGCTATCGCCACAATACATCCAATAAATAAGGATAAAGAAATATAAAACGGTGCAATAGCTGACCCATAATTATACACAGGATCTATAACTGTACTATTCAGATAAACCGGATTATTACTCTGACCATTAGTAAAAGATATTCCATTCAAATTACCCCCACTAGTTAAATTAATTTTCGCCTGATCCACCGCGGAATTAATATTACTTAACAACGTATCCGCAGTAACATTAGTAAGTCTCGGAGCAATCGGATTCAATTTATCATTAACAATATAACTTATTTGAGCTTGCCGTGGATTCACTGTTTCAAATGATAATAAATTTTCAGTGAAATTACTGGGAATAATAAATGCTGCATAATACGCTCCAGTGTTAACCCCATAACGTGCAGTGTTTTCATCCACGAACTGCCAATTAAAATCAGTATTATTAGCGGCTAACTCATCGGATAAATTTTTTCCAAAATTATAATCCACTCCACCTGCAGTGTAACCTAAATCGTTATCAACAATAGCAACCTTCATATTACCTGTTTCATTATAAGGATTCCACACTGCACTAATATTAACTAATGAATAAAGCGATGGTAAACAAATAATTATAATTAAAGCAATGATCACCACAGGATTACGTATAATACTTTTAATATCATTTCTAAAAATTTCGTTTATTCCTTTTAACATTTTCATTAAACCCTAAAGTAATTTTATAATTCTTAATTTTAGTAGTTACTATCAAAACTACTATAATAATCTTATTATGAAATTAACCATTATATAAATGTAACCTATTTAGTAGTTGGATCAATAACTACCATCATTTAAAATAAAAAAATCTTCAACAAAATAAATAAAATAACCAATCCATAATATTACATAAAAATATTACAAGAATATTTATAATTCAAATAACAAAGTAAATACAAGTATTACAATCAAATAATTACTAAAATCATTTCTTACATACCAAAACGATGAAATTGATATCTAAACTGCAATACCAAGCCTAATTTGATGATATAGATTAGTTAGATTATGAAAATTTTTAGTAAAAAGACTTAGTAAAAAGGAGAATAAAAAAAATATGAATATAAAGAATACTAAGGATGCAACTGAAATAACGGTAAAAAAAAATACCCAAGTACTTAAAGAACTTCCATTCAATAACCAACAGGATTTCGAGGATGCCCAACGCGGTTTCATCGCACCATTACCCAATAATGGCGTCATCAAGAACTCCAATGGAGAACCAGTCTGGGATATGGAAAGATTCTCATTCATCAAACAAGACGCACCAGATACAGTTAACCCCAGCCTCTGGCGCCAATCCAAGCTTCTAATGCAAGGCGGACTATATAAAGTAGTTAATAGTCTATATCAAGTTCGAAACGCTGACATATCCAATATGGTCATCATTGAAGGTGAAAACGGAATCATAATCGCCGACCCACTAGTTTCTGAAGAAGTAGCCAGCGCAGCCCTAAAACTATACTATCAACACCGGCCAATGAAACCGGTAGTCGCAGTTATACACTCCCACAGTCACGTGGACCATTGGGGTGGAGTTAAAGGAGTAATCTCCGAAGAAGACGTAAAAACAGGTAAAGTCAAAATCTACGCACCCGAAGGATTCCTAGAAGCCGCGATATCAGAAAACGTTCTAGCAGGTAATGCTATGAATCGTCGAGCCCAATACATGTACGGTAACCTACTACCACCCAGTCCCCATGGACAAGTAGGTACAGGTTTAGGAATGACCGCATCATCCGGAAACATAACCCTAATCCCACCCACAAACCTCATCACCAAAACCGGACAAAAAGAGAACATAGCAGGCCTAGATTTCGAATTCCTATTAGCACCAGATACTGAAGCACCAGCAGAAATGCACTGGTATATTAAGCAACTTAAAGCCGTAACCGCAGCAGAAAACTGTGTTCATACCATGCACAACACCTACACACTAAGAGGTGCCAAGATCAGAGACCCCTTAGCATGGTCTAAATACTTAGATGAAACCATAGCTAAATGGGGTGACAAGTCAGAAGTAATGTACGGCTTCCACCATTGGCCAGTGTGGGGTAAAAATCGAGTCCTCGAAATGCTCAAAACGGCTCGAGACGGATACCGCTATATAAACGATCAAACATTACGATTAGCCAACCACGGCTACACTATGCTAGAAATAGGGGAGATGATCAAATTACCCCCAGAATTAGCTCAACACTGGTCTATCCGACCCTATTACGGTAGTATGAGCCACAACGCTAAAGCAACTTATGTTAAATATCTAGGATGGTTCGACGCAAATCCAGCTAATCTAAATGTACTACCTCCCGTAGAAGCCAGCAAGAAATATGTAGAGTTCATGGGTGGTGCAGAAGCTACACTTGAAAAAGCCAGAACAGCTTATAAAGAAGGTGAATATCGATGGGTAGCTGAATTAGTGAACCATGTAGTTTTCGCAGAACCTGAAAATAAAGCTGCAAGAGAACTTCAAGCCGACGTACTAGAACAACTAGGATACCAAGCAGAAAACGGTACATGGCGTAACTTTTACCTAACAGGAGCACATGAACTACGAAATGGAGTAAATCCCATTCAAGTACCCACCACTACCAATCCAGATTCTATAAATGCCATGACCCTAGACATGTTCTTCGACTATCTAGGTGTGCGTTTAAATGGCCCTAAAGCAGCAGAAAAGAAGATCACCTTAAATTTTGAATTCCCAGACATTAAAGAAAAATATGTTCTCAGCTTACAGAACGGTGTTTTAAATCATAGACCCCACAGTCAGGATAATGATGCGGACGCCTCCATAATCATGCCCCGGACTGTATTGAATAAGTGGATTTTAGGCGAAACTACCATAGACCAAGAGATCAAATCCGGATCAGTTCAGATCCTAGGTAAAATAGAATTATTAAACGAATTATTAGATTTAATGGACACGTTTGACGTCTGGTTCAACATTGTAACACCTTAAAACAAAATTTTATTAAATTACAAAAAAAACAAATGCTACCTAAAAAAACGTACTCTAATAAAGATCACAACTTATTTTTTTTTGAAATCTAATAAGATTCCAATAAATTCAATAGAACAATATATTATAAATAAAAACTATTTTTTTTATTATTTTTAATAAAAATTGAAAACTAAATTTTACCGTTTTGATAAAAAAATATATGTCACCTGAATCAATTGAAAAATTAATATATTCTTAAATTATACTTTTTTTAAAAATAATGGGCATTAAATCCATAAGTAATTAATTTTAATATGCAAGTAATCAAATTCATATGTTCATATTTTAATTAAAATTATATTCAAATTTTTTTTTGATAAACAAAAATTTAATTAATAAATATGTTCCTAATAAGAGATAACATTCAATTCAAACCTCTAAATTTGAACACTATTTAAATGGGTTTTAATATGGTTAAATCTGAAGAAAATATCGACAACAAAAATGAAAAACTTCTAAAATCTTCAGAATTTAGAACTTTTTTTGAAAACATACTAGATGCAGTCCTCCTAACAATCCCCGATGGTACTATTTTAGCCGCTAATCCCGCAGCTGAAGAATTATTTGGATATACTGAAGAAGAAATATGTAAAATCGGAAGAAATGGACTCTTAGATAAAGATGATCCCCACTTACCCATCTTAATAAAAGAAAGAATCCGTACAGGTAAAGCCAAAGGTGAACTTAAATTTATAAGAAAAGATGGAACCAAATTTCCAGGAGAAATGTCCACCAGCGTCTTCAAAGATGGTAATGGAGACAAAAGGACAAGTATGGTCATAAGAGATATCACTAAACGTAAACAAGCTGATAAAGCACTAAAGAATAGTGAAGAAAGATATCGAAGTATACTTGAAAATATTCAAGATGCATATATCCGCGCAGATAAAAAAGGAAACATCATCATGGCAAGTCCATCTGCAGCACTTATGTACAAATTTGATTCACCCCAAGAAATGATAGGAATATCTGCACATTCACTATACAAAAAACCAGAAGATAGAAGAAATTTGATAGAACAACTCCTAAAACAGGGAAAAGTAGAAGATTATGAAAGTGAAGCCCTAAGAAAAGATGGCACTAGTTTTCTAGTATCAGTAAACTCCCAATTCCATTATAATGAACAAAATCAAATTCAAGGAACCAAAGCCTTCGTACGAGACATCACCGAACGTAAAAAAGCCGAAAATCAAATAGAATATCAAGCAAATTTACTCAGTCAAGTAAACGATGCTGTTATCGGATTCACCCCCAATTTACTGATAACCTACTGGAATAAGGGTGCAGAGCAAATGTATGGTTACAGTAAAAATGAAGCACTCGGTAAGACTACCACAGAAATATTACGTCCCAATTATAATCCCGGCGAATATCAGAAGCTTAATGAAGAAATAAATAAACGTGGTATTAAAAGAGCTTTAGTCCATGTTAAACATAAAAACGGAGCTAAAGTCATAGCTGAAATTGATTCATCTCAAATAATTAATGATTCTGGAAATATTGAATATATTATAGTGTATCGAGACATTACTCAACAAAAGAATTTAGAGGAAAAAAGACAAGAATTGCTAGAGCAAGTGCAACTATTTAATGAAGAATTAGAAGTATCCAATGAAGAATTACAATCCATCACCGAAGAACTTCAAACTAGGAATGAAGAAATTCAACAGCAAAAAAATAAGATTTCTGAAATTTTAGAAAGTATTCAAGATAATTTTTATGTAATTGATTATAACTGGAATTATGTATATATAAACAAGCAATCAGCAAATGCCGTGAATATGGAACCCCAAGATTTTATTGGACAAAACCATTGGAAGATGTTCCCTCAATATGTTGGAACAGTTATGGAAGAAAACTTCTTTGCAGCAATGGAAAAGAGGGAAGTAAGACAGTTCAAAATATACAGTCCATATAATAATAACTCGTTTTTAGATACAGTTTATCCTTCAACAGAGGGAATCACTATCATAGGGACTAATATCACTGTGCGTAAAAAAGCTGAAACTGAACTTGAACGTGCTAATCAGAAAATTAATGAGATTTTAAACAGTATCCAAGATGATTTCTATGTGCTTGACCATAACTGGAAATTTGTTTACGTTAGCGAGGTATTCTCATCAAAAATAAACAAAACACCTGAAGATTTTGTAGGGCAAAATATTTGGAATATGTTTCCAAAACATATAGGAACAACTCTTGAAGAGAATTTCCGTGCAGCACTATCAAATAGAGTAATTAAACGATTTGAAATAGGCGGAAAATATACTGATGCCTGGTATAGGATGAATGTTTTTCCATCAGCAGAAGGAATCACTATTATAGGCACAGATATCACCGAAATTAAAAAAACTGAAAACGAGCTGGAAAAAACATTAGAGGAATTAAAACGCTCTAATAAAGAATTAGAACAGTTCGCTTATATTTCATCACATGACCTACAGGAACCTATTAGAATGGTTACCAGTTTCACCCAATTATTAGAGCGACGATATAAAGGAAAGCTGGATAATGATGCTGACGATTATATAGAATTTATAGTTGAAGGATCTTATCGAATGAAGTACTTGATCGATGATTTATTAACTTTTTCAAGAGTTTCCAATGATGTAGATGAATTTGAAAATGTTGACTTAGAAAAAGTATTAAAAAAATGTTATTTCCAATTTATCCTTATCCATTAAAAATAATAATGCACATATAACCCATGAACCACTTCCTACTATTACAGCTGACAATTCCCAAATGATGCAAGTTTTCCAGAACTTAATAGCTAACGCCATTAAATTCCATGGACAACAATCACCTGAAATCTATATAACAGCCCAAAATGACAATAATAAATGGACTTTCGCCGTTAAGGATAATGGAATAGGAATTGAACCTGAGTATCAAAAACAAATCTTTGAAGTATTTAAAAGGTTACATACTCGAGCAAAATACCCTGGCTCCGGTATAGGACTATCCGTAACGCAAAAAATTATAAAAAGACACGGTGGACGAATATGGGTGGAATCCAAATCCGGAAAAGGCTCAACTTTCTATTTTACCATCCCTTTAAACTATAAGTAAAATTAATTAAATACAAAATAATTCAATGAGAAAGACTATGAAACTTAAACCTAATATTTTGATTGTTGAGGATAATCCTGCAGATGTAATTCTGATTAAGGAAATTTTAAAGGAATCTAATATTTCTCATAAACTTTATCATGCACCGGACGGTGCAATAGCATTGCAAATGCTATACTTGGAAGGGGAGTATTCTGATATTCCTCGGCCGGATCTTATTCTATTAGATATGAATCTTCCTAAAAAAGATGGAAAAGATATTCTTGGAGAGATTAAGCAAGATAATAAATTAAATAATATACCGATCATTATCATGTCATCATCCTTACCGGATATTGAAAATAATTCTTATACTAAATTAGTAGATGCTCTTTTAATAAAACCAACTGGCTTAGATGATTTTAATAAAATTGGAAAATGTATTCAACAAGTATTGAATAATAAAAAAAACTTTTTTCACCATTAATTGTTTATTATAAGTTTAAATTAAAGTCTGATTAAGAATTATCTATTAAATAATATCAGTCATTAAGGAAAATTTTATAGAATAGTAATTTTTATTACATTAATTAATTAAATTCAAGTGGTATGATGGATTATCAAATATCAGATAGTGCATATAAATCAATTTTTGAATCTAATTTGGATGCTATCTTAATCATTAATTCTGATGATAAGATATTAGAAACTAATCCAGCTGCAGAGTTCCTTTTTGGTTATTCACATGATGAAATAACAAAACTTAGCAAATTTGAACTATTAAACAACAAAGATCCCAGACTATCCACCTTATTAAACGAATTAACAAGTGAAGGTAAAGTAAAAGGTGAAATTACTCTTATAAATAAAAATGGATCAAAGTTCCCTGCTGAAATATCTGCTATAATCCTAGATAATGAAAAAAATAATGAACAAATATCAATCACCATTAAAGACATCACAGATCATAAGCAGGTTGAAGATTCACTATTAGAAACGAATATTAAGCTTGAAGCTGTCATCGGAAGCATGACTGATGCTGTATTTATATCTGATGTTGGAGGGAATTTTATTGATTTTAATGATGCTTTCGCAACATATCACAGGTTCAAAAATAAAGAAGAATGTTATAAGACTCTTACAGATTTCACGGATTATATTGATGTTTATTTTGACAATGGGGCCTTAGCACCATTAGATATGTGGGCTGTTCCAAGGGCACTTAGAGGTGAAACATCATCTAATGAGGAATATATCCTTCGTAGAAAGGACACTGGTGAGACTTGGTGGGGTAGTTATAGTTTTGCACCAATAAAAGACAAAAATAGTTCAATTATCGGTTCAGTTGTTGTGGGACATGAAATCACTCACCGTAAACAACGAGAGAAGGCGTTGCATGATAGTGAGGAAAAATATCGTAATATTATTGAAAATATTCTAGATGCCTATATTCGAGCAGATAACGAAGGTACGATCATCATGGCTAGTCCTTCTGCAGCACGAATGTATAGATTTAATTCAATACAAGAAATGATGGGACTTTCTGCTAGTTCATTTTATTCAAACACAGAAGATAGAGATTATGTGCTGGATGAACTAACGGAACATGGAAAATTAGAGGATAATGAAGTTGAAGCTTTAAGAAATGATGGTTCCGTCTTTTGGGTGTCTCAAAATGCTCAGAATTATTATGATGAAAATGGTCAAATTCAGGGCACAGAGACTTTTGTTCGTGACATTACTATTCGTAAGAAAGCTGAAGAGGCACTTAGTGTTAGTGAAGAGAATTATAGACATCTTGTCCAATACGCACCCACATTTATCTATGAAATAGATTATAATGGTCCACGATTCAAGACTGTAAATGACGCCATGTGCCAATTTTCAGGTTATTCACGAGAAGAATTACTATCAATGAACCCCTTTGACTTGTTAGATTCTAAAAGCAAACAAATTTTCCAAGAGAGAATTAATGAATGGTTAAGTGGAGAAAAAATAGCTGAAAACATTGAGTTTAACGTATTACATAAAGATGGGCATAAATTATGGGTTAATCTTAATGTTAAGCCTACTTATACGGATGGTATACTAAATAGTGCTCTTGTTGTAGGTTATGACATCACAGAACGTAAGAAGTTAGAGAATAAGAGGCAAAAGCTACTTGAGCAGATACAATTATTTAATGAGGAGTTAGAAGTTTCGAATGAAGAGTTACAATCCACTACTGAGGAATTACGAGTAGCAAATGAAGAGCTTCAGCAACAGGAATATGAATTGTTAAATATTAACCAAGCACTGAGGGAAAGTGAATTAAGACTTCGTAGATTTTATGAATCAGGTTTACTTGGAGTGATATACTGGAACATAGAAGGTAAAATCATAGATGCTAATGATAAGTTCCTGGAGATGACGGGTTACACTCGTGATGATTTAGAGATGGGACGAATTGATTGGGCTAAAATGACCCCCCCAGAATATCAATATCTGGATGAACGATCTCTTATTGAACTTAAGAACACTGGCGTAAATAAAATGCCATTCGAGAAAGAGTATATTCGCAAGGATGGTTCACACATTCCAGTAATAGTTGCCGGAGCAATGTTAGATAATGTACGCATTAACGGTGTTGCATTTGTTCTAGACATTACAGAACGTAAAAAAACAGAAGCAGAATTAAAAGAGTATAGAGGGCAGTTGGAGGATTTGGTGGAGGCTCGTACAGTAGAGCTTGAAGATACTTATAAATCCTTGAAAGAGAAAGAGAATCAGTATTTAACTTTATTTAATTCTATTGATGAAGGTTTTTGTACTGTCGAAGTGATTTTTGATGCGGATAATAAACCTGTAGATTACCGTTTTTTAGAGATTAATCCCGCTTTTGAAGGACAAACTGGATTAGTTGAAGCCGAGGGTAAGTTGATGCGCGATCTGGCTCCGGATCATGAGGAGCATTGGTTTGAAATTTATGGTAAAATAGCTTTAACTGGCGAACCTATGCGCTTTGTAAACGAAGCAAAAGCGTTGAATAGGTGGTATGATGTTTATGCATTTAAAATTGGTGACCCTGAAGGTAGGGAAGTTGCTATTCTATTTAACGATATTACTAAACGTAAAAAAGCTGAAGATAAATTAAAGGAGTATCAGGATACCCTTGAAGAAAAAGTTGAAAAACGTACCGAAGAGCTTTTAAAGTCTAATAAGGAGTTGGAGCAGTTTGCTTATGTTTCTTCTCACGATTTGCAAGAACCTATCAGGATGGTTACCAGTTTCACCCAGTTATTAGAGAAGCGTTATAAAGGTCAACTTGATACGGATG
>Ga0181520_10002099_pt1 | contig 38364 bp, 29 predicted proteins | sample PEATcosm2014_Bin_29_FD_132451 | JGI IMG/M metagenome (GOLD analysis project Ga0181520, IMG submission 132451) | Peatland microbial communities from MTU Mesocosm Facility, Houghton, MI, USA - PEATcosm2014_Bin02_30_metaG | ecosystem: Environmental > Terrestrial > Soil > Wetlands > Peat | place... | reverse complement strand
GCCCATGATAGCCGATTCGAGCCCTTAGGTGGAGATCGTTTGTCCACCGCCCGGGTTTACGAAAACGCCTCCGCAGTCCCCCCCGTTTTCACGGGCTTTCTTGATCGCCGGGAATTGCTGGCTTCGATGACACCGATGGCCTTGGCGTCGGCGTATAGAAGATAGTCGCCATCGCCCGTGGAAAGGGGGAACTCACGGACAGCGACCCCCAGCCCCGCCGAGATGTTCATCTGGCGATAGTCCTGCACCTTCCAGCCGCAAGTAACCAGTTGCGCATCAATTCGCTGGCGGGCCGTTTGTTCAGGCGTCATGGTGTGGTCAAGCCCTCGGATCGCCAACGATTTTACCACAATAGCGGGTGGTCGCAATTGCCCCACCTGGCAAAGGCGAGCATCGAGAAGATAGGCAGCTCGTGTTGGGGTGGCAGTTGCACTGCCGCCCCTGTTTTTGCCGCAATTCCGGGGGCGGCAGTACAACTGCCGCCCCAACAATCGAGACTCCCTCGCGACTGCTATCGTACCACGCCTGTCTCGACGCCTGCCGCCCGCGCATATCGTTCCAGCAGCCCCACAGCCCTTGGCAGGGCTTCCTCCAGCCGGTCCGGGCCTCGAAAGGAAATGAACACCATCAGCATCCCGGTCGTTTCCGGCCGCACCATGGCTCGTTCGCTGTCGCTGGTGGTGCAACCGAAGGGGCCAAGCTGGTCGACAAACACCGGCAGACCTTCGAGGCGGATTTCTCCCCGACCGATGCCCTGGTAGCTTTCGCCCAGCCGCCCGATGCGGAAGGTGATGGGCGGTTCGATCCGCTGGAAATCGAAGCTTCCGCCCGAGTAAAGCGTTTCCAGCGTGACGAGGTTGTTCACGTCTACGACCGTGTTGACCCGGTACAGTTCCTTACCTTGCGTGATGCGCCGCACCAGCGCCTCGTTCGCCCCCCGATAACGGGTCGGATCGTTGCCGAGCGCCTTATACGCGTCTCGCAGCGATTTGATGGCTGGGAACTTGCGGGCCTGCTCCATCGTCATCCCGCGAAACCGTGCCGCGGCAGCTTCCACCTCTTGCCACAGTTCGGCGTCGTGTTCGGCCACGCGAACGGCGGCGGTAATCCATCCCACGGCTATGCCGGGGACGTCGATTTTCATTGAGTTGGCGATGGTGAGAGTGAGCATCGCGGGCGGACGGTTAGGCACCTTTCAAGAAGTCGGCGAGTCCCGATTTTACTTCTCACAGGGGGTGGTCGCAATCGCCCGATGAGGCTCAAAGAGCCAACTCCGTTCGGACGATTGCCTTTCCAAGTCGAACGTGTTATCAGTTATTGAATGCCCGACAGGGAAAAACAACCGCTCGTCCGCCATCGTGATGAAACCCGGCCCGCCGATTGGACATTTGGCCAGATGCAACGCATTGTAACCGGCGGGGAGGGTGGCGTCGCCAATGTGCACGTCGCCAGGACCAAGAGCCTGCCGCGCTTCTTTCATACCGGGTACGACGAAGTCTATTATGTGCTGTCGGGGACCGGCAGTGTAAATCTCAATGGGGAAACAAGTCCGTTGCGGCCGGGCAGCGTCGTGGTCATCCCGGCCGGAGTGACCCACTCGTTGACGGCTTCACCGGGGGGCGAACTGGAGTTTGTGATTTTCGGCACCCCGCCGATCCCCATAACCGACGAACGGGCAAGGCCGATAAAGGCGTGAACATCGATATTCAAACGGAGACCGCAAAATCAGTCGCCAAGAAAAACTTCTTCGCTTGACTCTGGGATCCCGGGCGCAATAATGCAAGTAGACGAGGCCCGTCCAACAACAGGCGGTCGGCTGAGGCTGACTAATACTGGAAACTGGATGGGCCTTGCCGTTTCTTGCCGCTTTCGGCAGGTGACTTCTTCAAGTTGCGAGCGGGCGATCCCGCGGTCCTTAATTGGCGAACATCGCCCGGCGGACCGCATCCAGATCAACCCCTAAGATGTCTTTGGCCAACTGGTGCAGCGTCTCCGCGTCGGCCTGGATGTGGACCGTGCGATGGCGATGGACCAGGGACTCGCTCTTCTTCAGCGTGGGGGCCGGAGAGACGGATTCAATCTCGTAGAAGGACCCCATCTGCTGGCCGAGATCGTTGGGGCCGTCATTGTAGGCGTTGGCCACGTCGCCGACGTACGGCTTCGCCTGCGGCACGCCCCACATGTTATTCATGTAGTCCCGCTGGGCCGGATCGTCGGGCATGGTGAAATGGACGAGCGTCAGCACGCCCGCCTGAAAATCGATCGAACCGAGCACGTTGCGGGCCCGTCGCTGGGAGACGCCGATCTTCGAGCGGAAGTTGTTGTCGGCGCGGAAGAGCACCGCTTCCGGCGTGACTTTCAGGCGGTCGGCCGGCACGGCGCCGAAGTAGTCCGACTTGACCTCGGGGCCAAGCTGGTCGGCCGGGCCCGGCTTGTAAGGGACGAGGATGATGGTCTGCGGCCCGGCGTTCATCATGCCCAGAATCCAGATCGAAACCAGCCCCTTCTTCTTGACGAAGGCGGGACCGCGGTTGGTGATTTGATTGGCCGTTTCGTAGCCCACGGTTTTCACGCCCGGCTTGCCGATGGCCGCGACCGCCGCGGCGCCGAACAGGGTGCCGTAATCGTCGGCCCCCAGCAAGCGGACGTCGCGGGTCACGTCGAGCTCAAACGCCGTGGCCGCCGTGTTTTGAAACTTCATGTGGACCGCCATGCGGATGGCCGGGCTGTCGGGCTGCGAAACGACCTGCCACGCCCCTTCATTCAAGGCCGGCGGCGTGAACCAGTTCTTCAGCTCCTGTTTTGCGCCGGGCTTGAACCAGAGGCTGAACGGTCCGCCTTCGGGACAAAGCCACAGGCGTTCCTCGGCGCCCAGGTTGTTGAAATGGGCGTCGGTCTTGCCGGCCTCGATGTATGCGCGATTGATGAAGCCGAAGCTTGGCCCTTCCAGCCCGCCACAGGTGGACGTCATCACGCGCCCTTGCCACTGCGGAGCGATGGCCACCCGCGCGCCGGCGTCGTTGGTCAGTTCGATCAAATCGGTATGCTTGGCCAGGAACTCGCGCGCTTCGGCGTAGGACATGGAACTGCCTTTCTTCTCTGCGCCGTGGGCGGCTTGGATCGCCGGGGCAACGATCATCATGCCGCTCAGCAAAAGGGAGTAAAGTTGGGGAGGGACCGGGAAACGGGGGCACATGGCGATGACTCCGGAAAGAGTTATTGGGATACGCGACGGCAGCCGCTTGCTTCCGCCAGAATAACAAGCGGCGACGGGGCGTGCCAGCCCCGGGAGTCGCCTCACTTGTAAACCGGAATCTCTTCACCCCGGATCAGGTCGTCGAAGGTCTGCCGCCGCCGGATCAAATACGGCCGGCCGTCGCGCACCAGCACTTCGGCCGCCAGCGGCCTGCTGTTGTAGTTCGACCCCATGACGAACCCGTAGGCGCCGGCACACTCGATCAGCAGCCAATCGCCAACCTTGGCCTCGGGCAAGCGGCGCTTGGCGACGAAGCCGCCCTCCTCCTGGGTAAAGATATCACCCGACTCGCACAGCGGTCCGCCGACGATGATCTCCTGCTCGGGGCGCGGGCTGGCGCCGTCGGCCGGCACGATCGACATCGGATGGTAGGCCCCGTAGAGGATGGGCCGGGCCAGATTGTTGAAGCCGGCATCCAGCAAATAGAACGTGTTGTCGTCTTGCCGTTTGACGGCGCGAATTTCCGCCACCAGGTAGCCGCTTTCGGCCACCAGATAGCGGCCCGGCTCGATCTCCAGCCGCAACGCATGGCCGAAGCGATCCTGAAGACGCTTCCGCATGGCGTCGCAAAGGGCAAAGTACGCCGGCAGATCGACGCAGCGATCGGTGGACCGGTACACGGTAGGCAGCCCGCCACCCATGCTGATCGAGACGAGCGAGGGCCCGACCGTGGCGGCCGCCTGCTCCATCGCCCCGCACACCTGCGAAAGATGCTGCAAGTCGGTCCCCGACCCGATGTGCATGTGCAGCCCGCTGATGCGAAGGCGATGCCGGGCGGCGCGGTCGACGCACTCGGCAATTTGGGCGAACCAGATGCCGTGCTTCGCCTGCTTGCCGCCCGTGTTGGTCTTTTGGCTGTGGCCGTGGCCGAAGCCGGGGTTGATCCGCAGCGTGATGGACCGGCCCGGCGCTCGGCTGCCGAATTGATCGATCATGTCGGGCGAGCCGCAATTGACGTGGAGGTTCTGCTCCACGCACAGATCGAGCGCCGCGGCGTCAAAGATGTCGGCCGTGTAAACCACCGGCGGCGGGTCGCCCGTGGCGGCATAGCCGGCGGCCAAAGCGCGGCGAATCTCCCCGGCGCTCACGGCGTCGACCAGCGCGCCTTGGCGACGGACGAAGTCCAGAATGGCGAGGTTCGAGCAGGCCTTCTGGGCATAGCGGACCACGTCGAAGGCGGAGAGATCGGCGATCCGCCGCCCGATCACGGCAGCGTCGTAGACGAACGTCGGCGTGCCAAACTCCCGTACCAGCGCGGCCACGGACACGCCGGCGATTTCCCTGGACAAAGCGGACATAGTGACTTTCACATACCGTTCGCGTCGATCCAGCCGGTCAGGTTGATCCAGCCGGTCAATTGGTTCAGCTTGCCCAACATTTTCAGCAGTCCCCCCTCGACCTCCAACCGCGCACGGAAGCCTCGCGCGATGGGCGTGAGCGTGAAAGACAAGTGGTTCTTGCTGCCGGCCGTAATGCCGAAGCCCGCCAACATCGCCGCGCCCGCTTTGATGCGCTTGTTCTTGCTGAGGGTGGCGACCAGGGAGGCGATCGAGGGAACGGCCAGGCGAACCTGGAACGGCGGCACTTCCTTGCCGTGCCCGCTCCGCACCTGGTCGAATGCCTCTTTGAAACGAGGCAGGGCGTCACGGCCCGCGGCCACCAGCAGCTTGTCGCCGGCAACTCCCATGACGATCTCCAACCTCTTGCCCACCAGCGTAACCAACCCCGGATCGGGCGTGGGGAACGAAATCGCGTACAGGCTGATGCCTTGATAGGGCTCGACTTTGACGTGGAACTGCCCGCCGGCTTTTTCGTCCTTTGGCGAGTTCGCGGCCAGTTGCCGCAGGCTGTGGTCCAGCGTGGCGGCGTCAGCGACCTTGGCCCCAGCCAGAAGCGTGGCTGCCGTGGAATCGACCGAGAGCGACAGCGCCGCGTCCAGTTTCTTGTTTTTCACGGTCTTGTCGAGCACGCCGACCAGCTCGTCCAGAAACTGCGACGCCGCCCGGCGTTCGTTTTCGGAAAGGCCTTCTTTCTCCCATTCTTTCGCCGCCGACTGGCGCAGGTCCGCCAGAGCGCCGCCGATTTCTCCAGCCTGAGCGTCGGTCAGCACGCCCAGGACGTTGGCGCTCAAGGCGGCGTTTGGCGACAACAGGGCCGCGAAATCGCTCCGCCCTCCCTTGATTTGCGCGAACCGTTCGGCCAGCGCCGTGCCGCTCTTTGCCGTGACTTCCAGGTCGAGGTGAGTGCTCTTTTCCTTGGTGTTGAGGTTCCATCCCAGCATCACGTCGTCGAGATCGTTGATCACATATCTGAGTTGGCGGATGGCGTGGTCGAGCAGATTGAGCCGCGCCGCATATTGCTCGTCGCTTTCCCCCTCCATCTGCTCCATGCAGAGTTGCGCGGATTCCCGAAGCCGGGGCACGAACTCGTTACGATAATCCTGAGGGAGTTTCCGGAACGATAACCGGAACGCCAGGTCGTACCGCTTCGGCAGGTCGCCCAGAAACACTCGCGGATCGGGCGCGACGGCATTCAACGTTCGGACCGAATCGGCGAAGTAAGCCCACTGGTTGTTCTGAGCCGCATAGAGGGTCGTACCGGCGAAGGGGAGCATAAAGACCCCGTTCTGTTCCGTGGCCATCGAGCCCGCTCGAATCTTTGCCAGTTCCACGAGCGGCCCGATGTTCGTAGTCGGAAAGAACGCGTACATTTCCCACAACAGAGTATTTACGACCACAAACGCTCCGCCCCACGGCTCCTTGGTGGCTAAGGCCAAACGCCCCTTGGCACCCCTGGACTCGGTCAGCATTCGCAAGGGTTTGTCGATTCGCTGGCTGAGCTTGGTGATACCGGACAGCTCGCCGATCATATCGAGGTCGGCCATTAGCTTGTCGTAACCGGCACACGATATCGTAGCTGCTGGTTCGCGTGGCGGAGATTCCGGCGCACTTTGGGCAAGACATACTGACCCGAACAACACGACTCCGGCCAACGTCAAGCTTAGCGTCTTTCTCACGATGCTCCTCCTATGGTAGCAAATGCGCATCGGGCTGGCCGCCCAGAATAGACTAAGTGTACAGGGAACGGCGGCTCCAATCCAGCACCGCCAAGCTACCAGAGCGACGATGAACGTTACATCCCACCGAAAAGTCGGGTGCGACGAACGAGGTGCCCCGCGGCAAATACTATCGCTCGCGGAAAGTGATCCGACCTTTCGTCAGATCGTAGGGAGAGAGCTCTACTCGCACCCGATCACCCGGCACGATGCGGATAAAATGCTTGCGCATCTTGCCGGCCACGTGGGCAATCACAGAGTGTCCACTCTCCAATTGCACGCGAAACCGAGTGTTGGCCAAGGCCTCGGTGACCGTGCCTTCGACTTCTATGGCCTCTTCCTTCTTTGTCATAACCGCTCGCCAGAGGGGCATTCAACTAAAATTACTCGTCCGCCAATCCGCTTATCCTATCATTTTCCTGGCCAACGTCCAGATGGCGCCGCCTTTTTGTGATTCTGGCCCGATCGGCGGCGGTCCAAAGCTGCCGTGAACGACTGGATCCGCAGAGGTATTGCCCTCCCGAAAGAATACTCTTTGCTCCCCGTTCGGAAGCTATTGAAAAACACCGTGAGGTCCCCGGCTGGGCAAACGGCTCGGATTTATTTGACGGTTAGAAAATTAGTGCTGTTTAACGCCGGCCAAACGGCCACCCCATGTCGCTCGGACGCGGAGGCTAAACGTGGCATCACCTTTTCCGCGTAGCAATAACCGACTTTTGGGGAGGGGGCTTGCCCACTTGGCAGTTTTGTGAATGATGGAACACCTTGACGACTCACCTTGACCGAGCAGCAGGATGACGAAGCAAGCAGTTTCGTAGACGTAGCCGAGCATTTTCAACCGCAATCCTGGCGGATTCCAGGAGAGGTCAAGGATTATGGAAACGTCGTGGCTGAGTGCGGCAGTCGTCAGTCTGCTTAAGCTGGGCGGGTTCGTCAAAGTCACGCTGAAGTATCTGCTGTATCTGCCGAAGAACTACGAGCAGAAACCATCGTGGCCGCTGGTCCTGTTTCTCCATGGACAAGGAGAATGTGGAGACGACCTGGAACTGATCAAGAAGCATGGGTTGCCCAAACTCATCGCGGCGGGGCAAGAGTTTCCTTTCATCATCGTGGCTCCTCAGTGCCCCAGCAATCGGTGGTGGCATCCCTCCGAGTTGACCGCACTCCTTGATGAGATTGTCGAGAAATTCAAGGTTGATCAAGATCGCATCTATGTGACCGGGATGAGCATGGGCGGGTATGGCACCTGGGCCTTGGCCGCCCATACGCCCCATCGCTTTGCCGCCATCGTGCCTATCTGCGGCGGCGGCTATCCATCGCGGATGAAACGGATTGTCCATCTCCCCGTCTGGGTATTCCACGGGGCCCACGATCCGGCAGTGCCGCTCGAGATGTCACAGATGTTGGTCGAGGCCCTGAAGCGGCATAGCGGCAACGTACAGTTCACCGTCTACCCTGAAGCCGAGCACGACGCCTGGAGCGAGACGTACGCGAATCCGCAGGTGTACCGGTGGTTGCTCGACCAGAAACGCGAGCCCACCGCAGACGTGCCGGATGAGAGAACGGGGAGAAAAGGTCGCCTTTCCAGGACGAGAACGATCCGCGTCGACTCCCCGTCCGCAACGACCGCGCCGCCAGTCCAGCCCGATAGTAGCACGGCTCCAGTTCCCGAGCGTCGCCGGTGATGCCGGCGGCATCGGCAGACGTGAAAACGCGAACAAAATCGCTGCCGGCCACCTCGCTGTTTTCCCGGCAATTCGTTACAATGCCGGTTTCCCAAAACAGGACGCAACCGACATGGTGGACGGCGTTGTGGACATCCCCCTGCCGGGGAGATCATTTGAGCCCGAGGGAGAAGATGGTAGCGCCGCGGCGGCGTGCCACTTCCTGGCCGGACCGGAGAACCGGCTGATCGAAGTGGCCGTCCGCTCGATCATCGACCAGCCGGACACCGGCTACAACCCGCTGGTGCTATGCGGTCCGAGCGGCAGTGGAAAGTCGCATATCGCTCAGGGCCTAGCGACCGTCTGGCGGACCCGTAACCGCCGCGATCGCGTGGTTTTGACTACCGCGGTCGATTTCGCCCGCGAGCTGGCCGACGCCATCGAGAGCCAAGCGGTCGAAGAGTTCCGCGTCAAGCACCGTACCGCCAACCTGTTGGTTGTCGAGGACTTGGGTCAACTGACCAGCGGAAAGTCGGGAAAATTGAGCGCTCAGGAGGAGTTTATTCATACCCTGGATGCGATGTTGGTGGCCGATGGCTGGGTGGTCGTGACGGCTTCCGCAGCCCCGGCGGAGTTGCCGGGATTGTTGCCGGCCTTGCAAAGCCGGCTGGCGGTGGGATTGACCATTCCCTTGGCCCCACCGGGCCCCGCTGCTCGGCTCGCCGTCTTGCAGCAGTTGGCCGCCCTGCGGAAGGTGCAACTGCCGGAGTCAGTGGCCCAGGTGCTTGCCGACGGACTGGCCGGCACCGTGCCCGATTTGGCCGGAGCCCTGCTTCACTTGGCGATGGGGGGGCCGGTCGGCGACGGGCCAATCGATCTGCCCAGCGTGCGGCGCTACTTGACCCAGCGAAACCGTCAACAGCAGCCAAGCCTGCACGAAATTGCACTGGCCACCGCGCGGCATTTCTCCCTGCGGCTTGCCGACTTGCGCAGTCCCGTACGGCGAAGGGCCCTGGTAACGGCGCGGGGGGTGGCCATCTACCTGGCTCGCCATTTCGCCGGGGCAAGCCTGCAAGAGATCGGTCGTTACTTCGGCGGCCGCGACCATACCACCATCATGCACAGTTGCCGTAAAATGGAGGAAATAGCTGAAGGCGACCCCACCCTTCATACGGCGATTGAGAAGCTGCGAAAAGAGTTGTGGAAATCTTGACGAAGAGGAGTCAGTAGCTTCTCCGCTCCGATGCGTGCATCAACACCCGTAAGGTGGTACTAAGAGAAAACCCTATTCATCGCCTAAGAACTAACCGCTTTCTAACACTTTGCCAACCGTTTTTTCACCTGACCCCGACCACTCTCTCAGCAACCTAATCCAAATCACATCCGGTGGTTACAAGTTGTTAGGCGAGGTTCCTGAACATTTCTCGCCGGCCCACTAATACTGCTAACTGGTAGAAAAATAAAAGAAAGGTAGTGTCCATCCATGAAAGCGACCTGTCAGCGAGACAAGCTGCTCCATGCCTTCCAGATGGCGGCCAGCGTGGCCCCCTCACGAAGCCCGAAGCCCATCCTGCAAAACGTCAAGCTCGAAGTAACGGCCGAGGGTGCCATGTTGATGGGCACCGATCTGGAGGTCGGCGTCCGCGTTGCGGTCGAGGGCTTCGAAGTGGCTGCCCCCGGTACCGTGGTCCTGCCCCGCGACCGGTTCGGAAAAATCCTCAGCGAGAGTTCTGACGAAAAGCTCGACCTCGAGAGCGACGGCGGCAAGGTGCTCGTGCGCGGCCAGCGGAGCGAGTTTCATCTCCCCTCGCAGAACCCGGACGAATTTCCCAGCGTGGTGGCCTTCGAGGAGCAGAAGTATCACGAAATGCCGGCTCGTTTCTTCCGCGAGGTCGTCCGCCGGACCATCTATGCCACCGACAACGAGAGCAGCCGCTACGCTTTGGGCGGCGTGCTGATCGAGTTTTCGGAAGCCGGACTGACCGCCGTAGCCACCGACGGTCGGCGGCTGGCCCGGCAGGAAGGGCCTGCCCACTCCGTGGGCGGTCACGCGTCGGGTGACAACATGACGATCATTCCCACCCGGGCCATGCAATTGTTGGAACGGGCCCTGGCCGACAATGAAGAGAATATCCAAGTGGCCGCCCGCGACAACGACGTGATCGTCCGCAGCGGCGGAGCGACCATCTACTCGCGACTGGTCGAAGGCCGCTACCCGAAATGGCGAGACGTCTTCCCGCGCCGCGAAGGAATGGTCAAGATCGAACTCTGCGTGGGCCCTGTCTATGCCGCGGTTCGCCAGGCGGCGATCGTCACCAGCGACGAGCGCCGCGGCGTCGACTTTACCTTCGGCGGCGGCAAGATCGTGCTGGCCGGCCACGGCGCCGAAATGGGCGAGTCGCGCGTGGAATTGCCGATTGCCTACGACGGCGCCGACATTGGCATTACCCTCGATCCGCGGTTCCTCAACGACTTTTTCAAAGTGTTGGAACCGGAACAGACCTTCACCATGGAACTCCGCGATGCGGAAAGTGCGGCCGTGTGCAGCACGGAGGACGGTTACGCATACGTCATCATGCCTCTGGCGCGAGAGCAATAATGAGGCTTGCAGTAGCGCGGGGAACAAGGGCGAGTGAAACGAGCCCGATTTCCCGGCCAAGAATGTTGAAAGTGCTGCACAATCCACTACGGAATCAATAAACGTGGCCCGCGGTCCGAGAGCGATTGGCGACGTGCTTTCCGAGCTGATGGCCCGCCGGGGCTACGCGCGCGTGCAAAGTGCCGCGACGTATGAGGCGGCATGGCGCGAGGCAGCCGGACCGCTGGCGGCGAAGTACACCCGCGTCGGCCTGTTGCGCCGCGGCACGCTGGAAGTGGTGGTGGCCAATTCCACCTTGGTCCAGGAATTGGGATTTCAGAAGACCGAGCTACTGAAAACGCTGAGCGGGCTTCTTCCCCACGAGGGAATCAAGGGATTGCGTTTCCGCGTGGGAAGCATCGATGGTTGACCCGGCATGGATTGCGAAACGTTGAAACGCCCCGGTTTCCCATCTTGGGGGAATTTGACGGCCGGGTATTGCCGACGCGCTGTATAATATTGTTTTTTGCCTTTCTCGCCGGTGTTTTCAGGAGCAGCCGAAAGGTGCAATGCCCGAACCCCGACGAACAACAATCATAGTCGAAATCCTCTTATGTCAAACGAACCGCACGAACCGACCCAGTCGGACCTCGATACCTACCGTCTCGAACGCAACAAGGGCGACGCCGACTACAGCGCCAAGGACCTGGAACACCTCAGCGACCTGGAGCACGTCCGCGAGCGGCCCAGCATGTACATTGCCGACACCACCGCCCGCGGCCTGCACCATCTCGTTTACGAAGTGGTCGACAACTCGATCGACGAAGCGATGGCCGGCTTCGCCACCGAGATTTCGGTCACCATCAACAACGACGGCTCGGTGACCGTCGACGACAACGGCCGCGGCATTCCCGTCGAGCAGCATCCCGACCTCGGCTTCTCCACGCTGCAAGGCGTGATGACCGTGCTGAAGTTCGGCGGCAAGTTCAAGAAAGGGGCTTACCAGACTTCCGGCGGTCTGCACGGCGTGGGCGTTACCGTGGTCAATTTCCTCTCCGAGTGGTGCGAGGTCGAGGTCCGCCGCCAGGGACACGTCTACCAGCAAGAGTACGAGCGGGGCGTACCCACCGCCGACGTCCGCCGCATAGCACGCAGCGACCGCGTGGGCACCAAGACCACCTTCAAGCCCGATCCGCTCATCTTTCCCAACACCAATTTCCAGTACAACATCCTCTATCGCCGGCTGCAGGACCTGGCCTTCCTCAATCGCGGCATTCGCATTGTCTTCCGTGACCAGCGCACCGGCACGGGCGAAACCTTCCACTACGAACGCGGCATCATCGAGTTCGTCGAGCACCTCAACCGGGCCAGCGAGGCGGCACACGAAGACGTCATCTACGTCAGCGGCGAGTACGAAGGCGTGGGCCTGGAAGTGGCGATGCAGTACTCGAGCGAGTTCACCGAGAACGTTCACTCTTACGTGAACAACATCCTCACCAGCGAAGGGGGCACGCACGTTTCCGGCTTCCGCGCCGCCATCACCCGCACGCTGAATGCGTATGGGAAGAAGTCCGGCCTGTACAAGGACCTCGCCCCCAGCGGCGACGACTGCCGCGAGGGCCTGACGGCCGTCATCTCGCTCCGCGTGCCCGAGCCGCAGTTCGAGGGCCAGACCAAGACCAAGCTGGGCAACAGCGAAATCGAAGGCATCGTCAACTCGGCCGTGGGCGATTACCTGGCCTCGTACCTGGAAGAGAACCCGAAGACCGCAAAAATCATCGTGCAGAAGGGGCTGCTGGCGGCCGAGGCCCGCGAAAGCGCCCGCAAGGCCCGGCAGCTCGTTCGCGAGCGCAAGGGAGCCTTGAGCGGCGGCGGACTGCCCGGCAAGCTCCGCGACTGCACCAGCCGCGAGGTCGATCGCTGTGAGCTGTACCTGGTCGAGGGCGATTCGGCCGGCGGGAGCGCCGAAGGCGGCCGCATCCGCGACTACCAGGCCATCCTCCCGCTCCGCGGCAAGATCATCAACGCCTACAAGTCGCGCGAGGACAAAGTGCTGGCCAACGAAGAGGTCCGCAGTATGATTTCCGCCATCGGCGCGGGCATCGGCGACGAAATGGACCTCAGCAAGCGCCGCTACAGCAAGATCATCATCATGACCGACGCCGACGTCGACGGCTCGCACATCCGCACCCTGTTGCTCACGTTTTTCTACCGGCAGATGTACGACCTGGTCCGGGGCGGCTACGTCTACGTGGCCCAGCCGCCGCTGTTCCGCGTGCGGCACAAAAAAGAGGTCTACTACGTGCAGACCGAAGAGGAGATGAAGAGCCAACTGCTCGATGCCGGGCTGACCGGCGCAATCTTCGAGCCGGGCGACGGGCGCACGGTTACCGGCAAAGAGATGGAACACCTCTGCCGCTCGCTGGCCGCCCTGGAGGAATCGCTCGTGGCCCTGGAACGCCGCGGCATCAGTCTTCGCGCCCACGCCTTGCGCCGCGATCCGGTCACCAACCGGTTGCCGATGTACCACGTGTTCCTCGGCCAGCAGGAACACTGGTTTACCACCCGCGAAAAGCTCGACGAGTTCGTCGCCGCGCAGGAGCAGGAAGTAGGCGAGGAGTTGGATCTCTCCGACGAGGCCAACGGCAATGCCGAAGCGGCCGAGCCCCGCGGCAAGCTGCACATCGTCGAGCTGCACGAGGTTCGCTCGATCAACAACCAACTGGCCACCCTGCGCGGCATGGGTTTCGACATCGACAGCCTCATTCCGCAAGAGCGGACGGGAGTGGAAGAGCCCCGCTATCGGCTCCGCCGCGGCGAGATCGCCATCGGGCTTGAGGATTTGCGCGGCCTGTTGACGGCCATCCGCGCGGCCGGCGAAAAGGGCTTGCAGGTGACTCGTTTCAAGGGGCTGGGCGAAATGAACGCCGAAGAGCTGCGGGACACCACCCTTGATCCCGCCCATCGCACGCTCTTACAAGTGAGAATGGATGACGCCAGCGCGGCCGATGATCTGTTCCGCATCCTGATGGGCGACAAGGTCGAGCCGCGGCGGGAGTTTATCGAGAAGCACGCGCTGGAAGCGCGGAACTTGGACGTGTAGTACCCAGAAGGCCCATCACGGTTGCCGCGGCGTGATGACAGGCACGACCTGTCGCCCACCTTTGCGATAAAGCCGGAAGTCGTGATCGAGTGTCAAGACCGCGCTTTCCGGCGAAAGCTCCGCCATACGGACCAGGCAGCCATCGGCCAACGACATGGGCACGTCGGCATACTTGCGCATGAGGCGGGCCACGGCTTCCACGTGGTCTTCCAGGCGAAATGCCACCTCGATGACGTGGCGGCGCAATAACTCCATGACGGCCTCGCTTCCCCCAGACGCCGCGCGCAACAGAAAGCACGCCTCCGACAAAACCGGCTCACAGGTGAGAAGGGGCGGCGCCGCTTGTGACCACTGAAGCCTCGTCCACTGGTGGTGCTTGTCGCGGCCGTTCAGGAGGGCGACCAAGGGGCCCGTGTCCAGCAAGACGCGCCGATTCATTTACCGTATCCGCGCAGATGCTTTTTATGGGTGGACAGATCGCGCGGACCTGCGACACATTCCACCAGGTCGGCGGTCAGTTCCAAGCAGGAGCCTTCGGTTGCGGACTCGGGCGCCCTCAGGCATTCCTCCAGGATAGCCCGAACTACGGCCGACTTGCTCTGGTTTCTCTTTTTCGCGACCGCCGCCAATCGGGTGGCCATCGCTTCGGGCAATTTCAGTGACAGAGTTGTCATTGCGGTCCTCCAAACCGGCCTCCGCGTGGTAATACGCATCTGCCAGAATTGTACTACCACATTGCTTGTTCGTCAACGCGGAGATAGCCCTCGGCGCAACGAGTGTGTCAGGTCATTCCGGATGCCGCGAAAACGCATTCCCGTGGATTATTAGCCGCACACTGTCACCTTTCAGTTCCCATCGCCTTTTCTTCTCGCCTGCACCACGCGCGGCAGCCGAGCCAAATCCTTGATGGTTGGGCCGGGCTCGAAGCGGGCGTCCGATTCCAACAGCGCGCGGACCGCGTCGTGGATCGTGGGGCTGATCTCGATGAGCAAATGGCCGCCCGGCCGCAGCCGCTTGCCGGCCTGGACCACCAGCCGCTCGATCACTTCCGTGCCGCGGGGGCCGGCCACCAGCGCCTCACGCGGCTCGAACTTCCGCACGTCGGCGGCCAGACTCTCCATTTCCGCCGTCGTTACATAAGGCGGATTGCTCACGATGAAGTCAAACCGCCACTCGGCCGGCACGGCCGCCATAAGATCGCTTTCCACGAACTCGATCCGTTCGGCCACGCCATGTTGTTGGGCGTTCCGGGCGGCTACGGCCAAAGCCGCGGGGCTCCGATCGATGGCCAGGAGGCGGCTCATGGGCAGATGCTTAGCCAACGAGACGGCGATCGCGCCGCTGCCGGTGCCGATGTCGACGATGGCAAGCGGCGGTGCAGTTTCGGGCGATGGGGCAGAGCCTTCCGCCCTCACCCCCGACCCCTCTCCCGCTTGCGGGAGAGGGGAGTAGGTCTTGGCCAAATCGAGCACGGCCACCACCAGCAGTTCCGTCTCCGGGCGGGGAACGAGCACCGCGGGCGTGACCTGGAAGGAGAGCGAGTAGAACTCGCGATGGCCGACCAGATAGGCCACCGGCATTCCTTCGGCACGGCGGCGGACCAGCTCGCGAAAGGCCGCCCGGGCCGCCTCGTCCGGCGCCTCGTCGAAGGCCGTATACAGTTCGATCCGTTGCCGGCCCAGCACGTGGGCCAGCAAGACTTCGGCATCCAGCCGAGGGCTCTCCGAACCGTGTCCCTTCAAATAGTCGGCCGTCCATTGCAGCAGGCGGCCGACGGTCCATGGTTCGGCGGTGGACATCGGAAGGGGCTAGGGGCTAGGGGCTCGAAACTAGAACAAGTGTTGGGGTGGCAGTTGCACTGCCGTCCCAACAGTTGGGCAGGGGCCATTGTGCCGTCACGGGCCCTAACTTGCAATCACCCCCGCCGCTCTGAATTGCAACCGCACGCGCGGCGCAAAGGGGACAGTCCCCTCTCGCCCGCATGCCGGCCAACGTCCTCGACGCGGACTCGCGCCAGTTCCGCCGGGATCGCATTCCACCCCTCCACGAGCACCGCCACGTGGTCGCCCGAGACGTTGCGGGCGCTAAATTCGACCGTTGCCTGCTTGGATTCTCCGGGCGTCAAGGAGAAGTAGTTGTCGGAATACAGCACGGGAGCGACCAGCAAGTGCGAGGTCGCGTCCACCAGCTTCAGCCGGGTCATCAGGGCCACGCCCTGGTTCCCATTGCGAACGTCGATGGTCAGCCGGCATGAATCGCCGGTTTGCGTGCTCCGCACCGTTCCGGTGAGCGCGACTTTGTTCATGGCCGAAAGGTCCTGATACATGACCGGCGACTTGCTCTGCCAGTAGGAGTTGTCGCTCCGGATTACGCCGGCGGTCACTTCGACCTTGTTGGCGGCCGGCTGGCCCTGGGTCGCGAGCTTGTTCTGCCAATAGAAATTGTCGGACAGCAATCGGCCGGTCCCGTCCTTGAGTTCCAACTTGATGAAATAGACGTTCGACAGGCCGCGGTCGGCCGCCATCGCTGCGCCCTTTCCCGCTTCCCACAGATCGAAGCATTTTCGCACGCAATTGCTCGGGCAATCGAGCGAGACGGTTTTTTTGCGATACTCGCACCCATCCATGTTGTAGATGCGGGCGGCGACGGTCAAGCCGTCCAACTCCCGGAAGGTATTATTGACGACCTTCACCTCGCCCGAGGCCACGCTCCACTGGACGTGGATCGGCTCGCAGGCCTTCTTGCAGCCGAAGTAGGCCCCCGTCGGTTCGAGGTAATAGTCGTAGGTGTTCCACGTGAGCGACGGCCAGCAGGGGTTGCTCATCCAAATCAGCACCCCGGTGCAGTCGTTCCACAGCTTGTTGTTCCACGCATCATAGAACGACTTGAAGATTTCCATGTTCACCATCTGTGCCTTGCGGCAGAAGTCCTCGATGCCGGTGGGCTTGCCATAGGCGGCGATGGCTTTCTCCGTCAGGCCGCACCAATTGGCCGCCGCTCCCCGATCGACCCAATCGTGCAGTCCCCACAGCGGATTGATCGGCCAGAGCTTCTCGTGCGGCATCATGCGCCGCATGCTTTCCACCGTGGGGACGACGGGCGAGGCGATTTCACCCCGGTAGCCGCTGGCCAGTTGGAAATAGAACAGCGGGCAATAGGTCTCGTAAGGACCGTCGCTCTCCGTCGGCGGTTGGATGGTCGAGTGTTGGAGATAGTGCCTCGTGCCGTCCAATTGTTCCACCAGCCGGGGCATGGCCGAGAGGATGGGTTCCGGCGGCCCGCCCTCGTTGGCCGTACACCAAAAGGCCACGCACGCGTGATTCCTCCGCGTCCGCAACCGGTCCGTGGCATTCTCAAAATACACGCCGAGGTCAATGGGCGTCGTATTGTGGTTGATGCCGAACTCCTCCCACACCAGCAGGCCATACTGGTCGCACAGGTCGTAAAAATCCTGTTTGGAGACGTTGCCCAGGCAGTTGCGGAGGATGGTGAAGTTCATGCCTTTTTCCAGCCGCAGCCGGGCCTCGAAACCGCGACGGTCGCAGCGGAGCATCCCTTCGTCCATGCCCCAGTTGGCGCCTTTGAGCATGATCTTCTGACGGTTGCAGAAAAGCGTGAGCGGACGCTCCTTGTGGTACGTGAACTTCCGAATGCCGATTTTCGCGGTCTTCACGTCGGACAGCTCGCCGCTATCGAGCACGAAACGCAAGGAGAAGTCGTACAGGCGTTGGTCGCCGTATCCGTTCGGCCACCAGAGCCTCGGATGGTCGAGCGAAAGCGCGGGTTGGGCCGACTTGTCGATCACGACGGCCAAGGTCTGGTGCGGGCCGACGACGACCGGCTTCTCGAAGGCGTGGTCGCCGATCGTTCCCCGAAGCTTGCCGCGGCGTGGTTGGTCCGCGTCGTTCCGCAGCTCGGTCTTGACCGTCAGGTCGGCTCGCGACGTATCGGGCAACAGCGGCAGATCGGTAACGACAAAGGGGTCCACGATGGTCACGTCGCCGCTGCTGCTGAGGAAGACCCGGTTCCAGATGCCAATGTTCCGATCCCGAATCGTGGGCAGCCAGTCCCAGCCGGCCGATTCGACGAAGGTCGGCGCGTTGGGAGTAAAATCATCGTCAAAGTACAGCCGGTCGAGCCCTTTCTCGCCCGGTTCCTTTCTTTTCGGCATGGGATGGATGAGGACGGCGATGGCATTCTTGCGGCCGACGTTGACCTTGTCGGTGACGTCGAATTGACCGCGGATGAAGGCCCCCGCCATCTTTCCCACCGCAGAACCGTTCACGAAGATATCGGCCTTGTAATTGATGCCGTCGAGGTTCAGCCACACCCGCTTTCCGCGATAGCTCTCCGGCAGTTCGACTTCGGTTCGGTACCACCAACTACAGCGGCAGAACCAATCGGAGACTTGCGACAGATGGTCGCCGTAGAAGCCGTCGGGGACGGCCCCCAGGTTTTGGTATGAAGTGAGCACGGTGCCGGGGACGGTGGCCGCCAGCCACCGGCTGTCATCATAACCGCGGGTCGAAATCTTGCCCCCATCGTCGGCGACGAACGATTGGCTGCGGAGTTTCCAGCCGGCGCACAAGTCCCATGTTCCGTCCCGCGGCGGCGGCGGGACGATATTCGGCTTGCTGGCCGGGCCGCCCATTCCGTGCACTTCGAACTCGGCCAGCGCTACTCCTTGGGGCATCGGCCCGCCGCAGCATAGCTTCACGTACCGCGCCCGGACGGGAGCCAGAGGAATCTCCTCGGCGCCCCCTTTTCCGGCCGCGGTGCAGACGTCCGTCCAATGTTCGACCAGGCCCGTGATCGGTGAGGGACCGGCGTCGGTCGATACCTGGATCGTGTAGGCCTTGGCATACGCCCCCGCCCATTGGAGGACGACCTTACTGATCGAGCAGTCGGCCCCCAAGTCGACATAGATCCATTGTGGCCCACCGGCCTTGCTTTGCCATTTCGTCGCCGTCTCTCCGTCGGTGGCCATGTGCCCCGTGTTGACGAAGTCGACGGAGCTCGACGCGTACGCCGCACGATTCAAGGCCAGGTTGCGAACGGACGTAGGCCCTGCCATGGCGCCGGCTGCGGCGATGGTCAGGGAAAAAAGGACGAAAACGATGGTTCGAAGCGAATGGTGCAACATGCGATGGACCTCGGCCGGCAATCGGAACGTGTTCTCAGTATAGGTGCGGCGCGCCGCGATACAACGGCTCACTTCCGCAATGCGTATTGCATTTGCGCGACCGGCGTCGGGCAACTACGCCGATCGCCGCGTCAATAATCGTTCCGCACTTGCGCCTGCTGGCGGTAGGCCGAGGGCGTCAGGCCGGTCACCTGGCGAAAAACGACCGACATCCGCTGGGGCGTGGAAAAACCGCTCCGCCGCGCGATGGCCGGCATCGCCAGGTCGGTGTCGCTCAACAATTGCTTGACCCACTGCACGCGCACGCGGCGAATCTCCTCCAAAATCGTGTGTCCCACCAGGTCGCGAAACTTGTATTCCAGCATCCGCCGCCCCTGGGCCGCGTGCCGGGCGACGTCATCCACGCGGATCTCGTCGGCCGCGTGGCCGCGAATGAAGTTGAGCGCCGCCACCACCGCGGCGTCATGGATGGCCAACGTGTCGGTCGACTGGCGGGTCACCACGGCGACGGGCGGCAAAAAGATCGGCTCCCGCGGCGGCGGCTTGCCCGCCATCAGCTCGTCGAGCAGCTCGGCCGCCTCATAGCCGATCCGCCGGGCGGGCGTGGCCACGCTCGACAGCGGCGGAGAGGTCAGCCCGCACTCCAAGTCGTCGTTGTCGACCCCCAGCAAGGCCACGTCGTCCGGCACCCGCAGCCCGATGCGCAGGCATGTGTCGGCCAACTCACGGGCCGGGATGTCGTTGGCCGCCACGATGGCCACCGGCTTGGGCAGCCCCTCGAGCCAGCGTCGCACCCGGCCCGCGGCGTGCTTCCACTCGATCAGTGCCGCGGCCCGCAGCAAATACTCCACGTAGCAGGCCGAGACCGTATGGCCGGCCTCGGCCAGCCGCTGGCGGAAGCTGGCCTCGCGCAGCTTCGAGTAATGGGCCCACGGGCTGCCGAAGAAGCCGAAGTGTCGGTAGCCGCGTTCCAAGAAATGCTCGGCCGCCATGCGTCCCACGGCCTGGTGATCGGCGTCGACGATGGGAACCCGCAACCGCGGCACGGAGCACGAGGTGTCCACGAGCGGTTTGCGCAGCCGCAGCACTTCGCGGGCGAGGTCGGCCGTGAGCAGTTGGGCGATGATCCCGTGCGGCTTCCATTGCCGGAAGGCCTCGATCACGGAGGACTCGGGCGGGCCGTTCTGGAAGACCCAGTTTCGCTTGTCGATGGCATAGGCGCGGATGCCGCGGATCATGTCGCGGCAAAAGCCGACGTCCTGGCCAATGAGCAAGGCGATGCGGCGGCTCTCGCTCTTCACGGCAACCTCCCGCAGGGGGTTTGCGCCTTCGTGGGATGCCCTATCACTGGGAAGACGCGATTACGCGTTTCGCCCCTCAGTGTTTCAGTTTACGCAAGGGACGCCCGCGCCGCAACAGGCCAAGAGTAGCTACAAGGTGGCAAGCCGATCAGCTTTGGGCCCGGACGTGTCGCCCGCAACGCCCATGCGGCGTCTACAAAATGGGCATTGGTAAAGGGGCGGGAGTCTTTGTTGTCACTGAACCAACGACTCCCGCCCCCTCCGAGCAGAGTTAAGGCAGCACGCAGGAATTGGTCTACCCGCGCCACGGTGCCGACCCCTTGATGATGCGGTGGGACTGGGATCGGGTGGGTATTTCGTTTCCTGCGTGCTGCCTAAGACTCCTGATACTATAACCGCCGCGTGAAAGGCCCCTTGTCGGTGGAGTACGATGGAAGTTGCATACAGTCCATCCTTCCTCCACCAAACAAGGAGACCTGTTCATGTGGTACGTGGGTATTGATCTCCACCGTGAGACCGTGGTGATGGCAGCCGTGAACGACGCTGGCGAAGTCACGAAGTCCGTGAGTGTTCGTTGCGAAGACACGGCCAGTATCGTGGACGTCGTGAAGGCTCTAGCACCATTTCGGGCGGTCATCGAGGCCAGCGCAACCTATCGCTGGCTCTATGATCTACTGCAACCCTACGGCACGATCCTACTGGCCCATCCCTTTCGCCTGCGGGTCATGGTACAACGGCGCGCCAAAACGGACAAGCTGGACGCCCAATTGCTGGTGAATCTGCTGCGCATCAACCAGATCCCTCTAGCATACGTTCCGCCGGAGCCGTACGAACAATTACGGGAACTAACCCGTCGCCGGGCACGGTTGGGCCGCGAGCTGGCCGAGGCGAAAATCCACCTGCGGGCCTTGCTAGCCCGACAGAATCGGCAGGCATCCTATCGCATGCCGTTCGGCGTGCGCGGCTTGGCTTGGTTTCGAGGGCAAGACTTCGGCTGGATCGAGAATCTGGCCCGTGACGAACTGCTGATGCGTTTACGGCATTTCGGACGACAAGCGACGATCCTCGACCAGCATATCGAGCAGATGGCGGCGTCCTTTCCCCAGACAGAGGTCCTAACGGACATCCACGGCATCGGCATCTATTCGGCGCTGTTGATCGTGGCGGAAATCGGCGAGCCCGAGCGTTTCCACAGGGCCAAGCAGGTTGGTGCCTACGCCGGTCTTACCGCGCGGGTGCATCAGTCGGGCGGACACTGCTATCGGGGCTCGATCAGCCGACAAGGGTCGACCTGGCTGCGTTGGATCCTGGTGGAGGCGGCCATGAAGGTGATCCGCGAGGATACGGCATTGCGGAACTTTTACACGCGGGTGCGCAAACGCTCCAGTGCGAAGATTGCACGGGTAGCGGTGGCCCGCAAATTGGCGGAGATTTGTTGGAAACGGTTGCGTCGTTGGCAACGGGAACACACCAAGGTGGCAGCGTAGAGCAAAGCGAACATCGCGCACGTGTGCGGCCGCGGTTGGCCCGCAAAGGGGTCTTGCGAGACACCAACCTGCGCCGTGCTCCTGATTGGGCACCGCGGCCGTGAACAATACAATGTGCGACGAGCCGTGGCTCGGACGGCACGAATGGGTGACTACGACTGCGCGATAACCGGATTGGCGATTCAGGCATCCCTGCCGGCACCTTTCGGCGAATCCGTTCGCCGACCAGGGGCGCTCATTGCCGCCCCCTGGACCCCCGGCTAGCCTCTCTCCGTTCCGGTGTTGTTGTTGATTGGAAAGAACTCGAAACTGGGCCTTGACTCAGCGGCGGTTATGGGCGACCACATTGTCATTTCGAGGTTCCGAATCCGGCTGGCGGTCCCCCGCTCGAAAATCTGCACGTTCCACTTGCAGAATAGAGGAAGAATTATGAGGCTTCGTGCTAAAGTAACCAAATCAAACGCACCATCGACGAATTTTGTCGGGACAATTGTAGGTGGAAAACCCGTTCCGACGAAACGACTACCGGACCCTGTTTGGCTAGAGATTTCAGGGGAAGAAGATGCCTTTTTCCTTCTATACATCAATGCGGACGGTGAATGTTTTGCAGATACCTGGCACAAGACACTGGATAGCGCACAACGGGAAGCCATGCTCGGGTTTGGGATTACAGCTAGTGAATGGGTAAAGGTTGAGAACGGGGAATAAAGGGGGCGCCCATAACCGCTGCGCTGGTCCAGCGAGTGTCAATGCCCGACTGGAGCGGCCGACTCCACGGCAATTCGCTCACTCAGGCAACCACTCTTGCCGACACTGAGCCATCGGGGAGAATAAAGGCGCATATATTGGGTAAGATGGGAGATGCCGGCAATCGCACCTCCGTGCCTCGGGGCGCAACACTCGCGGCCACACGACCAGCTACACGCACGACATGATGGGGAACGTGGCTTCGCTCACCGATCCCGACGGCAACATGACCCAATGGACCTACGACGGGCTGAACCGGCCCGCCCAGAAGACCGGCCCGCTGGGGCCACAGCCGGCGCGACCAATAGCGCGACCAATATGGTTGACGACAAACGGCAACCGCGTGGCGACCTTCCCATTGCTGTTAAAGTAGGCAGTCTGGCCATTTATTGGTTCCGTGGTTGATTGCGGAACAATTTCGACGTTCTCTACCGGGAAAACGGGCTTGTTTCACTCGCCCTCGTTCCAGTAGCAGCGCAGGACCAATAATTGATGTCCGTCCGGCCGGCCCGGTCGCCGGCTCTTCCTGGGCCACTCTGGTCCAAACTCTGCAATCGGCCGAGGATCACTTCGCCTCCTCCGTCGCTTGGTAACTGAACTTGACCCACTTTTCATTCGCCTCCACAATTCAGCCCATGTATATCCTCACGCGGCAGGTGGTTTGGGAGGTGCTGAAGCTGTTTTTGGCGGCGCTGCTGGGGCTAACGCTCGTTCTCACCCTCACAGTGGGTATGCGGGAGGCGCTCAACGCGGGTGCCCCGGCCTCGGTCGCGCTTTACGCCCTGCCGTTCATGTTGCCGGGGGTGCTGGGCATCACCATTCCGGTCTCCATGCTTTTTTCGGTGTGCAGCGTGTTCGGCCGGATGACCGGCGCCAACGAAATCGTGGCCCTCAAATCGCTGGGCATTAACCCCATGGCGGTCATCTGGCCGGCCATCCTGCTGGCGGCCTTTCTCAGCCTGGGCACGGTGCGGATGTACGAGATTGCGGCGACGCAGTGCAAACCGGCCTTTGAACGCATCCTGGCCGAGTCGATCGAGGAAATCGTCTACAGCGTGTTGCAGAAGAACCATTCGATCGACCGCGACCAGTTCTCGATCACGGTGAAAAGCGTCGACAAGCGGACGCTGATCCGGCCGACCATCACCATCAACAACGGTCCGTCAAAGCTGACCATCTCGGCCGCGGAAGCCGAGCTTCACTGGGACTGGAAGCAGCACTGCCTGCGGTTCATCTATCGCGACGGCGTGGTGGACCTCGATGAGGGGAAGGGCCGTTATACGACTCCCGGCGAGAGTGAATATGACCTGCGCATCGAAATGCCCAAGCCGCCGCCCTACCATCGCGACTACGTGGCGCTGGGCAACGTGCCCGCGCTCGTGGCCGAGTTGCAAACGACCAAGCGGCAACTGGAACACCTGCGCGACGCGAACAGGGCCCTGGGCGTGCCGGAATCGCAGGAAGACATCGACCGGTTCAACGAACTGAACCGCCAGATCTATCGTTTGCGGGCCGAGCCCTGCCGGCGCTGGGCGAACGGATTCGCCTGCCTGGGGTTTGCGCTCATCGGCATTCCCGTGGCCATGCTCTGGCGTCACGCCGACGTGCTGACGAACTTCTTCGTCTGTTTTTTGCCGATCCTCGCCTTGTATTATCCGCTGTTGATGCTCAGCGATAATCTGATCACTTCGGGCCGGCCGCCGATCTGCTTTTGGACGGCCAACGTGGCGCTGGTGATCCCCGCGCTGGCGCTGCTGCGCTGGATCATCCGGCATTGATGCCGCTCGCGCGACGGCGGAAAGCAAGTCGTAACGCGTTGAGCCGGTTCATCCGCCCGTGCCCCCGGGATTGTTATCCCGGGGCGTTTGCTGCGTTCCGCGACCCCTACTCCAGCCAAGAACCGTTTTCCTGAGCGGCACCAACACGAGCACACCCAGAGTCGTCCAACTCAGCAGCAAGAACCAGGGGTGCCCGAAGGGACAGTAGGTGAACGAGAGGTGATTGATTCCCTTATCGACGGGAACGGCGCGGAACACGAAGTTGCCAATCGAGACGGGCTGCTCGCGGCCGTTTACCGTGACTTGCCAGCCCTGCGCCCAGCGATCGGTCACGAGCAGCCATCCTTCCCTGGGACAGGAGACGTCGAGGGCGAGCTCCTCCGGGCGATAGGCGAGGAGCTTGATCTTTGCCGGCTCGGCCGCCGGAAGGTCCGCGACGTTGTCCTGAACGGGGCCGGTGTGACCGGCGGCGGGCGCGCTTGTCTCGACGAAGCTGTCGGGGTTGGACACTACCAGGCAGGGGCGGCCCAATTTCGCGGAGCGCGCCGCCAGACGCTCAAAAGCGGCGTCGCTTAAGGGGACGTTCGCCACCCGCGGACTGAACCAGATCCGATTGGCCCCCAAGGCGGCGTTGGCCAGCACGGGATCGCCGCACGTTTTCGTGTAATAGTGGTTCGACAACGGGCTATAGCCCCACAGCACCGGGACCTTTGCCACCAAGCAGCAGTTCCACGATACGCCTAGCGTGCGGGAGGGGGGAAGGTGGGGGAGATTTTGCAAGATTGGCGCGGGCAGCCATCCCGCCGACGCGTCGGTGGCGGTCGAGAACGGTTGCCGATCGAGCCCCTGAGCGGTCAGGTCGAGCGCGGCCACGTGTTTCTTCTCGGCGGCGTCCCACAGCGGGGCGCGCTTGGTATAGAGGAGCGGCTTCGAGATGATGACCGTGAGGATGGCATCGGCGATGACCAAGTGCAGGAAATGCTTTTCGAGCAGTCGCGAGCGAAGCCCCTGGTCGCCGCGCCAGCCGAGGCGGGCAATGATCATGATGCCAAGCCAGATCGCCGTCATGTGTCCGATGGCGAGCAGCAGGTTCCAGACGCCGTGGAGCGATGGTGCGACCCAGCACACCGCCGCGAAACCGGCAAAAGCGGCCGCCGCGCCCAGCGCGCCGAGGATCGCAAACTTCTTCCACGCCCGGGTGATCGCCGCAGGCTCGCCCGCCTGCAGGTTACGGGCGGCCAGCAGCGCCAAGACAACCACGGTGATGAGATAGTAGCAGCGGAAGATGGCCGAATGGCGAAAATAGCGCATCGGCGGCAAACAGTCATAGAGCCATCCCCGCAGCGGCAACGTCGCTCCCATGGCGCAAGCCAGACAGAGCACCGCGATGGCCGTCAAGTACCAGCGAAACCGATCCCGCGGCCGTTGCCAGACGGCCACCGCCGCCAGCACCAACAAGCCCGGAAACAGATAGATGTCGCACATCGTCACGTCGGTGCCGGGATAGAGGTGCGGGGGGTCGGCGAGCTTCAGCACCGCGAGAAAGGGACTGGCGAAGGTGCAAAGGGCCAGGGGATGCAGGGCGTTCTCGTTGGTGGCAGCCACGCGGGGGAGCGGCTGGCTGCGGTCCGAGTAATTGCGGCTCTCGACCAGGAAGCCCGCATAGGTTGGCAGCATCACGACAGCGCTCAGAACGAGAAAGACCGCGCCCGCGACCGGCAGGAAGCCGAGTTGGCGACATGGCTGTCGGATGCCGCTGCTGCCTTGCCCAACCGTCCTTTCCGCACTGCTGGACAAGCCAGCAGTGACACCCGGTCCTCGGACGCCTAGGCCCTCGAAGAAACGGCCCGCCATCCACAGACCCGCGTAACCCAGCCCAATGACGACCAGCCCCGGATAGCCGCCCAGTGCCGACAGTCCGAATAGTGCCCCGGCCTGCGCCGCCGCCAGCACCGAACGCCTCGAGAGGGCAACGTCCAGACGCCACAGGACCCAGGGAAAGAAAGAGAGCACCGGCAGAAAAGAGGTGCTTTCGGCGTGTCCGATGTAGATGCCGGAAAAGAGCAGCCCCAGGGCCGCGACGCGGGCCGCCCAAGGAGGTGCCGCAAGATGACGTGCCAAGAGGATGACTCCCACGCCGCCGAGCCCCCAAATCAGCAGCCAATAGGCGCGGAAGCCGAACTCGCTTCCGCCGCAGAGCGCGCCGATGCCGACGGCCAGGGGAGAAAACGCCGCACAAATGGGGTCCACGCCGGGATAGCCGCTGTTGAATAGCGGCGTCCACAGCATCAGCCGCCCCGCTCGGGCGCAGTCGCCAATGAGTATTTGGATCGGGCAATGAAACTGCGAAGCGTCCCAAAGCCCCGTGTAAATCCCCAGGACCAGCGGAGTATTGATGGCCAGGAAAGCCACCAGCACCAGCAAGCCGGTGCGGAACCAGGTCACTTGGTGCGGGGCAGGTGGACCCAATTCCGGCGGGCAATCGTGCGTCGGGTTCATAGTACGATGCGTTGGGAGAGCCGCGGGTGCGCGATTTCCCGCCGACCGCGTCTTCTCGGCGAAGCGGAGGGAGTGCCCACGATATTTCGTGGGGATGGCAGTCGCACTGCCATCCCCGGTTTCCCGAGGGACCGGCAGTACAACTGCCGCCCCAACGGGTGACCGCGTCTTCTCGGCGAAGCAGAGAGAGCGCCCACTATACGGCGGCCACCGAGCAGGGGTCAACGTGAGTTAGGGTCCCGGCCGCAGAGGGGGGCGGCGGCGGCGAAAATGGCATTTGTGGATTCTGCGCGGGAGGGTACGATTTCGCTCCTTGGCGCAGGGCGCCGAGAAGAACGTGGTACAGGACGCCATTCCGGGAGAAGATGCCATGAAGATACGAATCGCGTTGTTCGTTGCGGCGCTTTTAGCGGCGATCGCATTGCCGTCATCAACCGAGGCGGGGGGAGTAAGGATCGGCATCGGCATAGGGGTGCCTGTCTACGCCCCGGGCCCTTATTACTACCGGCCTTACTATTACCCCTATCCCTATTACGGCTATCCGTACTACGCGGCGCCGCCGCCGGGGGTAGTGTATTATCCGCCGCCTGCGGCGGCGCAGGGGCAAGTGTACATTCCACCGGCGGCGCAGCCGGCCCCGGCGCAACAGCAGTATTACTATGCGGCGCCGGCGGGGACGACCGCGCAGCCCACGCCAGTACCCCCGCCGCCCGCTCCCCAGACTTACGCGCCGGCTACTCCGGCCGCCCCGATGTCGCCGGCGGCCTCGCCACCTCCGCTCCCACAGCCCGGCAATTAGGTAGGTATCGGGTTGGCTAAAAGGGGACATCACTGATTATGGGCGACTCGAGGGCGCCATAATCAGTGATGTCCCCTTTCTTTTTGCGGCGACAAATGCCGTCACGGCGAAGAGAAATGCGCTAAGTGCGGTGCTCCCTACGGCGAGTTTTGTGGACGTTGCCCCGTTTGCGCCGGCCTGCGTTTTGGCGACATTCGAGAACCGTGCCGTTGTGGTTTTCCCAACGAGGATCCCGCGAGAAACCTCCTCGCAAGATTTGCACTCCAGAAGAGCTGAGAGCAAATAAAGAGACGTGGCAACCGCCAGATAGAAAGCGGCGGACGTTAATGACGACGACCGTCTGACGGACGCCATGACCAGTGCCGTTCGGGATGTCCGCGATCCACTCCACGCTGCGCAATCCACGCCGGGCCCGGCTTCTGTCAGGCTATTTCAGGGCCGCCGCGTCTTGCGCCATGTCGGGGAAGGGGTCGTGGGCGTAGAAGTAGCGGGCGATCTGGTCGGCCAGCACCGCCACGAACTCGCGGCGGAAGTCGCCCTCGAGCCGATCGGCCGCGGGAATGGGCGCGTTGGGCGGATAGACGGACTGTGGCAGGATTTTCTCGAACACCTTCTTGCCGTTCTGCTGACAATCATAAACGGCCACGGCGGCGTTGGCGCGGCCTTGGTAGACCGTCTGGCCCTGGTAAAGACTGAAACTCTCCAGGTCGACGCCTACGACCATCTCCGCTTTGACGGCCTTGCCGACCTCGCGATACTCGTCCCACGTGTTTTCGTCCAGCCATTTGTTTACTTTCCGCTGGTCGACCACATGAATCTTGGGCACGTTCTTTTCCAGCAGGGTGGTGATTTGCTGAGCCAGATCGCGGGCGACGGATGAATTGCGATATTGCAAGGCCACCATGGGCCGGCACACCACGGCCACTTTCTTACCCTTCAACTCGGCAAACTCGGGATCGACGTCGTTGCCTTTGAACAAATAGAGGGCGGTCACCAGCAGGCTTTGGCAACCACACAGCGGTAACGCAGCCACCACCAGGATGAGGGATACGGCAATTCGCCGACGAGAGAAGCGATCCATCGTGCCACCTCGGAAATCGAGTGAAGAGGGGGCGGAGGATAGCCGGAACGCACACCGCCCGCAAGAGCGATTTCCACGAAGCGGAATGGCGAAACCGAGGAACGGAGGAACAGACTGACCCCGCGCACGAGACAGCAGACTAGTGAAAGGGGGGCAAAAAACCGGCCGGAGGCAGTTGTCCGCAGTTCGATCGGCCGAGCGGCCTTCGTTGTTAGTACTTGGCCACCAGCAAGTTACGACAACTGGACAACTTGACGTTTTGAGACTGTCCAAAAGCCGATTATAATACGGCGGTGCCAAGTTTGAGGTCCGGAGGGTTCATGCCGATGAACGCGAGAACGCGGGGCCGTCAGGCGAAGATCCAACTCGAGGCCGAAGGCTATTTGGAATTGGGCATGCCCGAACATGCCTTGCAGACGTTGGGCCGCCTGGGGGATCCGGCCAAGTTCGACGTCGGAGCCCTCTATTTGTGGGGAGAAGGGTTGCGGGCGCTGGAACGCTTCTTCGAGGCCCTCATGCCGTTGGAGCGGGCGGCCAAGGCCGCGCCTGATGATATCCGCGTGCGCATCGCGCTGGGATGGTGCTACAAACGCACCGGCCGCCTCGATCTGGCGATCGATGCCCTGGAGCAGGCCTTGCTCGTCGAACCGGAAGAACCGCTCTTGCGTTACAATCTCGCCTGCTATCTCAGTCTGGCCGGGCGGAAGCGGCGCGCCCTGCGCTATCTCTCCCAGGCCCTGGCCATCGACCCCGCCTATCGCGAATTGGCCGAGGTGGAATCCGACTTCGATCGGCTCCGCGGCGACCCGGACTTCCAAGCGATTTGTGCCGCCGCCGCGAACCACTAGACGCTAGAAGCAATACGTCAGCCCGAAGAAGGCACCGTGCAGGACCAGGCTGCCGCTGGTTTGCACGCGCTGCATCTCGGGGATGTCGGTCATGTACTGGGGGAACTGATCGTCGGCCAGCGCCATGCCGGTGATGGCCACCACGCGATAGCCCGCCCGAGCGCTCCAGTTCCGCGTAATCTGCCATTCGGCGCCGACGTCGATCTGCGTGAGGAACGACAGGCCGTTCTTGGTGCCGTGCGGATCGGGGTTATAGGGGCCATAGTATTGGCTGACGCCCTTCGTGCCGTCGGCAAGCTGGGCCTGGAAGACGCTCTCCATCATGTTGTCGTAGATGCCGACCTTGGGCGTGACGAAGAGCCGGATGCCGTTGCAGACGTTATAGGCGGCGTCGAAGCCGAATTGGAAACCGATCAGATTGTTGGTGGCCGTGTCGTCGAAGAAGGCGGTTCCCGTGGGATCGGTGGCTGCGTAATTCTGTCGCAGGGCGGAATACTGCAAGTCTTCCTGGAAGCGGAAATAACGCACGCCGCACGACCAACCGATGTCCCAGGGCGAATCGCAGGCCCAGGCCAATTGCTCGCGGATGAGGTTGATTTCGAGGTTGTGGAATTCGTCGCGGCGGGTGATGGTCTGCGACTGCGAGCCGAAGAACCAGTTGGCGGCCTGTTCGTCGGCGCCGGTTTCCTGGTTGTGGAAAGTGATGTAGTCGACGTCCATCGTCGTGCTCACGTAGCCGCCGGCAACGGTGGCGGTTTGCGCGCCCGTGAACGATTGGGTGGTCCAATAGGTACCCTCGATGGCGCACGGAACGCAATCCCAACAGAAGCGGTGGCCCAGCCGCAGTTCGCCGCCCCACTTCCATTCCATGGGGAACTGGGTGTTCATCAACTGGTTGGGCAAATTGCCGTCTTCGTAGCTCGTCCACAGACGCCGCGAATCGCTGCGGCCCATGACCAGGGCGGAGACCGAAGCGTACCACGGACAGAAGCAGCCTTGGCCACACAGGCCGGAGCTGTCGGCGCAGGCGGCGCACGCACCTTGATCGAATTGGTTGACGGCCCCGCGATAGATGCCACTGTTGGCGCAGCCGGCGGCGCTCTGGTCAGTGAGCATCTGGTTCATCAGGCCCGAGCCTTGCGGGGCGGGTCCTACATAGGGCGCCGCGGAAGTCTGCACGGGGCAAGTAGCGGCTGGCCCCGGCGGGATCGGCATCGGCTGAATTGCTGGTGCCGGGTCGACGGCGGCGGTCCGTACGGGCGGCCGGCTCACCGGAGCCGGGTAATAATACTGCGTGCCCGCCGGATACTGTGCGGAGGTCGCCGGGTACTGCGAGTAGGCGGCCTGATACTGCGGGGCCGCCGCCTGGTACTGCGGGTAGGTGGCCATGGCGGGCGGCTGCGGCTGCCCCACGTAGCGATACGCGGGCTGTGCCGGATAGCCGTAGACGGGGGCCGCGGCGGGTTGGGCGGTCGGCGTTGCCGTGCTCGGATAATTGATGGGAGCCGCGTCGGCTACCGCCGCGTCCGGCTGGGGCAGTCGCAAGGGATCCGGGGAACCGTATAAACCATACTGGGCCCAAGCGGCCGAACTGCTACAGGCCGTTAAGAACGCAATAAGGGCAAAGCGGATAGTTCGCATACCAGACTCCTTTCCGCGCCAATTGATCGATCCATGCTACTCGTTACAGCAATCGTCCCGCGACGCGGTAGGGATTTGAGGAAACCAACGCTCGGCGCGGCTTTTCTCGCGGGGGCGACGCCTCAATCGATGCCACCGGCGCGACCCCCAAAAGTGCGTCGCCGACCACACCGCGGCAAATCGGCACAATCGGCAAGGTTTTCCGCCGCGGCTGCCCCGGGCAGCGATAAACAGAAGAGGCTGCGGAGAATCTTCGCAACGATCCCAAGCGACGGAATTTAGGGCGGGAGCAACGATTGACGGTCAGGGGGACTGTGTCGTTTGGCGGCTGGCAGCACGCCGGCCAAACGGCCGAACTCGCCGGCCGCGCCGCGTGGACGCGGCTCAACACGGATTTACACCCACGTCAGTCCCGTCTCGCTTTGGATCCGATGCTCGAACTCGCCGAGCAATCCGCCGATCAGGTCCCAACGGTCGGCCCGGCGGAGCTCGATGTCGCCCTGGCGATTGATGCGCACAACGCTTTCATCGGTCACGCCCAGTTCGGCAAGCTCATCGGGATGCAGTTCGTCGTCGCTGATGATCCGTTGCAACGTCTTGCCCGACATTTCGATGAATTGCATTGGGCGGGTCCTCATGCTAGCGCCTGTGGCACTGACAATAATTAATACAGGATACAAGATTGCGTTGTCGGCGGCAACTTGGGCGGCCGCCCCGGCGATTGGCAAGCAGGCGCGGCTGTGCTACCATTCCGGCATCCTCAGGAGGAGCTTCGTGATGACTACTGAACCATCCGCATCCCCGCCGGCGTCCGAGCACCGCTGGCGACCGCTGGGCGCCATCGACCGGCGGGTGGCCGGCGTATTGGCCGAGAAGGCTAAGACCACGCCGGACATCTATCCGATGAGTCTCAATGCCGTTTGCACCGGCTGCAACCAGAAAAGCAATCGCGCCCCCTTAATGCAGCTCGAAACGAGCGACGTCGAGGAATCGCTCGACCGGCTCCGCGCGCTGGGGGCCGTAGGACTGGTGGAGGGCTACGGCCGGGTGGCCAAATACCGCCACTATTTGTATGAATGGCTCGGCGTGGACAAAGTCGAGCTGGCCGTGATGACCGAACTGCTGCTCCGCGGTGACCAAACCGTGGGAGAATTGCGTGGCCGGGCCGCCCGCATGGAACCCATCGCCGATCTGGCCGCGCTCCAGCCGGTGTTGGACTCGCTGAAGGCCAAGGGCCTGGTCGTTTCGCTTACGCCGGAAGGGCGAGGGCACGTCGTCACGCACGCCCTCTACCAGCCGCGCGAGCTGGAAACGCTGCAGGCCAAATACCAGGGGGGCGGGCCAGTCGCCGCGGCACGCGAAGAAGATCGCGAGGCGCCGCCACCGGGCCGCGCAGCCCCGCCGCCGATGGGGGCAAAGCTCTCGGCGCCGGCAATCGCCCCGGCCGGCGCTTCCGACGCCGGAATTGCGGCTGCACTGCGGCAGGCGCTGGCCGATCTTCGCCAGCAGTTCGCGCAACTGCGGGGCGATCTCGACGAACTTCGTGACGGGCAACAGCGGCTAGCGGAGGAAGTACGCACGCTCAGAGATGCGTTGGGGGGCTAGCACACGGCCATGCTTAAGGTTGTGTGTGTCGTGGTAACCGTTCACGGGTCGGCGACCGTAGAAGCGGCGTCTCGCCGCTTTGTGCGGGCGAATAGGCCCGGATAACGCCGAGAAACGCGGCGAGACGCCGCGTCTACGGGGGTGTGAACGGTTACGTGTCGTGGAGCGGGGCCGCTTGCGACTCACGTAGTCGTTAGACCGTAAACACGGGCGGCAAGCCGCCCCGCTACACAATTTCAGAATTGGTCGGCTACGCGACTGTTTTCCTGCGCGGGGCGGGCCGGCACAAGCGGCTGCTCTTGATCCGCCAGCGTAAAGTGAAAGGTGGTGCCTTGGCCGACGATGGAGTCGAGCCAGATGCGGCCGCCGTGCCGCTCGACGATCTTCTTGCACACCGCCAGGCCGATGCCGGTCCCCGGATACTCTTGACCGTGCAGCCGCTGGAAGGTCTGAAAGATCCGCTCGAAATGCTCTTCTGCGATGCCGATGCCGTTATCCGCCACGGCGAATTGCCAGCAGCCGCCGTCGCGGCAAGCAGTCAAGCGAACCCGCGGCGATTGCCCGCGCCGAAATTTGACGGCGTTGTCCAGCAGGTTCTGCAGCAACTCGACCAACTGCGTTTGATCGCCGATCACGGTCGGCAGGGAATCGACTTCAATGCGGGCCTGCTGAGCCTGAATCGAGGCATCGAGATTCGCCCGCGCCTGAACTAGCACCGAATCCATGTCGACCGGCTGCAGGGGCTGTCGCGAGCGGGCCGCGCGCGAGTACTCCAGGAGATCGTGGATGAGGCGATCCATCCGCGCGGCGCCGCTGAGAATGTAGTCCAGATATTGGGCGGCCTTGGGCGGAACGTGGCCTGCCACTTCCTCTTGCAGCAGGTGGCAATAGCCGGAAATGGTTACCAACGGCGAGCGCAAATCATGGGCGACGACCGAGGCAAACGTCTCCAGTTCGGCATTGCTGCGAGCGAGCTCTTCGGTACGCGCGGCGACGGCGTGCTCCAGGCTTTCCGCATAGCGATCGACGAGTTCCAGGCAGGCTCGGTGGACGTAGCGGAGCAGTTCGCTGGGGTCGCTGAGTTTCTCCAGGTAGGCGAACGCGCCCAGAGCGAGTGCCTCTTGGACGGACTCGGAGGAGGCGGCCCCGGTATAAATAATCACGCGAACCCGGTCGTCGAGGCTGCGGATGCGGGCGAGGAGTTGTGTTCCGCTGAGGTCGGGGAGGCACAGATCGACCACGGCCACGCCGAAGTCGCGCTTTTGGATGTGCCCCAGGGCCTCGTCGGCCGAATTGCAGCCGAAGACGTGAAAACCATGATCGCGGAGGCAGTGACAGAGCCACTGTGATTCGGCCGGATTGTCTTCCACCACCAGCACTTGAGAGACCCTGTCGGTCGCCATGGCCCGTGCTCCTGGGAAGTGTGCTGGCGCAGATTTTGCCGGCGAGCCGTCACCGGTGGTTTTCGCTACATGTTTTAGTCATAAGGCTGGCACTTTTTCGGCATCTTGTCGAGACCAATTTCGGACGGGGGGCTTCTCAAAGCGGCGGGAACGGATAGAATGAATGGGAGATGAGCCGTAGTCCCTCGCTTCTCTTCTCTCTCCCGGAGGGCTGGCCATGAAAGAACAAACGCATGAAGAGCCTGGCATCATGGCCGCCGCCGAGCGGCAGATGCACGCCTGGGCGATGAGCACGGAGTTGAAGGAACGTGCATCCCTTCACGAAGCCGAGGGCCTGCTCACCTCGCAAGCCGTAAAGTATGTGACGATCTCGCGCGAGGCCGGCGCAGGGGGGGGCGAAATCGGCCGGCTGATCGGCGAGCGGCTCGGATGGGAGTTTTTTAGCCGAAACCTCTTGGATCGGATTGCCGATCGGTTCCATCTCTCGCGCACGATGCTCGATTTGGTCGACGAGACGCATCCCAGTTGGGTCTACGACGTTCTCGGCTCATGGATGGACCATAAGCTCGTGCCGCACGAAAAATACGTGGCTTGTTTGAGCCGGCTGGTGCTGGCGATCGCCCGGCGTGGTCCGGCGGTCTTTGTGGGCCGGGGCGCCCAATTTCTCCTCCCCCGGAAGGAGCTTTTGGCGATTCGTGTGGTCGCCGCCGCGAATTATCGGCTCCGGCAAATCATGGAGCATCGGGGGGTGAACGAGGCAAACGCTCGCCGTTACATGGCGGAGCTCGACAATGGCCGCCGCGAGTTTGTCGAGCAATTTTTCCACCGCGATATTACCGACCCCCATCAGTACGACTTCGTAATCAACGTGGACCGGCTGGGAACGGCAGGGGCAATCAAGCTGATCTTGGCCGCCCTAGGACGCTAGCGGCGCTGCCGAAATACGCCTCCTGGTTTAATTGGAATGAACCATATGGGCGGCGCTTCGGGGGCGCTTTGCTCGGGTAGCCGGGTCCCATGGTTTCTGACCAGGGCTTCTGTGGCCGCTGCTGCGGCTTCTCCGTAAACTGCCCTTCCGTTGCGAGCCGGTTTTTGGTACGAACCCGCCCGATTGTATGGGCCTCCGGCGCCTTTTCACCGGGATATACCCCTCTGGTCGGGGATTTGTTATGAGAGCTCTCTTACTCCGTGTCGGTGCGTTAGGGGCCGTGGTCGTGCTCGGCTGGATCACCTTCGCCAATGCCCAGCGCGGCGACGATGCCCCCGCCGGCAGTTTGAACGCGGCTTCCTCCCAAGTGTCAGTGACTTCCCCGCCGGACAACACGAATCCACTTCGCCCCGCGACTCCGCCGCCGGCACAGGCGGCCCCGCCCGTGACGCCGTCATCGACGCCGCCGGCAGCCGAGCCGGTCGCGCGGCGGGCGGTGGCCGATCCGTTTGCCGCGCAGAATCGGGGCAACGCGGCGTCAAACACGGCGCCCGCAACGGCACTACCGGTGAGTTCCATTCCCGATGCATCGGTCGTTGGTCTTGCCGCCTCGCCAGCCGGCGCCGCGGCGACGTCCCGCTATCGGCAAGTGGCGACGCCCGTCTCGGCCGAACAGCCCGCGGCGGGTCCGACGTTGGTTTCCGGTGGTCCCAGTGGATCGAGCGCGGGCCGCGATGCGAGCCTGCCCGACCGAACCGCCAGCCGCGACGTTCCGCGATCCGGCGCATCGGCCGATAACCACGAGCCGGCCCCGTTCAATGTCGATCCATTTGCCAGACCAGCCAGTTCCACGCCCACGGTGAAGGGCGATGACGGTACGTCGGGCACCGTGGCCGACAATGGCCGCCCCCTGGAATCGGTCACGGAAGGCGAGGGCACCGGCCAGCCGGGCAGTCAGCAGCTCGAAGGCGTGCAGAGCCCGCAGTTGGCGATCCAAAAGCTGGCCCCCAAAGAAATCCAGGTCGGCAAACCGGCCGGCTTCCGCGTCAGCGTGCGGAACGTCGGTCAGATTCCGGCCGCCGACGTGGAGATCTCCGATCTGGTTCCCAAGGGAACGCGCCTGTTGGGCACGACGCCGCAAGCCACCCGCGGCCCGCACGGCGAAGTGGTGTGGCAGTTGGGCACTATCCGCCCTGGCGAGGAATCGACCGTCGAGATGCAATTGCTGCCGCTGAGCGAGGGAGAGATTGGCAGCGTGGCCAGCGTCCATTTTGCCGCCGGCGCTTCGGTCCGCACGCTCGCCACCCGTCCGCAACTGGTTGTTCAAACCGCGGCCCCGCAGAAGGTTTTGATCGGCGAGCGGGTGACGCTCACCATTACCGTTTCCAATCCGGGCACGGGCATGGCCACGGGGGTCGTCCTGCAAGAGCATATTCCCCCCGGACTGCAACATCCGGCCGGCAGCGATCTGGAATACCAGGTGGGCAACCTGAAGCCGGGCGAAACCCGCAAACTCGATCTGCCTTTGGTCGCCAACCGGGCCGGCGCGACGACGAACCTGCTCAGCGCCCGCGGCGACGGCAATCTGCGTGCTGAGACCAAACTGGCGATGGAAGTGCTGGCCCCGAAGTTGGACGTGGTGATGGAAGGTCCCAAGCGGCGTTATCTGGAACGCCAGGCGACCTACCAGTTGTCGGTGAGCAATCCGGGCACGGCGCCTGCCAAACAGGTTGAACTAGTCGCCAGTTTGCCGGCCGGCTTGAAGTTCGTTCGCGCCAACAACGCCGGTTACTATGAAGAATCCAGCCGGACGGTTCGCTGGCGGCTGGAGGAATTGCCGGCGAACGAAACCGGCACCGTGGAACTGGTCACACTGCCCGTCGAGGCCGGCCAGCACGCCATCAAGCTGCGCGGCATGGCCCAGCAGGGGCTCACGGCCGAAAAGGAACAGCCCGTGATGATCGAAGGTCTGGCGGCCATTCTGTTTCAAGTGAGCGAGACGGCCGACCCGATCGAGGTGGGCGGCGAGACGACCTACGAGGTGCACGTGGTAAACCAGGGCTCGAAAGCGGCGGGCAACGTCCGGCTGTCCATCGCTTTGCCGCCGGAACTGAAGCCGGTGGCGGCCGAAGGGCCCACCCGTCACATGCTCGAAGGCGAGCGAGTGGTCTTTGACGGTTTGGCCCAATTGGCCCCCAAGGCCGATACAACTTATCGCCTCCGCGTCAAAGCCCTCAAGGCCGGCGATCTTCGCACCCGCATCCAACTGCTGACCGACGACATGCAGACTCCGGTCACGAAAGAAGAGAGCACGCGGGTGTATGCGGACGAATGACGCCCGGAGCGGTCACAACGTCGACGCCGTTTAGCCGGCGTGCTTGCACGGCGCGTTTTGTCATTCTGAGCGGAGTTGTTTGCGGGCGGGCGGCAGACGGTTCGGCGGCGACCCCCCTCTCCTTAACCCGAGTGGGGCAATTTTTCGACAGTTTCCCCCCTCCACAGATGCAATTTTCTGCTTTCTTGGGGGCAACCCACTCCAGATGTTTGACAATCCAGCAATACTTGGTATCTTCAAAGCATCGCAACTCGTTTGAGTAATCGTTAGGGCTTGATTCTTGGTGGAGGCAGCTTCCGTACCGCAACTTCTAACCCCACGCTGAGGCAGCGGCACCCCCATATAACGACGATTCGGCTCTACCCGGATGTCTAGGGGTGCATCCTTGATTGGCTCGTTGTCTGTGAGTCAGCTATCCCGTTTCAACGCTAAATGTCGCCGTTGCCGCAAGGGTGGCTTGGTTGGGACGCAAGAGAGAATTACTCGACCGTTTTTCAACTCGAAGGAGGTAGCGTGTGTTTGCCTGTAAAAGGAAGATTGTCTGCTGGGTCGCCACCCTTTCTCTGATGCTTGTCGCCGGGGTGGGATCTGCTCGTGCGGACACCGTTAGTTGCGATTTTGCCAGTGAGGCAGGCTCGTCGATTGAATTCAACGGCACCAATCGCACCTTCGAGTTTCCCACCACGAGCACATATGATTTCGTCATCACCACGGCGACCTCGCCAATCTTGGGAGGACTGCAAGGTAATATCGGCGGAACGTTCACCGTGGGAACGATTAACGCCGCCGCAGACGGAGGGGAGCAAGCAGACGTTAGGCAGCACGCAGGAATTGGTCTACCCGCGCCACGGTGCCGACCCCTTGATGATGCGGTGGGACTGGGATCGGGTGGGTATTTCGTTTCCTGCGTGCTGCCTTACGTCAACGGATGGCACCTTCAGTGTTTTCGACGGGTCCAGCAATACGCTGACGGCAAATCTGAACTGGCGGACCATTCAGGTCTTAGGCAGCCCGCGGGAAATAATCTACCAGGGCTTGGGATGGATCACGAGGCTCCATTTGGGGAGGAGTTTCGAGCGTTCGAGACGCGTTGCAATGGGACGGAACTCGCGG
>Ga0181520_10002098_pt1 | contig 38380 bp, 27 predicted proteins | sample PEATcosm2014_Bin_29_FD_132451 | JGI IMG/M metagenome (GOLD analysis project Ga0181520, IMG submission 132451) | Peatland microbial communities from MTU Mesocosm Facility, Houghton, MI, USA - PEATcosm2014_Bin02_30_metaG | ecosystem: Environmental > Terrestrial > Soil > Wetlands > Peat | place... | reverse complement strand
GGCACGCCAAGGTGCTTGGCCCAGGCCTCTTGATGCTCTTTGGCCTTCTGGGCGTCGAAAGGGGCGACGGCGGGAGGTGGTTCATTGGCGGCCGCGCCACTGAAGGGATGTGCGGAATCATCGGTGCGGCTCATTTTTGCGCGCTCAGCCGCCGCGTCCGGCACAACAAGGGAAACGCGGAAACCTAAGATGTTTTTGCCCTCCCAGGGCTCGGCAAGGCTGCGGTATGCGGATCGGCAATACCATGTCACCTCGTTCCAGCCACCGCCACGGGCCGCGCGGTACGGGGCATCTCGAGGACCACTCGGATCATCTGTTGGCGATGTCCGGTAATAAGCCTGGTCGTACCAGTCCTGGCACCACTGCCACACGTTGCCGTGCATGTCGTACAGACCCCAAGGATTCGCTTTCCGCTGGCCCACTTCGTGCGTCCGCCCACTCGAATTGCCGCGAAACCACGCATAGTCCGCCAGACTCGCCTCCTGGTTCCCGCAATGCCACTTTGACTCGCTCCCTGCACGGCAAGAATATTCCCACTGCGCCTCGGAAGGGAGTCGATACCGTCTCCCCGCCGTCTTCTCCTCCGGCGTCTCCGACAGCCGTTTGCAGAACGCGATGGCATCCGCCCACGGCACCTGTTCCACCGGGAACCGCTTCGTATCCAGGCCGCCGACCTTTTCTTTTCCATTCCCGGTGGCCGTAAAGAAGCTGACGTTTCTGCCCATCACTCGCTGGTATTCTTCCTGCGTCACATCATAGACACCGAGGTAGAATGGCCGCGTAATCCGCACCTGGTGCCTTGGCTCCTCACTCAGCACACGAGCGTTGAACCAACCACCGTCGCCGTGGGCCTTCAACTCCTCGTCGATCAGTTCCGGGGGCGATCCCATCTGGAACTCGCCCGGCGGGATGAGCACTAACTTCATGCCGATGGAGTTGGTCAATTCGATCGGCACGCCGAGGCACTTGGCCCAGGCCTCTTGATGCTGGCGGGCCGTCTTGGCGTCGAAAGGAGCGACGGCGTGAGGCGGGACAGGGGATTTCAGGCCTGAAATCTGCGATTTGGGGCCGGGGATTGGAGGATCGCGTTTCAGCGTCACTTTGACAGTCACCACGTCACCCCGATGCACCGTGATCGTATCTTGATCGAGTTCGAAACGCTCCGTGCCGCCTTGCGGCGCCAACTCGTACTGGCCTGGTCTTAGGCTGAGCTTCCAGCCCGAGCGGGCATCGACCACATCGACCACCTCGCCCCCTTGCTTCACGGCCACCTGCACGTTCGGATCGTCATACTCGATCACCAGCGTGCCTTTACGCGTAGCAAGCGTCAGCAGCGTGCCCAGGAGGATGACAGCGGAAAGGCCGACAACGATGGCGATGCCGCGCGGCGTTCCAGCCTTTTCCCGGAGTCGGCGAAGACCCCTTGGCGCAACCGCTGGCTGGCTCTTGCTGCCCCCATTCGTGCCGACATCGGCAGAGGAGGCAAGCGGCTTGGTGGCGGTCAGCGAGTTCTCCACGGCCCCGGCATCGCCGGCCAGGTCAGCGGCCTCTGATGAAAGCCGTCCCAAGTCGCACCCGGCGGCCAGCGGCGCGACCGCCGCGGCCACCTCTGCCGGAGTGGCGAAACGATCGTCCGGCGACTTGGCCATCATCCGCTCGATCACTGCGGTCAACTCGGCTGGCACGTCACTACGCAGCCGTTGCACCGGCGGTGGCGTCTCCTTCAAGTGGCCCACCAGCTTCTCGGCCTGGGTCTTGTACTGCGGCCCGCTGAAAGGGGCGCGGCCGCTCAGCAGCTTGTAGAATGTGCAACCCAGCGAGTAGATGTCGGCCCGGATGTCGACGGAGTGCGCGTCCGAAACCTGTTCCGGGGCGATGTAGTCGGCCGTGCCTATGGCCGAGCCGGCCGCGGTAAGCTCGCCCTCGCCGGGAGAATCCGTGCCCAGCAGGGCCAAACCGAGGTCGAGGATCTTGACGATCCCCTCAACCCCTTCGCCTTTCTCGGAAAGAGAGGGGAGGACGCTCAGCATCAGGTTCGAAGGCTTGATGTCGCGGTGGACCAGGCCGTGTTCGTGGGCGTATTGCAGCCCCAAGGCCACCTGACGGACCACTTCGCAGGCATCCGGAATCCGCAGGATTTTGACGCGCTGCAACACGCGAGCCAGGTCCTCTCCATCGACGTACTCCATGACGAGCACGGTCGTGCCGTCGATGTCGCGGGCATCGTAGGCCTGCACGATGTTCGGATGGCTGAGTTGGCCCACCGCCTCCATCTCTCGCTCGAATCGCGTTACCGCCCGCGGGTCGGCCGTGCGTTCCTTGGGCAAAACCTTGAGAGCCACGATCTTCTTGAGCCGGGTCTGGCGGGCCTTGTAGACCGCCCCCATGCCCCCTTCGCCCAGCTTGGCCAAGAGTTCGTATTCACCCAGGCAGCCGAGATCGACAGGCACTGCGGCCTCCGTGGCCGGTTGGTCGGAAACCGGCGCGCCGCCGGTCACGATCGCCATGGCCCGCGCCATCAATGCCGCCCGCTGCGGCTCATCCTTATAGGGGTCGTCGACAGCCGGGTTCCGCAGTTTGGCGACCAGGGTGTCGTCCGCATCGCCGAGCGCATGGAGCGTCGTCTGGCAGTCTGCGCATACACTGACGTGGGAGATTACCTCCTCGGCTACCGCTTCGGAAAGCTCGCCGGTGCGAAAGGCCAGCAACACCTTGCGATCCGGGCAGTTCATGGCATTTCCTCCCGCTCGATTTTTCGGACCCGAGCGATACGGTCTTCACGCTTTGCAAGAACGGCGCACGTACGAGTGTTCTCGCATGGCAAACATACGGATGGAGCCCGTCGTTTCGCCCGTCGCAACCTGGTTTCATAAAGGGCCGCACCGCAAATTGCCACCGTGAGAAGCGCGAGCGTACACGGTTCCGGCACGGGATTGCTCGGCGCGGCCACTGACGAAGTTATCGGTGCGGCGACAGCCTGTGAGGGATCGAAGATAAACGTACCACCGGGGGCGATGGTCAGGCTCGCATCGGGCAGCGCGTCGGCGTCGGTTATCTCCAGCGTGCCGGCCATGACATCCGTCCCACCCTGGTAATCGTTGCTGCCGCTGAGCACGAGCGTACCCGGTCCCACTTTGTTCAGTCCGCCGGGACCAGATAATGCGCCAGAAAACGTGACTGCGTAACCGGCCGTATTGATGTTGCCATTGCCGCCGCTGCCGCTCAACGTCATGGCTTGGCTGGTGGAGAAGCCAGCACCCGCCACAAGGGTTCCGCTACCAAGATTGAACGTGCCGCCCGTGCCTTGCATGCCGGATACGAGCAAAGCCCCGCCAGTGAGATCATACTCGCCTCCGCCAAAGAGGAAGAACGAGCTTGTCGCCGCATTTGTCCCGCCCGACTGAATGAACGTGCCGCTTCCCGACAAGGCGATGCATTCGTTGGCTGCGGAGAGCACTCCGGAACCGCTCAGGTTGTAGCTTCCGCCTGTGAATACGCCGACGTAAAGATAACCGACATTGTTGGTTCCAGCGGACTGGTTGAAAGTGCCCATGCCAGATTCGCCGATGAATTCGGTTGGCGCGTAGAGCAATCCCGAGCCGCTCAGGTTGTAACTGCCGTTGGCGCTCGATGTGTAACCGAGACTGAGAACGCCGGAGGTCGAAAGAGAATTGACTCCGCCCGACTGGGTAAAGGTCCCATTGCCGGAGACGCCGACAAATTCAGAGGCGGCGAAAAGCGATCCGGAGCCGCTGATGTTGTACGTGCCGCTGCTACCGGCGTACCAACCGAGATTGAGGCCGTTGATAATACTGTTCGTGCCGCTGGACTGGGTGAAGGTCCCTGTGCCGGAGAGGCCCACATTCTCGTAAGGCGCCGAGAGCTGGCCGCCGTTGAGCGTGTACGAACCTGCGCCGCCGGCGTTGCATCCCAGCGAGAGGTTGTTGGTCGTCGAGGCCGTTCCAGCGAACTGCGTAACCGACCCCGAGCCGGACCAGCCGACGTTGATGACCGCTGCCGACATCAGGCCGCTGCCGCTGAGGTTATATGCGCCGCAGGCGCCGACATTGTAGCCCAGGGTAAGCGTGCCCGCGGAGCTGGCCCCGCCTGTTTGCGAGAGCGAACCGGAACTCGAATAGCCGACGTAGAGGTTGTTTGCCGTCAATTGCCCACTATTGCCGAGCGAGAAAGTCCCCGGTCCCGAATAGCCCACATAGACGCTGGTTGGGGTCAACTGTCCGCCGCCGAGGTTGTACGCGCCGGAACTGGAATTGTTTCCGACGTACACGGAAGCGCTCGAGTTGGTCCCGCCCGATTGCGTGAAGGAACCGGAGCCCGAGTAGCCTACATTGACAGTGCTGGCAATCAGTCGTCCGCCGCTGAGGATGTAATTGCCGGAATTGTTGCCGAGCTGTACCGTCAGAAAGATTTCGGAATTGGTCCCGCCCGATTGGTTGAACGTACCCGCGCCGGCATTGTCCAGGTACTCGTAGTCCATCGACAGGAGCCCGCCGTTGAGGTTGTAGGTGCCGCTAGAGTTGGCATATTGGCCGAGATAGAAGAAGGAGCCGGAGTTCACCCCGCCGGACTGCGTAAGAACACCGCTGCCGGACTCGCCGATATACTCCCAAGAGCCCGAGAGGGCTCCGCCCGTCAGGGTGCCGCTGCCGCTGGAATTGGCGTTCGCGCCGAGATAGAGAGAAGTGGTGGTGTTCGCCCCGCCCGATTGCAGATAACTGCCGCTGCCGGAGACTCCCACGTATTCGTCGGAAGGGGTGAGCGAGCCGCCGGCAAACGTGTAGCTTCCCGAGGAGCCGACATTGTTGCCCAGAGAGAGACTGGAACTGGCGACGGTGCCGCTGGTTTGCGTGAAAGAGGCGGTGGTCGATTGCCCGACGTAGAGGCCCGAACCGCCTAGTCGCCCCGATCCACTTAGGCAATACACGCCCCCGTCGACGTACGTCCCTCTGGCTGCCGAAAGGGTGGCCGCCGGTTGATAGACGGCGCCGGCGAAGTTGGCGGAACCGGTCAAGCTGACATTGCCCGTCATGGTCAGGGAGCCGGCACCGACCTTCGCCAGCGAAAGACTGCCGGTCGTGCTTTGGATTGTTCCGGCCAGCGTGCTTGAGGCGTTGCCGTTGCCGACGGTAAGCGTATAGGCGCCGTTGCCTGCCAGATTGCCGATGACCGAGCCGCTCGCCTGGCTCACCTGGCCCAGCGCCAGGTTGTTACCGTGCAGGTCGAGCGTGCCGCCGGCAACATTCAGCGCGGCCGTGCCCGCGCCCAGCGCCGCGGAACTTCCCAACTGCAGCACGCCCGCATCGAGCGTCGTGCCGCCGCTGAACGTGTCGGACCCCACGAGAAGCAGCGTGCCACTGCCAGTCTTGACAAGGGCGACCGCCCCGGAACCGTTGTCCGCGACCACCGAATCGATTGCCAGGGGGTTCGACGAAAAGTTGGCCAAGTAGAGTTCTCCGGCGGTGTTGTCAGCCCCGCCGGCGGTCAACGTCCCCGCGCTTCCCAAAACGCCGATCGTCAGGCCGCCTGCGCCGGGTGGCAAGAGAATCCCGCCCAGCGCGCCGAGCCGCAGGGTGTTGCCGGTCCCGACGTTGACCGTCCGCGCGTTGGCGTCGCTGACCAGCAAGCTGTTGATGGTCGTGTTGGAAGTCGCCAGGCCGACGTTGCCCGTGGAAGTGTCGTCCACCAGGACGTTTGCGGCCGCGTTGCCGGAGATGTTCTGGTTCGGGCCGCCGAGGGTCGTGTATCCGCTGTACGGAACGACCAGTCCGCCGGCGACCGTGGCCCAATTCGCCCCGCCCACCGTGGCGAAACCGCCAAGAATTCCGTTCGTCGTGCCGCTGGTCGTGGCGATGCCGTTGCCGGCCGTTTGCGCGCCGCCGGGCAAGGTGAAATCGACCGCGCCGCCGACGGCGTTGGAGATCGCCCCCACGCTCAGCGCGAGCGAACTGCTAGCCGCGCCCGAGAGAACGACGAACGAACTGCCGGGCTGGATCGTCAGCCCGTTGAAACATTGGCTGTTGGCCGCGCCCGTGTTGCCCTGCAGCAGCAAGGTGCCGGCGCTCAACGCCAGCGACGAATTGTCGGCCGCATAGTTCACGATGTTGGCGACTGGGGCACCCGTCTGGCTGAAGTCGAGCTTCAAAGCGCCGGCGCTGACGGCCGTCGTCCCGGAGTAGCCGTTCGAACCGGTGAGCGTCAAAGTCCCCGAGCCGACGACGGACAGCGAAACCACCCCGGAGGAATTATTGATCGCGCCGGAGAAAATGTTGGAGGAAGCGCCGTTATTGACCGTCAGGCTCGCGGAGCCGCCGCCGAGGTTATCGATGACGCCGCCCCCCGTGAGTGAGCCGAGGCTTAGGTTGAATCCGTGCAGGTCGAGCGTCCCGCCCGTCACAGACAGGCCTCCCGTGCCCAGGGCCGCGGCGTTACCCACTTGCAGCAGGCCGGAGGCGACGGTCGTACCGCCGCCGTAGGAACTTGTGCCGTCCAGCGCCAGTGTGCCCGACCCGGTTTTGGTCAGTGAAAGCTGGCCGGCCGAGTTCTGCAGCGTTCCCGAAAACGTGGCGGAGGCGTTGCCGGCGCCGACCGTCAGGCCGGCCGCCGCCGAGGCGAGGTTGTTGACGGTCCCGTTTCCGCTCAACGCGCCGAGCGACAAGTTGTATCCGTGGAGGTCGAGCGTGCCGGCGGTCAACGCCAGCGGGGCCGCGGCGTCGCCAAGGGCCGAACTACTGCCGATCTGCAGGACGCCGCCCGAGACGGACGTGCCGCCGCTATAGGAGTTTGTGCCGGAGAACACGGCCGTGCCCGAACCGGTCTTGACGATCGCGAGCTCTCCGGCGGTGTTCCGGATCGTGCCGGGAAATGTCGTGGAAAGGTTTCCCGCGCCGATGGTCAGGCTTCCGCTGCCGGAAAGATCGTCAATCGTGCCGTTGCCGCCCAGCGAACCGGCGCTCGCATTGTAGCCATGCACGTCGAGCGTGCCGCTGACGTACACCGAGCCGTTGCCCAAGGCGCCGTCATTGCCCAATTGGACCAGGCCGGAAATCGTAGCGCCCCCCGTAAAGCCGTTGCTCCCGGCGAGGATCAGCTCGCCGCTGCCGCTTTCGGAGAGGCTGCCCGGGCCGGAGATCGCGCCGGAAATGTTGAGTGTCGAGCCGAGATCGGCCGCGATTGCCAGGCTGCCCGGCAGAATGACGTTGGCGGCGATTGCGTGGCTGCCGCTGAGGACGTTGATCTGCGCCGCCAGGCCGGAATTGCTCATCGTCAAGCTGCCTGCGCCGCCCGCGGAAAGCGTGTAGCCCGCGGCATTGCCGGCCGTGTTCATCAAGGTCAATGAGCCGAGCGTCTGCGGCGTGTCCAAGGTGATGTTCACGGGCGTTGCCGTGCCGGCGCCGACGACCGCCGCCAGCCCAACGCCGTTGGGCGACGCGCCGGTGCTCCAATTGGAGGCGTTGTTCCAGCTTCCGCCGGCGGTTCCCGTCCAGCCGACCGCGGCGACGACGAAATTATTCGGCACGGTCCCGAAGCCGGGCGTGTAGGAATAAGTGGTCCCGAAAAAATCATTCGCTGCGTAATACACGTCTTCCGCGTAGGTGATTTGCGCGTAGTCTTGGGAGTTGTAACCGTACGCGGTGCTGAAGGCAACCGACGGGTACGTGGCGAACTGGAGCGTGCTCCCGCTTCCCAGGGCGGTGGGAAAGTTGAGGTACAACTGGGATTGCGTCGCCACGAGGCCTGCCGAGGGAAAAACGCTTTCCGAGCTGCCGCTATTCTGCCAGGTAGTTGCGGTCAAACTCCATCCCAAGATGTCGCTTGCCGACAGGTTGCCGAGCGCCCCGTCTGTCGTAATCGACCCGGTCACGCCCATGTTGATTCCGGTGATGAAGTACGTCTTGTCCTGGGCACGAAGGCGCGGCACGGCGGCCAGGGCAATCGTCAGATACGTCAGCGCGGCAACGGCCCTCCAAATTGCACAACGAAGTACTCGCATAATCAGTCTCCTTAATCGGAAATGTACTGAGGGGCTTGACCTATTTCTCCTGGTGCTTCTTGGCATGGCCAGCATCCGCGGGCACGCTTGTAGAATGTGCAACCCAACGAGTAGATGTCGGCCCGGATGTCGACGGAGTGCGCGTCCGAAACCTGTTCCGGGGCGATGTAGTCGGCCGTGCCTATGGCCGAGCCGGCCGCAGTGAGCTCGCCCTCGCCGGGAGAATCCGTGCCCAGCAGGGCCAAACCGAGGTCGAGGATCTTGACGATCCCCTCAACCCCGGCCCCTCTCCCAGAGCGAAAGGGGAGCGAAACGCCCTCACCGCCGACCCCTCTCTGGGACACCCGCGCAGCGGGTCGTGGAGAGGGGAGGATGCCGAGCATCAGGTTCGAAGGCTTGATATCGCGGTGGATCAGGGTGTCGTCCGCATCGCCGAGCGCATGGAGCGTCGTCTGGCAGTCTGCGCATACGCTGATGTGGGAGATAACCTCCTCGGCTACCGCTTCGGAAAGCTCGCCGGTGCGAAAGGCCAGCAACACCTTGCGATCCGGGCAGTTCATGGCATTTCCTCCCGCTCGATTTTTCGGCCCCAAGCAAACGGTCTTCACCCTCTACAAGAACAACGCAGGCATCTTCCACGACTTTTCTGGCTCTTCCGAGTTTGGTCGTCCGTCGCCGTTGGCTCCGGGTTAAACGAGCCGGAAGGCCGTTCCGCCACCAGAGTGATGGTGTTTCCCGGGTCAATCGATCAGGCCCTCCAGCTCCTGGCGTATCCTGCGACGAACGCGGTAAATAGCCCCATATACAGCCTGAGCGGTTATGCCTAATGCCTCGGCAACGACGGCCGGCGCTTTGTCCTCCACCGTGACCAGCCAGAATGCCTGCCACGTTCGCTCCTCGACCCCACAGCGAGCGAGTTCCACGGCCTGTAGTTCGATCCGGTTGTCGCACGCGGGGCCGCTGGCTGTAGACTCCGGCTCGTGCTCGGGCACTTGGGCAAGCCACTGTTGGGCCTCGTCGCCACCCTCGGCGCGGGCCTTGGCCTTTTGGCGGCGGAAAAAATCGCGGACCTTGTTCCGGGTGATGGTCCAGAGCCAGCCGCGAAAGCTGGCGCCGGGCACGTCGCGACGGAAACCCTCCTGGCTGACCGCCACGGCGGAAAAGACCTCCTGGCCGATGTCGGCCGCATCCTCCGCCTGCAGGCCGCACTGCCGGCACCAGCCGTAGATCAGCGGCGAATAGAGGTCGATCAACCGCCGCCAGGCCTCCTGGTCGCGGGCCTTCACGCGTTCCAGCAGGCTGCTGGAAGCGGAGCAGGGGGCTGCGGAGCCGCGCCACTCGTTGGTCGTGCCGTCGTCAACCATAGCCTGGATCCATCGCGATGTGCGGCAGGCCAGTGCGACGACCGGGCCTACCTGTCGGAGTGAGTATCCCACCACGGCCCGATTATCTTAGCAAAAGATGTAGCTGTCAATTAGGGGGTGAAAGGGTCCCGGTTTCTTGGTGTTCTCAAAATCGGTCATGTCGTGCGTTTCACGGCGTCCTGCCGTCTTACCCTGTTTTCTTACGGGTTCGAACGAATTCTTGTGACCTACCACCACTGGAACCCCCCCGGCGCGCGCAACCCCCTGTTTCATAAAATTCATCGGCGCGCAACAAGCCTCAATCCCCCAAGTGGTTGTAAAGACCACGAAAAACCCGGGTTTGCGCAAGCAAAAGTTCACGCGGCGGCCGGGCCTGTTTCAAATGTTGCGAAGCAAGCAAGGGTATCTCATCGCGCGAACAGGATGAATGTGTTGCGCCGTTGCGTTGGCGCAAAAGGCATTTTAGGAAATTCCTTCTCGGACCTAAATTGTTGGATTTGCATCAGGCAAGTCTCAGGCTCTGGGGCGTGCCATCCCGCGCGCCTCCAGTCCACTGGGGGTTTTGCGGTACCGGCGTTTTCACGGTAGGATGGAACGATGCCTAGCAAACGACGCAACGAACCGACTAAACCGCGGGAGATCAGTGAGCCTGTCAGTGATCTATTCCGTCAACGTCCGCTTGCGCCGGACCCGGCAGCACCGATTCCGGCGGCCTTCGTTCGCTCGCCAAGCTGGCACCCATTTCTGTATCGCAAGCGGATCGAGCGCGTGGAAAAGGGCCGGGCGGGCGATCTGCTGGCCGTCTATGGGCCCAACGACCGCGTGCTGGGCTACGGCCTGTATAACCCGCGGAGCGAAATCGCCGTCCGCATGGTCTTCTACGGCGAAACGCTGCCCGACGATTTGGCCTGGCAGACGAAACTCGATGAAGCCGTGGCCCTCCGTCGCGGCATGCTGCGATTGAACGATGTGACCGACGCCTACCGCGTGATCCATGCCGAGGCCGACGGGCTGTCCGGCCTGGTGGTCGATCGATTGGGTGATGTGCTTTCGGCCGAGGTCTATACCCTGGGCATGTACCAGCGGGCCGAGGCCATTCTCGCCCGGCTGGCCCCGGTCTTGGGCACGAAATTTACCGTGGTGCGGCCCAGCCCCCAGTTTCTCAGCCAGGAAGGCTACGAGCCACCGGGCTTTGGCTCGGAAGATTTGCCGCAGGAGGTCGTGATCCACGAATATGGCACGCGCTTCCGGGTCCGCTTTGTGGGCGGTCACAAGACCGGCTTCTTCTGCGACCAGCGGGAGAACCGCAAACGATTGGCCGAGTTCTGCGAAGGCCGCACGGTATTGGACCTATGTTGCTATACGGGTGGATTTGCCGTGCAGGCCAAGTGCCTGGGCAAGGCGGCCGAGGTGACAGGCGTGGATCTGGACGAGGAACCGTTGAAGCTCGCCCGCGAGAACGCCAATTTGAACCAGGCCCGCGTGCGTTTCGTGCAGGACGACGCCTTCGCCTACATGCGGGAGATGCTGCGCTTGGATCGCCGCTACGACGTGGTCGTGCTCGATCCGCCGAAACTGATCCGCAACCGCGACGAGTTGGAGGACGGCACGCGGAAGCACTTCGACCTGAACCGCCTGGCGATGCGGCTAGTGAAGCCGGGTGGGCTGTTCCTGAGTTGCTGTTGCTCGGGTCTCTTGAAGGAGGCCGATTTTGTGCAGCTTTTGCGGCAATCGGCCTATCAGGCGGGCGAGTTGATTTCGGCGGCCACGGCCGACGCGGCCGAGCGGCATGCGGCGCGGCCCATGCAGATTCTCGCCCGTAGCGGCGCGGCGGCCGATCACCCGATATCGGCCACGGTCCCGGAGACGGAATACTTGAAGGCCGTGTGGATGCGCGTGGGGTAGACGATCCGTATAATTCCAGTTCGGCAAACAGCTTGCTTAGGGATGTCGGCGGCAAACATGCCTAGCCTGGAAGGCTTAAGGCACGCCACCCTGGCAGAAACGGGCACGTTATGTATCGTCCGATCCTTACAAGAAATTCATCACGGCGTCGCACTCGTTGGGGCCGTTGCGGCTCTTGAAGAAGATCGCCACGTCGCCGTCGGAACTGACCTTGATCGGCCGGCCTCCCCAGAGATACGCGGAGCGGGCGGCCGTGGCCCGCGCTCCAAGCTGATTGCCGACGTTGGGATGCGAACGGATCAGGGCGCCCACGGCCAGCAGATGGTCGTCGTCAAACACCACGGCGCCATCCACGCCCGCCATCTCGACCAACCGCCGCTTGCGGCGGAGCGAACCGGCCTTGTGGCCGATGGCAATGTCGGCGATTGCAGCGGCGATCATGGACTGTCCCGTCTCCGCGCGGGGGCCGGCCTGTGGGCCGCCCGCACCCAACGCCTTACGTCGATACTCGTCCTGAATGACGCTTTCCGGGTTGAGGATGTGGTCGGCGACAAGGTACTCGGGATCGTAGATCAACAGCGAGCCCTGGCGGCGGAAGCTCAGGTCGAAAACCACCTCGAAGAGGTTCGCGCCGACATAGTCGCCGCCGAGGCAGTAGGCCAGGCTGTTCTTGAACGTGCGGACGTCGTAGATTTTCCACTTGCGGTTCCGCCGCGTCGCCAACAGCCCGGCCTTGCACATGATAATCAGGTCGCCGCCGGTTGTGAGGTGGGCGGAAAAGTCGCTTTCGTCCATCACGCTGTGGATGGGGTGCAGGAACTCGGGATGGAACTTGTAGGAAGTGGCCGGCTTGATCTGCGACCACTCGACCTCGCCATAGTCGATCAGCCGCAAATCGTTGTCGACGGCCAGGTAGGAGAAGGCCGAGGAGGCCAGGCGATCGAAAAACTTTTGGATGTGCGGGCGGGTGATATCGCCCAGCCCCGTCCCCTGCCGGATAATCAGGTTCAGGGCCACCGGTTGGTTCTCGAAAGTCCGCCGGGCGAGCGTTTCCAGGTATTTGATGAACCGCGCCCAGTCGGTCGTGGGCGAGTGCATCCGCAGCCACTCGATGGCGAAACTCTCCAGGAGCACGTCGATCAGGCTGGGCAGGTTGGCGAAATGCTCCAACGGTAGGGCCTTGGTACGGGCGGAGATTTTCGACAAGAACGTACGCAGATTCGGCGTCAGGCGACAGTGGTTGAAGAACGGGGCCGTGTGCCCGCCCACGGGGATTTCGTACTGCTCCGGGCCGTAGGGCGCCTCGTACCAGTGCGGCACGAGCCGAATGATCTCGCGGCCGATCTCCGCTTCGGTCATCGAAAGCAACAGGTCAGGATTGGTCATGGCTTCGATTGGCTTCGGGTATCTGTCGAGTTTTACGTTTTACGGTCTAGGGGAACGAGCGGCAATAGCAGTAGCCGGCAAATTGCTCAGGAATACATGGCGCAATGCCGTTGACGCCTCTGTGGGGCGCGTTATACTGGGGACGCTAGGGATCGGCGAATCAGGAAAATGGCAGCTACGACGGTGCCGGGTTGCACCCACGCGTGGCGCCCTGCCGCGCGAAACACGGCAAACCTTCTTCGGCCGGTCCTGAGAGCAGCACATCGATTTCTACTGGGAGGGAATTGTCATGGAGACGACGATCCAGGTTCCGCAAGCCTTTTCCGTGCGGGATGATCACGAATTTTTGGCCTTCAAACACTTGATGGCTCGGCTCAATCCGCGGCTCCAGGTACGGCAGGTCGGCATGGGCTTGCACGTCAAGACCGGCTGTACCGTCTTCTGGGGATTAGTTTCGCTTGTCGACCAGCGGGTGCCACGCGACGAATTCGACGCCGCCCTGCGGGAGGCGGGCTTCGATTTCGCCCGCAACACCACTCAGGTCGTCGACTACGAACTGGTCGCCTCGTAGAATTCACCGCCGGCCGGAACGGGTTTGTCGGTTAGGACCGGCGAATCAACTACTGTCGTATTGTCGCCTTTCGCTCCGCGAAAGTTGCGCTACTTTCGCGGAGCGAAAGGCGACATTTATTTCTGCGTCAGTCCTTAAGGCACCGTCGAGGCGGATGTCCGTTCCGTATCCACGTGCCACGCCGCTGCCCATGCATCTCCGCGACCGCCAACGCTTCGACGATCAGGTCGATAAAGTCCTGGCCGAACTGCCCCCCCAGATCCACAAGTTGCTGGATCGCGTACCGCTGCACGTCGAAGACTACCCCTCAGAAGAGGTGATGATCGACCGCGGCGTCGAGTATATCGACGATCTGTGCGGTCTTTACACGGGCATTCCGCTCACGCACCGCAGTATCGAGCATTCCGGCACGCTGCCCGACGTGGTAACGATTTACCGCGAGGGTATCCTCACGGCTGCGGCCGATCGACACGGCCGGATCAACAATCGCCGCCTGCGGGAAGAAATCCGCATTACCATCTTGCACGAATTGGGCCACCACCACGGCCTGACGGAAGACGACCTGCGGGAACTGGGGTACGAGTAGGGTGCCGTTTCCCGTTTTCTGCCATTTTTCCCAAAACCCCTGTTCTTGCATTGCGGAAACTTGGGTAAAATGCAGGGGAATATGCCGGCGGCATGAAAACACCTTATGGTAACCCGAAGCGTAAGCGAGGTATCCTCGCTTACGCCTGGGGTTACGATTGATCAACGTCATTGCCTGGGAATATTCCGGCACATTCCCGGCTACCAATTTAAGCACGTTGCACAGCAGCCATGTCGAACCGATCATTTCGCTTCCTGCACACAAGCGATTTCCGCCTAGATGCGGTGCCCCGCGGATTGTCGGAAGTGCCAGACCACCTGCGCGACGCGCTGCTGGACGCACCCTACGCGGCCGCCCGGCGGGTGTTTGATACGGCCCTCGCGGAAAGGGTCGCCTTCATTCTTCTGGCCGGCAATGTCTTACAGCCCGAACTCAGCGGGCCGCGAGGAACGGCATTCTTGGGCGAGCAGTTCCAGCGCATGGCCGAGGCGGGCATCGGCGTTTATTGGGCGGGCGGCGAAATCGATCCGCCGGAGGCCTGGCCTGGTGCCTTTCCTCTGCCGGAAAACGTTCGCGTTTTCGCCAAGGACCGCGTGACTGACTTCCTACACCAACTCGACGGCTCGCCGCTAGTGCGGATTGTGGGAACCAGTCGCGGGCCCAGGGCCTTGCACCCCGCGGAGTTCTTGCCCGACGCGGCGGGGTTGTGTACGATCGGCGTGGTGTGCGGCGAAGTGGAGCCGGCCGCTTTGCAGGCCCAAGGCATTCATTACTGGGCGCTGGGCGGACGGCCGGAGCAAACCACGCTATTCACTTTGCCCGGAATCGCCCATTACCCCGGCACGCCCCAGGGCCGCAATCCCGCTGAAGCGGGTACGCGCGGTTGCACGTTGGTGAGCGTCGATGACCAGGGCCGTGCGCGCACAACGTTCATTGCCACCAACGCTATGGAGTGGCTGAAGGAATCGCTCCTAATCGATCCGTCCACGCGGCGTGAGGGCCTGGAAGCCATGTTTGCCCAACGGATCCACAGCCTCGCCCAAGCATCGAAGACCGACCTCTTGGTTACCTGGACGCTCGGCGGCAGCGGGCCGCTGCTGGCGGAACTGCGCCGCGGCAAGCTCCGCGGGGAATTGCTGGAATGGCTGCGGATCGAACACGGCTTGTCCTCGCCTGTGATCTGGACAGTCGGCATCGAACTCGAGGCGCAAAGCGTCCTGCCGGCCGCGCTCTACGAGCAGGAGACGATCCTCGGCGACTTCCTCCGCGCCTTGCGGGAGTTGGAGGCCGATCCCCGACAACCGTTGAACCTGGAGTCGCTTTTGGCGGACCAACAGGCGGCAGGGCCGTTCGCGCAGGCAGTAGCCGTGGCCGACGACGCGTCGCGGCAGCGGGTCCTGCACGAAGCGGCCCTGTTGGCCATAGAACTCTTGGGCGGAGAAACGGCGGTCCCATGAAACTTCTTGCCCTGGAGATTGAAGGCTTCGGCGTCTGGAGCGGACTGAAGTTCCAGCGGATGTGCGAGAGCCTGAACGTGGTCTACGGTCCCAACGAGGCGGGCAAGTCGACGCTCTTGCACTTCGTCCGCTCGGCGCTGTACGGCTTTTCCGCCGGTCGCCGCCGCTATCTGCCGCCGATACACGGCGGCCGGGCGGGCGGCTGGTTGGAAGTGGCCGGCGCGGGTGGGCAGTTTCAGATCGCCCGTTATGCATCGCCCGACGGCAATCCGCGGCTGGACGAAACGCTGATCACTGCCGCCGACGGCGCCCGGCAGAACGAGCAATTCGTGCAGACTCTGCTGGCCAATATCGACGAGACCACGTTCAACAACGTCTTCGCCGTCAGTCTCAGCGAGATGCAAGAGCTGGCCACGCTGAGCGACACGCAAGCAGCCGACGTCCTTTATAACATCACTGCCGGCTTGGACCGGGTCTCGCTGGTCGAGGTTGCCCGGGACCTGGAAGCGACGCGGACCCACATTCTCGACCCACACGGTGGTCCGTGCCAACTCACGCAACTGATGCAGCAGCGGGAGCAGATTCGCCGGCAGATCGAAGAGCAGCAGTCGCACGCCCACGGCTACGCTCGCATGGCAGGCGATCGCGATGGGATCGAGCGCGAGTTGTCGCAGTTGGAAAAAGAACAGGGCGAGCTGCGGCAGCAACTCGACCTCCGCGACCTGGCTGTGGCCGTCCGCGACCGCTGGCGGCGACATCGCGCGTTGGGCGAGGAATTATCGTCGTTGGGGCCGCAAATCGCCGTTCCGGCCGACGCCCTCGAGCGCCTGGAGACGGTGAAAGAGCGGGCCAAGAAGCGTCAAGCCGGCATCGAGCGTCTGCACCGGCATCGCCAGTCGTTGCTCCGCGAGGCGGAAGCGTTGAACGTCAACGAGGCCTTGGGGCGGCACGGCGCCCGCATCACGGCCACGCTGGAGCAGGAGCCTTGGCTGCGGGCGTTGGAGAGCCAGATTGCGGAGCGGGAGAAGCAGCGCGACGACCTGAATGCCACGATGTTTGCCGAGTACGAGAAGATGGGGCTGGGCAAACCGGCCAAGCCCGATCGCTTGCCGCATTTCTCGCCGCAGGCCCTGACTAAGCTTCGCCAACCTGGCCACCGCGTGCAGGAATGTCTCAAAAAATGCCGGTCGTTCCAGCGCGAGGCGGAGGACGCCCAGCAGGCGGCGGCCGGCGTTCAGGCACAGGTGACGGCGGCCCTGAACGAGCGGCAAGCCACCGATCTCACCTCGGCCACCGAGCAGGCCGGCAACCTGGTCAACCAGCTTCGCCGCCGCATGCAGCTTGACGAGCGGCTGGAGCAGATGTCGCGGAATGAAAAGGAGCTGCAGGAGCAGGCCCAAGCGCTGATGGAAAAGCAGGTGCCCGCGGTCAACACGGTCATCCTCCTGGCGGTGATTTTCGTGGTGGGGATCCTGATCCTCGCCCTGGGTCTGCTGGTCTTCCCATCCTGGTCCGGCCTGGGCTTCTGGACGATGGCAGCCATTGGGCTATTGATCGCCGTGGGGGCGGTGCTCGGGCAGTTCGCCATGCAGCGTTCCAACGATCAGCGGTTGGAAGAAGGACAGGAGCAGTTGCGGCTGCTGCAAATGCAGATCAAGCAGACCAAGGACGAGCGGACGGTGCTGGACGACCAGCTACCCCGCGGCGGCGGCCCGATGGCCAGCCGTCTGGCCGCGGCCGAGCAGGAATTGGCGGCCTTGGAAGATTTGGCGCCTTTGGATTCCCGGCATGCGGCGGCGCGGCAGGACGCCGACGCCACCGCGAGCCGCGCGGAACAGGCCGACGAAGACCTGCGCGTCGCCCGCAGGGCCTGGCACGAGGGCCTGGAAAAGGCCGGCCTGCCGAAGAATTTCTCCCCGCGGAACGTCCGCCAGGTGGCACGCCTGGCCGGTCACATACGCGACATGCAATCTCGCCTTTCGCTCTTGGACGAGGAGCTCGCCCAGCGCCGTCGCGAGCGCGACATGCTGCATAGCCGGGTCGCCCAACTGGTGGCCGATTGCGGCGTCAAGGTCGAGTCGCAGCAGCCCATGGAAAAGGTGCTGGAGCTTTCTGAAATGCTCACCTCGCAAGAGGCGCGGATCGCCCGCCGCGAGGTCATTCGCCGCCGCTTGCGCAAGCTTCGCCACGCGCGTACCAAAGGCGAGGAGGCCATCGCCCGTTTACAATCGCGCCGCAAGCAGTTGTTGCGGCAGTTCGGGGCGGAGAGCGAAGAGCATCTGCAGCGCCTGGCGGCTGAGGCTGCCCGCATCGAAAACCTCCGCCACGAACACGAGCAGATCGCGGGCGATCTGGCGGCAACGATCGGCACGCGGGCCTCGCAGGCCGATTTGAGTCAACACATCGAGGGGCCGGCCGCTGCGCATCTCGATTCCAGCCGAGAAGACCTCCGTGCCCGGCTGGCACGCATCGAGAAGGAGATCCACCAGAGGATAGAAAAACGCGGACAGCTTAACGCGCAGATGAAAAGCCTTGCCGACGACCGCCAACTGGCCGCCCGGCTACTCGATCGGGCCACGCTGCAACAGCGAATGGACGAAGCGATCGGCCGCTGGCAGGTGCTGGCGGTCACCGGCCAGATCCTGGAGGCGATCCGGAGATCGTATGAAACAGACCGCCAGCCGGAAACGCTGCAAGAGGCCTCGGGCTACTTCAAGCAGATGACCCAAGGCCACTACCGCCGCGTTTGGACACCCGTGGGCGAGCGGGTCCTGCGCGTGGAAGACATGCAGGGGCATTCCCTGCCTGTCGAAATTCTCAGTCGGGGGGCCAGAGAGCAACTGTTTTTGAGCCTCCGTTTGTCGCTGGCGGCCTATTTTGCCCGCCGCGGTGCCGCGCTGCCACTGATTCTCGACGATGTGCTCGTGAATTTTGACATGGAACGGGCCAAGGCGGCCGCCCAAGTGATCGGCGATTTTTCCGCAAAGGGGCATCAGATACTCGTTTTCACCTGCCACGAGCACATCGCCACGCTGTTCCGCGGCTTGAAGGCACCTGTCAACGAATTGCCCGACAATTCTCAGCAGAATCCGGCCCCGCTGGTTTTTGACGATGGTTCCAAGGAAAAGCCGAAAAAACCGCTCCGGCCGGCCCCCACGCCGCGAAAGTCGGGCAAATCGCGGCTATCGGAAGAAGAAAAACCGCCAGAAGTGCGGGAAACGGCCGTTCAACAGATTCAATCGGCGGTGGCCACGGAAGAACCCCCCTGGGAAGCCCCTGAGCCGCAGTTTGACGACCCGCTGGGCGAGATTTGGGAGGAGGAGTAGGCCGAATTATCGAACCTACGTAGAACTTTGCCGTTCTCCCGATTTATCGAATAAAATCGTTGACATTGGTTTCGACCTGTGATAGGTTGACAGGGAGATAGTGGCTGGAAACCATGCGATATCCCCCACCTTTGTGGAGAGGAAATTTCGCGCGGTCTCTAACTGTTTTGTTGCTCGCGGTTGTGACTGATACTAACCCGAAGCGTAAGCGAGGACGGCAAGTCGTTCCCTCGCTTACGCTTCGGGTTAGTATGGGTCGTGTCAGTTCAAACCGCGCAAAGTTCAACTGCGTCGGCAGACATCCTTCCGTTGGGAAACCTCCTTGGAAGTGCTAAAGTGCAGCGTCAAACCTTAATAATCGCGGCGATTCTTCTCGCCTTGGCGAGCATGGCCACCGGCCCTGCTTGCGCGATTGTTACGCGCGACGGAGAGGACGATTCGCTCTACCGTTCCCTGGGGAGCAGCACGGCTTATGACAGCGTGGGGCGGTTTCAGGGCACGACGCCCAATGCCGATTTCGTGGCCTCCGGCACACTTGTCGCGCCGGAATGGGTGCTCACGGCTGCCCACGTGGTCGACAAGGCCCAAACACTCTCCTTCTCGATCGGCGGGCAAACCTACGACGTTGATCGCAAGATCGTCTACCCGAATTGGAATGGCAATCTTTGGTCCGGCTACGACATCAGCCTTGTGCATCTCGTCAAACCAGTTGATAACATCAAGCCGGCGCTGATTTACACCGGTTCGCAGGAATTGCACAAGACCGATACGGTTGTTGGTTTTGGCAAGACGGGCGCTGCTGATTTAAGTGAGTTGGCGATCGACGGCCAGAAGCGGGCTGCCCAGAACGTGATCAGCGAGATCGAAAACAAGCGGCTGCTGGTGGCTGATTTTGACAAACCGTTGCCACCCGGCGCGGCTCCCTTGGGCTATGCGCATGCCCTACCCTTGGAAGGCTTGATTGCTCCGGGCGATAGCGGCGGTGGACTGTTCATCACGACGTCGACGGGGACTTACCTTGCCGGGATCAACTCTTTTGTCGGGTCGGATTACGGCATGCCGCATGCGCTATTCGGCACTTTTTCGGGGCACACGCGGGTTTCCGCCTTTAGCGACTGGATCGAGGCCAGAATTCATGGCGAAGATCCTGAGACGGCCCCCATTTGTCAAGAGGACACGGCTTCGCAAAGAATGACGACGTATCCGGCCCCAGAGCCTGGTTCCTTGGTCCTGCTGGCAGCAGCCGCCGTGATGTTGGGAATATCGCGTTGCCTGCTCCGCCGCCCGGCGGTACGCCAGGCCTAGTCGCTGGAATCTTGCCGCTCGGCGCGTAGAATGGTTATTGAGTCAGGCGATAATCCCCTGGCCGTCCTCTCTTGCCGTTCCTTTTCGAAAGGTATGTTCATGAACGCCCAGGATCTGCTCAGCCGTTGTTCGGCGGCGGCCGAGGAGTTCGACCGCCATGAGGGCCGCAGCGATGGATTGAGAATTATCGAGAGTATTAGCGGGGGACTAACCTTGCTTCGCGATTCGCTCTACGCTCGCGTGCATGCCGACGTGGAACGCCGCCTGGGCATGGATTCGATGATTTCCCCCCTCTCCGAAGAGAAGTCCGAGCGAACGACCAAGCGGGAGATCGAAATCTACCAGATCGTCGTAGTGGCCGGCACGGTGCATGCCAAGGGCTACGCCGCCGATGAGAAGTGGTTCCGCGATTGGCTCTCAGAGCTTCGCATAGGGCCAGTCGATAAGAACAGCCCAGCCGCCCGCCGCATGAGTTATTATGCGGAAAAATCCGCCGAGGATCAGCGGCGGGCGTTCAGCAACATCCTGGCGGCAACCCAGCCCGAGGCCAGCCATGCCCCCTTAATCCTGCTGCGGCTGGTCCCGCTGGCCTCGCAGATTGTCGCCGCGCTGGCCTTCGGAAAGTCAGTTGACGCCATGCAGTTGCGCCACGAGGAGATCGAGATCTTGCCATCGATCCGGGACTGTTGTCGCTGTCGCGGCAAGCTCTTGGAGAACGGCGAGCAATGTACGATGTGTGGCAACCCGCTCTGGACCTACGAATGGCTGACGACGGACGGATGAGCATCCTGAATTCCCTCTACCGCCCCTCGCTGGCCCTGCTGACCGACCTGTACGAATTGACGATGGCCTACGGCTATTGGAAGGCCGGGCCGCCGGACCGCGAGGCCGTCTTTCATTTGATCTTTCGGCGCAGCCCTTTTCGCGGCGGATTCACGGTCGCGGCGGGCCTGGCCACGGCGATCGATTACCTGGAGAACTCGCGCTTCACGGCCGGCGACGCGGCCTACTTGGCCGGACTCAGGGGCAACGACGGCAAGCCGCTCTTCGAGCCGGCGTTCCTCGATTCCCTTTGCGCGCTCGAACCGGCCTGCGACATCGACGCCGTGCCGGAAGGCACGGTGGTCTTTCCTCAGGAACCGCTGGTGCGGGTCCGCGGACCACTCCTGCAAGCCCAGTTGTTGGAGACCGCGCTGCTGAACATCATCAACTTCCAGACGCTGATCGCCACCAAGGCCTCGCGGCTGGTGCTGGCGGCCCACGGCGAGCCGGTGCTGGAATTCGGCTTGCGGCGGGCGCAGGGCATCGACGGCGCCCTATCGGCCAGCCGGGCAGCCTACATCGGCGGCTGCCATGCCACTTCGAACGTGCTGGCCGGCCAGCTTTTCGGCATTCCGGTCGGTGGCACGCACGCCCACAGTTGGGTTATGTGCCACGACGACGAACTGACGGCCTTTCGCGAGTACGCCCGCGTGATGCCCAACAACTGCCTTTTTCTGGTCGACACCTACGACACGCTGCAAGGCGTGCGGAATGCGGTGACAGTCGGCCGGGAACTGCGCAAGCAAGGGCATGAGATGATCGGCATCCGCCTCGATTCCGGCGACCTCGCCTCGCTGAGCGTCGAGGCCCGGCAGATCCTCGACGAAGCTGGCTTTCCCCAGGCGGCGATCGTGGCCTCCAACGACCTGGACGAGCGGATTATCGAGACGCTGAAGGATCAACACGCCAAGATCAACATCTGGGGCGTCGGCACTCGCCTGGTCACGGGCAGTGACGATCCGGCCCTGGGCGGCGTTTACAAGCTCTCGGCCGTCCGCCGTCTGGGCGAGCCCTGGCAGTACAAGGTCAAGCTTTCCGAGCAGACCGCCAAGGTCTCCACGCCGGGCATTTTGCAGATCCGCCGCTTTTCCTCCTCTGCCGGTACGCCGTTGGCCGACGCCATCATCGACGAAAACGCGCGGTGCGACGGCCGCATCACGATTGTCGATGCTCTGGACATGACGCGGCGGAAGACCGTGCCCGACGGGTCCGCGGCCGAGGACCTGCTGGTACCCGTATTTCGCGGCGGCCGGCGGGTATACGACCCGCCCGAGTTGTTGTCGATTCGCTGCCGCGCCGCCGAGCAACTTGCGGCTTTCCCCGGCGGGATCAAGCGATTTGTGAATCCGCACGAGTATTTTGTCGGGCTGGAACGCGGGTTGCACGAGCGGAAAACCCGCCTCATTTTGCAGGAACGCGGCTTTGAACACTAAAATTGGGAGTCTTTTGTGACGATTCCCGGCCAGCGGCAACTACTTACCGGTGAAGTATCTTGATGGAAGCATTCGAGGCCATGGATCAAGACGAACTGGTCGGTCAGGTCGTGGCCGGATCGAAAGAGGCTTTTGCCCAGCTCGTGCGACTCCATCAAGCAGCGGTTCGCTGGCACCTGGTGCGTTGCCTGCGCGATCCGTCCGTGGCCGATGATCTGGCCCAAGAGGTGTTCCTGTGCGCCTACCAGAACCTCGCCACGTTTCGTGCGACAGGCAGCCTGCGCGGCTGGCTGCTCGGCATTGCCCGAAACATGGCCACGCAGCATATCCGCTCGGAGGTCCGCCGGCGACGCAAGGAGAAAGGTTCGCTGGCTAGCCAAATGAGTCAGTGGCGGCTTGAGCGGATGTCGCAAGAGCCGGGCGAGGAGGAGGATCAGGAGCGGACTTTCGAGGCCCTGCAAGGCTGCATCGGGCAGCTTGCCCCGGAGAGCCGGCGAGTGATTGAGGAACACTACTTTGGTCGTCAAACGACGGAATCGATTGCCCGGCGGCAGGGCCGGGGCGCAGGGACCGTACGCATGATGCTCTTGCGGATTCGACAAGTGCTGGGCGACTGTATCCGCAACAAACTCCATAATCCGAGGTGACCGGGATGGACGCCCAAACGGCAAGAGAATTGGCATCGCGCCTGGTATCCGGCGATCGGTTAACTTCCGCCGAAGAGCGCGATCTGCTGCAATGGCTCGAGAACGACCCAGCAACCCGCGAAGAGTTGTTCCGAGACGAGGCGATGGACAGCCTGCTGGGCTGTGTCGCCCGACTGCAAAGCACGGCAGACGATTTCGTACAGCACGCGGTTCGCCGGGCGGCCACATGGAACACCGCGCAACAGCCAGTCCGCCAGGCGGTTGAGGCCTCGCCCGCTCCAGACGGGGACCTGCCACAAGTGCGGAAACAGGTACGTATCGCTGGCTGGGTCCATCGATTCACCCTGGTCGGCGCCAATCGCTGGATTGCCGCGATTGCCTGCTCGATCGCAGTTCTGCTCTTAGGCACGATCGGCTGGCGGTGGCTTGCACCGGGGTCGCGCGGAGAGAGCCAATCCAATCAGCCGACGATCGCGGACCAGCCAACACCGCCGCCGGGCTCGCCCGAAAACAAGAATCCACCGCAGTTGTCCGACCGAGCTTTTGCCACGCTGACGCAAAACGCGGATGCCTCGTGGGATACGCCCCGAGCCGAGGGTGATCGGCTCACGGCTGGTGTATTGAGATTGGCGCAAGGCAGCGCGGAGATCCACTTCGACAAGGGAACCGTGGTCTTCCTCACCGGGCCGGCGGTTCTGGAACTTTGCAGTGCGGACGAAGTATCGCTGCAACACGGCAGTTTGAATGCCCGGGTGCCCGCGCCGGCCGTCGGTTTCAGCGTGGCGACTCCCCTTTCCCGCGTCGTCGACCTGGGCACCGAGTTCGACGTGGTCGTGCAGGATTCGGGGACCATAACCACGCTTGTCCACGAGGGGCGGGTTTCTTTCCGACCGCAACGAGAACACGAAAAGCCGGACAAACCCATCGAATTGGCCGTAGGGGCCCTCGATCATGTGATCGTCTCGGTCCCCGACGTCGCTGCGCCGGTCCTGCCGCTTGTGACTGTCGCCGGGGGCGAGGAAGGGCGCTTCCTGGGCATGGTCAGCCTCGACGGGAAGACGGCGGAGTTCCACTCCCCCGAGGCATTCAACGCCTTCCATGCACGTGTCTTACGGCGATTGCAGCGGGTCCCCAACGCCTTCCGGCAGCAGTGGCCCACCATGCTTGAGAGACTCGCGGAAGGGGCTGCTGCCGCTGGGAAAACCAAACCCGAGCGGCCCGAACTCCCCGCGGCAAAGGAGCCGGGCCGCAATGCCGTTCCAAATGTTGCAGGCGCAGGCAAGCCTATCGTTCCTGTTCATACGCCGTCCGACGCCCATGTGGTCGAGGTCGATGAGAATGGAAAGCGGATCTCCATTAGCGAGAGTAAAGAGTCAGGTATCAGTGTCAAAATCGTCGAGACGGTCAACGGAAAAAGGAAGACAACGCAAGTGAATGCCGCCACGGCCGCGGAATTGGCCGGAAAGAACCCCTATGCCCATCGCCTCTACCGGCAGTACCGCCACCCGCGGCCGAAAGCCGCGAAGGCAAGAAAAGAGTAAACTTGACGTGACGTTTGCCAGCCACCGGCAACTACCTCTTGATGCTACAGTTTAGGGCAAGGTGGTTTTCGTTTCTTTGAAAGGGTTTTTCCATGCGTATGAATTGGATTGTGGGAATTTGTGCTCCGATGTTGACGCTTCTCGTTGGCTTGGCCTTTGGTTCAACCTGCCATGCGCAGGCCGCGTCTGCCGTATCGACAACAGCCACGGGACCAAGGGCCGCGCTGATCAAGCAACTCAGATCGGCCCATAAATTACTGGTGATCGCCGACCATGATTACGACGGCCACCGGGCCCGCGCGGCGGAAGAGGTCCATAAGGCCATCCGCGATTTGGAAGGAAAGAATCACGCCCCCAAAATCCAAACTGGCTCGACAACCACGCCCGCCAGTGGAACTGCCACCCCCCAAAAGGCGAGGCGTTCTGGCCCGCGCGAGCCCCAAGGCACATCCGACGCCCAGTTGAATCAGGCCCTGGCGGTTTTGAAAAGCGTGCAGACGGAGTTGAACGGACACCACCCCAGGGCCGCCGCCAACGTCGCCGCGGCGATTGGCCAGATCAACACGGCGCTCAGTATCAAATAATGCTGGCAATCGCTGCGGGCGCCATGTTAAGATGATTGGCGGCCCGCGGGCGTGGATCGGTTTCATTCTCGCGGTCCTTGGTGTATCCTGTTGCGGAAACACCTTGGTAGACCTGTAGGGTGGGCCGAGTAACACGAGTCCCACCAAATTCGATACGGAATCTGGTGGGACTCGTGTTACTCGACCCACCCTACGGCTTGGTAGCCAACTCACCGGAAAGGACCAGAGCAATGAATCTGAAATGTGCGAACGTTCCCTGTCGCATTATGTTGGTTTTCGCGGCCTGCGCGCTAGCAGTCGGATGGGTGTCCGCGGCAACCGCCAAGGAACCCGCTTTGAAGCTGTATACGAATTCGGACCACGTGGACGCCGATTTCCAGTTCCAGGGCGAGTATACGGGCACGGTCTCTCAGCCCGATGGCAGCAAGACCCGCTTGGGCGCGCAGGTCCGCGCGTTGGGCGACGGCGTCTTTCGCACGATGTTCTTCCTGGGCGGCCTGCCTGGCGACGGCTGGGACGGCAAGACGATCATCCAGAAGGCCCCCAGCACGGACGACTCGACGCCCGAGGACGCCAAGCTTGAGGGCAAGATCGTCGTTATCGACCAGGTCTACAAGGCGGTTTGCGATGGCCGCACGCTGCGGGGCCAGACCGATTCCGGCGTGAAGTTCGACCTGGCGCGGGTCCTGCGGCGGAGTCCGACGCTGGGCGCTAAGCCGCCGGCCGGCGCGATCGTGTTGTTCGACGGCAGTGGCACGGATGAGTGGCAAAGCGGCGCCAAGCTCACGCCGCAGAAGTGGCTTATCGGCGGCGCGACCACCCGCCGCAAGTTCCAGGACTTCACCCTCCACGTCGAATTCATGATTTCCTACGTGCCGCAGACGCGGACCATCTGGCAGCGGCCCAACAGCGGCGTCTTCCTCCAGGAGCGCTACGAGATCCAGATCCTCGATTCCTTCGGCATCGTGATGCGGCAGCACGACTGCGGCGTACTCTATGCCCAGGTCACGCCCAAGATCAATATGTGCTATCCGCCCCTGACCTGGCAGACCTACGACATGGATTTCACCGCCGCCCGCTACGACGCCGCCGGCAAGAAGGCCAAGCTCGGCCGCTGCACGGTAAAGCTCAACGGCGTGACGATCCTCGACGACGTGGAGATCAAGGGACCAACGCCCTCGGGCAAACCGGAAAGCCCGCAGCCCGGCGGCATCTATCTCCAAGAGCACGGCTTCCCGGCCTTCTTCCAGAATGTCTGGATCGTGGAGAAGCGTTAAAACCGGATGATAAATAACTTCCGCGTTTCTGCGAGGGTGGCATGCCTTAAGCCTTCTAGGCTAGGCATGTCGGCGGCAAACACGCCTAGCCTAGAAGGCTTAAGGCATGCCACCCAAGTCCGGAACTTATTCGTCGGTCGCTTCAAAGGGAGATTACCTTGCAGTTGTGCAATCGTCTCGTTTCTCTAACGGTAGCGATGCTGCTCGCCAGCGGCTGCGGCGCAGCCCCACCTGCCGACACGTCCGGTGCCCCCATTGCGCACCCTGCTGCGCAGTCCGACGATGGGCCAATCGCCTCGCCCGATCCGGACTGGCCGCAATGGAACGGGCCGCGTCGCAACGGGATCTGCAATGAGAAAGACCTCCTGCCGACCTGGCCGACTGCGGGGCCAAAACTCCTTTGGAAGGTCTCCAACTTGGGACGCGGCTGGTCGTCGCCCATCATCGTCGGCCAGCGGATCTATATCACCGGCGACATCGACGACGACCTGGTAATCTTCGCCTTCAATCTCGACGGCAAGCCCGTTTGGCAAGCCAAGAATGGGGACTCGTGGACCGGGCAGTATCCCGGCGCTAGGGCCTGTTGCGCTTACTCCCAGGGCAAGCTCTACCACATGAACGCACACGGCCGCGCGGCATGCTTGGATGCGGCCACAGGCCATGAGATCTGGGCTGTCGACGTATTGGAACGCTTCGAGGGACCAAATATCACTTGGGCGATCAGCGAGTGCCTGCTTGTCGATGGGCCACGGGTCCTGGTGACGCCCGGGGGCAAAAAGGCCCTGGTCGCTGCGCTCGACAAACAGACTGGCCGGACCGCCTGGACCACGGAACCCCTTGCCGGCGACCGCACGTCGCACTGCTCGCCGCTCTTGTTCGGTCATGCCGGGCGGCGGATCGTGGCGAGCTGCTCTTCCACGCATGGATTCGCGGTCGATGCCGACAGCGGAAAACTCCTCTGGACCGTGCCGTTGAAAAGTCCTTACAAAGTCAACATCGCCACGCCCGTCTATGGCCAAGACCGTATCTTCTACGTGACGCCGTACGTCCACGGGACATGTTACCAGTTGCACCCGGGAGAGAACGGGCCGCAGGCGGAAAAAGCCTGGAGCACGACATTGGACACCTGCACGGGCACGGTCCTATTGCTGGACGGCCTGCTCTACGGCAGCGGATATAAGGAGCACAAGTCCTGGCTCTGCATGGACTGGAAGTCCGGCCAGATCCGTTACGAATTCAAGGGGCTGACGAGCGGCTCGGCCGTTTTTGCCGATGGACGACTCTACTGCCTGGCCGAAGACGGCACGGCGGCCCTGCTCCGGCCCACGGTCGATCGATTCGTGGTTGACGGCCTCTTCCGGCTCACGCCCGAAAAGGCCGGCGACGCATGGGCGCACCCCGTGGTACTGCATGGCCGGCTGTATCTTCGCTATCACGATACGCTCTCGTGCTACGACGTTCGCAACCGAAAGTGAGATCTCTTGCCATGATTCATCCTTCACGCGGATTGATGATTGTACTGCTTCTGGCGCTCCTCTTGCCCGCAGCGGCTATGGCGACCGATTTGGTTCCGCCAGCCGCCGGTATTAAGAACGATCGACCGCGGGTGTTGTTGCGTCCGGCGGATACACGCTACGCCATTTCCTTGCAGCAGCTCAAGGCCCTGCCGCGTGACGGCGATTTCCGGCAGATGCTCGAGAACCTCGATGGCCTCAATCCGCCCAAGGCCGCGGCACTGGCGCTGGTTTACCATCTCACCGGTCGGGCCGAGGTGGCCCAACGGGCCTTGGAGATCTTTCGCTCCTGGCGGTTGCCCGACGATCCGAAGGCGGTCAACGACCCGTTCTTCGTCTATGACGCTCTTTCGGACATGGCCCTGGCCTACGACTGGCTGCACGCATACCCGGGTTTCGACGAGCAGGCCAGGGCCGCCTTGCGACAAAAGTTGCAGCCGCTGGCCGAGAATGCCTTCAAAGTCGGCAACGACCACGTTTTCCATAACTACACCTGGATGTTCAATAGCGGCGCTATGCTCTGGGCGCTGGCCACGGTCGGCGACGACCCGGCCGCCGACCGGCTCTTCAACGACCTTCGCCAGCGCTTCAATGGGCAACTGTTTCGCGCCATGCAGTATCTGGAAGGGTCCAATGGCGACGCGGCGGGCTACTGGTGGCGCTACTGCCAGCACTATTCGCTGCTGGTGCTCTTGGCGACGCAGAGCGCGTTTGAGACCGATGTGGTCGGGACAATCCGCCGCGAGCAGGGCGACTGGCTGGGCCATCAGCTCGATTACCTCGTACTCAGCGTATTGCCGGACATGCGCTTTGTTCCCTGGGGCGATATCGTGGCTGGCGCGAACGGCGGCGTGACCCACGAGATGGCCGGGCGGATCGACGCCCTGACCTGGGCGCTGCAGTCGCCCCGTGGGGCCTATCTGAGCCGTTGGCTGGCCGAGAAACGCGAGCTGAGCCGTTTCCACGGCGAGACTGCCATCTACTACTTTCTCTACACGCGAAATCTGGCCGTCAAGCCCGCTGAGCCGCCGCTGGCCCTGCTTGCCGGCGGGGCACAAGGCGGCCACGCACTGATGCGCAGCGATTGGAGCGACAGCGCAACCGTAGTTGGATTCCGCTGCACGGATTTCTTCGGCCAGCATCTGCATCTCGACCAGGGCAGCTTCGTGATCTTCCGCAACGGTCTGCTCGCGCTCGATGCGGGGACCTATCAGCATGTCGGCGGCGAGCAGGCGAGGACCGATGCCCACAACACGCTCCTGCTGGGTGGGCAAGGGCAGCGCCACGAAACCTATCAGAGCGCCCGCACGCTGGAGGCATTCACCGAGCGACTGGCCAAAGGGCTGGAGACCGGCGACATCGTTTTCTACAAGGACGCCGGGTCGTGGACGGCGGTCGCCGGCCAGTTCGCCCAGGCCTATTCGCCTACGGTCGTTCGGAGTTGCGTGCGGCAACTGCTGTTCATCAGGCCGGGCACTGTCGTGGTTGTCGATCATCTGGTCGCCCCCGAGGGCAAGTCGCTACCCGAGGTCAGTTGGCTCTTGCAGGTGCCGGGAAAGCCGGCCGTTGAAGGATCCGCCGTGACTGCCCTGAACGGCAAGAGCTTCTTGCGTTGCCGCCCACTGTTGCCGGGCGATTCGCGGCCACATGTGGAAAAGTCCTATCGTACGCCTGCCGGCGCAAATTCCTCATCCGGCACGCCGGCGGTCAGCGATGCATCGCGGGTCGTCTACGCCTACGAGGGAAAGCCGCTCCTGACGCTCGTCCACTTACTGGAGGTGGGCGATGGAAAGCCGCCCGCGGCAGTGCGGAGCATGAAACCGGAAGCCAACGGCTCGGTGCTTCGGCTACTGCTGGAGGGCAAGACTTTTTGCTTCTCCAGCGGGCCTTCGTTCGCGGTATCGTCTGAGGAGAAATAGGGTTGATCGGCGAGCCGACAAGTAGGTCCTTTCTGCCGGAAAGGACTAAGATGACCGAGGTAGACGAGCCGAATGCTGCGCAACGGGCACATGCGTAGGGTACGGGTTGCGGTACAAGAGCTAGCCAGTATTTCGCCGACGGTCGACGCACAACGCGGGAGTTCAAGCACGGGCGGTAAGGCCAGGCTTGCGACCGCGTAGCGGTCACCTGTGAATAGCCGCGGGTGGAGCGCAGCGCAACCCGCGGAGTCAGATTCATTTGGTTGGGTGTGCCACGTAGTGGCACGACAGACTTCACGCGAGGTATGGCTTGCCGTACGGAACGCTGTTTTCGCGGAGCAATCACCGATATTCATCGGGCAGGGAATGTGTCGCCGCTAACGCGGCTAAGATCGCATTGGCATATCATAACCGCGGGTTGCGCTGCGCTCCACCCGCGGCTATTCACATCGTGCCGCTAACGCGGCAGACCTCGACCAGCAATGTGGAGTAAAGCCGCCACTAGGTCTGCTAGTGCTTCCTTCGCCTGTTTCAATGCCCTTTCTCGACGCGGAAGAAACACGTTTTTCACCCAATCTTTGTGAGGTGGCAATATCTTACCGTCCCGCACCTTGGCGGCAAACAAAGGTCGAAATCCATGCCAATGTGCATGTTTGCCACTTTCCAAATATTCGCGTCCTTTGGTAATTGCTTCTTCAAGATGCTTGATGCGGTCAAGAATGGCCTTCTTCTTTGGGTTCATGCTCCATCCGTCTGTGTAAGTTTAGCCCGAATACGGGGATAATCCGCGTATTATACCGGTTGCCGGGTTGCAAGGCATCCTGGCGGCGGGGAAGCGTTGCGGGCGGCGCGAGTGTAGTGGCCAAACATCGCTCCACTGGCGACCCGCAAGCGGATACCCCGGGGCAGTGGGGGCGTTTACAGTTCTAGTCCACACACGCCGTGCGCGCGATACACTTGGGCTCGTCAATCACTCAGCCATTCACCCCGATGTTCCGCCACAAACGCGTCGTCGGTCAAATGCGGATAGGCGGCCGTCACGCGGTCGATCTCTTCCGATTGCCCGGCGCTCAGTTGTTCGCTGGGGTTCAGGCACCATGTGCCCGGCAACAGCCCCTGGCGGCGGAGGACCTCGTGGATGCCGCAGATGCAGCCAGCAAAGCCGTTGGCCGCGTCGAAAAGCGCGGCGTTGCAATCGGTCACCTCAATGCTTCGCCGCAGCATGCCGGCAGGTATCGCGTCGTTCCCGGCAGCGGCCACGCGATGGCACTCCTCCAGCAACTCGACCGCCCGATGGGTCCACACGGCCCAGTGGCCTAACAGGCCACCGACTATGCGGCGCTCGATCCACTGCCCGCCGCAGTGGAAGCGAAAAGGCGTGAGCAGATCAAGCACAATGTTGTCGTCGTTACCCGTGTAGAGCAAGACGTCGTCGCGGCCCGACTCAGCCACCGCCCGCACGACATCCAAGGTCTGGTAACGGTTGAAGGGCGCGACTTTGATCGCCACGACGTTGTCGATCTCGAGAAATCGCCGCCAGAAGGTATAGGGCAGTACGCGTCCGCCGACCGCCGGTTGCAGGTAAAAACCGACCAGGGGCACGATTTGAGCCACAGCCCGGGAATGGGCCAGAAGCGCATCGTCGTCCGCCGTGCGGAGGGCCGCCAGGCTGAGCAAGCCCGCATGGTAACCCAGATCACGGATCGTCGTCGCCTCGCCGCAGGCCTGGGGAGTCGCGCCGCAGATGCCGGCAATCCGCACGAGCGGCTCGTCTCGCATTGCGTCGGCCCGGTCCATCTCCTCGCGAGCCAGTTCCAGCACCGGCCGAAAGAGGCCAATCTGCGGCTGGCGGATCTCAAACTGCGTGGTATGTACGCCGACTGCCAGCCCTCCGGCCCCCGCCGCGATGTAGTAGCGGCTCAAGGCCCGCTGGCAACATTCATCGAGCCGGCGGCGGGCGTCCAAGGCCAAGGGATGGGCCGGGATGACGACGCCTCGCGCGAGCACGCATTGGATGGTGGATGGTATGCTCATCAGAACTTTCCGTCGCGCTCTTCGAAATGTGTCGGCTTGTTGAGGGTCGGGCCTGCAGCGGTTATCCAATGGGCGATCCAACGCATCATCTGCTCGGCGCAGATCTGCGGCGGACCATAGCGGCGGTGGGCCATCTCTCCGTTGTTCAGCAGGGCGTCGCCCGGCTCGCAGCCCGCCAGGCGGACCGACTTGTCCAGCAGCCGCCCGAACTGCCGGCATACTTCGCGGACGCTGAGGATCTCCGGGCCTGCCACGTTCACAACCCAGGGCGGGTTGGCCGCGTCGGCCAGCGACGCCAGCGCCAGCGCCGACGCATCGCCCTGCCAGATCACGTTGACGTGGCCCATCGTCAAGTCGATCTCTTCGCCGCGGTAGACCTTTTGAGCAAGGTCCACCAGCACGCCATAGCGCATTTCCACGGCGTAATTCAACCGCACGATAGTTATGGGCGTACCCTGCGTACGGCTGAAGTATTCAAAGATCCGCTCGCGGCCCAGGCAACTCATGGCGTACTCGCCGCAGGGCTGCAAGCGGTCGCTTTCGCGCGAGCCGCCGCAGGCAATGGGGACCGTGCCATAGACGTTGCCCGTGGAAAAGGCCACGATCCGGCTCGCGGCGTAACGGCGGGCGACCAGCGACGGCAACCAGGTGTTGATCGCCCAGGTAAGCGACTCGTTGCCGGTCGTGCCAAACTTCATGCCGGCCATGTAGATCACGCTTGTGGCATCGGGCAAGGAGTCGACGAACGTACTGTCTAGCAGGTCGCCTTGGATCGTCTCGACGCCGTGCGACTCAAGACTGCGGCGGGCATCGGCGTCGGAGAAGCGACTGACGCCCCACACGCGGCGCTCGACGCCGGCCAGGTCACTGGCGCGGCGCGCCATGCGGGCCAGGGTCGGCCCCATCTTGCCTGCCACCCCCAGGACGAGAATATCGCCGTCGACTTGCCTAATCGCGTCGACAGCCGCCTGGCTCGGCCGGCTCAGAAGCTCTTCCAATTCGTCAACGGTTTCGATCACCCCGGGAAGCGAAACACTGCTTTCGGTCATAACGGCCTCCACGTTTTGATGAAGCCGTACAAGATGTCGGCGGCCCGCTCGAGCTGATCCAGCGGGATCCACTCGTCGGCCGTATGGGCTTGCTCGATCGCGCCCGGCCCGAAGACGACGGTCGGAACTCCAATACTCGCATAGAACGCCGCATGGGTGGCATACGGCACGCCATGCCGCTGGCATTGGCCGGTCATTTCCCGGATGGTCGAAGCCAACCGCTCAGCCAGTCCGGCGTTGGACTCGTTTGAGAGCGCTGGCCCTTGCATGTAGGGCGCGTCATGCATCAAACTCCCCAGTCCCACTGAGAAAGGCGCAGGGCGTGCCGCTTCTCTCCCCTCTCCCATTGGGAGAGGGGCAGGGGATGAGGGCTGTCTGCCTTCCTCCATCTCACTCGCAAGATACTCGATCAGTTCCGCGCGGGCACGCTGCGGGTCGCCCCCGGGCGGCACACGGATCTCAAGCTCAATGCGGCACGACTCCGGCACGATGTTGACGCTCGTGCCTCCTTGAATCACGCCCACGTTCAGCGTGTACGGCCCGCAGAGGGCATGGCTGGGCCGCGCGGCAAGCGTCTCTCTCGCGTAACGCTCGATGGCCGTGACAACCTGCGCCATCTTGTAAACGGCGTTCTCGCCGCGGGCGGGTTGCGAGCTATGGGCCGCCCGGCCACGGGTGTGGCAGAACCAGCGGATTATACCCTTATGGGCCACGACGACGTCCAGGCCGGTCGGTTCGGCCACGATGGCGGCATCGGGTCGCCGCATGCACCAGGGACCTTTGCCTTCTCGCCAGGCCGCGGTCAATGCCCGTACGCCCGTGAACTGATACTCCTCGTCGGCCGCAAACGACAAAAGGATAGTGGGCATTCCGGCGGGCCTTTGCTGGGCGAGCCGGGCTATGGCGGCGATCATGGCGGCCATGCCCCCTTTGACGTCACAGGCCCCGCGGCCATACAGGCGGCCCTCGCGCACCACGCCGCCGAACGGTTCGATCGTCATATGGTCGGCCGGCACTGTGTCCTGATGGGCGTCCAGGAGGATCAGGCCGCCGCCGGACTCGACGGGCGGATCGCCGTCCAGCCGTGCCAACAGATTCTCTCGGCCCGGGGCGATCGTCTGCCGCTCGACCAATAGCCCCAGGGCCGTCAACCGGGCGGCAAGATGCTCGGTCAGCCGGGCCTCGCCCGCGGGCGCCAGGTCGTTTCGCCCCATCGGATTGACGCTGGGAATCGAAACCAATTCGCGGAGGATTTCGACCGTGTCGATCGGCATGAGAGTTCGCGTAAACGGTGTAAATGGCTAGAGGGACTAACCGCGATCATAAGCCACCAACACTCTACAATCAACCCTTTTCCGGGCCGAAGCTGGCCCAGATCTGCTCGGGCCGGTCGGCGACTGGCCGGCCGCGAAACATGCGGAGAAACTGCCGCTGGATCTGAAGCCCGTGCGACTCGGCCCATCGCATGGCCGGCCGGTTCGGCAGCGGCACGTCGAGAAATACGGTCTGGCCCTGCTGATCGGAGAACGCTGCATCCAACAGCGCAGTGCCGGACGACTCATCCCCCGCGATTACGGGACCGATCTGTCGCGCCCGGCCGCCCAGGCGAACGCCACTAAAGCCGGCGATCTGTCTCCGGATTGCAGTCACACGCATCGCGCCGGGCCTTTCGGCAAACAGCCGGGCCAACAGCCGCCCGCGCGGCGTCGCGGTCATCTGCTCATCCAAGGCAATGATCGCCGCAAGCTGCAAGTCCGCCGCCATAATAATCTCCGGCCTTAACTCCCCGCCTGCAGCCGTGCCCGCCCAGCGGGCCAGTTCATACTCACCCACGAATCCCAGTTTCTCGTACACCGGGCGGCCCAACGCCGTGGCGTCCAACCGCACTGTCGCGATCCCGCTCCGGTCGAGCCATGCCAGCGCGTGTCGCATGAGGTTTGTGCCGATGCCCCGGCCGCGATGTGCCGTATCGACCAAGACCATGGAAATCCAGGCGATCGTATCGAAACGCGTGACGCAGGTCGTGCCCAGCGGCTGGCCATTCCACTCGGCCACGAAACACCCCTCGGGTTCCAGGGCCAACAGTCGCAGCCAATCAGAGGTCGTCTGATTCCAGCCCGACGCGTCGTTTAGCCGGCAGCCCAGCGGCACGTCGTCGACATTCATTGTGCGGATGTGGAGCATGCTCCTCATTGTCGAGGCGGAGAGGTCGATTGGCAAGGGTGTCTTGTTTTCTGCTGATTCTCCGCATTGTTCCGACTCGCCTAGGACCCCTGCCGGCTTGCCCGGCCGGTGAACGAGTTTTGTTAGCGAGAACGCGACGAACTCCACACGCGCTCGTCCGTCCCTCCCGCCGCCGAAGGCGGCGGGAGGGACGGACGAGCACATTTGAGGGGTGTTGTGCGCCTCGCTTACAAGACTTATTCACCAGCCGGGCAAGCCGGCTGGGGCCTTTGCAAATCCTACGGTCGCCGGCAGTTCCTTTTAGCCCCCCGATACGCTAAGCTATGGCGATGGCTTCGACGCCCTCAAAGCACGGTATTCTGTACGCGATCCTCGCCTACGGCGCTTGGGGCCTGATCCCCCTGTACTTCAAATCCGTGGCCAACGTGGCCCCGGTGGAAGTCCTGGCCCATCGGGCGCTGTGGTCCTTCGCCATGCTGGCCGTGTTGGTGGCCCTGCTGGGTCGCTGGTCGGAACTAAGGCGGGAACTGCGCAGCCGTAAGCTCTTGCTCATGCTGGGGCTGAGCACATTGCTGATCGCCGCCAACTGGCTGATGTTCATCTACGCCGTGATCAGCGGCCAGGTGCTCCAGGCCAGCCTGGGCTACTTCATCAACCCGCTGGCCAATGTGCTCCTGGGCGTGGTCTTTCTCCGCGAACGGCTTCGCCCCTGCCAGACCGCAAGCATGGCGCTAGCCCTAGTCGGCGTCCTGGTGCTAGCCGTCTTCGTGGGCGAGGTGCCCTGGATCGCCCTGGCCTTGGCCATGACCTTCGCCCTCTACGGCCTGATGCGGAAGCTCATACTCGTCGATGGCCTGACAAGCCTGACGGTCGAGACGCTCGTCATGACGCCCGCGGCCCTGGCCTACCTCGGCTACCTGGAAATGACGAGGGAAACTGCCGGGAACACCGCGGGAACCCTCGGCCTGTTGGCGCTGAGCGGACCGGTGACCACGATCCCGTTGTTGTTCTTCGCGGCCGCCGCCCGGAAGTTGCGGCTCTCGACAATGGGCATTATCCAGTACCTCTCCCCTACCCTTCAGTTCCTGCTGGCGGTCGTTGCCTTTCGCGAACCGTTCTCGACCGCCCAGATCGTGAGCTTCGCCTGCATCTGGACGGCCATCGCCATCTACACGGCCGACTCCTGGCGGGCGCTCCGGCAGGACCGTTTGGCCTTAGTCGAGCCGTTTGGGGCGGATACCTGACAGCCCAGGCCGCCGGCTGGGACTGGTCTGCCACGGACCCCGGCTTCTGCGCGATCACGATCAAGAGCCGCACGACGTCGATGGCGATGCTCTCGGGGGTCTTCACCACCGCGGAACCGCGGCAGCTGGGGCAGTCCTTGTAGGCGCTCCGCTTCAGGCTGGGCCGGATCCGCTGGCGGGTCAACTAGGCGCTCACGCCCCGCTTGCCTTCTCGTCCCTTCCAAGGTCGGGAACGGCCCCCAACGGCAGAAACATGGGTATTGGCGGGGGACGATCGCCGAGAGCGCCTTCGAGGATCACCAATTCCTCAAACCCGTATTGTCGGTAGTATTCCACCGCATCCGGCTTCGCGTCCACCAACACGCCGATACAACCGACGCGGCCGGCCATTTCATGTGCCAACAACAAGACGGTCCGCAGAAGCTGTCGCCCAACTCCCTGCTGCCGCCTCCGTTGATCGACCGCAAGCCGTGCAAGGCGGAGCACGGGGAGCGGATAGTGCGGGAGCCGTCGGCGCAGTTTTTCCGGAATGTCGTCGACGTGGATTGACGCGGCCGACACCGTGGCAAAACCGACGATCCTGCCATCGATGACTGCCACGTAGGTCGTGCCGACATGGTGTCGGAACTGGTTCTGCGCGGCATACTTTTGGAGGAAGCGATCGAGATCGGGATCTCCCGAAACGAAGTCGCTACGGTCGTCTCCGGGTTCCAACGGGCGGACCGCGACGTCAGCCATTGAAGAGGGCCTTCATCGCGTCGGTCGGCGGCGGCGGGTTTGTCAACTTGTCGGCCAGCTTGGCGCCGGATGCCTTGCTTAAAACGATCACCGGCGGAATGAGAACGTCCGACGGAATCGCATCCATGGCGGCAAGGTGATGCTGCAAGGCCCGTTCGATCAAGTACGATCGCTTGACGCCGTACTCCCGAACATAGGCCTCCAGCCGCGCCTTGGTCTCGGCGGAAACAAAAGCAGAAATCTGAACAGGTTCGTTGGAAGTCGACATGATCTATGAAATTGTAGAATGATCTACGCTAAAGTCAATCGCAGGGATTCTGTCGTGCGGTTGTGTTTGCGGGAAACTTCTCCGGTCACATTGCCGCCACTGCCGCCCGGAAATGCCTCTTCCAGGCAGTAAATATATGGGACGATGGGGGGCGTCTCTCGGGTCGCATAACGCCCACGCGTCCGATGTGCGCTGTAGTTGGGCCGGCACGACAGGTCCGCCGGAACGCCTGGACGTACGCGCGGTACTGTTCGCCGCGCCAAGGAGAGGTCGCTGCCGCACTCCTTCAGCACGTCATAGGTCACGAATTCCTGCGCCTCGGCCGCCACGGCGTAGCCCCCGTAGCTGCTCCATGGGTAGGCCGCCAGCCGGGCAAGCCTTGCCTGCCCGCCCATTCGTCGGCAGGCGGCGATACACGGCGTCGGGAAAATCAATACGTGCTGGACGAGGCATTGCAGCAGTTTATCAGCTCCTCCGGTTCCCTGCAAAATGTAAAGTGGTAAATGGCGGGTTGACCCCGCCACGGCCAATGGGGCCGGCGCCGGCCGGGCTCTCGCCGTAGCCTGTGCCGGGAACGGAAACGCTGGAGGGTTGCGCATCGAGTTTGATTCGTTTTGCCATGATCTTGATCCTTGCTATGGGAATGTTGCTGGCCGCAATCGGAATGAATCCCGTCAGGCCGGTAATCCTCGGGTCCGGCGTCAGGGCCACATGGCGGATGGGCCAGCGATAGCGGTTCCCGTCGCCGTCCTCCCAGCCTCGGCCGTCTTCTCCGGGGTCGGCGTAGATGCTGCAATGGTTGCTGGCCGCCAGCTTCGGGGCGTCTTCGCCGTAAAGCTCGATTGTGGCGTCCAGGCCATTGCCGTCTTTGCTCAGGGCCATGTCCGTAACAAAGCCGTGATTCTCATCTGCGCCTGTGGCGTCGTGCCTGTTCGGCACGGGGACCGGGACGCCATGCGACTTCATCGAATGCCAATCCGAGAGCCACAACGTGAGAGTTCTCGGCGTGACCTCGAAGGGCTGGCCATCGGCCGTCGTAAAGTTTCCGCAGCGGATGATCTGCTTCTTGAAGCGATAGACCGGAACGCCGTTGTCTATCCGCACGGGCTTGCACTTGGCGGGTGGCAAGTCGCTCAGGGCCAGGATGATCGCCTGTTGAAGCGCCGGCCTGCGGGCCTTCACACGGATTCGACGGGTAGCATTTGCGGTCGCCAT
>Ga0181520_10002097_pt1 | contig 38380 bp, 22 predicted proteins | sample PEATcosm2014_Bin_29_FD_132451 | JGI IMG/M metagenome (GOLD analysis project Ga0181520, IMG submission 132451) | Peatland microbial communities from MTU Mesocosm Facility, Houghton, MI, USA - PEATcosm2014_Bin02_30_metaG | ecosystem: Environmental > Terrestrial > Soil > Wetlands > Peat | place... | reverse complement strand
CGAAAATGACCGACAGCGCAGCGCAAAAGTGCCGCGGCCTTCAGTTCGGCAAACCTGTTTCACATTGAAAAATGTCGGCAACATCAAATAAACAACTCAAACAGCCTTTTTCAGAGGTCTCATTTTGATTGTCGTTCTACAAAAATGCCGCGCCTATGGCGCTGGCTTTACGGATGACCGTGCGGCTAATCCCCGCACACGAATTTTCAAGGGGACGGCGGAAGTTCCTCCCTCTCCTTGGAGGAGAGTAGCTCTGCTGGGTATTGCACAAAGCTCGGTTAAAGTAAAATACCCGGCCAATTTGGGACATCAAAAGCGTGCTAACGTGTTGTCATTAAACATCAAGACGGCTGGCGATTGGCTCAAAGTCAAGCGTATGGAAAAAAACCTCACACTCGGCCATGTGGCGGCGAAAATGGGTGTTGCAACATCATGACGCCCTATGACCCAGCGTATCAGATCACGGCGCAAACCGCCTGGGCCACCTTGGCGGCCCAAGTCGGAGCGGCCCAAGCGCCATCCCTAGCCGACGGCATGATCTACCGATCACTCGTCCAGCAGTCCAACCTGCTGGCTTGACGCCCACGGCTGACAGGTTTATAATTGGCTCACCAACCCAACTCGAATGTTATAGTTTCAGCGATAAGTATCGCGAGTTTTCGATATGAAATAGTTGCCGGGGCAAGAAGCGCCAAGCTAAACTGGAAACATGACTGCACAACATCACGGTCGATTCCGGGAGTATTTCCAGATTGCTGTTGCTGTCCAAGTGTTGGCACTGGTGTGGCCTGCAACGGCATTCGGTTCCACCCTCATGGCGCAATCAATCACAAATCTGCACCAACTGACACAGGCGTTAAACTCCAATCAACAAATCAACGGGGATGTAGATATCGAAGCAACTGTCTGCGCCGCCAGCCGCCCCAAAGTGGGAGTGATGATCGTGCAGGACGAAACCGGGGTGGAACTGCTACAGATCAGCGGCTTTGACCGGGAAATCTTTCCCGGAGAACGGATCTGTATTCGCCGTGACTCTTGCCTGTTGCGCAAACGCGAAATGGGGGTCGAGATAACGGCCATGCCAGTTGTGAACAACGATGGTTTGCATCCCAGATCAGCCGTGGCCGGGGAGGTTTCTTTGCCGGCCGGCAAAATCCCACTGCGATTGGAGTGGTTCAATAATCTGCGATCATTTGCGCTTGACGTCGAATGGGCAATTTCAAACGAACCGCCGCGATTGATCGAAACTTCAAATCTCTGGCATGCGGTTGTCACCGGGTCCGGAGTGACCAACTTCTTGCCTGGACTACGCACCGAATACTACGAGGGTTCTTGGGAGACTCTACCGGATTTCAATCTGCTTCGGCCAGTAAAGACATGCATACTGACGAACTTCGACTTGGGGATCAGATTGCGCGATGAAGGAGTTGGCATCCGATATTCCGGTCTTTTGGCAGTTCCTCGCGACGGACGATACCGGTTCGTAGTGTGGTCGGATGATGGGGCTGCGTTGCTTCTCGGCGATTCGAAGGTGCCGGTCGTCAGCCTCGGACGAAGTGATGCTCCGGAAGCGAGGCCCAGCAAACTCATGGCGACTGGAATGACCAATTTAGATGAGCGTTGCTGGACGGTGGTTGAGGGAAGCGTGAAATTTGCAGCCTGCGTGGGCGAAGGCGTGAGATTTGATCTCGGGACCGACCGGCACGTCATTTCCGTCAGAGTGGCCGATGCAAATGGATTGGACGTGTCCAACCTGCTCAATGCTCGCGTGCGGATAGCTGGGATTGGGCGTGGGGTAATGACCTTGGACCAGACGCTGGTATTGGGGAAACTGTTCGCAGCCAGCGCCAAGGATCTCATCTTCGTTGAGCATCCGCTTGGACGGGATAATCCGACGCTTCCAATCACATCCGTGGCCGAGGTGCAAAGTTTGCCCATTGAACGCGCCCGTCAAGCCTTGCCCGTGCATCTTCGTGGAACCGTAACCGGAGCAACCAAATCCAGCCTGGAACACTGGATGACCTTTCAAGACGACACGCGCGGAATTTTTATATCATTGCGCGCGATTTCAAACTCAGCTCCGGCGATCGGCGAGTTGTGGGAAGTGGATGGCCACAGCGCAGCGGGGGATTTCGCCCCTGTTGTCGTTGCGGACAAAGTCACCCGTCTGGGCGAAGGATTGTCGCCTTCACCCGTCAATCCCACCTGGACGGAACTGCTGGATGGCAGCCGGGATGTTCAATGGGCTGAGTTGAAGGGTTTGGTCACCGACGTTCACAGCAACACGATCAGCCTATACCTGCCCGAAGGCCCGCTCGATGTCGAGTTGGAAGGTCTTTTTGATTCTGACCTTAGGCCGTTTCTCAAAGCCAATGTGAGAATTCGTGGTGTGCTTTACGCCATGTGGGACGCGGCGACGCGTGAAGTCCATGTCGGTAGGGTAATGATGCGCAATGCCACGGTCAGTGTGGATGTTCCCGCGCCGGCCGATCCATTCGATGCCGTGGAAAAAACGCCTCGCGAGCTTTTGTTATTTGACGCGCAAGCCTCGGCCTTCCGCCCGGTGAAAGTGCGCGGCCAGATTGTTTACGCGGACGCAACCCAGCTCTTTTTGGAACAAAACGGGACCGGGTTGCGTTTGCTGCCGGTGGAAAAAACGACGGTGCATCCGGGCGACCTGGTTGAAGCGGTAGGATATTCTGACATCGAAAGGACGCAACTGCTGTTGCGTGAGGTGCTGTTGCGAAAGACGGGCAAAGCGCCGTTGCCTCCACCAAGAAGACTTGAGGAATCCACACCATCGCAAAAGAACCTGAATTCGACCCGTGTGCGCGTGGAGGGGACGTTGCTCGGCTGGCACACCGAGGAAGGCGTTCCAGTTTTGGAGATGCAATCCGGCAACCGCTTGTATTTGGTCCGAATTGCCCCGGAGAAATCCGGCCCGCTCTCCATTCGCCCAGGCAGTCGTCTGGCTTTGGCGGGAGTCTATTTTGGACGTAACCATAATCAAAACCACAATGAAGATAATCAGTCATTTGAGTTGCTGGTGAATTCACTGGCGGATATCACCGTCCTGTCGCAGCCGTCGTGGTGGACACTGCCACGCCTCCTCGCCCTCGTAGGCGTTCTGCTGGTGATTTTGACCTTCACGATGATTTGGAACACCCAATTGCGTCGGCTCGTGGAACAACGCACCGCCCAGCTCCACCACGAAACTCGCGAACGCGAGCACATTGAACGTCAGCGCGCGCTCGAAGCGGAACGCTCGCGCATCGCGCGCGATTTGCACGATGATCTTGGTTCAAGCCTCACCGAAATCAACATCCTTGCCAACACCGGCCAGCGCCCGGAATCGGATGACGCCAGTCACCCGAACCTGTTTCGCGCCATCGCGGGCAAGGCGCGCAGCCTCATCAGCGCGCTGGATGTCATCGTCTGGGCCGTTGACCCGGATGATAATTCGCTGCAATCGCTCGCCGATTATTTGACAAGTTATACCGAGGAATTTTTATCGCATACCAGCATTGCCTGTCGCTTCAAGGTTCCAGTCGCTTTACCGCAAATCACGTTGGAAGGACGGTTGCGGCATGATTTGTTGCTGGCCGTTAAAGAAACGTTGAATAACATCGTGCGCCACGCGGACGCGACGAAGGTGGAATTCAGCATGGCGGTTGACGGCGGCGATTTGGTAATCGGAATTGCCGACAACGGAAAAGGCTTTGCGGGCAGTCAGGACGGACACGGGTTGAAAAATCTTTCGGCGCGATTGTTGAAATTAGGCGGGACCTGCGCGGTGGAATCTCGCGTGGATGGCGGAACGGCCGTAAAAATTCGCATGGCACTGCCCATTCCCGGCGGGACCACCGCCATTCCAGATAAAAACTGATACGACAATTGACGGATACCGTATCCCTTGAAGTGATTTAACCTTGTCGGCAAACATTGATGACATGCCGACACAATTAGCACATAGTATTGAGTTCGATTTGATAACGAAAGTCGCCATCGTCGAAGACAACGCCACGTTGCGCAAATATCTCACGGAACTGATCAACCGCGCGCCGCGCCATAGCTGCGTTTGCGCTTGCGCGTCCGCCGAGGAGGCCATCGTGGACATCCCGGCATATTGCCCCCACGTCGTGCTGATGGACATTCACCTGCCGGGCGAATCAGGCATCGCCTGCACCGCGCGCCTGCGGGAAAAAATGCCAAACGTGCAAGTCATCATGCTGACCGTTTATAAGGACATCAAAATGATTTTTCAAGCGCTCAAGGCCGGCGCGTGCGGTTATGTTTTGAAACGGTCAAGCGACCAGGAAATTCTTGACTCCATCGCCGAAGTGCATGCCGGCGGCGTGCCGATGACCAGCGAAATCGCGCGAATGCTCGTGCGCTCGTTTGCGGAGACCCCGCAAGTTTCCAGCGACACGGATCACTTGTCCGCCCGCGAGATGGAATTGCTGGCGCTGGTTGCCGAAGGTTGTCCCAATAAGGAAATTGCCTCCCGCTTGTCCATCACCAACGCCACGGTGCGGACCCATTTGATGCACATTTACGAAAAACTACATGTGCGCTGCCGCACCGAGGCCGCCGCAAAATATTTTCGTTCGCATCCGCCCAACGCAGCGCAACAGGCCGGTGTGAATTAATTCGGTCTTGTGTTTTTCCAAATCAAGAATCCAGCCGCTTAACAATGATGGGAGGCGAATGCGCCGGGTTTTTTTTGAATCGGCGCTGACCGCCGCAAATTATCAAATCCCCCTCGGGAACATTTGCCAAACCAAAACCACCACCAATACGACGATTGTCGTATAGCCCGGCGACCTGGCGATGTGAGATAAATCCTCCGAATTACACACACTAAAAATACTCCATGAAACCACACCTGTTCATTTTGCCGGCGCTGACTTCCGCATTGTTGATTGTCACGGGTTGTCAATCAGATTCACACCAACCAAGCGCGCAACCATCCGCCAGCCCGGCAGCGGCGGCAACCACTCCAAGCGCGCCTGCCAGTTCGCCCGCGCCACAAGCTCCGGCGGCGGCGGCCAATACGGTTACGGCTCCGATTCGGATCAACGCGGGAGGCGGAGTCGTCAAAGATGCAACTGGAGTTGAATGGCTCGCCGACACGGGGTTTTCCGGCGGCGATGTGATTGAACGGCCGGACCAGCAAATTGGGAACACCACGCAACCGGAGATTTATCGCTCCGAACATTACTCGATGGATTCGTTCACCCAAAAGCTGCCCAACGGAAAGTATCAAGTGAAGCTGCATTTCTGCGAAACCTATGACGGCATTACCGGCCCGGGCCAGCGGGTCTTCACGTTTGAACTTGGCGGAAAGACCTTCAAGGACTTTGACGTCTGGGTCAAAGCGGGTGGTTTTGCCAAGGCCTGTGTGGAGACAGTGCCCGTAGAAATTACCGATGGTCAGCTTGCCATCAAATTCACTCCTCAAACTGAGAACCCTCAGATCAACGCCATTGAAATCATCCCCGTGCGATAGCCACTAGCTAAAATAGCTCAATAACCGAACTACAGTGCTTTGAGCCGCTTCAAGTCATTTTGGGCGGCCACTTTATCACCCAGTATTGAAAGCATTTTTTCGGCATAACGCTTTCCCAATTCCCGATAGCCTGCCGGAGTAAAATGCAGATGGTCCGGCCGGCATGGGCAACCCGCCGAAGAAACAACATGCGCGGTGGGAATCATCTTGGGCAAATCGTGGATGATTTTATTCATGCTCGCACACGCACCTTTTTGATCCGCATTCACGACTTCACCAGCGATCAGCGGCACGTCCTCGGCCCGGAGATTCAGGTCTTTCAGCAGATTTTCGTAAATGCCTTTAACCTTGTTCGGCCATTCCTTGTCGTTTGTGTTCGACTCGCCTTGATGCAGCAAAATTCCTTTGATGACACCATCTTTCTGAGCCAGCTTTGCCATGTCCACAAGATGTTGATAGGGATTTCCACCGTAAGCCTTAATGATGTTTGTCATCCAAGGTGCCGCCGTTGATGCGTATGCTTCGTAATTCATCTTTTCGAACAGTTCAATTTTGCAGCCGGCGACAGAAACATTGACAACGCCCACCCGGATGTTTGGCGGAAGATTGGAAACCATCGTTCTGCCGAAATAATCGGCTGGGCAAAGACCTGTGCCTGGTCGGCACAATGGAGGAATAGCCGGATACCAATTACTATTTGTTCTGCCTATGCTCGGAAAATCAACGGCGGCCAGGACCTGAAAGCGACCATCCACGTTCGTCCTGTCTTGTGGTTCAACTCCCGGAAAGCCTTCCATGTTTGACTGTCCGAAACAAAGGAAGACGAAACGGTTGCTTTTGTGAGTAGGCCCGCTTGTCGTGGTGCAACTTGTCGTGCTGCATAGAATCAATGCTGCAAGCAGCAGAAGTCCGGGGTTCAGTTTCATCATCGTTGGATTTGATGTTTTTGAATTGAGATAGGTTGAGCGTTTTCGTTCCCGAATCCGCCAGGCACAACGTGCGTTCGGATAAATTCTTAGGTTACATATCAGGGCGCGGCACACTCAAACTACGCAGCGGATTCGGGCGATCCTCCCTTGTAACGGGGATTGGTTCGAGCCAGAGCCGGGAGACGGCGAACAAAGGTCTCGTTCAGGCCGCTACAGTGCAATTTGAACATTTGTATTGCCGACGCCCTCGGTGGAGGCGGCGGCTGATTGGTGAACTTTAAAATTATTGTGTCTTGGTCTGTTCGCCAGTGGCGACCTTGATGACCCCGTCGAAAGCCGGCTTGGGCTGATCGTTGGCGTCGAACAGTAGCGGACGACCTTGCGAGCGCCAGGACACGCCATCATTCACACCCCAGAACGTGACTAGCTTCACATATTTGTCATGCTTGATAAATGCCCGGAATAGTCCCGCGTAAGCATCGGCCAACTTCTTGTCGGCATCATTCACCAGGTCGCCCTGAGTGGTTGTAGCATTGGCCGATACATCTGCGCTAGTATTACGCTGACCGGCCTGTGCGCCGTTGACGTCTAATTCAGTGATGTGGATGGGCAGGCCAAGCGTCTCCAATTCTGTCAGTGCCTTGTCTTCTTCTTCAAAGCTCGGCGAAGAAACGCTGACGTGCGTTTGAGAACCGATGGCCATGACCGGGACGTTTTGCTCTTGGAGAGACTTGATTAACTCAATGAGTTTATGGCGTTTTCCCGGGTTCTCCAACGAATAGTCGTTGTAGCGGAGAATCGCGTCGGGATCGGCTTCGTGTGCATATTCGAAGGCCTTGGCGATGAAGTCTGGTCCAATGATTTGTGACCAGGGCGAGATCCGTAGGATATTTGTGCCGTTGTCGGAAATGGCCTCGTTCACAACATCCCAGACCTTGATTTTGCCCTTGTAACGACCGACCACAGTGAAAATGTGATCGTGCATCCGCTGAAGCAACTCTTCGCGCGACGCATGCGGGCCGTTCATATTAAATCCGCCAAAGCCGCGACCATATCGGCGTCCGCCGAAATCATTTGTCCCCGGTGCGTTCGAGAGAGAGAGTGCTGGTGACAAGATGTTCGTCATACCGGGCGGCAAATTAGGGCCTTGGAAAACCCATCCAGGCGTCTGGCCGTGCCACACCAGCGTGTGTCCCACGATATACATGCTGTTGCTCAGGCCAAAGTTGACATAGGCGTCCGCCGGACCAAAATTATAACCGTCCGCGCCTTCCCGTGGATGGATGAGTTGCCACTTCAAATCGTTCTCCGGAGAAATTTGGTTGAACTGTTCTTTAACAAGTGCGATGTCTTTGTTCACTTGCTCCATATTTCTATTGACGTTGTCGGCCCGAACCGAGTCGCCTGTTACAATCGTCTGGTTGATGGCCACGCCAACATAGAAATGATCTTTGTAGGTATCCTTCAGCGTGGGGTTATCGGCTGCCTGGGCGGTTGCACTGATGGCAAGCAGCGCCGCCGCGAGCAAGCCAATCCAAGGGGTTGATCGCTGGATTTGAGTATTCATAAATTTATCGATTTTAATTTCTAGCGGAAAATTAATTGGACGAAGTTATACAGGCTGTTCCGCCAGTGCGCCGGATCGTGGCCGTTGCCGTCCACATGCCAGATATGCGGCACGCCTTTCTTCTTGAGATAGGCGTGCATCCCTTGGCTGATGGGGAGCAAGCCATCCTTGCTGCCACCTGAAATCCAAAACAGTTTCAACTGTTCCTTCACCGCCGTCGGATCCGGCACCAGTTCCGCCGGTGTCTTGGTGTTTGGAGCGGCGGAAAAACTGCCAAGCCAGGCGAACGTATCAAGATGGGTAAGTCCAAAATTGAGCGTCTGTCCGCCGCCCATTGAAAGCCCGGCCAAGGCGCGGTTCTCGCGGTTGGTGTAAGTGCTGTAGCGCGATTGAATCGTGGGAATCACGTCATCCAATAGATCACGCTCGAAGACCGCAAACGCGGGGGCGGCACCCATGCCGGCATTGGCACGGTCGTCTTTCTGCGCGCGGCCATTGGGCATCACGATGATCATCGGCACGGCCTTGCCATCGGCAATCAGGTTATCCAGTAATACATCCGGATGCGCATACCGCTCCCATTCGGTTTCATCGCCGCCGATGCCGTGCAACAGATAGAGTACCGGATATTTTTTGTCAGTCGTGTAACTAGGCGGCGTATAGACCCGCATCTTGCGCGTGGTGCCGACGGTCTTGGAATCGTATTCAATCATTTCCAGCTTGCCGTGAGGAATGTTGTCGCGCTTGACGTTGAAGCCGGCGGGCGGTTCGGGGAACGCAGGTATGTCATCCGGTCCAAGCACGACGTTCTGGCCGCGGTTGATTCGCGGTTCTTGTGGCCCGGGTGCGGCGGCATTGGTCTGGGCTTCCACCGGAGCATTCGTCGCTGCCTGCTCGACACGCGTGGCTTTGAAGTTTTCCGTGGCGAAGTCGCCCACCTCGCGCTTAAAGTCAATTTCGTTTGTGCCCACCTTGCCGGTATATTGAATGCGAATATCGTTGCCTTGCAAATCAAGCATCTCCACAAAACTCACCGTGTCACCAGTGATTTTGCCTTCCGTGAACGTCGCCTCACGCTTCTGGTCGCCAACCTCCACGGCGGCTTTGCCAGTCAATTTGTCGCTGTCGGTTTGAAATGTAAACAGATACTTTTGCACGCCGATTTGGGTGTCGAACTCTGCGCGCCATTGGCCGGCAATGTCGCTGGCGCGGGCAGACACGATCAGCAAGCTGAGGGCGCTCAAGATAAGAATCATTGTGGTTTTTATCATAGGATCTTTTCGGTGGATGTTGTTGGACTGGTGGCGGCATTTCTAAAGCCGCCACAGTTGAGGCTAATTCTGGAACAGCAGCGGAGCGAATTCATGGAGACTGCGCCGCCAGGAAAGCCATTCGTGAGCGGTATTGGGTGATTCGTAGAAGACGCTCTTGATGCCGGTTTGTTGGAATGCGGCAACACTGGCCTTCCCGGCCGCGCCGTTCTCACGACTGCCGTAGCTGACAAACACCAGCTTCACCTGTTGTTTGAACGCATCCAGGTCGGTGATTTCGTTTGTGGCGATATTGCCGCCGCTGAAAATGCCGATGTGCGAAAACTTATCGAGGTTGGCCAGAGTGATCGAATGAGTCTGCATTCCACCCATGGAAAGTCCCGCCATCGCTCGATGGGGTTGATCGGCAAGGGTGCGATAGTTCGCGTCAATATAAGGAATCAAGTCTTGAATCAGCACTTTGGCAAAAGCAACGGGATTGTAGGAACGCCCGCCCGGACCTGTGATGCTGCGCGACAGGGGACTTTCAACTGCGTTGGTGGAAAAGCCAAAGTTCGCGCCGGGGACATAACTGGTAGCCATCACGATGATGAAGGGTTTGGCTTGCCCCTCGGCGATCAGGTTGTCCATGATCAATCCAACGTGTCCCTGGCTGCCCCAGCCGGTTTCGTCCTCACCGCCGCCGTGCTGGAGATACAACACGGGATAACGCTTGGACGGATCCTTCTCATACCCCGGCGGGGTATAGACGAAACAGCGGAGAACGGCGTTGGCATTCTTGGAGAAATACAGTGTCTGCCGCAAGTCGCCGTGCGGCACATTCTTCATGGCATAAAAGTCCTGATCGTTGGCGGGAACTTCAACACCACTCCCCCAGCGGCTGGCACCGTAGAAATACTTGCTGCCCGGATCAGGAACCGAGGCGCCGTCAATATTGAGTTGGTAGTAATGAAAGCCTTCGTCCTGCGGTTGCGATTCGCCAATCCAAGCGCCGTCGTTCCCTTTGGCCAGCGGATACTTCTTGCCGCCAATATCCAGCGCGACGCTCTGCGCTTGCGACGCAATGACGCGGGCGCGGACGCGGCGTTCAGAATTAACTTGCGGATACTGCTTGCCTTCCTGGTTCAGCGACGACGGTTTGAAATCTTCCTGCGGCGGCTGATTGGTTTGAGCGAAGGCTGAAAAACCAGCCAGCAGGGCAATGCCAAGGATATAATTTTTCATGATGGTTGTGATGTTAAGTTGCAAAAGTAAGTTCAATCCTGAAACAGCAGCGGCACCATTTCATGCAGACTGCGCCGCCAGGTCTGGAACTCGCGGGCTGTTTCCGGCGAGACATACGCGGTGTTCTTGACGCCCAACTTATCGAGGGCTTCGTGATTGGCATTGATGTTGCCAGGGTTCTCACGGCTGCCGCAACTGCAAAACACAACTTTGACTTTCTCCTTGAAGCTGGGCGTGTTAGTGACATCCGCTGGCGAGATGACGCCGCCGCTCAAGAGGCCGATGTGGGAGAACATATCGAGAGGCTTCAGCGTGATGCTGTGGGTCTCCATTCCCCCCATCGAAAGGCCGGCCATGCCGCGATGCGGTTGATCGGCAAGCGTGCGGAAGTTGGCGTCAATATACGGAATCAATTCGCCAACGAGAACAGTCTCGAATCCCGCGACGCTGAAATTCGGGAAGCCACCGCGTCCGCCAGGACCGCCGGGACCACGAGCCGGGGCGTTGCTGGTAGTGTTGGCAGCAACTGCGTTTGTAGTTGCGGCACCGCCCGGGCCACCCGGTCCGCGTCCGCCCGGGCGCATACCTTCGTTCGTCATGCCGTAGGTCATCACGATGATAAAGGACTTGCTCTTACCCTCGGCGATCAGGTTGTCCATGATCAGATTGGCGTGGCCTTGGTTCCACCAGGCATATTCATTTTCACCCCAGCCATGCTGCAAATACAACACCGGATAACGCTTCGTCGAATCCTTGTCGTAGTCTGGCGGCGTATAAATGAAGGCGGTTCGCACGGGAATGGTGTTTGTGTATTTCGAGGGGAAGAGCACCATCTGCACCTTGCCATGTGGAACGTCCTTCAACGCGTAAAAATTTTGATCGTGAGCCGGGATTTCGATGCCGCTTTCCCAGCGAGTCGAACCGTAAAAATTTCCGGTGCCGGGATCATTAAATACCCCTCCATCAACTGAAAGATGGTAGTAGTGGAAGCCTTCATCCATCGGTCCTGCCGTGGTGCCCATCCAAACGCCGTCCTCGGTTTTATCAAGTTTGGTGCCCCCGCGTCCACCCAGGCCCAGACTTACTGGGACACTTTGGGCGTTGGGCGCCACGATGCGGAATCGCGCGTAGCGTTGGGAGTTGACCTGCGGATACTGCTGGCCGGGCTGGTTCAAGCTCGAAGGCGTGAAGTCCTCAACCACCAGCGGGTTGGTTTGTGCCAGGCAAAGCTGGCTCGAAGTAACGAGAGCCACCGCAAGCAATATGATTTTTGTTTTCATATGATTATTGGGAGTTATTTAGTTTTCAATTTCAAGATCGTGACGGAATACGGCGGAAATTCGCGCGTGAAATCGGCGCTCAAGCCATCCACCTTCTCCGTGTGGGGAACCAACTTATCCCGCTCGGTGATGAGATTCGTATCGTTCGGGTTGCTGGCAGCGAGAACCACCGCTTCGCCCTTGGAGTTGATCTTGGTCGCGCCGTTGATCTGGACATTGATTCGTTGAGCCTTTCCATCTACGTTCACGACCTTCAAATAGATGACCCCGTTCTTGGCGTCGCGCATGGCGCTGGCGCCGCCTTCAAAACCCTGCTCCGCCAACCAGACGTTGCCGCTCGAATCAGTCAGGGACGTGTCCCTGCCAGCCTTGATGCGGAGGGCCTTCGCCGCCGGCGCTGAATCGGCGGACCCGGTTTGGTCGCGTTTGGCTACAATCTCCGTTTTGGCAAAATCGCCAACTTCGCGAATGAATTTGATTTCGTTGCCATCGGTTGAAAGCATTCCTTTGTAGGCAATGCGAATTTCGTTGTCCTGGATGGTTAGCATCTCGACGAACGAAACGGTGTCGCCATCAATCTTACCTTCTTTTAATTCCGCCTCCCGTTTCCGTTCGCCGGCCTCCGAGCTGGCTTTGCCGGTCAAGCTCGTGCCGTCCTGCTTGAAGATGAACGTGTATTTTTGCAGGCCGATCTGGGAATCAAATTCGGATTTCCAAGTGCCGGTGACATCCGCCGCGAAAATAGACAGCGGCAGGACCATGAGTGCCAGAAAAATGGTTAAGGTTTTCATTTTGGTTGTTTGCTGGGACTGGATAGTTTCGTAAAAACGGTTGTGCGTTGAATTATTTCATAAATACCAACGGGGCGAATGAATGGCAAGTTTCCGCCGAAGCAACGCCGCTAGCGATGGCGCGCTTGTGCATTCGGAAGTTGAGTTGCCGTGCGCCGATGTATGGCTCACAAAAAACGGAATTGGCCATCCATAGTTCTTTCAAAAGGAATGTTGCTTAACAGGCTACTGGGAAACAAGCACCCACGAACATACGACAAGTGTCGTATGTCCAAAGGCGGCCGGGCTCTCGAGTGCGTGGGTTGGCGGCTCATTTGGCCGCGAATGACAGATAGGAATGCGGCGGCACGGTGAACTTGAATGACGTGCGCCTGGGCGCAGCGGCCGGACCGCGTCCGCCAAAACCGCCGCGACCAAAGCCGCGCTCGGGCTCCGGCGCGGGAGACAAGGTTTTTCCGGTCATTAAATCGCGAATCTCCGTCGCCGTGCCGGCCACGGAAATCGTGACCTCCGCCTCGGTGGAAAGGAAATTCTGAACGATGAACGCCTTGTTGTCATAACGAAACAACGCGACCTGCGCCGGCGCATTATCAATGCGCACCGGTTCCGCCTTTGCCAGCGCGGCCCGGATCACCGACAACACCGCCGGCGGAAGCGCGTAAAGATCGGCGGGATCGTTGGGGATGGTCAGAATATAGAATTTGCCCTGGGAGTAATCACATGAGAGAACAACCGGATAAGTCGTGCCGCCGGGAGAAATACCCAAGGCGTCACCCCAGGCATCGTGCGTCAGAATGTTGGCATACTTGATTTCGGGAATGAGGATGTCGCGTGCAGCCGCGAACGGATCCGGCTCGCCGTCGCGTCGGGCCATCCCAAAGCCGCGAAAAGGCGCTCCCGGACCGCCGGCAAAAGCGAAGCGCCGCACGGGCACGGTGGCACCGGTGGTTTCCAGTTCACAAAGGTCTTCAATGCCCTTGCCCTTCATGGCGCGCACGAAGCCGGAAGTAACGCATACCGATTTGCCCGCTTCGAGTTGGGTCTTGATTTTTTGAATGATGTTGGGATCAGACTTGGCCTGTTCGGTCAGCAGCACCATGTCGGCATTGGTTGGAAATTGCGGGAAGATGTCCATCGGCAGGCCGATCATGCCGAGATAATCATGCAGGAATTCCTCGCCGGTGGCGTGATAGGGCGTGTAGCACTTGATGCCAACCGGTTTGCCGATGTTGGTCAACACCTGGTCAACTTTCCCCAGCGTATAGGCGGCGATGTCGGCGAAAGTAAAGTTGTCGTCGGGGCCAATCGTTTTCTGCACTTCAGCGAGATTCAGGCTGGTCGGTTGGTCCGCCCAAGTGCGGCTGTTGATGGAATTGGTTCGGATGCGCATCAACATGCCGGCATAATTGAAACAACACATTTCCGGGCAGCGGGCAAACACGGTATCCAACAGTTGCTCGGAGTAGCGATCAATCGGGTTGGAGCCGCCTTGGTCAACCCAGCCACCTTGGTTCACGCCCGGCTTGAGGTTGTCCATAAACCGCATGATGTCGTAGCTCAAGTAAGGCTGAAGATGTTGTTCCTGTCCCTCCCAAAGCCGCGACTCTGTGCCGGAAAACATGCCGTCCGCGATCAACGGAACCATCTCGGTGTCATTGCCCATGCTGGCGTATTGGTCATACCAGTTGGCCATCTTGATGATGATTTTGCACTTGGGATTGACCGCTTTGGCGGCGCCGACAATGAGGTTTTTGGTGACCTCGCGCATGGTCTCAAGCCGATAATGTGTCCAAGTTTTGTGTCCCTTGGCCTGAATGTCCAAATCCGTTTTGCGGTCGAAGAAATAATAGTCGTCCAGCAGGATTTCATCGAAATGGCGCGCGGCCATTTCCACGGCTTTCTTGGCGAACGCGCGGTTTTCCGGGTCGGCATAGTCGAAGCCTTGATAGCCATTCGCCTCGCTGACGCTGTAAGCCAGACCGCCGCAAACTTGCACGCCCTGATCCTGGTAAAATTTTTTGAGCTTTTCCAAGCCCGCTTCATCCACGAACGTGTGATTGCGCATCACCTCGATGTAAATTTTATCAATCTTCAAATTGCGGGTGAGATTGGACCAAGTTTCTGCTGGATCCGTTCTACCATCTATCATGCTTTGCACCGTCCCCTGAATCAGGTAGGTGGAGACGGTGAAACTTTTGTAATGCCCCTGGCCTTTGGCCGAAAAAACCAAGGCTGCCGAAGTCAGTAACCAGGCGAGTGGCTTAATATGGATTTTCATTTTTTATAGGATGTTTGGAATTGGTGAATTTTGCAGCGATCGGGTGAAGTTATGAAATAAATGATCATGGCCCGGCCGGTGTGCCCAACACTTCCGTTTCCGCCAGCGCGGCGGTTTTGGCCTCGGGAGTCCCGGCAAACGTCACGCGCACAAAACGGCTGCGCGATCCCACGCTCTGCGCCGTGTCGGCGCGTTCCTTGGCGATGCTGGCGGACTGCGTCTGGTCCGTGATTAGCCTCCAGTTGTTTTCGCCGTCGTCGGAAATTTCGACTTTGTAACGCCAATTGCCTTCGGTGGGGAAAGTCAGTTTCGTTTTGCTGACGGTCACGATGCGTTCCAAATCAATGCGCAACCACGCGTTGGTGTCGCCTGCGGCGGCCTGCCAGAAGGTCGCCGGATTTCCGTCATTGGCGAGACGCCCGCTGTGTCCGGCGGCTTCGCTGCTGGCACGCGTTGGATTATTCAAGCCGAACGTGAGAATTGAACCCATCGCCGGCGCGGCGGTGAAAGGCACATACGGCCGCGGTTTCACTGGCGGCGTTTTGCCGGCGAGGTATTTTGGCTCGCCGAACGAAGTGATTTCAATCGTCGCATCCTTCAAGCCGGGAGAGGTCGCGCGAATCCAAGTCTTGCCGGCGTAGTAGGAACGAAATTCTATCGCCGCCTGGCCATCGCGAATGGCGATGTCCGAGTTCGACGCGAAAGTGATGCTCGGTCCGGTCGGAAATTCGCCTGGCCCGGATTCGATGGTCAGCGTCACCGGCGGACAGTTGTTGATGGCGTTACCGTCGTTGTCCAGAACGGTGACAATGAGTTGCGCGTCGTCCGTGCCGTCCACGGATTTCAAAGTGGTTTTATCCGCCGTCAATTTCAGTGCCGCCGGCGTGCCGTTGCCGGGCCAAGCCGGCGGCGGAATGTGCAAATACTCGTTGCGATACCAATACCATTGGCGCTTTGGCAGCCGGAAATAATCCACCATGCCCATCGCGCCGAACCGGTGGCCGGCCAGACTGCCGTGGTCGAATGCGCACCAGATCACCTCGCCGCTGCGCCAGGGCAAGCGCCAGGAACCGATGACATTTCTGTCCGCGCCCGGCGTGCCCGGCAAATCGCCAAAGCCGGGGTCATAACTGCCAGGACGGTCGGTCATGGTGGAACCGTATTCGGTGATCACGCTGGGAATTCCCGGATTCACGAAGAGCCGCGCGCCGTCGCCGTTGTAACCCGCGACGTCGCCGAGCGTGTCAATGTCGCCGCGTTGCCCGCCGCCGATGCCCGCCGGCCGCGTCGGATCCAGTTCGCGCGAATAGGCGACGAGATCCTTCAGAAAATTCCGCACCTTCGGCATCACCGGGCCGCTGCTGAAAAAAACTTCATTGTCCATGCTCCAGACGATGATGCTCGGATGATTGCGATTGATGCGGATCATGTCGCGCAGGCTCGTCTTGATGCTTTCCTGGAATTCCGGCTCATCCTCCGGATTCGTCGGGTAGGCGCTGGCAGCCCACGGACTTCTGAAACCCGTAGTGCCCCAGAAACAATTTTCCGACCAGAACAAAATACCGATCTGGTCGCACGCGGCGGCAAATGCCGGCGCGTGCGGATAATGCGAACCGCGAATGAAATCAAATCCGGCGTCCTTCACCATTTTCACGTCGCGGAAAAATCCGCTGTCGGCCACGGCGTCTCCCCAACCGGCGTGATCCTGATGCACGTTCGCGCCCTTGAAATAATAATGCTCGCCGTTGAGAAAAAATCCCTGGTCGGCGGTGAACTTGAACCAGCGGAAACCGAGCGGCGAAGTGTAATCGTCCAACGGCCTGTTGCCATCAACCACAAGCGTCTTCACCGAATACAAATTCGGATTTTCCGGAGACCAGAGTTTGGGATTCGCAACCGCTGCGCTGGTCTGGTCGAAAACATTGGGCGCGCTGGCGGCGATGGTTTGCGTGGATTCCATCTGGGCGACGGTTTTGCCTTTCGCATCCACCACCCTGGTTTTCAGCGTGACGGATTTTTCCCGGCCGGAGTCATTTACGACTTCCGTCTTCACGTTCACCGTGCCGGATTCTTTTGACACCTGCGGCGTAGTGACAAACGTGCCATACCACGCGACGTGAACCGGCGCGGTGACGACGAGCCGCACGTCGCGATAAATGCCGCCGGAAAAAGTGTGCTCGCCCGCGCGCGGTGCGAGCCTGGCGTCCCAATGGTTGTTCACGCGAACCGCCACGACGTTGCCGCCGGGCTTCACTGCGTCGGTGATGTCGAAGGTGAAACCAGTGTAGCCGCCTTTGTGTTCGCCGATGCGCCGGCCGTTCACAAAGATTTCCGCGACCTGGAACACGCCGTCAAATTCCAGGTTAATGCGCTTGCCCGACCACGCCCGCGGCACGGCAAAGTGTTTCCGATACCAGCCATAGCCGACATAAAATCGGTTTGCGGCAAAGTAGGGCATTGAGAATGAGTGCGGCAGATTGGCCTTATCCCATTTCGCGTCATCAAACGCCGCCGCCTCAATCCCGGTGCCATCGCCTATCTGGAATTTCCATTCGCGGTTGAAGTTGATGGATTCGCGAAGCCCATCCGCCGCCGCATAGAGCGATATCGCCGGCAACATGACCAGGAGAAACAGAAGCTTGCGGGAGGTGAGCCGCTTCATCGAACGGTATGACAACGGGCAGCTTGCGTCAGAGTCTGTCTGGAAAACTCGGAGCGCGGCTGTATCGTCCTCGACCAGCCGCAGCCGTTTGCGAATTTCCGAACCAATTCGCTTCCGACACCTCCCAGCGGCTGGTCTTCGACTCAGCCGCGCTCCATTTTCAGACAGGCTTTCAGTGCTGTTCGTCTTCTTCATGGCTTTGGTTGGGATTGCGTGGAATGGCTTGCACCTGCTTGCGGTCATTCGACTACTTTCCATTTGAAACATTCGCCTTGCTTGCGGGCCGGACTCGGCCCGGTGGCCGTGGCGGTGACCGGTCCCGGTTCATTCGGTATTGTAGTCAAATAGCGATGATTCGTCAGTGACATGAGCATCGTGTCGCCGCGCAGGAGATTGATCCATTGGAATGTCGCCGCATCGCCCGGTGGTTTGCCCGCTAAATCCTGCAAGGCGATGCCATCTTCAGCGGCTGTGACGAACCGGCCATTCGCAGCCTTCAAAGCAACGCGCCCCTCGCCGAGATCAACGACCTGGAAACGCACATTCGGTGTTTTCGTTTTGGCTGAATCCGCCACCACATTGACCAGGACATTGCTTTGCGTGTCGGCGGCCAGAAAGCTGCCGTCGGCGCCGCTGGTGAGCGTGATGGTCTTTCCCACGGGAATTTCGCGCTCAATGCCACGGGCGCGCGGCTCGTCAACGACATAGTTGTCAAAGTCGGCATATCCGCCGGGCTGGCCGGAGGTGTTGAAATTGAACAGTGCTGGACGAACACCTTGGAAGGTTGTCAACTGGAAGATCGTTTTGAACGGATCACCTAGCGGCGTGAATTGCTTGCCATCGGCGCTCCAACTAAAGATAGCCTCGTCGGTGTCAAAGTCGCAATGAACGCGGAGCCACAGGCGGCTGGAAGGGTTAGTTGAGCCGATGGTGAGGGCATTGGTCGGAGCAGCAGCGCCACCGGCTCGACCAAAACCGCCGCGCCGTCCGTCACCAGTGCCTTGGAACATCTGCAACGTCGAGCCTTCGGCGCTTTTCACCACGCCGATCCAAGCATAGGGGGTGCTCAACAGCGCCAGGCCCGCATTATCGCCGGCAGCCAAACCGGTCGTGTCGAGTTCCACCGTCATGATGGATTCGGGCCCGGGCGGGCGCTGGCAAAGGCTGTTGCGTGCGGTCCAAAAATTACTCGCGGTCAATGAATGCAGCCGCAGCACGCCGGGCTTCTCAGTGAGCGACCATTTGCTGTCATCGGGAACATGATTCCATTGCCAGTGCGGATTGAGTGTGCCGCTGTCGAAGTTATCGTCCGGCACATAAGTCGGCTTGGGTTCTTGAGCGTAGCCAGTGTCAGGCTTGATCCAGGTGTTCGGCGCCTTGCGCAGATTACCCGGCAGACCGATGAGTGGAAAACCATTGTCCCAAGTAACCGGAACCAGCGATATCATGCGGCCCGCGCTGCCGTGATCCGACATGATGGTGCACCACCATTCGCCCAAAGGCGTGTCGCACATGCCGCCCTGATGCAGCCAGAGTCCGCGATCATTGGCTTGGGCGCGCGCAGAGGTCGTGGCGGCCACGCCCAGCGACTCACTCTGAACCATGCGTTCAACTTTCCACGGGCCGTCAATGGAGTCGCCGACAGCCACCATCTGGTCCACCGCACCGCCCGGAATCGCGGATAAGTCCACATACTTGCCGTTGATCTTATAGAGATGATGGCCTTCACCCATCCTTGGACCGCCAGGCAGGACGGCCAATTGATGGCGAGGAGCGTTGGTGTCGAAGGATCTCAGGTCCGGCGACAGTTCTTCAATCGGATAAGGACTGCCACCACCCGAGATGATATAAACCTTGCCGTCGTCATCGAAGAGGACTGACATATCGTGTCTGCCGGGGAGTTGATTCCATTCCCAAGGTCCGTTAATGGATTTGGAACGGTAAACCATCAGGCCGGCACCGTTCACGTTGCACAGAACATAGAACACACCTTGGTAGTAGCGAATGCAGGGTGCCCAGATGCCTTTGCCATAAATGTTCCCGCCTTCCAGACGATAAGTCGAGCCAAAATCGAGCCGGTTCGTGCAATAGCCGGCGAGTTCCCAGTTCACCAAATCCTTGGAATGCAATATTTCCACGGACGGCATCATGTGCATGGTGGTGCCCGCGAGGTAATAGTCATCGCCCACGCGGATCACATCCGGGTCTTCAAACTCGCCATAGAACAGCGGATTCGAGTAAGTGCCGTTGCCATTGTCGGCGGTCCAGTGTTTGGTCGCAGCGAGCGGCAGCCCGGATGAATCCGAAGTGGCCGCCTGGCTCACCAGAGCGCTGCCAGCCAGCAGCGAGACGGTGAAAAGGTGGGTCAGGATGGATTTGTTCATAATATGAGAAGTAGTTGTCGTCCGGCCTTACCGAACAGTGATCGTCATTGGTAATTTCTGCCGGAGATTCACACCCACGGCTCTGGGCGCGGTAATGCTTCGACCACCGAAAAACAGGGGGCGCACATAAACACGGAATTAAGGATACGTTGCATACTGATTTCTAAGGTGATCGGTATTCCAGAGAAAACGCGCAAATCACCGCCTACCATCACTCCCGCCGGCGGGCAGGACGGAAATTTCCGCCGCGCTCGTCGAGCCGTTCGCATTGATTTCCCGTAAGGCCGTGAAGCGGAAAAACCGGGCGTTGACCGGGGCGAAATCAACACTCTGGAGCGACGGGTTGTTCCGAATGTTGGCGAACGTGCCGAAGACGATGTTGGTCGTCCAGTTGTTTCCGTCCAGGCTCGTCTCAAAACGGTAATGCTCAACGGTGCCGTTGGGGTTTCCGTCCTGCGAGGAAGATAAGTGAACCCGGCCATCCGATGCGAGCGGCCCATGTCAACGGTGATGAAATGTGGCAGCATCAAATCCTCGTTCCATCGCGTGTGCCAAAAGGTGGCCGTGTTCCCGTCAATCGCATTGGCAGCGGCGTTGTTTTCCCCGGCAGTCTCCTGGCTGTTCACGGCGACAACCTTCCATCCGTTTGGTGGCAAACTGGCGAAGGGTCTTGAAGCCACGATGCCGAGCTGGCCGTTGGGCATCAGGCAGGCGGCTTGCACGGTGCCGCCCGTCGGCACAACGATCGGCGAATGGTAAACTGGCGAGTCGGTCGTTGGCGCGGTTCCGTCAACCGTGTAAACCATTTTGCAATTGCCGTCGTTGCTGAGAGTCACCAAACCATTGGTGTCACGACCCGAAATGGTCGGAGGTAAACCCGCGGCGGATTGCTTGAAAAGTCCAATTTCAGCGAGGGTTGGTTCCATGCGAGAACCGATAATGCGGATGCGCAATTGGTCCGTCGTCACCGGTGATTTGAAACGAATGAGCCGGCGATGGCCGACGGTCGTGAGGGTGTCGGAAGAAATTTTTTCCACCACTGACCAATCCGAGCCATTCCAGAAATCAATCGCGAAGGATTCAATTCGCTGGCCGCGATGATCCACGGCTTCCTGCAACGAAACCACATCAAAGGTCGCGGGTTTTCGAAGCGTCAAGGTCAGCGTCGCGTTGGTTTTGCCCGGTGCGGCTTCCCACCAAGTGTCGAAGTTTCGATCCAACGCGCGTGATGGTTTGTGAGATCGGTTGGAATTGTCGGCGGTCAGTATTCCGCCGAGGGCAAGGTCAGTCGCAAACGTGTCTTTGACGATTTGCGACATCTTACTCAACGCGTCGAGTTCGTCGTCGGGAATCAAGCCGCGCGAGTCCGGCGAAAGATTCAAGATTAGATTCCCATTGCGGCCGATGGAGCGGTAATAAATGTCCACCAACTCCGACAAGCTCCGCGGATGTTTTTGCGGCGCCCAGAACCATGCGCCGTTGGCAAGAATGGTGACGTTGATTTCTGCGGGAAACCACCGGAGATGCGAACCAGGTTTCAGCTTGGCACGGCTGCCAAGATCTCCAGCCGTCATGTCCGGCCATCGAAAATTGTCAGGCGATGTCGGCAAGGGAACAACGCTCCATTCCGTGGTGCGGCCCACGCCGCCTTCGTTGATCGCCTTCCAATCAGCGGAATAAGGCCCGTCAGCCACGGGCAACGGCGGCAGATTCCAAATATCCGGCGGCAATCCCAAATCTCCGTCGCCGACAATGATGCGATCAATGTTCACCGCGACGTCGTTGGTCGCCACACTGATGGTCAGCGTTGCCTTGGCGGGAATCGCCACGTCAATGATTGCATTCAGAAACGAATTGGTGAGCGCGCCCGATGAATGAATGTTCACTTTGCGCGGCGACTGGTCGTTGACCGCAACACTGATCGTGCCCACTCCCACCGACGCATAGCGAATGGCTAATTTACTGGCAGCCGGAAGGCTGGAGAATTTTACAGTATGGCCGGGCATGGTTAAGGCGACCAGATTACTCCCCAACGCCGCACCATCAATTACTTTGGTTGCTCCATCGATCAGTCCGCCAGTTTCCGCCACAAAGCTGTGGTTCTCGGCAGCGACGGCCGGAGCAAAAGCCGCAAGCATCAAGCCGGATGCCAGCATCAATATCCGCGTATCGAGGGGAGAATTGGAAGACACAATTTATTCCGCCAACCTTGAATCAATTTCTCACCGATCATAATTAATAGTGGGGAGGCCCATCGGGCACTCACGGCACGGAACGACGCGACGCGCACGGTTGTGTTTGCACGGCCACCGTCGCCGGTGCCAGGCCGTCGGCGGTTGCCGTCAATTTGATTTCGCCGGCGTCGTGCGTGGATTGCACGATGATTTGTGCCAGGCCGTTGAACAAACTGCGCGACCACGGCAGGACGCCGGAGTGCCCGACGATTTTCACGGTCACGTTGGGATCCAAACCGCCGGTGCCAACCGAGTTGTTGACGCCCACGGCAACGACATTATCGCCGACGTGGACAAATTTCTTGATGTCGAAAATCGGTTGTGCCTGCCAGTCGTGCGATTCGCCGATGAACTGGTCGTTCACGAAATACCAGCCTTCGTCATCGCAACCGGAGAAGCAAGCTTGCGCGCCCGTGCCTTTCAAGTCTTCTTCCGTCACCGTGAAATGCGCGCGGTAAATTGCCGTGGTGTTCGGCGTTTTGATCGTCGCTTCGCCACCACTCGTTTTGGCGTTAAGCGTGGTCCACGCGGCATCGTCAAAATCATTCGCGTATTCCGGCACGGCGCTGCGGTTGTGCGGAACTTTGGCCAACTGCCAGCGCCAATCGTTGACGGCTACACTGCGCTCGGGGACGGTCGGAACAAACACGTCCGGCTCGTGGCAACTTGGATCGCCGTTGCCTACGCCGATGATTTTGCCGTCGCCTTCAACGCTGAAATTAATTTTGTTCTGCGCCACCGGCACCGCGCGACCTTGCGCGTCCACGGCGGAAACCGTGAACACGGACACATCCGCGCCGTCGGCGTTGATCGTTTTGCGGTCGGGCGTTAGCTGAATTTGCGTCGCGTCGCCGGTGGTCTCCATTTTCGTTTCGGCGATGACGTTGCCGGCATCATCAAAACCTTTTGCACTCAAAGTTCCCGGCGCATATTTCACCTGCCAGCTCAATTTCGAATTCGGTTTCATCACCTGTTTACCGAGCGACGTGCCGTTTAGAAATAGTTCCACTTGTTTGCAATTGCTGAAGGCTTCGACGAGGATTTCCTGGTCCTCCTTGCCCGGCCAGTTCCAGTGCGGTGCCAGGTGCAGCACGGTGTTCGTCGTCCACCACGATTTGTAATAATAAAAAACGTCCTTCGGGAAACCGCAGGTGTCGAGAATGCCGAAGTGCGAGTTGATGCATGGCCACCAATACGGCGTCGGCTCGCCGCGATAATCAAAACCAGTCCACACGAACGCGCCGGAGAGCCACGGCCGGACGGCGAAGAAACTCCACCAGCTTTCGGCGGTGGTGGTCCAGCCCGGCCAGACCACATCGTAAGCGGCAACATAACCATGCGCAGCGTCGTTGGTGTAAATGCCGCGCGTGCCGACCACGCTGGCCTGCTCGGTGCCGATGTTCGGCTGGTTTGGATGCGCGCGGTGATACCGGTCCATCTGCGGGCCGTAATGATAATTCCAGCCGCGCACTTCGATGACCGAGTTGATGCCGCGGAACACGTCGTCCTCTGGCGAGGCGTAGGTGACCGGACGCGTCGGATCGAGCTGCTTGACGTAATCCTGCATCGTGCGCGCGACGTTGGCGGCCGGCGGCGAGTCCTGCACGGCGAATTGCTCGTTGGCGATGCACCACATCGCGACGCTCGCGTGATTGCGGTCGCGGCGGATTTGGCCGTCCCACTTTTTCAGGTTCTCGGAATCGCTGCCCATCAATCGGCTCTCATCCAAAACCAACATGCCGAGCCGGTCGCAGACGTCGAGCAGTTCCGGCGTGGGCGGATTGTGCGAGGTGCGAATGGCGTTGCAGCCGAATTCCTTTAGTTTTTTCACACGGAATTCCTGCAACGCATCGGGCATCGCCGCGCCGACGCCGGCGTGGTCCTGGTGATTGCAAGTGCCGTAAAGCTCGTAATGCTTGCCGTTCAGCAAAAGGCCGTTCGTCGCGTCAAAGCCGACCGTGCGGATGCCGAAGGCGGTTTGAATTTCGTCATAGCGTCCACTTACATTCTTGGCGACCGGCATGCCAACACCAGAGGCCGACAAAAGTGTGACCAGCTTGTAGAGCTTCGGAGATTCCGGAGACCAAAGTTCATAATCCGTAATCAGCTTGACCTCATTGGTGATTTCTATTTCAGACAAAGGCGGCACAGCTACTATTTTCTCAAGTTTCATTAAAAAATTGCTGCCTGCAATTAATCCAGGAGGACTGTAAATAATTTGCATCAAGGCTACAGATATGCCGTTGGTCAAACTATTCTTTAGCCGCGTTTGAATCTGCATTTCCGCCGGGCCTTGAGGAATGTTATTTTTGAATTTGCTATAAATAAAAAGCCCATCCGGCGCGATGGCCACGGGCGCGGTCTTGTCCAGCCAGACATGGCGGTAAATTCCCGCGCCTTCGTAAAACCAGCCCTCGGATTCAGTCGCATCCACGCGCACGGCCACGGTGTTCTTGCCGCCGAAATGCAACACATCCGTGATGTCCTCGCGAAACGGATAATAACCGCCTTCGTGGCGTTTCACGCACCAGCCGTTGACCCACACCGTTGCGTCGTGCATCACGCCGTCGAACGTCAGCCAGATGCGTTTTCCGGAATCTTCCGCCGGCAAATCAAACGCGCGGCGATACCAGCCGAGGCTGTTCGTCGGATCCTTCGCGCCCAGCGGTTTGAAACCGTGGCCGCCGTCGGCGGTTTGAGCGAACGGCAGTTCCACCGCCCAATCGTGCGGCAGATTGACAACGCGCCAGTAATCATCGGAAAATTTTTCGGAAGCCGGCCCGCCACCGGTGCCGGAATTTTCCCGATGCAGCGCGTCCGGCCAGTCGTCGCCGAGATGAAATTTCCAGTTTGTGTCGAGCGAAAGGTGTTCGCGCGGCGTGTCGGCGGCTTTCCCGACCGCGACCAACAAAACGGCCATGACCACCGATAAAAGCGCATAAAATCGGGAAATCATTTTCATTTTAGCAGCGGGAAATCGTTATTACTTTGCAGCAATGTTCATTGGCAATTTCAAGCGAATATCATCCGACGCCGCACCGATCAGGAATTCGTAGTCGCCGGGTTCGACGACATACTGCTTCTTCTCGGCATCCCAATAACGCAACCGTTTGGCGGGGACTTCAATCGTCACCTTGGTGGATTTGCCGCTCTTCACCCTCACGCGGCTGAAGCCGCAGAGAGACTGCTTCGGCTGCGACGCTTTGGAATTCACATGCCGGTAATAGACCTGCACTACGTCGTCGCCATCGCGCTTGCCGGTGTTTTTCACCGTGAACGAAACTTTCACCGTGCCATGGGGAGCAACCGTCTTTGAATCCAGCTTGCCGCTCTTGTAATCAAAAGTGGTGTAGCTCAGGCCGTGGCCAAACGCGTAAAGCGGCTTGCCGCCGAAATAGCGATAAGTGCGGTTGGTCATGGAATAATCCGTGAAAGCGGGCAAGTCCGAGGTGCCCCGATAGAACGTGACCGGCAAATGTCCGCTGGGATTGATCTCACCGAAAAGAACTTCGCCCACGGCGCGTCCACCTTCCTCGCCGGGATACCAGGCTTGCAGAATCGCCGGCAGATGTTCGTCCTCCCACGGCAGCGCGATGGCGGAACCGCTGCAGTTGACCATCACCATCGGCTTGCCAGTGGCATGGAGCGCCTGCACGAGTTGCTCCTGCACTTCGGGCAGTTCAATCGCATCACGATCAAACATTTCGCCTTCCTGCGCCGGCGTGATGCCGCCGACATAAATGATCAGGTCGGCGTTGGTTGCATTTGCAAGGGCTTCGGCACTGAGTTCCGCAACGGGCCGTTTCGTGGTGTTGTCCTGTGCGCTCCACGCCGCCTGGCCGGGCTTGGAGGTGACAGGACTTCCCAGCGCAAACGTGACTTCGATGTTCGCCCCGGCCAATTGCCTGATGCCCTCCAGAATGGAAACCGGATGCGAAGCTGACCCGTGATAATTGCCATGCAACATGGACGTAGATTTGCCATTCGGCCCGATGACGGCGATTCGTTTGAGCTTGGAGCGGTCGAGCGGAAGGATACCGTCGTTCTTCAACAGCACCAATGATTGCCGCGCAATCTCCAACGCCACTTGGCGATGTTCAGGCGTGTCGTTGTCCTTGATGGTGTATTTCGAATAGGGAGCCTTGTCCGCCGGCTCGAACATCCCGAGTCGGAAACGAGTCCACAAGGTGTGATACAACGCCTGATCAATGTCTTTCTCGGTCACCAGACCTTTTTGCACCGCGCGCACCAAGGCATTGTAATCTCCGCCGCAACAAAGATTGCAGCCTGATTTCACCGCGGCGGCGGCGGCTTCTTCGGGAGTATTTACATAACGATGTTGCTGGCAACCCCAAATGTCGCGAATCGCGTCGCAATCTGAAACCACATACCCCTCAAATCCCCATTGCTGGTGCAGCAAATCATCAAGCAGGAAGGAACTCGCGCAGCAGGGCACGCCGTTGACCGAGTTGTAAGCGCCCATGACGCCGGCGACTTTTCCCTCGCGCACCACGCGCTCGAATTGCGGCAGATATGTCTCATATAAATCGCGTTCCGAAACCTGCGCATCGAAGCGATGCCGATCCGGTTCCGGCCCGCTATGCACCGCGTAATGTTTCGCGCAAGCCATCGCCAGCATGTAGTTGGGATCATCGCCCTGAATGCCTTTGACAAACTCGATGCCAATCTCGCTCGTGAGATAAGGATCTTCACCGTAAGTTTCCTGACCGCGACCCCAACGCGGATCGCGGAAGATGTTGATGTTGGGCGTCCAGAAGGTCAGGCCATACCACCACTTGGAATCGCCATTGTGCTTCGTGGCGTAATCATTGAACTTCGCGCGGCCTTCGATGCCGATGACGGTTCCCTCTTGATGAAACAATCCCGGATTCCAAGAAGCGGCCGCGCCAACTGGCTCCGGAAAAACGGTGGCGGTGCCGTTGTTGGCGACGCCATGCAACGCTTCGTTCCAATAATCATACGCCGCGAGGCCAATTCGCGAGATGGCCGGCGCGGCATTCTTCAATTGGGCGACTTTTTCCGCGAGTGACATGCGGCGGATTAAGTCATTTTCGCGTGCTTGCAACGGTTGAGACGGGTCGCGCCAGATTGGAGGTTCCGCGATATCCGGCACATGCACGGCGGCGGCGGAAAAAGCGTCCGCCAATTCCGAGGCGCTGAATGACACAACCGAAGCGCCAATTGCATTCTTCACCTCGATGGTGTTGAACTTTGCATTTCCCTTGCTGGCGGTGAACGCAATCACCACCGGGCCTTTGACCGAATCGTCTTCGTGCTCCACGGTGCCGGAAATAGTGGAAACCTTTCGCGCGCCGCCCGCTGCGGCAAAAATGTCGAAATCCTTGGCCAATGGGACGTCGCCGGAAGTCACGTCAAACAACCTTTCGCCCGCCGCGTTGGCCGTGGTTTCCGCTTCGCCGATAACGACGGTGTATTTGCCCGCCGGCAAATGCGCGATGGTGACGGTGAAATTCGAGCCGTTGACGTCTTCGTGAAATGCGGCGGCGTTGGCGCCATCTATGGCGATTGAGGCATTGTCCTTGTGATGCACAAAGTCGCCGTTGATACTCACCTGCTGGCCGCAGGAAGCGCAAACCTCGTCAACGCCAAAAGCGGCGGTCGCGGTCAACAGCCATCCAGCAAGTATTGGGATGGCAAATGTGATAAGCCTAGGATAGGCGCGTGATTTTTTCATTTTTAGAATTGCTTAGTGTTCAAAGCTCCACCAGTCAACATTCATCACCGGCGAACTATTGCCGAAAAATTTCAGATAAAGATCGTGGCCACCTTTGGCACCTTTGATGTTGCAGGACTGGGTTTCCCGCCTTCATAAGTTCAGTCCGTTTTGCTGAGGATTCCGACGAATCCGCCCGCCGGTAGGAGTGACAGTGAAACCACGGCTTTGGCATCCACGCCGAGACTGGTTTCAACAACGGCCTGATATTTGGATGAGCCCGTGTTGTCCGAGAAACGGCGCAGCGTCCATTTGCCTTTGCCCAGGAATTTCAACGGCACTTGCAGTTGCGCCGCCTCGTCGCCGTTCATCGCCGCCAGATACCAGCGATTTCCCGCGCGCCGGGCAATGAAAACGGACTTGGCAGCCTCGCCTTCTAACACAACCGTTTCGTCCCAGACCGTGGGCAGCGCGCGAAGAAATTCCACGCCGGGCTGACCGCGATAATGTTGCGGGCTGTCGCACAGCACTGTCAGCGGACTGGGATAAATCACCGTCATCGCCAGTTGCCGCGCGCGTGTGCCCATGACTTCCGCCGGCACGGTCGTTTTGAAATCCTTCGGCGCGCGGTTCAAAAAACCGCCGGGCGTGAAATCCATCGGCCCGAGCACGGCGCGGGTGAACGCCAGCGTGATGGTGTGCAGCGGCGAACAGCGGTTACCGCCGAGTTTATTGTATTCATTTCCAAGCACGCCTTCCTGCGTGATGAAATTGGGATAAGTCCGCGCCAAACCGGTTGGTTTGTAAGTGCCGTGAAAATCAATCAGCAGATGATATTTGGCTGCGGTCGCGAGAACTTTTTCGCACCATTGAACTGTTTCCTGCGACTGGCTGTTGAGAAAATCTATTTTCACTCCCGCGAATCCCTGCTGCGCCAAGAAAGCAAGGGCGTTTTCCACGCCGAAGGTTTCAATGTCAAGCGAGTGTGCCCAAATCATCAATCGGACGTTTTTCGATTTCGCGTATTGGATCAGTTCGGGAACATTGATGTCGGGAACGGACTGTTTGAAATCACCATGAATTGGATTGGGGTTGGAATGGAGCGACTTGTTATAGCTCGTCATTCCCTGATACCAATACCAATCCATCAACTGGTAAGGCCAGCCCATCTCGGCCGCGAAATCAATGTATTCTTTGGTCGAAGGCGTCGTGCCGCGCGCATCCACGCCGCGGTGTTTCGGATCGGCATCGTAGGGATTTATTCCTGTCCACCAGGAGTCCCACGCGCAAGCGCCGGGCTTGATCCACGACGCATCTTTCAATCGGCTGGGCGTCGCCAGTGTGGCCACCAAATCTGAGCCGGGCAGATCGGCGGCCGTGCGGCCAAAAATCAGGACGCGCCACGGACTGACTCGCGGCGTGGATGACACCACCAACCCATTTCCGTCGGAGCGCCGGTCAAGCACCGCCTTCACATCAGAGGTGCCAGTGCCCGTCAGCGACATCCCGGACCAGTCCAACAAATCCGATTCCGCAACGGCGAGGTAACCGGCGGGCGTTTCGACCAGCAACGGCAGAACACTGCGAAATGCCCGTCCCGACCGACTACTCGACCGGATCGCGCTCAATTTCTTTTCTGGATATTGATTCTCCGCGCACTCGGATTCGTCGCCCGCCCAGCAGCGGTAATCATCGGCGAAATGAAATTCCGTCAATTCGTTCGTCAGCACAAAACCGCCGAGACCGGAACTTTTCGGAAGGTCGTAACGAAACGCAACGCCATTATTGTAAGCGCGCGCCAGTAGGCCAAACGTGCGGGTTTGATCGCCAGATTCTTTCAACGTGAGCCGCAGTTCGCGGTAGTTATCCCGCACGCTTCGCCGGTTGCCGAATGGATTTTCCCAAGTGTCATCATGCTTTTTAGTCACGGCTTTGGTGATGACCGCGGCCGGACCCAGCTTGGCACCGTCTTTGAATTCAAGTCCCAGCAGCGAATTTGTCAGCACAATTTTACCGCCAATCTCCACGTGATAATGCAATCCGCCATTGTCCGAGATGATGATGCTCACTTCGCCGTCCGGCGATGCGACGCGTTGTTCGGCGGCGCTGGCGCTGAATACGGAAAGTGTCAACCACAGCAGCGCGGAAGATAGGCGCGCGGAAATTTTTTTCATGTGCGGATGGACGATTTAGCTACTTCAATTGCAGTTCGTAAATATTGATGCTGAACCGATGCAACGTCACCACGCCCGGAACGGAATCAACCGCTGAACTGCTGATGCTGGGATTTTGGCCGTCTTTTTCAGCGGACGCGAGCCGCCACAAGGTGCCTTTGCCCGACAAGTCAGCGCCGGCGAGGTTGAGCTTGAGCGGCTGTTCTTTGTCGGTTGGATTCAAGACGGCCACCGTGAGAGTGCGGCGATCATCGGTCCACGCGGCGACGACATCGAGCGGAAAAGTTTCGCTGCCGGCATTCACGGCGGGCTGCTCGCCGCCGGGCGGGTCGGTGGGCTTGGGCTGCGGTGAATTGCCGGAGACGTCAACCGGTATGCTGCCAAAGTGATCGCGATAGATTTTGAAGACAAGACCGTTGGCGGTGAGCGAGAGGTTGGTGCTATTGCGCGCCAGCAGGGACGTGGCAAAAGTTTGCGCCGCCATCGGCATGAGATCACTGTGCCGGAACATTTCATGAAACACCCAAGCATATGCCGGGTAAGTCGGATAACTCACATTGCCACCGCGCGAACTATAGGCCCACTCGTCAATGTTCAGAGGCTTGGGATGCGTGACGAGTTCCGGGATCAATTTTTCGTAATCCTTGTATTCCTCGTATTTGAGGCGGATATGATTCGCCGGACGGCGCATCCAATCAGTGACAGGCTCGTTCGGATCATTCGGCACCTGCTTGCCTTCGGCGAGGCTGAAGTGGGTGGCACCGTAGTTGTAGAAATGTTCGCTGATAAGATCAAAGTTATTGAAGCAATTGGCAAGCAATCCGCCGGTCCAGTCAGCGGGCGAGAGATAGACCGGAATCAGGTTAGTTCCCAGGTTCAATGATTCTTTGGAACCGGTCATCGTGTCCGGCATGGCACCGCTGGCGATGAGTTTGATGCTCGGGTCCACCTGCTTCATGGCCTTGGAAAACTGGTTATGCTTATACTCAAACTGATTGAGCCGCATGGCGCCATACTGATAACTAAAACCCCACGCTTCGTTGCCGATGCCCCAGAACTTCACCGCATAAGGTTCTGCATGGCCATTGGCCGCGCGCTGTTTGCCCATCGTGGTGGAGGCATCGCCGTTGCAGTATTCGACTAATTCCGCCGCCGACCACGCATCGCCGGTGCCGGCATTGACCGTGATGTAAGGATCAACACCAAGGAGTCGGCACATCGTCATAAACTCATCCGTGCCGATGTCATTCGGTTGCAGCGCGCGCCAAACCGGATCATAAATCGGCGGCCGTTTGTCCGGGTCGCCAATCGCGTAACGCCATTCGTGGGCGGAAACGAAATTGCCGCCCGGCCAGCGGTAAACGCCGGAGCGCAGACTCTTGAGCACGGCCATGGCATCTGGACGCCAGCCGTCTAGGTTGTCGGCCGGCATGAGCGACACCGCGCCGACATGGAACGAGCCGGTGCCGGTGCCGACGATTTCAAATTGTGCCGCGCCGGAATGTTCGGCCTGGAATGAGAAAGTCAGTTTCTTGTAATCCGCGCTCAAGTCGCCGAGTGAAACTATCTGGCTCACCGCGTCAGCGTTGGTGCCCCAAACGATGTTTATGGAAATTTTCGCGGCGTCACCGGCCAACTGGATGCGTCCGTTGTAAGTGGCACCTTGGGTAAAATTAACGCCGGTCTGGCGAATGCCGCGAGGTTCGTCACCTGCCAGCTTGATCAACGGCGTGTGTTCGCCGACGAACGGATTACTCCTGTCCATCACAACGGAATCCACCGGGCCAATGGGATTCCACCGGCCCGGCCCGACATTGCGGCGGCGACCGGGACCGAACCCACCGAACCCGCGCTGGCCCGCGCTGGGGTCTTCGGCGGGTTTGGGCTGGACAGCGTAATAAAATTTCCGGTCATCCAGCATCTCGCACCAGAGGCTGCTGTAAACGAGGCTGCCGCCATGCTCAAGGAACTGGCCATAGATATAGGTTGAAATCGGCGGCCCTGTCTTCGAGGCATCAACGGCGGCGACAGGGGTTGAACCCTGCGTCCGAGCGGCGCAGACCAGGATTGGGAGTATTGCATTTAGCAGGAAGCGTTTCATAAAAAAGGAGGAATAGCCGAATTGTCTAACTAATCATTGAGTCGCCCGTTTAATTTACATGGGAAATCAAAATAACGTCTGGCATCAAATTCAGTTCTTACATATTTGCAGCACATTTTTTCGGCAAAGACATCCCCAATAAAAATGGGGCACGTCTCGGTTCGCACAATGCAACAAAGTTCGGATTGATGAATGCCAACAGAAATAACTTGAAAAACTCAAATTGCGAATACGACATTTGTCGTATAAGTAAAGCCTGGCCGGACTGGTGCAGAGACTCACAAACGAGCGCACATATTAGTGAGTTAAATAACATGGCGGAATATTAAGCAAAAGTTTTGTAGTCACATTTCAAAAGCCGAGTGAGTTGGTTTGGAGCAATGGACTCGTGTCAATATGGCGTGACTTCACTTTTAGGGCCACCTGACGAGTTCAAAGTGTGGCCCGACATCCACCTGCACCTCCGCGCCCGGCGGCAGCCAGAGCGCGAACCCCGCCCAACCCGCAAACGACTGGTTCGTGAATGACACCGAACGTTCATCCCAGTTCGTGCCAATTTCCGCGAGCGGAAGCCGGGCGATGGGCGCGTCCCAATGGCCGTGCGGATAAAACCGGATTTCCGCGTTCACCGGCGATTTCAAGCTGCGAAATTTTCCCCGGAATGTGTAGCTCGCGACCGGGCGCAGCAGCTTGCCGACCTGGCCAAGGCCGCCCCATTTTTCCGGGTCATGATTGCTGACGATCAGCGACTGCACACCGTGGCCGGAACCGCCCGGCACCGGCCGCACTTCGACCTTGGCCAGCGGAGTTTTTTCCACGATGAATGTGGACTGGTGATCAATCGGCAGCAACCCGTCATCGCCCGGCGCGGCGAACCACGGGTTATGTTCGTAACCGGTGTGATACCAGTCTTCGTGCGACCTAGTCGGTCTTGTAACCCTTGGCGTGATCTTTCGAGTCGTTCCATAAATCAAACCATTCAACGTTGATGTCCTTGTAAGGCTTGAACGGCTCGAAGCTGCGGTTGAAAACATTTCGCACCACATTGGCTCGACTTGCACCCCGTAGCCAAGTTCGATGAAATTGCCGTAAAGGCGCGGGTTGATGGGTTCCGGCGCGAGCAGGTTGATGGCGACCGTAAAGTGGGTCACCTCGGCGGCGGGCGCGACTTGAATGGCGAGGCACAACACTGACGCGCAAACGAGATTTTTGAATAGATTTTGCATGGGATATTCCGAGTCTGTTTTCAATGTGCCACCGGTTCCGGGGCGATGTGGGGTTGGTTTTCCGACCAGCTAATCGGCACGCGAGACAGAAACCAGGTGCGGCCCTTGTCCGGGTTGCCTTGATAGAACAACCAAGTCTGACCGGACTGATCCACGAAAACTCCCGGATGCCCGGACTCGGAGGAATTCCAGGTGCCGGATGCGCCATTGGCCAGCACGTGTTCGTTGGCCAGCAGTTTCCAAGTCAGGCCATTCGTGCTGCTGGCCACGCCGACCATCTGGGTTTTCATCAGCGGATCACGCGTGGCGAAGTAAAGCAGCAACCGGTCACCCATCACAAACGCTTCCGCATCAATCGCGCGTCCAACAGTCCAATCACCGGTGGGATGAAAAACTGGATTACTGGCGTCGCGCGTGAACTTGACCCCGTCATCGGAAACTGCGTGGCAGATCGCATCATGTGACTGGTTGCCATAAGTCTGATAAAACAAATGCACTTTACCATCAATGACCACGGCTCCCGGCGCGCAGAGACCTTTCTTTTCGCACTCCTGTTCCGGCCACAGCTCGCCGATCTTCGTCCATGATTTGAGATCGTGGCTTTCGGCAATCCCGATGAACCGTCTGTCCCGCCGGCACGCTCACGGCAAAGGTGGCGCGGCCGGCATAATTACTTACCGGCAGATCGCAAGTGTATTCTGCCCACGCGCCCTGAATTTTCACCGGTCGGGTAACCAGCGGTTTTTCGAGCGAGCCGCCTTTGTAGAGGCCGACCGTCACCGTTGTCGCCGGCCCGGCGAACTGCCCGATGCCGCCGCACTTCAACTGGCCGTGAAAGTGGTAGGTCATGCCGGCGCGCACCACAAGACCCGTCTGATAAAAACTGGCCGCCATGCTGGCACGATCATTATCCAGCGTGGCTTGCCGCATCCAATAAAGCCAGCTCGGATTCCAGACATATTTGCCCGGCTCGCCCGTCGCCGCCCACGGCGCGCGTTCGTAGCCGTTATGCCACCAGGGTTCCTTGGTCAAATCTTCATCCAACGAATGCCCCAGCCAGCCCATCTGGTCGTTGGCGGGCTTGGGCCAGTCTTCAAAGCTGCGGTTGAACAGCATCTCCGCCCACATGCCTTCAATCTGCTGGCCGAAACCGAGTTCGATGAAATTGCCATAAAGCAGCGGGCTGATGGGTTTGTCGGCCAGCGGCTGGTTCAGAATGACCGCCCGAACCGGGGCGGCTACCTGGGCCGTGTCCGCGTGAACCGGGCCGGTAGGAATGGCCGTGGATTTTCCACTCGCATCGGCATCCACCACCACGGAGGAACTTTCCGCCCGAGCTAAAAAAGCGCCAGCCAGCCAGCCAGCCAGCCAGCCAGCGTTAGCGTGGAAACGAGTAACTTCGGGTGAAGTATATTAAGGGAAGGCTTTGGTTTCATCACATCGTTGAAATTAGTTGTTACCAGAATATCCGCCCACCACCACCACAGTCTGGTTCAAATCGGGCGCGGTGGCGGGCCATTGCAAGGTCGGACCATTTTCCATCCGGCCTTCGATCCAGTATTCAAAATCTTCCCTGGCCGCCGGCAGCGTGATTTCGTAAACGCCCCGCCCCAAATGTTGCAGCGGCATGGCGATGAAATCTTGCTGACTCCCCAGCGGGCGGACGTGAATCATCACGCTGTTGACGGGCTGGGCGCTCAAGGCAATCGCCTCGATGTGCAGCATTTCGTTCCGGGCAATTTGCGTGCGCTCGGTCGGCACGAAGAGCCGCGCCGGGCCGGCGTAGTCGCGAAGCAATTGCACCGTGTCCGGCAACGCGTGGCCCAGCGCGTTGGTGAGCGCGGCATCAGCATGATCCAGCAAATGCGAGAAGACGCGGTTGTGCTGTTCCAAGTTCGCGATGGTGCCGAGTTCGCCCGGCGTGTCGGCGGCGGCCAGTTGTTCGGTCAGCATCATTTCCCAAAGCCGGGAAAGTTGCACGCGCAGCGCCACGGCCGCTGATGCCAGTTCAGCGCGGGCGGACGCATTGGTTGTCTGGTTCAGCGCGGCCACTTGCCGTGCTAATTCGCCGGCGGTGCTGCCAATCTCCGCCGCTGTGCGCAAGTAACGAAACGTGTTCAGCCAATAATCAAAGCGATCCCGATCACCGGGACTGGTTACAAGGCCGCGCAGTTTCGCCAGTTCAGCCACGAAGGTGTAATGCGCCTGTTCCTGCGACCACGCGGGTTTGTTGGTCAGAATGCCGCCGGGACCATCCACCCAGTTCGCCGGCGCGGGAAAATCCGTGCCGTCCACACGCGCAAATAATTCGCCCACCGGACGTCCCGCCGCCGGACCAAAACTGGAAGTGGCCCAGTCCACATAAAAATCCACGCACGGTGCCTTGCGGTTGTCCTGGCTGACCGGGCCGTTGGTGGCCAGCGGCGGCAAACTTCTCAGGTTGATCCACGACTGGTTCCACGCCGCATCCGCCAGCGCGGCGACGTTCATGGCCGTAACTTTCGTGCGCCACAGAATGCCGATCAAATCTTCGCCGCCCAGCCGGCGCGCATCCACCGCGTCCTGGCGCATCCGGCCCACCCAGAGTTGCGGCATGGTCAGGTCGGGATCATTTTCAATCCACGGAATCATCCACTTCGGCCGGTCGGTGATTTCGGCGAAGGCGGCGTCAATGCCGCTGTGTCCCGTCTGCCGGTTGATGCAACTGATCGGCGCGCCGGCGGGCAACAGGCGATCAAAACCCAGCGCATTGCCGGGCGGCCCGATCACCCAGCCGCAGGTGGCCAGTTGGAATGGCGAACCAATTTCCTTTAGCGCGTCCACGGCGAGTTGCAAATCCGCCTTGGTTGCCGCGATGGCTGCTGGCTTCGCGCCGTGCCACGTCCAGTCTTCTGGCGTCCACAGCCAGTAATAGTCAATCGGATAACTCTGCGCGATGCGTTGAAAAATCCCACGATACAATTCGCGCACCACGGCGGGATTTGTCGGATTTTTGCCCTGCGCCTCCAGCCGCTTTTTCAGCGCGGCGGGAATGGTCAACGGCGTTTCCGTGCCGACGACGGTTTTTATGCCCAGCGCGTGCGCCTCGGTGAAGGCGCGGCGCAACATGTCCGCCGTGCGGGCGAACACGAGATTGTCCTGCGCCATGTTCGTGCCGACCGGCAGACATCCTGCCTGCACCGCCGGGCCGAATTCATCCGTGGCAAACAAATTCGCCGCGCCCGCCACGAAATCGCCCGTGGGCATCGCGGCATAACCCCAATAACCGTTCCGCGCGGTGCTGGCATAAAACGACGGATAAGACGCCCGCACTTCGCTGCCCTGACCGATTTCATCCGGCGGGCCGATCCAGACCGTCGGCTCGGCGTGCGGACCGTTTTCCGGGTAGGTGTGCAGGCCGATGAAATTCATCCGCATTTTCGGCAGTTGCCCAATGTAGGCGAGATAGTCGTCGGGGTTCCACCAGTCCGGGCCTTCAGGAAAATCGTGGAACGGCTGGATGCCGCGCAGCTTGAACAGCGGCTGGCCGTGATCGTCCAGCGCCGGAATGGCGAAGGCGATTTGCCCATCGGGAATCACATCGCCCGACAAATAAAACCGGATGCCGAAATGTTCGAGCAGCCGGTAGGCACCGTAAAGCACGCCCGTATCATCGCCGCCGATAATGAACAGTTGCCGCGCGCCGGAACGGCCGGTGGATTTGATCAGATATTCTTCCGGACCCAGAGTGCTGGTGGCGTGGCGCAAGGCTTGGGGCAGTTCCGGCGAATCACGCCGGGCCAGCAGAATGTTCGACTGACCTTTCACCGGATGATTCGTGATCTCCAGCCAAGCTCCGGTGCGCAAGAAGAGGTAGCGTCGCAATTCATGCGCTGCGAGATTCTGTTGAAATGATTGCGAATCCGATTGAACGATCACCGCCGGTGCCGTAACGGTCGGCGTAGCCTGCGCATTTTGCAAAAACACGATGGCATTCAGACAGAAAAAGCTAGCCAACCAAGCGATCCGCCAACGCTTCTTCTTTTGCAGCGCCTGCAAATAAGCCGGGAGCAGGGCGAAACCATGCGTGGTGTGTCCGAGCAAATCGCCTTCGAGCAACCCTTCCGTCACGATCTGCGCCCGGTCGTCGCTCAAGCCAGCGGCGGCTGGCAGTCGTTGACCGCACCGGAGCAGACTGGGCGCGGCATAGTTTTTAGAAGTGACTGTGGCGGCATCATTCATAGCGAGGTGGGCTGCAAATTTTCGGTGATGCTCATAGTTTGCATCGTATTTAAGCGGGGAATTTTTTTTGATTATTTTTGCCGCCAGCGCACCAGAACGGCGCTGGCACGGCCGGCGCGAGTTTTGAGGCCAGGGCTGCGACGGCAAAAGTTTTCGGGAGTTACCGATGGAATTATTCTTGAATTTCATTTCAATAGTTTTTATCAGCACATCCTGCCGTCGGGAAATCGTCCGGGATAAACCAAAATCATGCCTTTGGTGGCAGGTTGCGCAAATCAAAAAAGGTTTCGCACATTTTGACTTCCGAAATAGAAAGCCCCCATTTTTGCGCCCCTGATGTTCACGGTCGGAAATAAGACATAATGATGGCAAGTGCGATTCTGACCACGGCATTTCGTTAAGACCAACTTTCTTCAAGCCTGCATGGTTCGTAAACGAAGGCCGCCCGTTTGGGCGGCCTTCGCCGGTTTGTCAGCCTGATTTTCCCAACCCCTCAAGGATGATATAACCGGTAAAACTTCGCCCCGGTGCCGATGGTGTCCGTGGCGACGTTTTGATTATCCTGGATCACTACGGGCAGGCCCGCAGCACCATAAACACCGTTCACACTGGATGAGGCTTCTTCGATTTTGCAGACACGGGCGCGGAGTGGTAGAAAAGAAAGCGAAGACCTATGCCACGAACCCACAAGCCCTATGATGCACCTTTTGCTGTGGGTCCAAGTTAATTGTGAGACCAAATTTTTGGTAAAGTGGTTGACACATTTTGGTTTTGGCGGACGGCGATCAAGCCCTGGCAGCGGAGCCAGGATTCCACCGTGACCCGCCACAGGGT
>Ga0181520_10002096_pt1 | contig 38387 bp, 36 predicted proteins | sample PEATcosm2014_Bin_29_FD_132451 | JGI IMG/M metagenome (GOLD analysis project Ga0181520, IMG submission 132451) | Peatland microbial communities from MTU Mesocosm Facility, Houghton, MI, USA - PEATcosm2014_Bin02_30_metaG | ecosystem: Environmental > Terrestrial > Soil > Wetlands > Peat | place... | reverse complement strand
GACAGGCGCTACAGTACCTGAATCCTCGTTGTTTCATACCTAAGTAATGTCACAGGACATTACTTATTGATGAATAACAGGGATAAAACTAGCTAAAAACCAACACGAAATTTCCGGTTAGTCTAATAAAAAGTGGTTTTTGTAGACTACTTAATACCCAGATGATACTTAATGCGGTCAATTACGTCGGCAATAACAACCTGAGACTTCACCAAATAATCATCAACTCCTAATGAGTCGGCTCGTTCCTTGTCACTATCTTGGCTCAAGGCTGTTAGCATAATGATTTTCAAATTTGCCGTTTCGGGTGTATTACGGAGGATATCGAGTACGTCAAAACCGCTAACTTTTGGCATCATAATGTCTAGCAAAACCAAATCAGGACGGTAGTTCAGGGCTGCTGCTAGGGCATCTTCGCCGTTAGCAACTCGACGAACGTCAAAACCTTCACCCTGCAACCTAGTTTGGTAGACGTTAGCTATGGCATCGTCATCTTCGACCAGTAGAATTCTTTTGGGGTGACTTCCGGGCACGACTGTATTAGGTTGTTCCATATTGCTTAAGCTACCTCATTTCCCTCTTTTTTGCAACTAGATCACAAGCGTGGATAAATCCCTTGAACATGGGGTGGGGCCGATTTGGTCGTGATTTAAATTCTGGATGAAATTGGCTAGCCAAGAAGTATGGATGATCAACAGCCTCAATGACTTCGACGAGATTAGTCTTAGGATTGTAACCAACCGCCTTTATCCCCCATGATTTATAATCACCGACATACTTAGAATTACATTCATAACGATGACGGTGCCGCTCAACAATCTTGATGGTTTGGTAAGTTGTAGCTGCTAGGCTATTTGGTTCAAGCCGGCAATCATAATCACCAAGTCGCATGGTGCCACCGGTGTTCTCTTTGCCTTTTTGATCTTCCATGGTAGCAATTACAGGATATGGCGTCTCGGGATCGACTTCAGTCGTGTTGGCTTTATCTAAACCACTCCGACGAGCTGCCGCTATAACGGCCATGTGCAACCCATAACACAAACCTAGATAGGGTAACTTATGATCAAGCGCGAACCAGGCGGCCCGAATTTTACCCTCAACTCCCCTGCTACCAAATCCACCGGGGACGACAATTCCGTCGACTGCTGAAAATATCTCAGCAACTTCGTCGTTACCCATGGTCTCCAGTTTCACGGCATCAACCCAACAAATTTCAACTCCAACATCATTGGCCCAGCCAGCAGCTTTTATAGCCTCAAAAACACATATGTAGGTGTCGGCATTATCAAGATACTTAGCCACAACACCGATTTTAACTACTCGGTCATACTGTTTTGTCGCCAAAGCTACCATCTTGCGCCAAGAAGTTAGATTTGGTTTGCGCGCCCCAAGGCCAAGACGGCTGAGAATAACTTTACTGACCCCTTCTGCCTCTAGCGTCAAAGGCACCTCATAAATCGTTGGTGCATTTGGCAGCAATGCAATGGCATTTTCCGGAACGCCACAGAATAAACTAAGCTTGTGTACAACCGCTCCCGAAGCTGACTTTTCGCTGCGAGCGATGAGAACGTCCGGTGCTATCCCCAGAGCACGAAGTTCACGAACAGAATTCTGCGCCGGTTTAGTCTTCGTCTCCTGACTAGCTCCCAAAAACGGCAGGTAGACGACGTGCACATAAAGGCAGTTTTCAAGACCAACCCGTAAGCCAAACTCACGAATTGCCTCAATAAAGGACAGGCTTTCGTAGTCCCCAACGGTACCACCGATTTCAACAATATGCACGTCAAAGCCCTGGCCAGCCTCACTAATGTATTGCTGAATAGCACTCGTAACGTGCGGAATAATCTGTACAGACTTACCGTCAAATTTGCCAGTTCTTTCGGCTTGAATCACCCCCAACAAGACTCGACCGCTCATTAATGAACTTTTTTGGGTCAACTCTTCATCTATAAATCGCTCATAATGACCAAGGTCTAAGTCCGTCTCGGCGCCGTCCTTTGTAACAAAACACTCGCCGTGCTCACGTGGATTCAAAAGGCCAGCATCGACATTAAGATAAGGATCACATTTCTGAAGATTAACCTTCAGGCCACAAGCTTTGAGAAGATTGCCAATAGAGGAGGCCGTAATACCCTTTCCCAGCCCGGAAAGTACACCCCCGGTAACAAAAATATATTTGGTTGGCTTGGCCACCTAAAACACCTCTCGTATTCGTCCTTAATGCTACCTCATGCACTCCTGCTTGGCAAGCATTTAATGGATCAAGAGATAGGCTTCGGCGGCTGCAAGTTGAGTATCGCTACTCGTACCTACGTTAGCATCGTTCATATTAACAACTTGATCGGGCGTAATACCTTTATGGTTAATGTTTTGGCCGTTCGGTCGATACCAGCTTGCGACCGTTACTTTAAGTTCGCTGCCGTTAGAGAGATTTATGAGTTGCTGGACAACACCTTTACCAAAACTTTTAATGCCTATTAACCAAGCTGCCCCGTTGTCATGAAGTGCCCCGGCAGTAATTTCGCTAGCCGAAGCCGAACCGTCATTGATGAGTACGACGGTCGGAATGCCATTTAGAATATCGCCTCCCGTCGCGTTATAAACTACATTACCAATAGTGCCTTTCTCTTGTACTACCATGTCATTGGTTGGCAACCAGAGACTAGAAACGGATACGGCAGCGCTGAGCAAGCCACCGGGATTCCCACGCAAATCTAATATGATGCCTTTGACATTGGCCTGCTTAAATTGTTCTGCAGCCTTAGCTGCTAGAGTAGCCGTGTCATCAGAGAACGAACTAATTTGAATATAGCCAACGTTATTGGATAATATCTTAGAAGTCACGCTTGGCAATTGGATGTTCTGACGGGTAATGGTAACCGTCAAGGTTTGGGTCTGATCTCTTAAGATCCCAAGTGTCACCTTAGTGTTCTGTGGCCCACGGATGTCATCAGCCGCTACATCGAGAGACATATTGCTCGTACTTTGACCATTAATACTAGTTATAACGTCTTGCGGTTTAAGGCCTGCGGCTTGAGCCGGGAAGCCGTTGATTGGAGAAATAACAATTAAATTGTCATTGCTGTCCTCGCCCAGCTCAACACCAATGCCTGAGAAGGAATTATTGAGTTCATCATTGAAAGCTTCAGCTTCAGAAGGCGAAAAATACTCTGTGTAGGGATCTCCAGTTGCCTCTGCCAAACCTTCCTTGATCCCATTCAATAATTGAGTCGCGGTCAATTTACCATTGTAGTTTTGCTTAAGAGCATTGTAGACTTGATTCACAGTAGAGTAATTAAGCTGGTTGGGTAAGCTTTGATTGTCACTTTTTACAGATGACAGAAAACTAAGTTGAAGGTTGCCATTGCCCACTTCTAAACCAACAATAAACACCGCAACCACCACAAGCACCGTGCCGCCCATTAACGTCCACTTATTTAACTTGAGTTTTTTGATATTCTTCGGTAGCTTCAATCCGTTTTGTGTCCCTTCTACGTTCAACACCATAACCAGAACAACCGTCACCGGTTATGCTTATATATTGTCCCTAATTATAACCTACTAGCTGCAATTCAACTGAACTATTTCGGAGAATCCCAAAGCTTAGCTGTACTGCAGTAACTATTGGTGAATGTAATAAAGAGTGCTCGCTGGCCATAAGTCATACATAAAATCACCCTGCTCGTCTTCGTTCATGCTCATAACAAGGACGTCCCCTGCAGGTACTGCTGTACCTGCAGCATTAGAGCTATAAGGGAGTGAGCCGTCATAGGTAGTACCAGATAATGCCAGCACAATCATTACATGCCCAAACGGACTATAGTGGGGAGCGGAATCTTCTGGCTCAACTCCTATCGCACCCACCTGAGGAGTCTGATCGACCGGCTGGCTTGCAGTGTACCACCATTGACCAGCGTTGCCGCTGACACTTAAAGAATTACCTTCTACAGTAGTAAAATACCAGTATGCAAAGGACGTACATTCACGGTTGTCACCCGTCCCACCATCTCCTGGTAGGGTCGCTATGGTGTCCTGGGAGGTGTCACACCACGTTGCAGGATAGCCGCCGTTACCTTCATCTATGCTTGGAGGATTACATGTACCGGCAGCCGCAGCAACGTTAGGACTTGGGTTTACATGTATTGCAGTTGCATATTCCGCGTTAATTGCAGCCTGCTCTGCTTCCAGCTTTGAGATCTGTGATTGATTGTTCTGTATTTGCTGATTATACGTCGCTTGCTGACTTTGATTCATAGCTAAAAGTTGAGATTGTTGGGATTCTTCGTTGTTGAGCTGACCCTGTTGAGCTTGTTCAGTATTAATGATTTGCTGAACCTGAACCTGCTGTACTTCGAGCTGACTTTCGAGGTTAGTTATTTCCGTAAGTTCACTTTGAATTTTATCCTGAACTGCGTTACGGTAAGTTTCGGCATTTACAAAATCACTTAAGCTCTTGCTTGTAGCTAACATTTCAACGGTTGTCATTTGACCATTTACATACATGGCCTCAATATCATCACCGAGCACCTGTTTGTCTTGAGCCAACTGAGCCTGATCAGCTAGAATCAATTGTTGAATTTCGGATTGTTTTGTTTGATTAGCTGCTATAGCTGACCGTATACCGTAAATCTGCTGCTGCAAAACATTAACTGCATCTTGATAACTAGTGGCTTGAAGCTGTAGGGCGCTTTCAGAGTTTTGATCCTGAGCATTTTGGGCATTTAGATTATCTATTTGTTGCTGATAACTATCAGCACGAACGATGGCCACAAAGCTGCCACCAGATATCAGTAGCACTGCCGCAGCCAACACGGTACGGTTTCTAAGTCTATCTACCAAGGGCAGCAGGTGCCATTTTCGCTTTTTCATTTTGGTTTTATTTAAACCCATTGATAGGCTATCATATCTGAACATAATTGTAAACTTACCCCCACCTGTTTAATTCGTAATATTTGTGGGTTTTAGTTTTAATATTTTAAAAAATTTTACTTCGATTTAAATCTCAGATACCGTCTAGTCGCAATCATAGATGAGACGGCTCCTATTACTATACCCAGTGTCAGCTGAAGAGTCAAAAGTAGTAGGAAGTTGCTGTAAAAGTAATTGTGAGCATAATTAATGTCAAGCAATCCAAAGCTGCTCGCCTGTAGGGCAGACGAAGCGACAACAAATAAGAGATCTATAAGAGCGACAGATATCAGAGCTGACAGCAAACCATAGATAATGCTCTCAACAATAAACGGTCCCCGAATGTAAGATGTACTCGCACCGAGCAGACGCATAATTTGAATTTCGTCACGTCGGTTAAAAATTGCCATTTGGATTGTGTTAAAGATTATTAAAACTGACACTAAAGCAAAAACTATCACTGCCGCAAAACCAACTTGCTCCAAGATGTTAGTAGCATGCGCAATTTGGTCGATAGCTGCCTTACGATCACCTGAATACGAAGTTCCAGCCTGTGGATCCTCCAGTTGAATCGTTGAAGATAGGCCTAGAACTTTTTGGATTTGATCTATATGCGAGGGGTTCACTAGATTGATTTGAACTGAAGCTGGCAATGGATTGCCTGTTTCGTTGATAGCCGCCAGCAGACTTTTGTTGCCCGAATTCTCTGCTTCGTACTCAGCTAGCGCCTGAGATTTAGAAACATAATTAACGCTCTTAACTTCTGGCAGGTTCTTAAGTTCATCTATCAGATTATTGCTTTGCGCAGTTGTCACTGAATCCCTCAAGTAGATCGATATATTAATCTTGGAGGAAATTTGTGCAATGGTGTGATTCATTGTTGCACTAGTAACTACAGAGAACAGAATGATCGTAAGTGTCACTACCATTACGGTGACCGCGGCAACAGCCAAGCTAGCATTCCTAAGAAAATTTGTAACGCCAGTCCAAACAATACGTTTAAACGTTATGGCTTTTCTTTTCATAAGTATCTACTTATTCCTCATACCCAGCATTGGCACGGTCACTTACAACTTTGCCGTGCTTTATAGTCACAACTCGACGCTTAAGTTTATTTACAACTTCCTGATTGTGTGTTGTCAGCAGGACTGTCGTACCGTAGCGGTTGATTTTTTCTAAAACTCTTATGATATCCCAGGCATATTTCGGGTCAAGATTTCCGGTTGGTTCATCGGCAATCAGAATCTTGGGTTGTCGAGCAATTGCCCGAGCTATCGCTACCCGTTGACGTTCGCCACCTGATAGCTCGATAGGCATCTGCTTCTCTTTGCCTTTTAGGTTAACAATCTCTAAAACTCTGGGGACAGTGTGTTGAATCTCACGTCGGCCCATACCGACTATTTCTAAAGCGTAAGCAACATTCTCAAACACATTTTTACGAGGTAATAGTTTAAAGTCCTGGTATACTACACCTATTTTTCGACGCAATAACGGAATATCTTTATCTTTTAATTTGTCATAATCGACACCACCAACAATAATCTTGCCGCTTGTTGGTCGTTCTTCGCGGGTCAGCAAACGCATTAACGTCGTCTTGCCTGCACCACTCTGACCGACAACAATGACAAACTCGTTTGGCTCAACATGCAGACTAATTCGATCTAGAGCTGCACCCAAATCCTTATTATAGGTTTTCGTAACCCTATCTAGGAGAATCATTACTGCTGATTATACAGATAAACACTAGCGGCGTCTACGCGTCAACACCGACAGCCTCGGAAACATTACTAAAGCCGTCTTTGTGGAGTAAGTCCACCAGCCCACGGTTTATTTGTCCGATCAGTTGAGGACCTTCAAAAATTAAGCCAGTTACGAGCTCCACTAAATTAGCTCCATATCTGATTTTCGCATAAGCATCTTCGGCGCTAAAAATACCGCCAACACCGATGATAACAAATCGCCGGTTGTACTTGCGATAGGTCAGACGAATGAGCTTATTGCTCAACGCCCAAGTCGGCTTGCCACTTAGGTTACCCTTAATATCATCCGGCAACAGATCTTTAAGCTTGAGTTGATTTCTATCCTTGGCAAGATTGCTGATTGTCACCCCGGCTATCCGGTGACGGGCAATCACTGCGAGTAGTTTATCAAAGGCTTCCCAGTTTAAATCGCTGGGCATCTTGACGAAAACGGGCTGGACAAGCTTGATAGCATCAACTTGGGTCAGAAGACGATCTAAGCGTGTTGGTGTGGTAAAAGGCTCTCCGCCGTAAGCGTTTGGACAGGATATATTTAGGGTTATCATATCGCCAACACCAGCGGTACCGATTGCCCTAAGGCTACCTACATAATCTGCAATGGCATCCCTATCGGTAGAGGCTACAGGGGAGTTCGTTTTGGCCACAGAAATATTGAGCGGAAAATCACGAAATAGACTTCGGGGAAATCGCTCAAGTCTATTTATGATTGCCGTCACACCTTGATTAGCTAAGCCGACATTAACAACAAGCGATTTAGAGTTAGGTAGGCGATGGAACCATGGTTTGGGATTGCCGTCACAGGGTTGGTGTGTCAACGATCCCCCTTCCATAAAACCAAAACCAATAGACCGCATAATTGGCGGTAGTTCGAAATTTTTATCAAATCCAGCCGATAGACCAACCGGGTTACGAAATACTATACCGCGCAACGTCTGACCCAAAATCGATGGGTTGTCATAGGCCCAGATTTTATACAGCGTAGTCTTAGCACCAAACAGGCGCTGAAATGTTTTACCAAGCTGCAATATAAATTGGTGCGTCGAATCGGGTTTTTGTTTAAAAAATAGCGGTTTTATGACCCCTCGATAAGTTATTTTGGTTGATTTACTAATAATTGAATTCATCGTGGTTGTGTTAGCTTCCCAAGTATACACCGCCCACCCGAATAATTTCCGTGCCAGTAATCACTTCTATAAATTAAGCATAGCATCAAAATATGCGTCAATAAACGGGTCTATGTTGCCATCAAGAACGCTCTCAGGATCCGAGGTTTCATATTTTGACCGCAAGTCTTTAACCTGCTTATAGGGATGCAGAACATAGCTTCGGATTTGGTTGCCCCAAGCCGCTTGCTCGTTTGGCCCCTTGATTTCGGAAATTTTAGCAGCATGTTGCTCCAATTGTAGCTGAGCTAATCTTGATCGTAATATGGTCATGGCCGTTTCTTTGTTTTGAAGCTGTGAACGTTCATTTTGAATTGTTACAACAATGCCGGTCGGAACGTGCATGATACGAACCGCCGAATCGGTCGTATTGACACTTTGCCCACCGTGACCGCCGCTCCGAAAGACGTCTATCTTAAGATCCTTGTCATCGATAGCGACCTCATTTGGCTCGCTGATTTTAGGCATTATTTCAACTTTAGCAAACGAGGTTTGGCGTAAGTTATCAGCATTGTAGGGACTTAGGCGGACTAGCCGATGAACGCCGTTCTCTCCTTTTAGGTGGCCGTAAACATATTCCCCGCCGATCTCAATAGTCACACTTTTGAGACCAGCTTCATCACCAGGTGACTCATCGTCGGTGAGAACTCGCAGGTTATGTTTTTCGGCCCAGCGGATATACATTCTAAGCAGCATTTGCACCCAATCTTGGGCATCTGTCCCGCCAGCACCAGCGTGAATACTCAATATCGCGTCGTGGGTGTCGTACGGACCATTGAAACGTAATATTCCCCTCAAAGCTTCAAACTGTCCTTCCAAATCTGTTAGTTGTTTATTGAGTTCGGTTTTGATGCTTTTATCGCCAGTCTCCAGTAGTTCTATTGCCTCGTTAATAGCAGTTTGCAATTTTAACCACGGGGCAATAAGTGTTTCTAAACTGGCTATTTTCTTCATGGTTAATTGGGCAGCCTGGTTGTTCTGCCAGAAAGTGGGGCTCTCACTTTGATGCTTTAGTTCGGTTAACTCCTTCTGCTGTACCGAAATATTAAGCTTCAGGATAGCATCGGCCACAAGACCACTGAGTGATTGAGCGCGGGATAATCCGTCGTGCATTGGGTTTAGACCTTTGTGGTCTGCCACAACGGCTCAAGTTGTAGCCTTAGTTTGTCGACAAAAGTTCTTCCGCAGTCACCCAACACACCAATACCCCAAACATTGTCCGCCAACATGGCTCGAGTTACCTCAACAATGGTATCTTTGTCAACCGCTTTGATGCGTTCAGGCACTTGTGAGTATTCTTCAATTACACCGTCAAAGAAGTAACGGCCAGCATACCCGTTAGCCGTGTTTAGCACTGTTTGGGCACTGCGCTGAAAACGGCCCAAAGCATATTGTTTGGTTGCTTCAATATCGCTATCTGATACGTCTCCTGTCAGAACTTTACCAATCTCACTTGTGATGATGTTGAACAAAGCTGCGGCATTTTTATCCGACACTTGCGCACCAAACCACCAATTGCTGAGATTACGGGTTGGAGAAACCCCAGAGCTCATACCATATACTAACCCGCGCTCCCGAGCCGTCCCCAATATTTTTGAATATAGAGTTTCTGTCAGCATGGTATTTAGAAGATTAAGAGCATCGGCTTCGGGATCGCTTAAGCGGCGACGCATGAAAGTATCAATATAAAAGTACAGGTTTTCAACCGATTTATTATGAATATAAACCGGCTTCTTAACTGTCCTCGGTTTTTCCAGAGGTAGCTCAAATCGTTTACCTTTTGTGCGCAGTTCAACGTTGGCCAATAAACTCTCTATGGTTGACTGTCTTTTTGGTGTTAAATTTCCGGCAATTACAAAACGCATGTTAGCTGACACGTGAGTATGAAGATAATGAGCTCTGACATCTTCAACTGAGACATTGGGCATAAGAGCAATTCGTTCAGCATCAGTCTTAGCTATCAAGCCGAATTGCTTGCGCGTTGCCAGGCCAAGTTGACGAAAATGACTATTGGCTCGAGACATCATTTCTTCTCGCACGTTACCGTATTCGGCTTTAAATTCCTCTTCCAGAAAAAGCGGTTTGGTAATTGCGATTAGCATCATCCCCAGCGTGCGATCCCACTCAAAATCAGCACATTCTGCTTCATAGGTGATGTCGTAAACACTGGTTGAGGCATTATTATAGGCACCGTTTTTTTGAAATTCGGCTTGAAAATCACGGGCTCTTGGGATTAACTCGTTAGCGCCTAATAATAGATGTTCCATGAGGTGAGGAACTTCCATTTTTTTCTTGGAAACAAGATATTCACCCGCTCGAAAGTTAACTTCCATGGTCATAACAGTGGCGTCGGGGATATTAACCAAAAGGCCCTTGACGCCATTGCGTAAACTGATTTCGGAAACTGTATGCTTCATCTGTTGTCAACCTGCAGGTTATTTACGTCTTCGGGCCGTAGATTTGCGTTTACGTTCAGTCTTGCGTGCCTTTTTGCGCTTCTCGTCGACTTTTTTCCGCTGTTCAACGGACTCAGCTCGTTTAAAGTCGGCTTCTTCAAATTCAGTTTCTGCGGTGGTAATCTGATTTGTGTTTTCAACCGAGTGACGAGCGGCTCGTGTTAATTCTGTCTCGGCAGGCTGATCCAAAGCTTCAGCTGGCATTGGTATAGCATGATAGAGTGCTCGAATAATCTCATGGCGCTGGATAATTTGCATATCATCGAAAATAAGTTGACTCCTTCGTCGGTATTCAACAAGCGGATCTTGTTGTCCAACGGCCATCCAGTGGATGCCTTCTCTCAAGTGGTCCATGTTTTCCAAGTGTTGCATCCAGAGCGTATCCAAAACCTGAAGATAAACATCACGCTCAACTTTACGCATGATCTCAGGAGTAAAAGCTTGCTCACGAGTCTTGTATAGTTCGGCCGCTTCAGATTTTAGTATTTTCTCAAATTGAAGCGTATCGGTATCAAATATTCGATCAAGCGTCCGCTCATCAAATGGGAAGACTTCACGCACGATGTTGTCAAAGCCCTCGTTCGCAACTTGTGAAGAGGTTGCCAAAGCATGAACTTCTTCATCAATCATTAACTTAATCCGTTTACTGATATCCGGCTGCATTAAAACTTCTCGACGCATTGTGTAAATAGCCTTACGGTGGCGGTTCATAACATCGTCGTATTGCACAACATTCTTGCGTGTGTCAAAGTGAAAACCTTCAACTTTTTTCTGGGCACTTTCTAAACTGCGTGAAATTAACCGGTTTTCTATCGGGGTATCAGCGTCAACATTAAGTCGATCCATAATGGAAGCGACACGATCACCACCGAATATACGCATCAGATCGTCTTCAGTACTGACGAAGAACTGGGTTGTTCCGGGATCGCCCTGACGCCCACCTCGACCTCTTAACTGGTTATCGATGCGTCTGGCTTCATGTCGTTCTGAGCCCAGTACAAACAATCCACCAAGTTCTCTGACTCCGTCACCAAGCACGATGTCCGTACCGCGACCAGCGATGTTAGTCGCCAGAGTCACAGCGCCCTTTTGCCCAGCCTTAGCAATAATGCTCGCTTCACGTTCGTTATTCTTGGCATTTAGCACGGAATACGGAACTCCTGCCTTCGTGAGCATTTTACTGAGAAGTTCGTTTTTTTCGATTGATACTGTGCCGAGTAAAACTGGTTGTCCTTTTTGGTGCAACATCTGCACATCTCTTACGATAGCCCTAAATTTCCCTTGCTCGTTGCGATAAATTCGGTCTGGTCGATCAATACGTACCATTGGTTGATTAGTTGGTATTTCAACTACAGCCAGTTTATAAATTTGGTGAAATTCCTCACCCTCGGTTGAGGCAGTGCCGGTCATGCCAGATAGCTTTTCGTACAAACGAAAGTAGTTCTGGAATGAAATAGTAGCCAGTGTCATTGATTCTTCTTGAACTTTTACGTCTTCTTTAGCTTCAATTGCTTGATGTAGTCCTTCGCTATAACGCCGACCAGCCAGCAATCGTCCTGTAAATTCATCGACAATAACTACTTCACCATCTTTTGTGACAACATAGTCTTTGTCTCGCTTGAAAAGTGTATGTGCCCTTAGAGCTTGTTGTAGATGATAAATTGTGCGGATATTTTCGCTGCCATAAAGATTGTCAATATCTAAAATTTTCTGGATTTTTTCTACACCCTCGTCAGTTAGAACGACGGCTTTGCGCTTTTCATCAACTTCGTAGTGCTTCTCGTTACTAAGCTGTCGCACAACTTTAGCAAACTGAGCATAAGCCGTGCCCGTTGTAGTACTTGGAGCAGATATAATTAACGGCGTTCGTGCTTCATCAATTAGAATTGAGTCGACTTCGTCAACGATGGCATAGTGAAGATCGCGTTGGCGTAATTGATCGACTTCGCGTACCATGTTGTCGCGCAAATAATCGAAACCGAATTCGTTGTTAGTACCATAAGTAATGTCTGCTTCGTATGCTTCTCTACGGCTACAAGGCTTAAGGTGCCGGAATCGCTCGTCTTCGTGCTCAGTATTGGTGTAACTTGGGTCATATCTATAAGAATGGTCTGGCATGATAACTCCCACAGTTAGACCCAGAAAATCATAGATTTGGCCCATCCAACCAGCATCACGCTGCGCTAAATAATCATTAACCGTGACCGTGTGTACACCTTTACCGGTCAAGGCATTAAGATATAGCGGCAATGTGGCCACAAGCGTTTTTCCTTCGCCAGTCTTCATTTCCGCAACATTACCTTCGTGTAAAACGATACCGCCCATGAGTTGGACATCAAAATGGCGTTGGCCTAATGTCCGCGTTGCAGTTTCGCGGACTACAGCAAAAGCATCGGGTAAAATCGCTTCGAGTGACTCCTTTTTTAGGCGTGATCTTAGAACATCTGTCTGCTTTTTAAGCTGAGTGTCTGACATTTTTTGGTATTTTGGCGCAAGTTCGTTGATAGCCTTCACTCGTTTTTTTAAACGTTTGATGGCTTTTGCTTGTGGATCACCCAAAATTTTTTTGAATACGATATTCATTGCTAGATAAAATACTCCCTGTTCGGTTTTGGACAAGTTTCGTCCCCTATTGTACCGTTTTCTACCGAAGAATGCGAACGTTTTGTGGCAGCAGTTAACGCCTAGGAAACTTTGAAGATAAATGCCGCTGTAGGCGACCAAATATATGACGTCGCTGTTTACCGCTCATTGACTCGTTTTTGTATTTTTGGATTCGCTGCTTTAACTTAACTTTTACGATATCAACAGCGCTAATCATGTTTACGGCCGACTCGGCAATGTTGATTGTCTCGTGGGGCATATACAACGTAACTTCACAAGTTGCCTCTTGTTTCCCGTCGATTTTAGACTGGCCTAAAAGTACCTCCATGTGGGCGCTGTCACGACTATGTTTTGGTATGTAGCCGTCAATATCACCAAGCTTCTTGATAATATACTCGCGCAGTCGACGATCAATTTCCAAATGTCTACCGGTAATTTCAAATTTCTGTATCACAAGCTTTGACTCCTTAAAATATACGTTGTTTGGTGAATCGGACGCTTAGATCTCACTCTTACCACCCATATAGGGTTGTAAGACTTTGGGGACTCTAACGTTACCTTCAGCGGTTTGAAAGTTTTCAATTATGGCAATCAGCGGGCGCTCGGAAAAGGCAGTGGCATCATTGGTGTGAGCCAATTCAATGGAGCCATCTTGGCGACGAACTCTGGTTTTCATGCTACTAGCCTGAAAGTCGGTTATATAGTCGGCGGTGTGTGTTTCGCGGTACTTGTCTTGGCCCGGTAACCAGGCTTCTACGTCTACGCCCCTAGCGTTAGGAAAGCCGATATCGGCGGTGCACTTATTGAGCAGCCGATAGGGTATCTCAAGCTGCTGCATCAAGTATTCTTGTATTGCGACTAGAAAAAAGTGCTCGTTAAGAGATTCTTCCTTGGTGTCAAAACATTCCATTTCAAGTTTATTAAACTGGTGAAGCCGAAGCATCCCTTCCATATCTTTACCGTAAGTACCTGCCTCACGTCGATAAGCCGTAGTGTAACCAACGTATCTCAGTGGTAAATCTTTTTCGTCTAAAATTTCATCTAGGTACATTGGCGCTAGAGTGTGCTCAGCACTAGCGTTTAACCACAAATCTTCGTCTTCAATTTTGTAAGTTTGCTCTTCCTTATTTAGCCGGCCTGTTGCTTCATAGACATCCTTTTTGGCAACAGCAGGTGGCAATACCGGCACAAACGGCTTTGAACTAACCTTTAAATTGTTATTTAGAGCAATCGACTTTAGGATCACCTCGTTAGTTAATTGGGATAAAGCAAATTGCCACAGTGCAAATTCCATTAAGACTAAGTCACCTTTAAGATAAATAAACCTGGATCCGGCTATCTTAGCGGCCCGGTCTTTATCTATCCAGCCTTTGGCCTCTCCGATTTGCCAGTGGTTTTTAACTTCGAAATCAAATTTAGGCTTTTCGCCCCATTCCTTGGTTGTAACATTTTCGTCTTCACTAGCACCGACCGGAACATCGTCAAACGGCATATTTGGTATTTGCCGCAGAAGCCCAAAGTAACTTGCCTCAGATTCCCGGAGCTCACCTTCCAAGAGGCCAAGTTTATCCTTCAACTGTCGACCTTTTTCGAGTAGTTCCTCGGTTGGTTTCTGGCCTTTTAAGGTCTCAGTCTGCTCGTTTCTTTGCCGTCTTAATTCTTCTATTTGCGTCAAATGTGATCGACGCTGAGTATCAAGCTCCAGTAATCTTGTTACGTCAATATTGCAGCCTTTTTGTTTTGACTTTTCTTGAACAAGTTCGGGATTATCTCTTATATATTGTATGTCTAGCATAAAGTTTATTATAGCCTAACTCTTAAGCACTACCAGGTTTCTGCTTGGACTGAACCGATTGAAGAGTCAGTTCGGTACGACTTCGAGCATAAGCACAGAAGTCACAGGCACCGCCCATGGCTGCCAGACCAACAGCTGGCATATCGTTTTCTAAGCAATCTTTGATCTTCAGAAGCGTTGGCTCAATCCATGAACCGTCTCCGTAATATGGGATGATCTTTGTTCTGAACTCGATTCGATCAAAAAATCCGTCAAGATCAAGCCGGCCATTGGCGTAAACAAAATAACCAGTATCGCTCACCTTGAGGCCAACTTGGCGGAGCAACCACTGATAAATTTCCAGTTGTCGTTTATAGCTAATCTGCCAATCAGAATTAATATCGACGTCTTTTTCTTTGGCCGTCGCTTTGTAATCTACCACCATCACGTCGCCATCACCGTTGACCCAAAGATCATCGACAGCTCCAAATATTTGAAGATTGGTTGGTTTATGCAGTGCCGAAACGCCAACAAAAGTTTGTCGCCATTTGTCGAGTTGCTCATGCTGGAAAGGTATACCATCAACACCAAATTCTAGCATTATGGGGTGCGGCTTCCCTTTTAAGCGGTAGCTGTCGAATTCTTTCTTAAGTAATTCGTCAATTGCTTTATTAATCGTAAATGGCGGACCATTTGGACGCTTAATCCCTAGCCTTGCGTCTAGCCAGAAACACCTGGCGCACTGCATATACAGCTCAATTTTAGAGCGCGATATTTTATACGGTGCAGTTTGGCCAGGTTTATATGGCGCTGACCGTTTTTTCCAATTGGCCATGTCATTTACTATTCTATCATTCACCTCTTGCTTAAAAATTTTTCTATTTCTTGGCTTTTAGAATGGCTAGTGTCTCAATGTGTGGTGTTCGCGGAAAAAAATTAAAGACTTCAAAATAAGTGATGTTATATCTGACTTGTAGCCTGGCGAGATCGCGTGCTTGAGTCGCCGGATCGCAACTAAGATAAATTATTTTAGGAGGCTTAGCCTCTAAAACCCTAGCCGTAACTCGATCGCTAAGACCTGCTCGGGGTGGATCAAAAATTATCGTTTTGCCAGCCTCAATGTACGACAATGCATTCTCGCTAGAGGATTTAATAATCTGAGCATTTAAACCTGATTTTTTTACGTTAACATCGGCCATTGTGATCATTTTTGGGTCTGCTTCAATTAAATCGACTGCTTTTGGTGCTACACTCAGCCCAATAACGCCGACACCAGAATACATATCGACCACTTCCTCAGTTTGACAATGGGCTTGGATATGCTCAAGGGCCTCCGCAAACACCGGCAAATTAACTTGGAAAAATGAATCAACATCGTAACTGAACTGCTTATCCAATAACGTGTCTTCCAAGACACAGTCGCCAACTTCGTAGAGTAGTAACGATACATTCGTAGGATTATCGTCTGGTCGCAAAAAATAAACCCTTAATCCCTTAAGCTGATTCGGCAATTTAAGCTTAGGAAAAGTCGGGGATTTGACATAGAGGCTGGCTACTGTTTCGGCATTTTGTGTACACCGAATAATAATAGTGTTCAACACATCTGCTTGGACATTTATCCTGCTGAGAACATTGAGCATACTGAACGCTGCCTGATTGATGCATGGCATAGCTAGTTGGCTGCCCTCAACCACCTGTTTCATATGACTACTGCGTTGGTATGAGGCTAGGCGTAGGCCGATCCCGTCATCACAAAAGTCATATTCCATTTTGTTGCGATACCGCCATTCGTTTTCGCCATGGGTTGTACCAATTACGTCGGACAGGTTAACCTTTTGCCGTGTAAGTAATTCCAAAGTAATGTCTTTTTTATAACGGTTTTCCGACTCGAAATTCATAATTTGCCATGGGCTTGTATCTAGATAATTAGATTCCAGGGGTGTTATTCTTTCGCTTGAAGCCGAAACAATTTCCTCGGCAATTGCCTCAACATAAGTATTTTGCTGCTTAATAATCCGGGCTTTAACGACTTCCCCAGGCAAGGAGTTCCAAACAAAGGCCTTTTTCCTACCCTGAAGTTCTCCCAGGCCTTGTCCACCATATACAAGCTTGGAAATATGTACTTCTGGCAAGCAATTAGAATCAATCATTGTTTGTTAAACAACAATATTAATTCGTCTGGGCTGAACACCAATACATCCGGTTGTTGTGCCTCGAGCATGTGAACGTTACTATATCCCCAGGTCACGGCAACTGACTTTATACTTGCTTCCTGGGCGGCTTTAATGTCCTGCGGCTCATCACCAACATACCAAATTTGGTCGTTGAATAGGTCATACCGACGAATCATTTCCACGAGCTTGTGTTTTTTGCTAAATGGGTAGGCGTTACCCATCATGCCAGTAAAACAAGTTTCGATTTCGTTTCGTTGCAAAAAATCACGTACATTAGTTAGACTATTTGAACTAAGAATAAAAAGTTTATGCTTTGTTTTGAGTAATTTAATGACTTCGGCTATTCCGGGCACGACCGATACCTCATTCATCGAGCCGCGCATTGAGCGCCGGATGCGCCCCATGATAAGGAAGGCACGCCACCATGAGATGCCCAGAGTTTGTGATAATTGATGAAGGCTCATGGCTCGCAAGCGACTACTATCTTCTCTGGGCAGTGATTTGTTGTTATGGGCTACCCGATACACAACTTCAAGCACAGCCAAGAAACTATCGGCAATTGTTCCGTCGAAATCGAAGATTACTGCTGAGCCGTGAGAATCTTTCATTAGGTTAAGTTAAGCTCCTCTTATGGATGTAGGACACTAACGAAGATTAGCCAGGCCAGTAAGGACTCAGTTACTAGACCTAAGCCCATATACCAACGCTCACTGTAGATATAATTTGCCCAGTTACCTTTTTTGGCCCTAGATAAATAAGTATTGACTGTTATGAAAAGCGATAGGATTAGACCAACCAAAAATATTACAAAGATGTGTATTGATGTGCCACTTCCATAAATATTCGCGGCTAACACGTAAAGAGCTAAGACTACCCACGGCATTGCGAGAGCAATAAAACCAATTGAGTTAAGTAAGAGTATTGAGTTCCGCTTAAGTTGGGGACCGATTGACTCTAAAACAAAGCCATATAAGCCAATTACAATCGCCATAGTAATTAATAGCAATAAGCTAGCAATATCATAAACGCCGACCAAAAGACCAATTATTACGAACATGATGCCCCCGTTAAGGGCGTATTCAAGCCATCGTAAAGGATTTATGCCCTTTTTTAGCCATGCTTCGTATCGGATTCTGCAAACCGTAGCCAATAGTAAATGAATAACTGCCGTGACAAAAAATAATGCTGCAACTGGACCAACCAAATTTACTGTAAATAATTGATGCAAGGCTGGGGTTGAGACTGCTTCTCCGGTTAATCTAGTCTGAAGTGAGTCGGTCGTAACAAATAGGGAATTTACTGAAAACGTGTGGGCCGCACTTAGAATCAATATGGCACCGCCTTCAATAGCACTGATTACCACAAGAGATAAGTGCCACTTTTTCAATGATTCTTTTGTGATTTTTACTTTTCCACCAAACAATAATTTACGGAGTTTTTGCATAGCTGCAACTATAACACTCTGCGTAGTTTTAGGTAAGTGGCGCATAAGGGATGTGACACATGCCTAAACCGGTTCGTTCTGTATATTTTTGATGATATTCTTCAGCCTTGTAGAAGCTTTTGGCTGGTTCAATTAAGGTAACTATTGGTTTTTTAATCGTTGATCCATAGTTCTTTAAAACTTTTTGGGCAATTTCTTTTTGCCTCTCACTCACATAAAAAATCTCTGAACGGTAATTGTCGCCAACGTCAGGACCCTGTTTATTAAACTGAGTTGGATCGTGCATGAGAAAAAAATGTCTGCAAAGAAGCTCAAAATTGATTTTCTTTGGATCAAATTCTATTAATACGGCCTCGGCGTGACCCGTGGTGTGCGTGCAAACTTCCTCATATGTTGGATTTTCGGTATTTCCACCAGTATAGCCAACCGTGGTTCTTTGCACTCCCGGTACTTGATCGAAGTAATACTGAACACCCCAGAAACACCCTGCTGCAAAAATTGCTTGCTCCGTTAAATTGTCTGACATTTAGAAATTACCTTTCGTCTCATTGATTAGTTCTTTGCGGGCCGTTTTTAGTAATCTCGTAAACCAGAGGAGCTCGTTGTATAACCTGGTAAGACCTTTAGAATAACGTTGCTCAAACTCTGGCTTAATCTGGCCAGCATCGTCAAAGATATTCTGAACGTAGGGAAAATATATGTCCCACGACATGACAACGAGCCCCGTTTCGCGTATGGCTGGCACTAGTGCTTCAATAGCACGAACACCGCCCCAGTTACCGTTACTACAACCCGCAAATGCAACCGGTTTGTGATTATAGTTCTCGAGTTCACTATCTAGCATCCGTTTCAGACTGCCCGGAAAACTATGATTGTACTCCGGAGTAACAATAAAGTAGCCGTCGGCTCTTAGGATTATTTCTGAATAGCGTGGGTCCTTACCTTCGGGATCGTTCCCGTCACCTGGAAAATTAAATTCCTTTGGATCAACAAAGATAATCTCGACATTTGGTAACTTACCACCAAAATCAGCTATGTATTTTGCGGCTTTAATTGACTCTCGCCGCTGCCGGGTAGTACCGGCCAGTACAGCAATTGTTACAGAATTATCCATAGCTTTAAGCATACGGTAAGAGCAGCCCTTCTTTCAAATCCTGACACAAACAAAAAGAAGCCTTTTTACGGGCTTCTCTTTGCCGATTGACGACCCTAAGGCCATCTTTCGATGCCACCTCACGATGGCAATTCCTACTATATTCTTGGTAAAAAAATTTGTCAAATAGATTTTTATGTTTTTTAATACGCTTATGTTTACGGCTGTGGATAAGTGTCCTAAGCCTTTATTTTTCTAGTTCGCGGATTTTATCGTGATCTAAGCCATAGTAGTGCGCCACCTCATGCCAAAGTGTATGACGAATTTGTTCTTTGAGCTCGGCTTCAGTATTAACAGAGGCACATATAGGGTTTTTAAAAATTGTTATTTTGTCGGGTAATAATTTTGTCACGCCTTGTCTTTTGGCTAACGGTACCCCTTCGTATAGGCCAAATAGCGTTTGCTGATTATTAAGTGACAGACGAACACGTTGTTCGGGGGTTGGATCGTATTCATACAGAATTGCGACATTTTTAAGATGCTCAACGTGGTTCTGTGGTAGTGTTGCCACAGCCTTATCAATTAGATTCTGAAACTTTTCATCTGTGACATAAACCATAGTTAAAGTCCCAATCGGGATAACGACTATTTTATGATGTCCGGATAGATTGCCCGTGTGGTTTCGTCAATTTCTCTACGCAGTTGGGGAAATGGTACACCCTCACGAGCTGTCACACCTTCAAATGTCCAAAAAACACGCTCACTATACCCCCAGCCGCAGGCCGGTGGCATTCCGTATTCCAGCATCTCGACAAAGTCTATGTCAAGCATCATGGCTTCTTCGTCGCCAGCATCACGCATCTTCTGTTGATCAACAAATCGATTTAATTGATCTACTGGATTATTGAGCTCAGAGAACCCGTTGCCAAGTTCCGAGCCAGCAATAATTGGCTGAAAACGTTGGGCAGCTTCAGGTCGATCGGGGTTCACCTTGGCTAGTGGACTAATGAATACTGGGGTGTTAATTAGCCAGACTGGTCCAGTAATATCTTTTCTGACATGCTTCCACAGTTTATCTATACCTCGAGCCTTATTTTCGGTCTTCTCAACTTCAAGTTTGTTATCGGCTAGAGCTTTCTTGACCTCGTCTACGGTGCAGTTGTGGGGGTCCAGACCGTAATGTTTTTTAATAACTTCAGCGTAATCCCATTCTTCCCAGTCTTTATTAAGATCGACTTCAAAAGATCCTAGTTTGAACTTTAGCATACCATATGTTTTCTTAAGTACAGCTCGGTACATATCAGTCATGAATTGAATGCCGTCACGCCAATCGGCATAAGCCCAATACCATTCCATGGCAACATGTTCTGGTAAATGCTCGTCAGAATAGTTTTCATTTCTAAACCGGGGACCAATATCAAAAACCTTCTCAAATCCACCACCTATGAGGCGTTTCAGCGGCAACTCATGGCTGATCCGTAGATAGAAATCTTGGTTGAGAGCATCCATATGGGTCACGAAAGGTGTTGCATCAGCACCGCCAGTCGTGTGTTCAAGAACAGGGGTGTTAATTTCGATAAAACCCTGTTCCAGAAGATATTCTCTGGTCGCCTGCCAAAATATGCTGCGTCTCATAAAACGCTCTCGAACATCCTGATTAACGTTCATATCAACGTAGCGGCGACGTAAACGTTCCTCTTTGTTAGTGAACCCATCGTGTGAAGTTGGCAGCGGTCGCAGAGACTTGGTCAGTAAACGGAGCTTATCCACCTCGATAGACAATTCACCGGTCTGGGTTTTAATAACTGTTCCTGAAGCTTCGACAAAATCTCCCCCGTCAAGCAAGGGTAACTGATCATAGCCGAGCTGGCTGTCATCGGCTTTCAATTGGCTTACTTTGCTGGCAGCTAGAAATAGTTGCAACGTACCGGTCACGTCTTTTATGACAATAAAGGCTAGCTTACCGAATTTTCTAATGTTCTGGATCCGACCGACAACACAGACTGGCTGATTGTGTAGCTCGTCGAAATGTTCTTGAATATAGCCAAGCGTATGTGAACGGCTAGTTCTGGATGGATACGGATCTACCCCTAATTTTTCTAGTGCTTCAAGCTTTCTTTGCCGCTCATCACGAAGTTCTTTTAGTGTTGCCATCGACTAAAGTATACCTAATTGTAGGCTATGTCGTCTAAGCTTTTGTAGATATCACGCAAACTAGCTTATCACAACAGATACGATAGCTGCACAACAAGCGCACTAAGAAATCTCGGTTATCTTGTAATTAGTAACTTCCAGGGGGGTCTTGATTTCAACTTCCTCACCTACGGCTTTGCCGAGCAATGCTCTGCCAATCGGCGACTCGTCTGAGATTTTACCATCTAAAGGATCGGCCTCAACAGTTCCCACGACCTGAAACTTCTTGGTGTGGCTGGCGTCACCTCTTAATGTAACCTTTGAACCAAGTTGGACTTTACTATCGCTACGAGGTGATTGAATAATCTCGAGATTTTGTAAAATGTACTCAACTTCGCTAATACGAGCTTCATTCTTGTCTTGTTCTTGACGGGCAGACTGATATTCAGCATTTTCTGCTAGATCACCGAATTCTCGGGCAATTTTAATACGCCCAGCAATCGAGCTACGCTCTGTCAAGAGCTTCGTCAGCTCATTTTTAAGTTCATCTGCACCATCTCTAGTTAGTCGAAACATTTTCTTTAACATAATGTTTTCAACGCTCCTTTGGGTTACGGCTACCCTACATCTTAAATAATGTAGATTTGCCCGAATGAATGACGTATTTTAAGACTCTAAGCTTTTAACAACTTCAACAGTTCAGCTTCGCTTAATTGTTTAACGTCATCGCTAGTACGTGCTTTCCATTCATAAGTCTCTTTAGCAACCGTGCTGGTGCTAACAACAACTCTATGAGGTATGCCTATGAGATCGGCATCGGCGAATTTTTCGCCAGGCCGTACATTGCGGTTATCATATAATAGCGAAATGCCGGCGTCTGTCAATATGGAATATAACTTGTCGGCTTGCTTTATGACTTTTTCGTCATCTCCAAGAGAAATTAAGTGTACCTGTGCTGGTGCTACTTTGGCTGGCCAGACTAGTCCTTTATCGTCTGCAAAATGTTCGACAATAACACCCAGTAGCCGACTGATACCAATCCCGTATGACCCCAAAATAACTGGCTTCTCAAGTCCGTCGCTATCTGTGAAGTGGAGATCAAGCTGCTCGCTTTTGGCATCACCAAAACTAAAGATATTGCCCACTTCAGCGGCTTTTACCTTCTCAAGTTTGGATTTATCAAGTTTTAATTGAGCTAACACTTCATCGCTATAGACTTCTTCATTGATCGCCATTTTTTGCTCACGATCCAGATAAACAGTATCCTCACCAGCTTCGGTAACTGTCTGAAATTCGTGACTAAACTGCGTAAAAGCTCCCCCTGAGGCAAACGTCACAAAAGTAACGTCACCCAGCCCCACGCGCTCAAAGATTCGCAAATATGCTTTAGTTACTGCATCGTAAAAATTTTGATGCTCTTCTGGATTACGCGAATAAGAATAGAGGTCTTTCATTAGGAACTCACGACCACGCAAAACACCACTTTTGGCGCGTAGTTCATTGCGGAGTTTAGTTTGAAATTGGTAGACATTAACCGGTAAGTCACGATAACTTGAGATATAATTTCTCATCATATCGGTAATTTGCTCTTCGTGTGACCAACCAAACCCAACTTCGGTACCGTTTTTAAGTTTCGACTTAAACCATATGTCAACTTTTTTATCATCCCAACGGTCAGTTTTTTCCCAAAGTTCTTGGTGTTGAAGACTGGTCATTAGTAATTCCTGGCCGCCTATGGCGTTCATCTCCTCCCGGATAATGGCCTTAATACGCTCCAATACTCGAAGACCAAGTGGTAGGTAGGCATAAACGCCAGCCATGTCTTTATGGATAAATCCGGCACGAATAAGCAGTTGAGCATTTTTGGCTGTCTCGTCAGCCGGTATAGTTTTGGTTGTTTTTGTGAATAGTTCAGTAAACTTCATGACGTCAGCCTTTCAGCATTCACCTGTTATTGTAGCCTACCGACCAGCGATTATGAATAGACTGACAAAAGCAACGCCGTTTTTCAGAGCATGTAGCGTAATTCCGGCCCATAGATTACCGGTCTTTTCGCGCAGGAATACTAGGACAAGCGACAGTATGAATGTATCGATTGCGCCAATCCATAGCGGGCCTACACTGCCACCTTCAGCCAAATGTGCGGCTCCAAATAATAAGCTAACTACCAGCGCCGAAGCAATTTTAGGTAACCATTTTCTAAGCCCAGTATACAAAAATCCCCGGGTCACAATTTCTTCTGCCAGTGGTGGAACTACCACCAAACTAATAAAGGCCAGCATCAACGGCAGTAGATTGTGAACCGAGTTATAGCCGATTTGCTGGGTCTGGTTAACGTTAAGCGCTGGTATTAAGGTGCTCAAGATAGCTACGGCGATAATGTATACCACATAATACGGGACAATGGCCAAAATTCCGTAGACAATGTGTCGAACTTTCGGTCTTTTGAGCCCGATGGTTGACCACTGCCAACTAAACCAACGCAACATTAACGCAACACCGGCAACAATTAAGCCATCGGCGATTAAGCCATAGAAAAACTGAGCCCCAACTGAATTTGTTAACCACGAATTAGCTTGACCGTTCGACCAATGACGAAGAGCTGGGTAAAGACTAACAACGAGTCCACCTATTATTTCGGCCATGTAGAAAAGTACGACCGTCGATAACAGAGCCAGTAGGGCTAACGCCCAGCCCTTTTTGGGTTGTTGCTCTTCCTTTGTGTCGGCTGATACGTTAGAAGAATCTTTTAACATCGACAACGGTGATTAATATAACGAGCAGTATCAGAACAACAAACCCGGTTGTATGAATTATTTCTTCTTTGTCTGGGCTAATCGGCTTTTTTACTAACCGGCTGAATAACATCAACCATAGATGGCCGCCGTCGAGCGCTGGAAGAGGTAAGATGTTCACGATTGCTAGTGACAGTGATACGACAGCTACAATCATCAACACAAATCTGTAACCTAGAGCGGCACCACTTCTAAGAATATAAAAGATGCCGACCGGGCCTACGATTTGTGATGAGGCTTTTGTTTGCCCAGCTTGTCGCGCTTCAGTGTTACCTGTTAGGCCACCAGCTATCGTGCTACCAAGACCAGCCACAACTTTCCCCAAGCCTTCAAAGGTTAATACCGTAAACTGACCTATATCTCCAACGGCTACTAACGGTGCCGACCAGGTCGATCTTACCAAGTTTAAGCTGTTTTGGGCTTGATAAACGCTAACACCAAGATAGCCTATCTGCTTGCCTTTTTTTTGTGCATTTTGAACTTCGGCAACACTACGTAATGTAACCGTTCTGTCTATAACGGGGCCGCTATCGCCATGTCTATACGTCACCTCCACTGTTTGTCCAGCAAACTTAGACGTTAGTGTTGGCAAGACGTTAACATTGTCGAGGGTCGTTAGGTGTGATGCCTTACCGAGAGCTAAAATCTCATCGCCCGCTCTGATACCGGCTCCAGCGGCTGGTGAGCCAGATTCAACCGTGGCCGCAGCAGTGTACATCTGGGCTCTTTGAACATACTTCGCGTCGCTTTTAACCACATATTGGTTGTTAACTAGCTGAGGCATACCAACGAGGGCCAAGAAGGTTAGCAGAACGAAAGCCGCCAATAGATTCATGACGACCCCGGCAGCCATGATTTTGGTCTTGGTGCCCAGGGCAGCAGCTCCAAAACTACCCGCTTCCGTGTCGGTGTCGTGTTCGCCTTTAAGTTTTACGAAACCACCCAGGGGCAACAAATTGATAGTGAATAACCAGCCCTTTTTGGTGCTCCATTTTAATAATCTCGGCGGAAATCCTAAACCGAATTCTTCAACCTCGACTCCGCCCCGGCGGGCCATAATAAAGTGCCCAAATTCGTGTACTACAACAAGTCCTACGAATAATATGAGACCAATAATCAGTAAAAACGTAGGCATGCTAATCCTTCTTGTGGCGTACTAAGTTTGGCACGTTCGTTATTGCCTGGTGGCTTATTAATAACTCCTAAAACAGCTTGGTCAAAGGCTTTTATGCAAGCCATGCTTAGCCGCCAAAATTTCTGTGACGTTTAGCATAGTCGTCTAACATTGCCTGCAAATCTTGTTCGCTAAAGTCTGGCCAGTAGGTCTTCGTGAAGGCTAGTTCACTATAAGCAGATCCCCATAGCATAAAATTACTGAGGCGCTGTTCACCGGATGTCCGGATAATGAGATCGGGCGGCGGTACATCTGGCGCATAGAGATGGTGGGTTATGAGCTCAGGCGTAATATCTTCAGGGTCAATGCCCGACTCAGCAATACGCTTGACGGCATCGACTATCTCCTGCTGTCCACCATAATCTAAACATAAAAGTAGCGTGCCACGAGTATTTTGCTTAGTTAATTCTTCGGCCCACATAATAGATCGCACCATAGCAGCCCCAAATTTAAGTTTGGAGCCGATGAATCTAATCTGAATACCCTCTTTGTTTAAACCCTTAACTTCGTGCTTCAAAACCCAATTAAGCAACTTCATAATGTCACGTACTTCTGTTTTGTCCCGCTGCCAGTTTTCGGAAGAGAAAACATACGCCGAGAGATACTTAATACCGTGCCTCCCAGCAGCGCTGACAATCGTTCGTAGAGTCAAATATCCTTGCCGATGGCCTTCTTCTACAGACAAGCCATGCTCTTTGGCCCACCTTCGATTGCCATCCAGGATAAGCCCCACGTGGATTGGAATACTCGAATCAATGCTTTGCGACATGCCCTCTATTGTACCAATTTTAGTCGTTTAGAAGTTTATTATCTCTTGCTCTTTCGTTTTAGCCGCCGTTTCAGCTTCAACTCGTGCTTTGTTCATCGCTTCGTCAACTTGTCGCTCCAGGCGTGTAGCCTCGTCTTCGCCAATTTGTTTGTCTTTTTTCGACTCGTTCAGTAAATTTATTGCTTCATGACGAATATTGCGCAAGGTGATCATACACTCCTCTTGCTTCTGGCCAACTAGTTTTGTGAGTTCGTGACGGCGTTCTTCTGTTAGTTGCGGGATGGGTACCCGCACAACATGCCCGTCATCAGTCGGATTTAGCCCCAGAGCCTGATTATCCCTAATAGCGCTGACAATTGCCTGAAGGTTATTGGGATCAAATGGAGTGATCTGCAACAATTGACCCTCTGGTGTAGTTACTGTAGCCGCTTGATTAAGTGGCAACTGCGTTCCATAAGCAGACACCAAAATACCATCGAGCATGCTCGGGTGAGCTCTACCTGTTCTTACCCTCTTCAGCTCATCCTGAAAATGTTCTACGGCAACATGTAGTTTGTCTGGAATTTTATTGATTAATTGGTCAGGACCCATAAAATGACCCCCTTTATTTGTTCTATACCACTTCGCCTAGGGCAAAGCGGGCAAAACGCCTTACGACTATATTCTCGCCCAGACGGGCTATATGATTTTTGACGTAATCATTAACTGTTTGATCCGGATCTTTTACAAAAGGCTGTTCCATCAAGCAACGCTCTGCAAAATATTTTTTGACTTGACCATCAACGATTTTTGATACAATTTCAGCCGGTTTACCATCTGCTTTGGCGGATTCCATTAAGTCATCAATGATTTTTTGGCGAATATCGTTGGGCACTTCTTGATCACTAATATACTCAGGATTGCTGGCCGCAATATGCATAGCAATGTCCTTAACCATATTGGTGAATAGCTCGTTAAGAGCTACAAAAGCGGTCTCACAATTAACTTCAACCAGAACACCGATTCGATTGTCATGGTTATAGCTGCCAATTATGCCAGCTCGGGCTTCTCGTTCACCGCGCTTCTCGGCTTTAGTCAGTCCTTTTTTGCGCATTGCCTCAAGCGCTTGATCAAAATCACCATCAGCTGCTTCAAGTGCAGCCTTCGCATCGGTCAACCCAACACCAGTCAGATCTTTTAGTCGTTTGACAGAAGTAATGTCTACAGCCATACGTTTCCCTTCATTATTATGCTACGACTTTGTCGTCAGCTTTTCTAATGGTATTTTTGCCTTGAGTGATCGCCGATTGCACATATTCGGCAATTAGTTGGATCGCTTTGATTGCATCATCATTACAAGGTATAGGATAAGTAACAAGTGTCGGGTCTGCGTTGGTATCAACAATACCCACAATTGGTAATTTCATTTTTCGAGCTTCACGGACCGCGTTGGCGTCATGAACTATGTCGAAGATAACAACTGCGCCCGGTCGTCCATTCATGTCTTTAATGCCACTATAAAGCACATTCATTTGGTCAATTTCCTCCTGAAAGCGCTGAACTTCTAACTTACTGTATTTATTAGCTAGTTCACCCGAAGCCATCCGAGTCTCAAGATCCTTGAGGTGTTTGACGCGCCCACCAATGGTATTCCAATTAGTTAACATACCGCCTAGCCATCTTTCGGTAATAAATGGCATCTTAGTGTCATCGGCTAACTTACGGACTATGTCTTGTGCCTGGCGTTTTGTGCCAACCAGCAAGATTTGTTTGCCCGTGCTAGAGGTCTGAGACAGAAAAGCCAGAGCCTCGTTAAGTTTTTCAACAGTTTTGGTTAAATCGATGATGTGCGAGCCATCACGCTTATCAAAAATATAGGGAGCCATTTTGGGGTGCCAGCGACTGGTCTTATGGCCAAAGTGAGCTCCAGACTCTAGCAGTTTTTTAATATCTACTTCTGTAGACATGTTTCTAAATCCTTTCTCTTCGGTCGATTCCCTCACGGTGCTTACATAGCCAAGCCGCAAAGAGGATTACACTCCAACCTGCTTAATTATTACCCGTCGATCATAACAGATAGGCCAGCCATTGGCAAGACCCTTGAGTCATTAACCACCTTAATTATTTGGCTCGTTTTATCCTGTTTATTTTTGACATTTTCCTCCAAAACAGATACAATCTCCCAACGTTATGAAAAAAGATTTACATCCTGACAATTACCGGCCGGTTGTGTTTCAAGACCTTAATAACAAAGCGACTTTCTTGACGCGTTCAACTGTTACAACGGATGAGACCATCATACTTGACGGTATCGAATACCCTTTGGTTAAGGTTCATATTAGTAGTAGCTCACATCCCTTTTACACTGGTGAAGAGCGGATTGTAGATATCGAGGGCCGCGTGGATAAATTCAAGGCCCGGGCAGCCGCTGGTCTTGCCGCCCGCGAGTCAAGAGGTGCAAGCGTTAAAAAGAAGGCTGAACGGCGGGCCGCTCGAACAGAAAAAGCCGCCACCAAAAAGGCTGCCACTACTAAATCCAGCTAATTCGGACTATTTTTGTAAATTACTATCATTTTCTGCATAGTGGTTTTTTATTTGTATAATTTAGGTAGAAACATGGACCACAAAGAAGAATTTTTACGGAATGAATTAGCTGAGCTTGATTCGCGTCTCCAAGATCCGACAATCTTTAGCGACAAATCTTATCCTAAGTTGGCCAAACGGCGTAGTGACTTAGAACAAGTTGTTAAACTTTTCGACGAGCTTGATAAGCTTATTCATGACAAGACATCAGCCGAAACATTAGCCAACAACTCTGATGTTGAGCTACAACAAATGGCTACGGCTGAACTTGAGAGTCTAAATGCCAAAATACAAGAAAATGAGGCCCGATTAACTGAATCATTAACAGCACATGACCCCAACGATAGCCGGGATGTAATAGTTGAGATTCGAGCCGCCGCAGGTGGTGATGAGGCCAGCTTATTCGCCGGTGATCTATATCGTATGTACGCTCGCTGGGCCGAGACTCATAATTACCGTATCGAGCTGATTAGTGAATCACCCAACGAAGTCGGCGGGTACAAGGAAATTATTTTTGGCGTTCATGGCGATAAAACTTATAAACACTTAAAGTTTGAGGCGGGCGTTCATCGTGTTCAAAGAGTACCAGTTACTGAAAGCCAAGGTCGCATTCATACCTCAACCGTTACAGTTGCGGTTCTACCCGAAGCCGAAGAGTCAGAAATTGAGATATTACCTGGTGATCTTCGTATCGACGTTTATCGTTCGTCGGGTCACGGTGGTCAAAGCGTTAACACAACTGACTCGGCGGTCCGAATTACTCATCTTCCCACCGGCTTGGTTGTAACCTGCCAAGATGAAAAATCGCAGTTAAAAAATAAGGATAAGGCGCTGGGCGTATTAAGATCAAGACTACTAAATATGAAGCTTGAAGACGAACGAAAACAGCTGTCTGACAGCCGAAAAAAACTGATCGGTTCAGGTGAAAGAAGCGAAAAGATCAGAACTTATAACTTTCCACAAGACCGAATTACTGACCATCGCATTGGCTATTCACGGAGCAATATACCGGGCGCACTAAACGGGGAGATCGATGATTTACTTGAGAGATTACAGGCCTACGAGCATGAACTCATTACTAAAGATCAGTGAATGGCTAAAATTAGCCACTGATCAGCTAGAACAAGCTGGCATTGCAACGGCTAGACTTGACAGTATTGTTCTACTAGAAGACACCGTTAAACAAAACCGCGGTTGGTTACTCGCCCATCCAGAGCACGTTTTGTCTAGTGCTAATGTTCGTAAACTCGGGCATCATCTAGCTCAGCGCTCAAGACACGAACCCTTAGCCTATATACGCGGCAAAACTGAATTTTATGGGCGAGAATTTATTATCAACCATAAAGTATTAGAACCACGGCCAGAGTCCGAGACGATGATTGAAATTTACAAACAGCTATCATTGCCTAAAAACGCTGTGATTGTCGACATCGGTACTGGCTCAGGGGCGTTGGCCATTACGGCTAAACTTGAGTCACCTCAAGCAAATGTTATCGCCACTGATTTTGATCCAAGCTGTTTAATGGTTGCCAGTAAGAACGCTAAAAAAATGGGGGCTCAAATCCAATTTTTGCTAGGCGACTTATTCAGCCCAATTAACGACCTGCATATCAAGCCAACGGTACTGTTTTGTAACCTTCCTTATGTCCCAGATAGTTTTAAAATCAACCCTGCTGCTCTTCAAGAACCACGCGTAGCAATTTTTGGAGGCCCCGACGGACTTGATGTCTACAGAAGATTGTTTGCCCAGCTAAGCACGACAAAATTTATACCAAGTTTTATTTTGACGGAGGCTTTGCCACCTCAGCACGATGATATCGCAACTATAGCCAAGGTTAGTGGTTATGATTTAGAAAAGGCTGATGACTTTATCCAGTTGTTTATTCCTCATAGGTCAAGGCGCTAAGATGCGGGTTCGGCTACTAAAGTGACGTTGACGTTTATTGTTTGGCTGCCGCGCACTACGGTCAAATTAACGGTCTGTCCAACCTGATCCTGATCAATAATCGAGACTAAACTATCACTTTGGTTGACTGGTGTGCCATTTACCTTAGTAATGATGTCTCCGGCCTTTAAGCCAGCGGCGGCGGCTGGACCGCCGGATATGATGGGGTCCTGACCAATTACGCTTGAAGGCGGTATCCACGCCCCTTGGTTAACACTCAAGTTGTACTGCTGAGCAACATCAGGGGTAATTGGTATATAGTAAACACCGATGTAGGGCTGTTGCAATTTACCGGTGTTTTCGACCTGTTGAATTAAACCTTTAACATCATTAATTGGTATGGCAAAACCGATATTCTGGGCGCCACTGGCAAGTGCAGTGTTAATACCTATAACTTGACCATTCAAATTAACGAGTGGGCCACCTGAATTACCTTCGTTAATAGCTGCATCGGTTTGGAACAAATCCTCTAAGTTCTCAGTGCTTTGACCTGTCGAGTCGCTAGCCTGGACACTGCGCCCATAGCCCGAAATAATTCCTGATGTAACGGTATTTTGGTATTGACCCAAGGCGTTACCGATGGCTACTACTTCATCTCCAACCTGTACTGTTGAAGAATCACCTAAAACAGCCGGCACTAAGGTTTGACCTTCGGCATTATTAATCTTTAGGAAAGCTATGTCCAAACTACTGTTTTGGCTGGTCTCGCCCAGTACGGAGACATCATTTAGCTCAGTACCGTTGGAAAGTGTTAAACTCACGCTTGTTGTGCCTTCTGGAATAACATGACGATTAGTAACAACTAGTCCGCCAGAAGTTAAAATAATGCCCGTACCGGCACTTTGTTCGGTCTCCGGCAAACCAAGACCAAAAATGCTGTCAGTATTCTGTGTAGTCGAGGTAACATTAACTGAAACCACGCTCGAACCGACGGTCTTGGCAATGCTGCTGATTAACTCTCCCTGGCTAGTTACTATTTGCTTCTGAGGGCTAAGGGTACCGTTTAATATGCCCGTGCTGGAGGGATTATGCACACCTGCCCCTAGCCAACCAGCACCAAAACCTATTAGTGCACTAATCACAACACCAGCCATAATAGTAGCCCCGACCCTATCTAGCTTGGGCTTCTGTTGAGGCATCTTAGTTTTTAGCCAGGCCAAGGCTGGAACTTGATACATAAATGATGCCTTGGACTTTGAGCTTACCGAGTATTCTTTAGCAGCTGGTTGATCATTTTTTTTGCTTATTTTTGCTTCTGGCTCCATGTATTTATCCCCCCTAAACTACTTTATTAACCCAGTCAGAGAATGCCAAGATAACAATCAGACCGGCAATCATGATAAATAAGAATTGACGCCTTAGACCAGCATTTAATCGATTAGTGTGGTCAAAGTAATATAGAACGGCTAGTCCATAGCCTATTAAACTTAGGATGAGAGTTGGCTGCGCAATAATTCCGTAATACAGTAGCCAGTGGCCAAGTATCCATACCAGGGCAGCTCCAAAGTAAGCCCACAGATACGATAAGAGCTTGGCGTATGGTTCATCAAAGTTATCAAAAAAGTGTCTAGCCGTAACATAACAGATAATGCCTGTTATAAAAATAAGACCGTAGAGTGGTCCGGCTGACCAGATCAAAAATAATGCCATTAAGCCACACAGTTGACCAATCATGGCTTGCGTTGCCACCATAAACGTTCCTGTTGCTGGTTTGATAACTAGCAGCCAGACAGCATACAGAACCGCCCACAATAATTGTAGATAGCCGCTTGGGCTATTAGCCATAAAGAGCACCGCTGAAAGGCCAACCATAATATCTACCGCATTAGCTCGGACTATGGCAGGCCAAAATCTAGGTCGGACGGCAAACATACGCCACTTACTTAACAAAACCAGACTTAAAGCCAGCTGAACAAATCCGCCCTGCAATCGGACCAAGACCAGGGTCGTGAGCGGCAAAAGCAGTATCAGCCCCAAATGCAGGATATAAGAGAATCCTCGGGCAGGTTTCAGTTTGTCCATGACCAATTTCATCATAGCTTCAAATTATTATACGGTTAACTGGAGTCGTTTGCATAGTTTCACAGTAATGACCGCCTTCATAACAGTAGCGCCTATCGCATGTTACTAGTATTATACGGTTAGTGATCAATCAAATCCGAGTGTCGGCATTATTAAAAGTCGGTTTGTGAAATTACACCGATACGTTACAATTATAAAATTGCATGGAAGAATATAAACCAAAAATGACTTCCGTTAACCATCATACTCAGTTAAAAATTCAGGGTAATCATTTTAGATTTACAGATTTTCTATCTACATTCTTAGTAGTTGTAGTGGCACTTGTTATGGCATTTGCCTTGATTACGTATGTCTTTCAATCTTATCAAGTTGACGGCCCCAGCATGGAAAATACCCTCCAAAATAATGATCGATTGATCGTTTGGAAAGTAGCTCGTACCTGGGCTCGGGTAACTGGTCACCCTTACATACCCAACCGTGGTGATATAGTTGTATTTACAGAGAGCGGACTAGCTGCTTATGGTCAAACTAACACTAAACAGCTCATTAAAAGGGTGGTCGGCTTGCCTGGTGATCGTGTTGTCATCAAAAACGGTGAAATTACAATTTATGACAAAGCTCACCCTAAGGGCTTTGATCCCGATACAACCCTGCCCTACGGAAAAACACATCCACTGCCCTACACCGCTGGTAATATTGACATTACTCTAGGTAAGAATCAGATCTTCGTCTGTGGCGATAATCGTACCGACTCGCTTGACTCTCGAATTTTCGGACCAGTCAACGTCAACAACATCATTGGAAAATTAGTTTTACGGATTTACCCTTTCAACAACTTCAAAGCCTTTTGAACTATAGGCTCAGATTGGCAGTAAATTTTTCCGTGACTTATGCCTTTCAGTGCTGATGCGGTCCGTTTAGAACGTTAGCCTAGTAGCTTTATGATTCTGTCGAGATCTTTGTCTGATTTAAAGGCGATTTCTAACCTTCCGCCGTGAGCAGTCCGACGAAGATGTACCTGAGTGTGAAAACGTTTACTCAGCACTCTGGTAACCGGTGTTTCCGTTTCGACACGTTGTTTAGCCGTCACTTCATCCCTAAAACCAGTTTTAACACTGGTTACATAACGTTCGGCTTGACGAACAGACCAACCAAATTTCTTAATGCTGGTTAATAGGGTTTGCTGATTACTTGGGAAATCTTTTAGTGCCAATATGCACCGTGCATGTCCTTCGGTGATCTGTTCGGTGTTGAGCGCGTCGCGAGCTTCTGGCGATAGTTGTAATAGTCTAACGATGTTAGAAACGGTTGATTCAGCTTTGCCAAGTCGTTTGGCAATTATTTCGTAGGACAACGCAAACTGTTGGTGCAGTCGCTCAATTGATACGGCCTGTTCCATAGGAGATAAATCAACCCGTTGGACGTTTTCAATTAATGCTATTTCAAGTTGCTCAAGTTCTTTGAGGCTGCGAACGATAGCTGGCAAGCTAGTTAGTTTAACCATCTTGGCTGCTCGCCAACGTCTTTCGCCAGCAATGATCTGATATTTTCCGTTGTCTGTAGGTGTTACCACTAACGGCAACAGGACACCGTGAGTCCGAATTGAATCAGCTAATCCCCTAAGTGCCTCATCATCAAAATATTGACGGGGTTGACCTTGGCGCGGTATCAGCTTATCAATCGCCAATTTCTGTACCCGTTCATCCTCGTCAACGAGTAGCGAGGCGTCAAAGTCTCGCGGAATGAGCGTGTCAAAACCACGTCCTAATCCCCTAGCTGGTTGTGCAGTCATACTTTTGTCTTGCCTCTCGTTCGCTGATGTACTTCTTTGGCTAATTTCTTATACGCTCTGGCGCCTTTACTCCACTTATCGTAATCAACAATTGGCTTGCCATAACTCGGCGCCTCGGCGAGACGTATATTTCTAGGTATTATAGCGTCAAAAACTTTATCACCAAAATGCTGCTGAACTTCTTGCATAACCTGTGTGGATAATGTTGTGCGACTGTCGTACATAGTCACTACTACGCCCAATAATTCCAAACTTGGGTTTAATCCTTGACGCACCATTTGTACCACTTGCAATAATTGGCCTAGACCCTCAAGAGCATAATACTCAGCTTGAACGGGAATAAGTAAACTATCAGCAGCAGTTAGCGCATTAACGGTCAATAGCCCTAGTGCGGGTGGACAATCAATGAAGATATAATCATAATCGGCAGACGAAAGTACTTGTTTAAGGATATGCTCTCGTCCAGGGCGGCTTGCCAGTTCAACTTCCAGCGCAGCCAGTTGACCGTCAGTTTGTAACAGATGTAGTTTACTTGAGACCTCTTTTAGGGCCTTTTCCAGCCCAACATCACCCAACAATACTTCGTATGTGCCCGACTCATGACTAGCTTTTTGTACGCCCAGACCATTGGATGTATTAGCTTGTGGGTCAAGATCAACTAACAGCACAGAATGACCCAACTTAGCTAAATAAGCTGCGACATTGATCGCTGTCGTGGTCTTCCCTACCCCACCTTTTTGATTCAGAACTGCAATTATTTGTGTCATGGTGATCTTTGACAAAGTATACCATCAAATCTATTCCTCCTACAGAAGCCGTAGCGAGAACAAACACTTACCGAGACCAAAGTACACACATTCGTTAATCTGCTGTATGGACAAGTAACTAGATGCTTAGGCTTGGCGTTAATGTCATGGTTCCGTGTCTAGGCTTTGCAGAGTACCGTTATCAAAGGTCGCGCCATCACGGAGTCTATAGGTGGAGTTGGGGTTAAAATAAACCGTAAAGTTATTGACAGTAGTATGGTTACCATTAACATCTGGAAAAGTGGCTGTTTGCGAGTCATCCAGTAGATAACGTAGCCATAGATAGCTGCCTAAGTTAGTGGCGGTGCTACAACCGTTGGTGGTAATGGCAAATTTAAAAGCATTACCCAGTTGGCCAGAAACTCCAGTATTAATAGCCTGTAGAGCACTTAGCGCTGTACAGGTATTGTCGGCAATGGCGTATTGCGTGACGATGCCTCCTGGACCACTTAAACCACCCGTCACCTGATTACCAGCGTTAGTGCCATTGGCAATGATTTCGTAGGGATCAACGTCACCGTTAGGGTTAGATACCGAGCTAGCTAGATTGATTAGATCAGAGTAATCGCCAACTCGAGGGATGGAGCTAAGGCTGGTATAGTCTACGGTTTGCTCAGCGGTACCACTAGAGTTAGCCCCGCCGATTTGGTAGAGATAGCCGTTATAGGCTAGGGTGTCACCATCGTATAAGGCGGTACTAAAATTAGTCGTTTGGGTCCAGGAACCGATCGTACCGTTAGTATTAATCGGGGCATAGTAGACGGTCGCCACGGGGGCACTGCTGCTGTTATAACCCGCCACTTCGTAAAGGTAACCATCGTAAGCCGTTGTTTCCGGATAGTCCATGATGATCGGCAGACTGGTTGTGACGGTCCAGGAACCTAAGGTACCGTTACTGTTAATTGGGGCATACTCAACGGTGGAGACATCGTTGCCGGAGCTGTTAACGCCGCCAATCTCATAGATATAGCCGTTGTAGATAACCGAGGCGGCTTTATAGGTAGCGGCCGGTAGATCGTTACCGGCATCGGACCAGGTACCGAGACTACCGTTGGCATTAATCTGAGCGTAGTCAACGACGTTCGTGGCGGCAGTGGTGTAGCCGCCAATATTGTAGACGTAGCCATTATAGGCTACGGCCGTAGCAAGCTTGGTAGCATTCGGTAGATTATTATTACCATAGCACCAGGTACCACTGTAAAGGGTCCAACCGGTGGGACAACTACTGAGGGTGGTGACAAGACCACCGCCTGAGCTAAACTCCGCATATTCAATGGTGTTATATGGGTTGTTGCTATTATCTTCACCGCCAATCTCATAAAGATAGCCGTCGTAAGCGACTGAGGCGGCCCCGTGGGTGACTTGTTCGAGGTTAGTGCTGTAAGTCCAGCTACCAACCGTACCGTTACTGTTGATGGGGGCAAATTCGACGTTTTGCAGAGTGCTACTGTTATACCCCCCGATTTCGTAGAGATAACCTTGATAGACCACTGAGGTGGCCGAATAGGTCGGGTTGGGTAGATCATTGCCGACATCGGCCCAAGTACCTACTGTGCCAGGACCGCCGTTGTTAATCGGTACCTCAAAGACACCGCTACAGTAATCAGTAGTTGCCGTACAGTCACCGCCAGATGCAGCGGCAACTCCACCCATAACGTACAGATAACCATTGTAGGTGGCAGCGCCTAAGCCATAACGGGCGGGCATACTAGTGGAAGTAAAGGTAATGGTGGCTGTCCATGAGCCGATGGTGCCATTGCTGTTGATGGGAGCATAGAAGACGCCATTGCAGACATAAGCAAAGGTTAGTATGGCCACCGTGCAGTCGCCCGAGGACGTACCACCAGATACCCCACCCATCACATAAAGATAGCCATTATATACGATAGTGCTAAAACTACCACGGGCGGGCATCGTCGGATTGCTTGACGGGAAAGTAGTAGTGGCAGCCCAGGAACCAATCGTACCGTTACTGTTGATGGGAGCATAGAAGACGCCGTTGCAGACATAAAAGTTAAACGATTGATCATTTGTAGTACAATCACCACTGGTAGTGCCGGAACCAACAGATGTGGTGGTCTGCCCCCCCATCACATAAAGATAACCATTGTAGGCGACGGTCCCAAAACTAAGACGGGCGGGCATACTGGTAGTAGTGAAGCTGGTAGTAGCTGCCCATGAGGATCCTAAGGTGCCATTGCTGTTGATGGGAGCATAGAAGGTGCCGTTGCAGCCGTAGGGGGCAGTGTTGGTACCACCGCTACTTGTGCAATCACCACTGGAAGCACCGGATTGACCACCTAATACATATAGGTAGCCGTTATAAGCCACGGCACCCAATCCATCACGGGCGGGCATACTGGTAGTAGTGAAGCTGGTAGTAGCTGTCCATGAGGATCCTAAGGTGCCATTGCTGTTGATCTCGGCATAGAAGACACCATTACAATAATCACTGGTGGCCGTGCAATCACCACTGGAAGCAGAAGCTACTCCCCCCATAACATACATATAACCATCGTAAGCAACAGCCGTTAAGTTATCACGGGCGGGCATACTGGTAGTAGTGAAGCTGGTAGTAGCTGTCCATGAGGATCCTAAGGTGCCATTGCTGCTAATTGAATCATAGAAGACACCCTTACAAAGATCACTGGTGGCCGTGCAATCACCACTGGAAGCACTGGCTTGACCACCTAATACATATATATAGCCATTGTAAGCCACGCTGCCGAAGTATTTCCTCGCGGGCATACTGGTAGCTGTAAAAGCCGTCGTTGAGGTCCAGTTAGTACTCAGATACCCAGCTGGTTCTATGGCTACCGCATAAATAGTCGTAATAACTGTACTGGAGCTGTTCTCCCCACCCAGTTCAATCAGGTTGCCGTTGTACTGTACGGCACTGGCGGTATAGGTGGCAGCCGGTAGGGCTGAGGTGTAGCTCCAAGGACCGTCAGTTCCATTGGCATAGAGCGGCGCATACTCGACATTGGCTGAGGCAGCCCCGGAGACGTAGCCG
>Ga0181520_10002095_pt1 | contig 38419 bp, 32 predicted proteins | sample PEATcosm2014_Bin_29_FD_132451 | JGI IMG/M metagenome (GOLD analysis project Ga0181520, IMG submission 132451) | Peatland microbial communities from MTU Mesocosm Facility, Houghton, MI, USA - PEATcosm2014_Bin02_30_metaG | ecosystem: Environmental > Terrestrial > Soil > Wetlands > Peat | place... | reverse complement strand
TTCGAGCCGTTGCTGCGGCCACGAACATTTCTGTCAGCCGGTCTTGTTTATATCTGCTTATCTTGTAATGACTTTTATTCATCTAGGTGTCTATTATACACCCATTACCTAGGTCAGCCCCTAGATTTAAATCAGTTGAAGAGTCTGTGCAAGGTTTTCTTCAAGCCGGGACACTGCCGTACGATTGAATGACTGGACGCCCTGACACCCGGCAGCCACGCGAGCAGCTCGTCCACCCTGTGCCGGATGGTATGCTTGGCAAGGATCTCGCGCCGACCATTCTCGGCGATCTTTTTGGCCAGGGAGGGATTGGCAAGCATCTTGTTGATTTTTTTGACCAGCTCGGCTGGTTTGGACTGATCGTAGAGGATATAGTGCTCACCATCCTTAAAGAGTCGGTTACTCTTCCATCCCTCAATGTAATTCTGGAAAAACAGGCAGCCGCTCATCATGGCCTCAAAGGGCCTCACCACCATTGTGGGAGAGCTTGAAGGCAATCCTATGACAATACGGTACTCTCCCATCTCCTCAATGAACTGCCGATTGCGTTCAAGCACATTTCCGGCAGACCAATTATATTGGTCAATGAGGTCCACCTCCGGCGCGTTCTTGCGGAGCCACGCGATCATTTCTCTGCGCTGCCGATAGCTGTTGTCGTCATCGTAAAAGCGTTCCGCCTTGCCTTTGAAGAAAGCCCTGTTCTTGCGCTCATCAAAAGGTTTAAGCCCATTGAAGAGAGCGGGGTCGACGGCAAAGGGCTGCCAGAGTGTTGCCACGCCTTCTTTTCGGAAGAGCGGACCATCGATCTCGTGCGCATAAACAACAGCGTCTGCGCACGCGAGGGCGTTTTTTACGGCTTTCAAATTATCGCCGCGCCATTTGGCACAGATCAGCGGATTGTTCATGCACTCAAAGGAAAAAACAACTTTCTTGGCCGCGCACCTCTCCCAGCGCTGCCTCCATTCCGCAGTGGCATGAACCGACTGACCGTGCCAGATGGTATCCATCAGAAAAATGGCTTCCGACTTGCAGCCATCCAGATAATCAAACAGCTCCCGGTTCCGATGGTCGTCAGGCGCCCACGAGGGAATGTAGAAGACCCTGCCAAGGCGTCCGGCAGCCTTCAGCGCCTCCACGTATCCTTCTCGAACGAACCAGGAATGGCCTTCCGGCAAAACAATGTCTATTACGCCACCGGGTTTTTGCGGGGCTGACACAGAGGAACGCTCATTGGCCGCGGGGCCATCGGCAACGCTGGACTTGCGGGGGGTGAACGGGATACCCTTATTTACCACGGGGATACAGTCAACCGTCCCCATCACTGTTTGCAATTCCTTGTACAGCGACCAGTATTTTTCATGGGCAAATTTCTCGAACTCCTTGAATCCCACATAAGGCTGTATATTGGGGTCCTGCAGTTTCTTGAAGAGTTCCAGCACCAGTCCTGGGGTAATCGGGTCCTTGCAATATTTGCGCGTCATCTCATACATGGAGATCCATTCTTTGAACCCCCCCGCCACGCTTTTGACCTCCGGGTACCAGCGAAAAGCGGCAAGCTCCTCGTCGATGGTCACCACCGGATATTTGTTTCCAACGCGCAACCACAGCTCCAAATCCATGCCGTAGGTGATCTTTTCATCGATGAAACCCTGCTCCTGGAAGACGCGTCTGGCCAGGAATGTCGCCGGCTGCAGGATATAGTTGGCGCCCTTCAGGAGGACATCATAGTCCCAGGCAAGCGTCTTTGAGTAGCGGTGCTGGCGTTTGCCCTGACGGTCGGCTATGGTACCGTTGCCGATGAAAAGCCCCGCTTCCGGATGCGCCTGATAGGCTTGCGAGACGTAATCAAGAGCATTGGGATAAAAAAAGTCATCCGAATTAAGCCAGATGACAAGGTCCCCCGTGGCGCGTTCCAAACCTTTGTTGATGGCGTGGGACTGTCCTCTATCCTTCTGGCTTACCCACCAGTCAAAATGCTTCTCGTAGCGCTTGATGATCTCCACTGAGTTGTCAGTTGAGCCGCCATCGACGACAAAGTACTCAAGGTTGGGATAGTTTTGATCTAGGACGCTGCGAAAGGTGTCCTCAAGGAACTCTCCCTGATTGTAGGAGGGCGTGATGACGGTGATTTTTGGAAAGGGTGAAGAACTCATTTCTTATATTGGGTCAGTATCTGTTGAACCTGTTCCTCGGTCAAATATTTTTCTATGGCGTGGCAGCCCAAGGTGCCCAGGACAAAGATCGTCTCGCAGGAAAACTTCCGGGCCACCTCAACTGGCGCAATCAGGCCGCCCACTTCGGCCATATGCGAGACGAAAAACAGATCGTCGTTGATGCCATCATGCTGGTAGCGCCGGCAAATCTTCAGCATAACGGCGGGGTTTCTCAATGAGAGGCCGCCATTGCCCACCACGTGGCCCTTGGCCCAAGGTTCTCCCACTCTCCACGGGGCGCCGATATAATCCCACTCCAGAAACTCACTCACCCCCCTGCGCAGGAGCCGTGTGTCCCGTTCAAAGATCAATACACGATCATAGTCCATAAGGCTCTGCCAAAGCCTGGCAGAACTCCTGTATGACTGGACTTTCTGGAGGCTGGAGGTGGTCTCCTCGGGTATCTCAATGAGCTTGACTCCGCTCTTCCTGACGTAGGCGTTCTGGGCACAGCTCACAATAACGCAGTCCCAGGACCGCGGCAGATATTTCATGTGGGCGCGAGCAAGGCTATCGAGTTCCGGCTGCGGACGGGAATCGGTGAAGACTGCTGCGTAGCGCCGACGAGGCGGCAAAAGGCAGCGTCGCAACTCCACGCTCCTGATGGCCAGGCCCAGTTTGTGGGCGTCTTCTGAGTATCCAAGTTCCTTGGGGCTTTTGGGGTTGGCAAAGTGAAATAAGATCTCGCAGGCATTGCGGACATCCTTGAAGACCAGAACGATTTTTTTTGTCTTGAGCGAGTAAAGCGTGCGGCTTTCAACCCCTCCCAAGCCGACATAAAAGCCATCCGAAAGGCTTTCGTTGAATCGACCATGCAACTTCACGATCAGTCTGCAATTCCCGCCGACTGGATAACGGAGCTGTATGCGGGCGAGTCTTCCGTCGGTCCAAGCCCCCCACTCCTCGTGCGGAGCAAACCCCGAGAGCACCTTCGCTACGGGCTTGCAGCCATAGCCACGCAGGTCAAAGCGCTGGAAACCCTTTAGCCAGGAGGCGACGGGATTGTGCCGTATTCTGCGCACGACCACCTTGCGCAATCCCAATCCCAGCAGCCTCTCGTCGCCACTTTCGCCGACCAGTTTTGGAGAAAGAGGCTTTTTGAATCTGAATAAAAGGACTTTCGCGTCGCGCACGTTCTTGAATTTCAGCACCAAACTTTTTCCCTTGATGCCGTTTATAAGCCCACTGCGTTCCTCCCCCATCTGGCAGTAAAAGCCGTTCCATATTGTGGGAAAGTATGTGTGTGCAATCTTGATCATTATCTTGAAATCCCCGCTGAGACCCTCTTTGAAAGGAATCCTGGCTTCTGCGTTGTTGGTCCATGCGCCCCACTCTTCGCGCCCGCTGAAACCCTCCAGACCAAAGAGATCATCGCGGACAAGGTTCAGCAAATAAACAGGTTTGTATGGCGTACGCAACTTTTTATATAGGTTCCAGAGATATTTAAACAGAAGCGCTTTGCCGACGATTTTCTCTAAGCGCGCGATAAGGCGTTTTCCCCTGTGATTTTTCCCATGAGCAGGAAAGTCTGTGGTGCTGGCTATGACTGCTTTTGAAGGCACCACGATGACGTGGGCCGCCTTTGGTGGGATGAATAGAGCGATATCAGCGGAATGGGGGGCATAGCCGTGCGGCTGCCAGGCATTACTTGAGGGCACGAACGCGCGGGGTATATCGGAGGGTCCCGCCAGGGTCTGACGGATGGCCTCTGCGAGTGGTTCGGTGGGAAGGTCCTTGATGCAATGGGTGTACGAGTAAGGACATCTCCAGTTGCAACCTAGGCAGGCCAGGGGCAGACAGACAATGGAAGTAAGTGGCGCATAAGGGAAGAAACGCAGGAATCCTCCTCCTCCCACCACGACGACATTGGGAATACCCATCGCGCAGGCAAAGTGCGCCGCGCTGGTATCCGCGCCAACGTAAAGCCGGCACTTTCCTATAATGGCGGCAAGCTCGCGCAGAGATGTCTTGCTGGCCAGATTAATATGCGGATGGTGGAGATTTGCGGCAATGCTTTCACAAAGCCGACGATCTTTTTCGCCGCCAAGAATAAGAATTTTATAATCCCCCAGTCCCTTTAATGCCTCGATATACCGGGGGAAGACTTTGATGTCATGCTGGGATCCGGGAAACAGGGCAATCGTCTTGGACGCCTCTAGGGAGTATTTTGAAAATACGGATTCCGCTCTTGCCCAGTCGTCCGGTGTCAACCACATTGTCGGCTTCAAATCCGCCGCCTCTATTCCAATTGCCGACAGAAAATCGCGGTGGTGATCAAGTTCCGAGGCGCCGTCTTTGCGTTGGTCCGGAATCAGACAGGTATAAAAACCATCAACAGACTGCCGCGTCTGCGCGGAGATATTGTCTAGGTTGCCCACCATGCCAATGGCTGGAATACCTTCCAACTCCTGCAGCAGCTGTTCCACCCTGCCTTCGCGTGAGTAGATGCTGTTCAAGATCAGATCAGGGGCAAAGTGCCTGATATCGCTGAGAATCTTTTGGCGGTAAAGAGGATCGCTGAGTTTGCTTTTTTGAAAACAGATAATGTTACTGATGTGCGGGCAGGTCTCATACAGCTCGGAGAGGTGTTCTTGGCACAAAACGGTGATGACGGCGCCCTGATAGCGCTGGTGGATAAGGGGCAGCATGGAAGCCGCGAGGACGGCATCGCCAATGGAGTCGGTACGCACCCACAAAATACGGTTGAATTTCGTCTCTCTGAGCTGGTCTGGAACTGAATATGACATGGAGTGGGCGAATGGGATGCGGGGTATGAGCCTATAAAAATATTGGAGAAAACTCAAGTTGTATCATATATCCGAAGAACTACACTCCAACGGGTTTTCTCCTGAGCGGCTGCTCAAACGTAATAACCTTGTACGCGGCCACCTCTTTGCTGGAGAGCCCCAGCTCTATCCGGCAGACCTCGGAAACCGACCCCGCGACTCCATCCTGCGGGTTGAATCCCAGTTCTGCGGCGGCACTAAGGACGGCAGCCTCATCGGGACCCTCTACCTCGGCAAAAGTCCGAAGACCCGGCCAGGTGTCCAAACACACCTCAATGCCCGATTTCCTCCATTCCTCGCGGGTGTTTTCCTGGTAAATCATGTCTGTGTATCCAAGCTCCTTCACCCATTCAAGTCCATCTTCCCAGCTTTTCACCTCGCGACACTCCTCGTGGATGGTATCGATGGAGATCCTATCCAGACTCTCATACCACTTGCGACTGGCAGTGATCTTGTTCCCCTCGTCGCGAACGCGGCCCCAGTGGGTTTTGCGCTGCGGATGATTTTGGGGGAAATAGAAAGTCTCCCTCTTCATGAGCCGCTCCGGCATTGCGAGCTTGTATCCGCGGCTTTCAAGGGTTTTTCTCAAGGCGTCTTTGTCGATGCCAAGAAACTTCAGCTCGTACTCGTGCGGCATGAAAAAATTCTACCAGAAATTGGTACCGTGGAAAACCAAAATCTAATATGGTATCGACCGTCGAGAGCAGTGTATGATACAAGAGTCTGTCCACAAATCCATGAAGATCTCCGTCGTAGTCCCCTCCTTCAACCAGGCTCAGTACCTGGAAGAGACGCTTCAGAGCATACTTTCGCAGGAGGGACCACTGGAGGTCTTTGTTCAGGACGGGGGATCTACCGACGGGAGCGTTGAAATCCTCAAAAAATACGATGGCCGGATCCAGTGGGTCAGCTCTCGGGATGGCGGACAGAGCGCGGCCATCAATGAGGGGCTCAAGAAAGCCACCGGCGAGATTCTCTGTTATCTGAACTCCGATGATCTTTGGCTGCCCAATACGCTTTCGATAGTCCGCAGGGCCTTTACAGAGCATCCGAAGGTCTCTTTTGTCTACGGGCTTGCCGACTTCGTCGATGGCAATGGAAATTTTTTGCGCGGTTATCCGGTGGAGCGGTTTGATCGGAAACGCCTGCTGGAGACCTGTCCAATCTGCCAGCCGGCCTGTTTCTGGAAAAAATCGGTTTACGAGCATCGCGGGGAATTCGACGCCGCGCTGCGTTTCTCAATGGATTATGAATATTATCTGCGATGCTTTTCTGACGGCGAGCAGTTCCAGTTTATACCCGAAAAACTGGCAATGAGCCGCTATCATACCGGAGCCAAAAGCTCAAAGGATCGCGTGAAGGTAAATCTTGAGGCGCTTGCGGTGCTGGAGAAGTACGGACGCCCTTCCCCTACATGGATGCGCGGTTACGCGCGCGCGCTGGCTGACGACTCGGCAGAGGGATTCTGGCAGTATGCGAAAATCTATATGGACGGAATGCGTGAGATGGCAGGGCGCTACAAACTGGGTTTCACCGAGCGGGCATGGATTTTTTGGAAACTGTGGGGCAGTTGGAAGCTCAGGAACAGGATGGGGTAGGCACGGGTGCCTGTTGTATACTCGCCGTACTCTCATGTCTCCCCTTTCTCCCATAATTCGTATCTCCCCGTCCGTGCAGGTCCGTGCTCGTCCGTGAAAGTCTGTGTTGTGTCCACTTCGTCCACTCAGTCCACCATGTCCACCTCGTCCACCTCGTCCATTCCACCCACCCCCTACCCCCGCCCTCAGGGCGGGGACTATCATATGGGCCCTGCGGGCCCACACCCGCCTGGGGCGCTGCCCTTATACCCCATAAACCAAAAAATTTCTTGCCACTTTAGCTTCTACAACCCCGAAGTGGGTTGCCTTGTATAGCCCCTGGTTGCGGGTCCTCTACCGGGGGCAAACAAAAGGACAGCCTACATGATTTTTGTAAATGCTCTAATTCCCGTCCCGGATGGGACGGCACCTTAGGGCGCCCGGAGTTCTGCCCGCCGAAGCCTCGGCGAAGGAGGGTGCTCTTTACGGGGGCTTACCATGATTCGTATGTCCGCCTTCCATCTATGGATTTTCGTCCGCCTAACTCCTACCGCTAAACCACCTCTCCCTTGCCCTTCCTCCAACTATCGAAAGGAAAAGAAGCGCTGTCATGACAAGCAGGTATATCGGGAATCCGCACTCCGCGAAGGACCAATTCCGCATGGCGGGAAAACTCGTCAGCGCGCCAAAAAATGCCAGTACAAAGGTCTTGGCTGTTTCCGTATGCGGCTCCTTCCACCCTTTGACAAGAGTTGGAATAGCCGCCAGCGTATCGCCTGCTATGCAGAAGAGTGTCGCCATGCCCGGCTCTTTGGTGAGAGCCCATAGGACAATCGCCAGGACTGAGCACGTCCCGCAGATCCAGTCGAGCACCGTCAGCTTCCAATAGGCGTTGGGATTCACAAAAGAGGCCAGGAAGATGAGAAGATCCGCGAACCCGCACATGAAAACAGGAAGAGCGGCCCAACTGGGCTGTTTGACCAGGGAGGCTGCCACCGCGATCATCGGAATAAGCGTCCATAAAAGCCAGCTGACCCTGTTTGGTTTCGTCCTTCCCCGCAGCGTATCAACAATGTAGCTATAGGCGGCAAGAAGATTGAACACCACTCCCAGAAAAGCCAGATACTGCCACATAAGAAATCATTGTAGCCTCGGTTTGCCCAAAGAGGCAAGACCACGATTCTCTTTGCAATATTTACCGGAATCCTTATAGTCTCGTGAAATGAAGGGTATCATTCTGGCAGGTGGGGCCGGTTCGCGGCTCTTCCCTCTGACACTGGTGGCCAGCAAGCAGCTCCAGCCAGTCTATGACAAGCCGATGGTCTATTATCCGCTCACAACCCTTATTGAGGGCGGCATCCGCGAAATCTGCCTGATCTCCACACCGCAGGACCTGCCGAGGTTCCGCCAGATGCTCGGCGACGGGTCGGCCTTCGGTATCTCCCTTGAGTACCGCGAGCAGCCCCGCCCGGGCGGCATCGCTCAGGCCTTTCTGGTTGCCGACAGCTTCGTGGGCAGCGAGGCAGTGACATTGATTCTGGGTGACAACATCTTTTGCGGGAGCAACGCCTTCACAAAAGCGCTCGCGGAGTTCAAGGCTGGGGCGACCGTTTTCGGTTATCACGTCAACGACCCCGAACGCTACGGCGTGATAGAGTTCGACAGCCGCGGCAAGGCGATCTCCATTGAGGAAAAACCCAAAAAGCCAAAGAGCAGCTACGCCATTCCCGGACTCTATATCTATGACGCGGAGGTGGTCTCTATCGCCAAGGCGCTGCAGCCCTCGCCCCGCGGGGAACTGGAGATCACCGACATCAATCTGGCGTACCTGAAGCGCGGCACGCTCCGGGCCTGTCGGCTGCCCAGGGGCTTCGCCTGGCTCGATGCGGGAACCAGCTCCAGCCTGCACGAAGCCGGCGCCTACGTGCAGATCATTGAAAAGCGAACGGGAGTCAAAATCGGCTGCCCCGAGGAAGCGGCTTTGCGGTCCGGGTTTCTGACAATCGACGGGCTGGAGGCGCGCGCCAACCGGATGCCCCAGTGCGAATATCGCGATTATCTGCTCAACGAGGTGGTCGCCGAAGCCAGAAGAAATTGTATAGAGTCATAAATTATATAACCCTAATGATACCAATATTTGCTCCAATCTTACGATACCACAACCCCGAAGTGTTGGGATTGCATAGCATAACCCTAGTCGGAGGCCTGTCCGCCGAAGCCTCGGCGAAGGAGGATGCTCTTTACCCAGGGCGAATCAAAGCCAAACGCCTTTGCGGGACATCGTCGTGATCCTGCTTGGCGGCAGTGGATATATCGGTCAGGCGTTTGCCAGCGCCCTGCGCGCGCGCGGCATCCAATTTCTGTCGCTCTCGCGCAAAGAGGTGGACTACACGCGTTTTGACGTATTGCTCTCCTTCCTGAAGTCGGTGAAGCCCCGTTTCCTGATCAACGCGGCCGGATACACTGGCAAGCCAAACGTGGACGCCTGCGAGCTGGATAAGTCCGGGACCCTGAAGGGAAACGTCCTCCTTCCGGCGACGATCGCCCATGCCTGTGAGGTGGCCAACGTTCCCTGGGGGCACGTCTCCTCGGGATGTATATATTCGGGGGCCAAAATCGTCGGTCCCGATGGACTACGCGTCTGCAAAGACCTCATGCAGCCAGAGATCCAGTCAATATTAAAAACGCAGCCCGACCGCGTCCGCGGCTACACCGAAGCCGATTTACCGAACTTCTGCTTCCGCGATGGCCCCTGCAGTTTCTACAGCGGCACCAAGTCTCTGGCGGAGGAGGCAATCTCGGGCATGGGGCAACTCTACATATGGCGGCTGAGAATTCCCTTCGACGAGTTCGACAATCCGCGCAACTACCTTCGCAAACTCCTCAACTACGAGAAGGTCTATGACAACGTGAACTCGATCTCGCACCGCGCCGATTTTGCCAATGCCTGCCTGGATCTGTGGCTGAAAAACGCCCATTACGGCATTTACAACGTAACCAATCCCGGTTTTGTCACCACAAGACAGGTGGTCCGCCTTCTGGAAAAGAAATTCCACAGGAAGCTCAAATTCTGGAGCTCCGACAGCGAGTTCTACGAAAAGGCCGCCAAGACCCCCCGCAGCAACTGCGTGTTGGACGTGGGACGGTTGCTTTCCGCCGGTATCAAAATGAGGCCAGTGGAAGAGGCGCTGGAGGAGTCGCTCAGGAAATGGAAGGCGAAATGACCGTCTTTTACTTTTCTTTTACATAGCTCTGGTTGCCACCCCATATCGTGGGATTAGCCGACTACCGGTAAATCCGTGTTATACTCTGATCAATGCCGACTCGTATGTCATGTCAGAGGTCTATGCTTTGTTTGGTTGTCATGGGACTTTTGGCGTCCGCAATGGCTCTGGATGCCAATGACGCTGTCACCGTTACGGCAACGGTAAATCCCAAACAGGGCTATAGTATATGGTTTTATCCAAGCTCGTCAAGCGTATCAGTGAAATTGCCCAGTTCCTCCTTACCCACGCAGACGGTTGACATTGCGTCCAGCGCTCCCGTCGCGGGTCCGGCAACATCAATCACCGATGCCATCACGACGGGGAATTCAATCACCTTTAATGCCAGCGCTGTAGACGGCAACGGACACAATATAACGTCCACCAATGGCGGTTATTCTTGGAGCATCGCGGCTACTTCGGGCGGCGGAGCGGCCACCCTTACAAGCGGTGGCGGATCCGCAAGCCAGGCTACCTACCAATTTACCACCGGCACCTATGTCGTTTCGGTTTCCAGCCCCGGCAATTCAGCCTATGCCGCCTCCAATACCGCAACGGCCACAGTGACAGTAGCCAGCGCACTCCCACAGACCATCTCCGTCACGATAGGTTTCAATAACATTCATACGATTACCCAGCAATTCGCAACCAGCGCGTATGCAAACTGGACCACCCAGACCAGCAACCCGACCCTGGTAGGCTATCCGTGGATCATGTTGAAGGTTCCCGGTTCGGATGATGATGCATTCATTTGGCTGGAATCTCCCAATTGGTCGAATTGGAAGCAGCCCGGTACCGATGGAGATGGCCCAACAGTCGCCACGGTTACCGTATCTGGAGCACAAACACAGTGCGCATATACAATAACCCCCATCCCGACGCAATATTCCGGGACGTGCGCCCTACCGGCAACAACCAGCGGCCAAAACAACTGCGTTCTTACAATAAGCCCGAATGGCGGCCCATGCTACTACCTGTTGCAGGTATTCGCCCAGTCAGGAACCGGCGCTGACGGCAACAACTACAGCCAGTCGAACATAGCCAACTACTACATCTATGTGAACAACGACTGGTGGCAACCGGGTTAGAGCATTCATCCGCATTCTCGTTGGGTACCGCCCCGGTTTTTCTCATTGTCCCACGCCTTCAAATAAAATATCATCCCGTCCATGAATCTGCTTGTCACGGGAGGGGCCGGGTTTATCGGATCGAATCTGATAGCGTCGGTCATCGACCGTCCGGAGATCGGCAAGCTTGTCAATCTCGATTGCCTGACCTACGCGGGACATTTGTCCAATCTGGAGGAGGTCTGCGCCCACCCCAAATACATTTTTGAGCGCGTGGATCTGCGCGACAAACAGGCGGTGCTGTGGGTTGTTGAAAAGCACTCCATCACGCACGTCATGCATCTGGCGGCGGAGTCGCACGTCGACCGCTCGATTTCCGGTCCGGGGGAATTCGTGCAGACGAATGTCGTGGGCACCTTCAACCTGCTTGAGGCCTGCCGCGCCCACTGGGGAGAGCATCCCGACGGGAAGCGCTTTCTGCACGTCTCCACCGACGAGGTCTACGGCTCTCTGGGCAAAACAGGGCTTTTTACCGAGGAGACCCCCTACGCCCCCAACTCCCCCTATTCCGCCAGCAAAGCCTCCAGCGACCTCTTTGTCCGCGCCTACCATCACACCTATGGCCTGCCGACCCTCATCACCAACTGCTCGAACAACTACGGTCCGCGCCAGTTTCCGGAGAAGCTGATCCCCGTCGTCATCCAGAGCGTCCTGGAGCGGCGCGGAGTCCCCGTCTACGGGGACGGCATGAATGTGCGCGACTGGCTTTACGTGCGCGACCACGCCGAAGCCCTTTGGACCGTCCTCAATAAGGGGATATGCGGGCAGACCTACAATATCGGCGGCCGCAACGAATGGGCCAATATCCGCATCGTCGAGCTCATCTGCGACACCATCGACGAATTGCGTCCCGACTTGGGAGGATCCTCCCGTAAACTGATAACCTTCGTGAAGGACCGCCCGGGGCATGACAGGCGCTACGCCATCGACGCAGGGAAAATTGAAAGAGAGCTTGGCTGGGTTCCCTCCCACCGCTTCGAGGAAGGCATCCGCGAGACAATCCAGTGGTACCTCGCGCGCCAGAATTGGGTCAAAGAAGTCCTCGGCCGGACAGGTGTCACAGCCTAGTGCCCCACCGGAACGATACGCAAACCGATGGGTGTGGGGGGAGGCACAACCATGTTAAAATTATAGAGGGATCCCAGCCCCTTGGCAAAGTCATATGTCCCGTTGACCGTATAATATCCGATGCTCCCGCCCCAGACATTGTTGCCGGAGATATTCTGGCGGAAATATCGGCTGCCCTTCGGTCCCAACGCCAGCGCGTACAGGGTTGGGTTCATAAAGCCCAGCCTTGATCCCGTGTTCTGCAAGCTCTCTTGGTTGATAGAGGCTATAAGCCCAGCCCCAAATGGCGCGGCGCAGCTACTACCCATAACCACGTTGGTCTGGCTGCTGGTAACATTGACTTGGACATCATCTCCAACCAAGACCAGGTCCGGAAAGTTCCGCATGGTAGAGGAGCCCCCGTTAACGGTATAGTTGATGCCGTTTGTTTTCTGGTAGGGAAGGTTCGTGTAGGTCATCGAGTAGCCCCCGGTGCTGCCCGTCTCGGAACCCACAGTTGTGCTGTACATCCATATCTGCTCGCTTCCGTATCCAATTGAACTGCCGCTGCCGGTGGTGGTCAGGGTGGTGGCGCCAAACTGCAGGACATACGGATCGCCGGTTGGCACATAAGCGGGGTTGTAATATTTTGAGGATGTATTCGTCCAACAGACCGCGGCGGAATCGCCCGTGGCGTTGCACATGGTCATGCCCTGCGCGGCCATCTCCAGAAAGATCGTGTGCGCGGTCGAATCGCCGTCCGGGTAGGTGCCGGTACCGGTGATTCCGTAGGAACACGTGCCCACGCTGTAGTTGGCCGACGCCATCGCGTTGAAGCCGTCATCAAGAGTTGAGGATGAGGGACTGATCTCTACAACATAAATGGTGGCCCCGTTTGTACCTCCATAGGCGGGCGCGCCTGCAGCGGCCATTTCTATATCAAGCATGACCTCCGTCAGATATGTGCCGCTGGTGCCCCCCCCATAGCCACCGACCGCATTGACGTTCAAAGTATTGGTGATACCAGTGGCGCTCTTGAAGGCGTTCCAGCCGGTCGCGTCGTAGCCGCCAACCGCCAGAACGCCAATCGTCTGCCCCGCGCCGGTGTACGGGCAGTTTGGCATATAGACGTTGCGGAAATCCCAGCCAAAGTACGCGCCTGCGCTCCCCGAACCACCGTGGGCGGCAATCGCGCCCTTCTCTTTCACACGCGCATGGGGCATTGGTCTGTAAAAGTTGTGGAGCCCCCCTATCTGCCCGATAGGCATGGAGTCCGGAATGGTGGGCTCCCTGTCCGGCGCAAAAAAGGTTCTCTCCTCCGTGGGGTGCTGGTAGGAGTTCAGATGGACGTTTATAGCGTGCTCCACCGCCGTGACAGTACCCTTCACTGCCACGCGCAGACCGTTCGCGGACTCTTCCACCACGCTCAGGCCGTTCGTGGAGGCAAACTCTTTTACAGAAGTGCGCTCGGCAATGCTCGGTGCGAAGCGGTCTACAAACTGCGGCACTGTCAAAAATTTGTGATAGTTGGCACCGCCCGGAGTGGAAACGCTTTGGACAAAGCCTTCCAGCTCCGCGAGTTTCCGCGCGGATGGCTGCAGAAAGAACGACAGACGCATCTCATTGGTGGCGGACAGATGACCGAGCGGAGCCAACCCGGCGGCTACCGGAGGGGGCACATGATGCACGGGGCTCTTCGCGCGGGCACCAATATCCTCCGCCCGGGCACCCAGGCAGCTTAGGGCAATTCCCGCTCCCAAACAGACAGCCAGGCTACGCGGCGACAAAGAGTCCATGACAGACCAATATAACAAATCTACGCCAAGTTGCAACTGCTGAGTGCACAAACAGACGCAAAGGCACCAAACAACTTTACAAAAAGGGCGTGGAAATCCGCCCCTCCGGTGTATACTCCGACAGAGTTGTTTATGATGATCTGGGCACGCTCGCTGCCCGCTCCCTCATTCTTCCCCCCACGATCGAGAAGAAAAGCATTGCGTCTATGACAAGCAGGTAGATGGGAAAGCCGCACTCGACAAATGACCAGTTCCTCATTGCGGCAAAGCTGGTGAGCGCGCTTGCAAAAGACATTGCGTAGACGCTGGATGTCTCTGTATGCGGCTCCTGCCAACCTTTGATAAGCGTGGGAGCTGCCGCCAATCCATCAGCCAATATCGAAAGGGCCGTAGCTATCGCGGGCTCTTTTGTGATGGCCCATAAAACTATCGCAAATAAAGAGCACCCGCCGCACGCCCAATCAAGTTTTGTAAGTTTCCAATAGGCATTGGGATTGACAAAAGACGCCAGGAAAATCAGGAGATCCAAAAATCCGCACATGAAAACGGGAAGGACAGCCCAGCTGGGCTGTTTGACCAAGACCTCCGGTTGTCGTTTTTTACCCTTGCAAAATAAGCCGTAAGAAGTCTACTCTGCAGAAAACAACTCTTCTGCATTCTATATGACAACCATCAATGACATCAAAGCCCGCCAGATCCTTGATTCTCGCGGCAACCCAACGATCGAAGTGGACGTCGAGCTCTCCTGCGGAGCCATCGGCCGCGCCGCCGTTCCAAGCGGCGCCTCCACGGGCACCTACGAGGCGCTTGAACTGCGCGACGGCGACATTCCCGCCAAAAAGCTCTTCCGCGGCATCAACCCCAAGGAATACTCCGGCAAGGGCGTCCGCCAGGCCGTCCACAACGTGAATTTCGAGATCGCACCCGAGTTGGTGGGGCTCGACGCCACCGACCAGGTCGGCATCGACCGCCTGATGATTGAGCTGGACGGCACCCCCAACAAGGCGCGGCTGGGCGCCAACGCCATTCTGGGCGTCTCTCTGGCGACAGCGAAAGCGGCAGCCATTGCGCTCGGACAACCCCTCTACAAATACATAGGGGGACCCAACGCGAAGATCCTCCCGATGCCGATGATGAACATTATGAACGGTGGCGCACATTCCGACGCTCCGATCGATTTCCAGGAATTCATGATCATGCCAAAGGGCGCCTCTTCGATCTCCGAAGCCGTGCGCATGGGCGCGGAGGTCTTCCACGCTTTGAAGAAAGTCCTCAAGGGACTCAAACTCTCCACCGCCGTCGGTGATGAGGGCGGCTTTGCCCCGAATCTTCCCTCCATCGAAGCGGCTCTCGACTCCATCGTTGAGGCGATCACCGCCGCCGGCTACAAGCCCGGCAAGGATATCTTCCTGGCGCTTGATCCGGCGGCCAGCGAGTTCTACGACACCGCGAAGAAAAAATACGTTTTCAAGAAGGGAGACGGACGCGCACTCGACAGCAAGGCGATGGTCGCCTACTACCAGAAGCTCGCCAAAGCCTACCCGATCATCTCAATCGAGGACGGCATGGCCGAAAGCGACTGGTCCGGCTGGAAGCTGCAGACCGAGGCAATGGGAGCCCATACCCAGCTGGTCGGCGACGATCTCTTTGTGACCAACACGACCTTCCTCAAGAAGGGCATCGACCTGGGGGTCACCAATTCGATCCTCATCAAGGTCAATCAGATTGGAACGCTCACCGAGACGCTCGACGCGATCGACATGGCTCACCGCGCCGGATATACCGCCGTCGTCAGCCACCGTTCGGGCGAGACCGAGGACGCCACGATAGCCGACATCGCGGTGGCGACTAATGCGGGGCAGATCAAGACGGGATCGCTCTCTCGCACCGACCGCATCGCCAAGTACAACCAGCTGCTCCGCATCGAGGAGGAGTTGGGCTCGACGGCGATTTACGGAGCCAAGACATTCAAGAAGGGCTAATATCAAAGCCCTCTGCGACACCAGCGGAGCCACGGGTTCACAGTCCGCCGTAGCCTTGTGCGAAGGCTGGATCAACCCGTGGTGGATGGTTAACATCAAAGATAGGCGAAGATGTAAATCTTAATAGTGCATATTCTAGCTTGCATAAAATGCCTGCTATGATAGCATGAGATCTTATGCAACTCTATCTAGTCGCCGATCCTCTCCAATGCCCTGAGGCACAAAGGGCCATACAACGTATGTTGGGAGGCGCGAACCAAACCGTTTGCTATGTGCCGACCGGAGAACATAGCGAGCAGACCGCACACCAAAGATGCAAACGGCTTTCCTCCCTCTTCGGATTAAAGCAGGTTACCTACACGGATGAGATCCAGGGGCGAGAACCACAACAGCTTTTGGCTTCGTTCAAGAATTTCATTTTTGACGGCAAAGATCCCTTCATTGACACAGCAAACAGGACATTGGAAAACTCGGAACTCCTTGAAGGGATCAATCGGATGGCTTATGGGAATTCCCACGGCGTGGTGGTGGCTATTGAGGGGGCCGTGCCTCTCATGGGAGAGTCGCTGGATACTTACATCCAGTATCTCGCGCAGACCGGATATATTTACAGCAGGACCATAAAGAGGATTTTTCCGCTTGGCAGACTCCAGTCCGCTGTTCCTCTGGTGGGAGAATTGGAAAAAACACGACTGATTGAAACCCGCGCCCACTTGGCCTTGGGAAGAAACGGAGCCATTCATGTGGACTATAACATAAGCGCTTACCGGTCCTGTGGCGAGGTTCTTGAAGTAAAGCCCAGAATGGTTGTGCCCTACCAGGGCAATATGGGTGGTGCCTTTCAATAAGTTCTTGTGCCCCATCTGCGGTTTTCTCGAATTGACGGCAGACTGTCAAAATTGTTATGATGGGACGCACTGGGATCCCCTTACCCTCCGCTAATATGCCCTCGGCGACTCGCGACCAGAATGGACTCCTGCAAATCAAAGCGGAACTGCTCTGCGTGGGAATGCGCATGAGCGAGACATCTCTGGGAATATTCCGCCGCCAGAATCCCTGCGACGACAGAAAGACTGGGAATGTTGGCGTCCATCTGCGCCTGAGCAACGGCAGCCATGTACTGGCGACGGTCCACCACTCCTTTGACCGCAGCTCGCCCTACGAGATCCGCCAGGAGGGAAAACGGCTGCTGCTATTGAAAAATGACACCCCGCTCGACGAGGTTTTTGAAGTGCCAATGCCCGCCTGGTACGGGCAACAGACAGCCAAAAACAACCGGATGCCGGGGCTTTTCCTGCACGAAGGCTCGTCTTTCATGCATTTGACCTACTCCGGCTGCGATTACCACGCCAGAGGGATGCCCTGCCGTTTTTGCGCGGCGGGCAAACAATGGAAAACAAGCCCGCCCGATGAAGTCGCGCAGACCGTGCGCGCGGCCCTCGCGGAGAATCCAGCCTACCAGGTGTGCCTGGGCGGCGGCGCGCGGCTTCCGTTGGAACGCAATACCTCGTACTTTGTCAAACTGCTTCAGGAGATCCGCCGGATCAACGCCCAAGTGCCGCTATGGGTGGAAATGGTTCCCCCGCCACCCGAAGATGTGCGCGCCCTTGTGGAAGCCGGAGCAACTGGTTTTGGGTTCAATCTGGAGTTGTGGGACGAATCTTTGAGGAAAGAGGCCTGCCCCGGCAAATCCGACGTTCCCAGGTCCCGTTACTTTGACGCGATGAGGGCCGCAGTCGATCTGTTGGGGACCAACCGAGTCGGAAGCTGTCTGATCGTGGGACTTGAGAAACCGGAAACCTCCATGGAGGGAGCTGAAGCTCTGGCCGGAATGGGCGTGCAGCCCTGCATGATTCCTTTCAAACCGTGGGACGCATCGGAATATTCCAAGAGACAACGCGTTGACGCCGGAACGCTCCTTTCCATCAGCCAAAGCGCTGTCGAGTCGATGCGCAGACACGGGCTTTGTCCGCACAAAAATCAAGGATGCCTCGGGTGCGAGTCCTGCACGGTCGATCATGATCTCTACGGCCCCGCCCTTGCGGCACAGTAAAGCCTCTATATAGCGTTTCGCAAAGACATTGATACACCCCCGGCCCTTCAGGAGAGTTCATACCGCGCTATAGCGCCTGTAGGGCAGGGATGATTATTGGGAGGATCCCCATACCCTAATTTCTAAGCACACTACTGTCGTCTTCCTCACAGCCGCGTAGCGGGCGGCATATGTTAGAGCACTTCCATAAAACATATGTTATTTCCAATCAGCCCAACCCCTTGTGGGTTGCCTTGTATAGCCCCCCGTTGCGGTGCTCTTTACGGGGGGCGCGTGAAATCACGGACTACATAATTTATGGCAATACTCTAGCCAGCCCGTTAAGCCGGGTATCGGTGGTTCAGGCGCGAAGCGCGGTAAATTTGTCAGAGCAGCGCACAGCAGGCCCACGGCAATCCCGCCTGCGACACCTTCAGACCCCCCCTCCTGAAACCTGCTATAATACCCGCAGGTCATACCATGCCCGTCATTTCTTCTCATAATGCCCACGCCCCACGAAATTCCTTCGTTCTCCAAAAGCCGGAGTCCCATCCATATTGCCGGCCGCGCTGTAACCGCCTGCGCGTGGGCAGTCCCACCCTGTCCATAAAGTCCACTACGTCCATTGTTCCCATTCCTCCCATGCTCCCCAGACTTCCCATGCCCGCTTCTCAGAAACAGAGCGTCGTCACTTGCCTAATATCTATAAGGCAGTTATTTCACTTTGATTACCTCAAAATAGCCGGAGGAAAACCACTGTGGAGCAGTGATTTTGCAGTGATATTTCCGGTGTCATTCCTTCGTGACAACTAGATAACCTATTTGCCTAATAAACAGCTAGTTCCTTGACAATCAAAATCCGTTGTTTATCTCCCACTCCCATCGGGTGTAGAATCTTCCCATGCGCACTATCCGTGTTGCCATTACTCCTGCCGAAGTTGCAGAACTTGAGGAAAAACTTCTCATTCTCTCCAATGAACTGGGGCGGCCTCTGGGCTTTTCCATCGAGAAGATGGAGCGGCGATCTCTCTCACTGGTAGGCTATTTTAAAACCAAGAAGATGGCAACCGATGAGTTGCGACTGCTCGGCCTCGACAAAAGGGTGACTCACGGCTTTTTGAAGGACCGCGACTGGCAGCTTTGCATGAGGAATCATTTTGAGCCGCTCTACTATCGCGGGGTGGCCTGGGTTCCGACGTGGAGCAAAAGCACCAAGAAAGCAGGAACCATATTGAAGTTTGATCCCGAGATGGCCTTCGGTTCTGGCAATCATCCGACGACAAGGTTGTGCCTGAAGAGATTGGTGGAACTGTTGGAGAAATACAGGGGACAGGAACTCCCACCCCCTACCCCCGCCCTCAGGGCGGGGAAATATATAGGGGGCTCAGCCCCCATAACCCCCATGTCTTTAGAAATCCCAGTTGCTTCAGCTTCCACAACCCCCGAGGGGTTGCCTCTGTATAGCCCCACCTTGCGGTGCTCTTTAGGTGGGGCGAACAAAGGATATGGATGCATCCCTACCCGTGGAAAGCGCCCCACCCTCCTCGACATCGGTTGCGGCTCAGGGATTCTGGGCATCACCGCCGACCGTCTTGGAGCAAAAGCTATTGGAATTGATTACGACCCCGAGGCGATCATCGTCTCGCGGCGAAACGCCAAGTTGAACCACTCGAAGGCACTCTTCAAGATAGGAGACGTATACAAGGACAATATCCCATCCTCTGACATTGTCGTCGCCAATCTTCTGGGGAACATCATCACCGACAACGCCCAAAAACTCTGGAACTGCGTGAACCCGGGCGGTACGCTGATACTGAGCGGACTGCTCAAAGAAGAACTTGAAAAAATCGCCGCCCTCTTCCCCTCTCCTTCCCGGCTTTGCCGCCTGGGCAACTGGGGCGCGGTGGTGGTACGTAAGGACAGCCGTATATAGCTTCACGGATAACACGAATGTTCCCGCCATAGCCTCAGCCTAGACGCGTACTGTGCGCGGAAGTCAAAGGCGAGTGTTTATCAAGCAGTTCATCGACACTGGGCGACTGAATCCCGCGCTGTTGGACGCACCAGGTGTATATTTTCCAGGCGAGAACCGGTTTCTTGGCATCAACAAGGCCGAGTATCACGCCCGCGGCAACCCGGGTGGAACTTGAATCAGCTTTCTGACCTTTCATCTCTTTTACCTGATGAAAATATACCGTGTGTCTCGCCAAATCGTCGACGAGATCCATCATCCCTTTTGCCCCATCCCGACCGATCTCACCCAGAAGTGCGCGCGCGCAATCTTTTTTGGATCCCAGAGAAGAAGCATCTATAAGCCCAAAAGCAGCGTCAGCAAGCAGAAGCGGTGCACAGCCACCGTCCTTGAAGCCCACGGTAGACCGCCAGGATGTGTTCAGGCGTATCTTCAGAAAGCAGCGCCTCATTTTTCGGGTGGCTCAGACATTCAACCAGGATTCCGGGACGGCCCGCCAGTGCTGTCCCCTTGGCCGCGGAATAAAGCAGCTTCCTGATGCGGGCTTTCATGATCTCCGGCTGTGCGGGTCTAGCCTGCAAAGCACTATTCTCCATGGGCATCCCCTCCGTCTGCCGGATCCCCATTATCGCTGTCATCAGCAATCTGTGGCATATTTTAGTTCCCGACTCTCCCGCTATTCCACGGAAAATACGTTCCATAAGGCTCCCATCTTCAGGAGTCGGCAGAACGCCAGCCGCACAAAGTATCCCCGTTCTTCTTGCCCCAGCCACAGCGGTATCAACCGCAATACCTCCGGCTTGCTCTTTTGAAGTGGAGGCATCCAAAAAAGTAGTGAAGTACAAATCTGACCAGGAATATCCCCCATCAAAACTATTAAGCCAATATATTCCCTCTTCAATCCAGTCGCCCCTCTCATCAGGAGGAGCCATTTTATGAAAGTTCTTGGCCAATACGCTGATGGCCTCACGGCACTGTCGGCGCTTGAAGCTCCAGTCCAGTCCAGACTGTTCCATATAGCAGCCATCCCGCCCTGCCCAGGCAATACCGGCAACAGCCGCTCCTGAAAGCTGCCTGCGGCTCTCTGGATCAGCCTTTTCCATGCTTGAAAAGACAAAGTCAGAAACCATTTGCGTATCGGTAACTGCCAAAATTCTGACAAGGCCATAAAACAGAGTTCCTCTCAGCTTTTCATTTCCATCCTTTACGTCATCGAATATGTCCGACGCGCATCGCAGTACTTTCGGCATTTCCCAAATATCATTGGAAAGCATCTCGCAAAGATCCCTGCACGCACGCGACTGCCCCGGCGCCACATCGCAATTCTTTTCAAGCTCACAGCAGATCTCTTGGTGAAGAGGATGCATAACGGGTTATACTATCACCGTTTTCCGGCTTGATTCAAGAAGTTAAATGATTTCCTCCGGAACACGCGCCGGAGCCTTCGCTGGCTGTGACAAAAATTTACGCAGTTGGGACAATTTGAGACACATGGACACGGACATCTTCCGGGTTGAAATTACGCAACTTCTTGATTTTTAGAAAACTTTAAACCAACCAAAGAGGACACGTTTCAGGCACAAATCTTGCGTGTGGTGGATTGCAACCCAAAGAAAGGAAATATATGACACAACTGGTAAAATGGAGCGCCTTCCCAGAGATGAGAACCCTGCGGGAAAGGATGCTCAGTTTGTTCGACAACAACCTGTCGGGACGCGACGAAGAGCTGTCGTTTTACCCGGCTGTGAACGTTACCGAGACCGAGACCGAATACAAGATCAAAGCCGAGTTGCCCGGCATGAAAAAGGAGAATGTGAAAGTCACATTGGAAAACGGTCTTCTGACGCTCTCCGGCGAGCGCAGACAGGAACACGAGGAGAAGAATGCCAGGTACCATGTCTATGAGTCCTCCTACGGAAAGTTCAGCCGCTCCTTCAACCTGCCGGGAGATACCGATCCGAACAAGGTCAACGCCGAGTTCGCCGACGGCGTGCTGGACATCAGCGTGGCCAAAGGCGAGTCCTCCAAACCCAAACAGATAACCATAAAATAATAGGAAGCCCTCCGCTGCCGGTGTATTGCCGCGCGGAGGGCTTTCTTGATTTTCCAACCAAACGCATATGAAATACAACAGACTATTCAACCCGCGCCTTCTGGCGGGCCTGACGCTTGCGGCCCCCCTGATGGCTTCCCACCTCGATGCCCAGCCGCTCTGGGCTCCGGACTTCTTCTTTGATGACGGCATCCAAAACCGCCAGGCGATTCCGGCGGTCAATCTGTCGGAAAAGGAAAAGGAATACGTCGTGCGCGCGGATCTCCCCGGTATGAAGAAGGAGGACATCCGCGTCACCTTCGAGAACGGAATGCTGACGATTGCCGGCGAGCGCAAACTCCCCGCCGAAGAAAAGGACAGCAAGAGCCGCTTCTCCGAGAGCTTCTACGGCAGCTTCAGCCGCTCCTTCAGTATGCCCGTAGACGCCGATCCCACCAAGGTCAGCGCCGAGTTCAGGGACGGTGTACTGTGGATAAAGATCGGAAAGAACGCCGCCGCCAAAGGACACACCATAGAGATCAAGTAGCCATCTGGGGAGTATGGAATTCCACAGACCCGCGGGAGTCGTCTCTCGCGGGTCTTTTTTCTCCCAGACAAACGAATTTTCAAGAGTCACGTTTCGACCCCAGAAATTCCAACAAAACTCTTGAGGAATCCGCCGCACGAAAGTAGACTCGGAGAAGCTTATGAGAAACATATTCATCACGGCCGCCCTCTTGGTGGTGGCACTGTGCCTGGGCGCAGAAAACGCGCCAATTCCAGCCACCCCCAAAAAGGCGGTTTCCAACCGGGCAGAGTCAGTCCTACGCTCCGCCTGCAAATTTCTGCAGGACTCGCCCTGCTTCAGCCTGAAAGCCGAGTTGTGGCATGAACACCTCTCCGAAAACTCGCAAAAGGTTCAGTTCGGCAAATGCATGGAGATGGAGATCAAACGCCCCAACCTTCTCCGCGCCGATATTCTTCACGGAAACGGCAGCGGGCGGACCTTCTGGTATAATGGGAAAGAACTCGTCATCCACGACAAGGCTCGCAACCTGTACAGCCGCTCCAGTATGCCCAACACCATAGAGAAGATGCTCGACGCGTCCTGTGAGCAGGGCATAGACCTGCCGCTTGCCGACCTGGTCTCTGACGACCCCTACGGAACCCTGACGAGCGGCGTTGAGACAGCGCGGTACTACGGGATCGAAAGCGTACTCGGAAAACCCTGTCATCACCTTGCCTTCACCCAGAAGAATATCGACTGGCAGATCTGGATAGAGGATGGGGCAAGACCGTTGATCAGAAAATTTGTCATTATCCACAAGAACGAGGAGGCTCAACCCGAGTTTACCGCGCTGATTACCGATTGGAACATGACCGACCGAATATCAGAAGGCTTCTTTGAGTTCATAAAGCCGACGGGAGCCATTGAGATACAGTCCTTGAAGGAAGGAGCGAAGAAATGAAAAAGTTATTTTTGCTGGCGACGTTTGCCGCCGTTGCGGCCTTGCCTGTTGAGCTAAGCGCCGCTTCTTCAAGCAGTGTCCGTGGCAGCAACCATGACTCGTCGCCCAAGAGCACTCCTCCCGCCCGAACGAACCCCTCTCCCAAACCAGCACCAGCGCCCAGACCAGCACCGACGCCAAAACCAGGCGGTGATAGACTTTCCAGGCCAGAACCGCAAAGGGGCAGCCCGACGGCACCCATACAGCCGTACGCCATCACCCAAGTGCCTGACCCATCCGACTCAGCAGATCAGTCCTCTGACCAGCCCGATGACGGTACATCCTCGTCTGGGACTCAATCTGAAGAAACTTCTGTCGTGTCCACCCAGCCGCCGCAGGGGCTTACCCCTGAAATTATAGCCAAAATGAATGAGATGAATGCGAAAATAGAGATATCTGAAGAGGCGCAAGCCAGAAATCGCCAGGAAAAGAAGCGCATCGCCGTCAAAAAAGCATCCTTCACCCGCGAAGAGGCCGAGCGAATCCAGGAGAACGAGATGAATCGTCGAAGTATGGACATCGACCAGGAGCGCAGCCAGATATATGCCTGGTATGACGCCCATCGCGGCACCAGAGTAAATGCCCTGCCCCAGGGCTGCAGGCGTTTTACTATAGGGAAGAGTGACTACTTTTACATAGAAGGCATATTTTATGAACCAGGCACCACCGGAGGCTATGTGGTGGTCGGTCCCCCGCAGGGTGCCGTTGTGGACGAACTGCCGCCGGGAGTTGAATCGTTGGTTGTCAATAGCCCCAACGGTTTTATCATCTACTACTACGCAAACGGCGTTTTCTATGAGCAGGTGGATAGCGGCGATTATCGGGTGGTAGCGGCACCGTCCGGCGTCACAGTAGCCTCGATTCCCGTGGGCTCAACCGTCTCGGTAGTAAACGGCAGACCTTATTACCTCTTCGACGGAAACTTCTATGAGCCCGTCATGGAAAACGGGGTTATCGCCTATATGACCGTTCCACAACCCGCGTAGAAAACAGCAGAGATTTTCCCTTCAACTCCGCAGGAAGACCGACTTGCGGAGTTTCTATTTGAAACGAAACGCGCAATGCCTTATTCTGCCCTCGCATGAAAAAGAGCCTGCTTTTTGTCACCCTGGTCTGGGCGCTGGTTTCTCCCGCAGCTGCCCAGGTAGACCCCACCGAAGAGGTGGCTATCATCTCCACCAGCAAGGGAGAAATGACTGTGGCCTTCTGGCCGGATGTGGCACCCGCAACGGTGGCCAACTTCAAAAAACTGGCCAAAGCACATTTGTACGATGGAACCTGTTTCCACCGCGTGGTGCAGGGATTCATGATACAGGGCGGCGATCCCAATACGAAGGACGCTGGTCATCCCGAGCTCTACGGACTGGGAGGCCCAGGCTACAATATCAAGGCCGAGTTTAATGACCGCTCCCATGTGCGCGGGGTGATCTCGATGGCCAGATCGGCTTCTCCCGATTCGGCTGGCAGTCAGTTCTTTATCTGTCTGGACGATGCGCCATTTTTGAATGGGAAATACACCGCTTTTGGAAAACTCATCAAAGGTGATAATATCCTTGGAGAAATTGGCAGCGTGCCGGTAATGATGAACGAGTCCGGCGCTGAAAAGAGCGCTCCTATCGAAAGGGTCGAAGTCTATAGCATCAAGATTGTCAAAGCAGGAGAAGCGGGCAAGTAAAGCGCTGCTGTCGATCTCTCAAATGTAAAGAAATGGTAATTTTTCAGGCGGGCGGTGTATCATGATCATATGAAAAAGAGTTTTTTGAAGGCGGTCTGCGCGCTTGCGTTGTTCCTGGTAGCAACGCCGCTTATGGCCCAGGACAAAAATTTTGCAGGGCACCACGCAAGCGCCCCCGCAATCCACTCCTCCTCCGTGCCCAGGACAGCGGCCTCTTCCTACCACCCCGCTCCCACCGTCAGCCGCAGCACAACCGCGGTCTCGGCCCCGACACAGCGGCAATACATCCAACCGAGATCCTATACAGCCTACAGCCCCCCCAGACAAACAGCCCCGTCCCGTGCCATCGTCTATCAACCCTCAGCCCAGTCGTATAACTACGCAGGACGCGGAGCAGTTATTACTGGCACCAACAAGGCCGGCGAGTCCACCTCGCGGAACCACATGGCGACAGTTTCGCGCAGCTACAATATCCATGATGGTGGATACCATCGCGGCATGAGGGTCGCGCGTCTGCCGGAGGGCTTCCACTGCTTCTACTGGTGCAACCAGACCTACTATTTTTCCGGTGGGATCTATTATCAGGCTCTCCCCGACACGTCCTATGTAGTGGTGGATTCCCCCTTTGATTCAGCGCCAGTATATGACAATTCCGCTTACGCGCCCGGAGTCGTCAGCCAACTGCCGTCTGATGCCGTCTCGGTGACCCTAAGCGATCCAAACCAGGGTTTTGTGGTATACTACTATACCAGCGGACTCTTCTACCAGCAGACCGGAGAAGGGTATCAGATCGTGCCGGCTCCCCTGGGCATAACGGTCGCGGGCATCCCGCAGGGCTCACTCTACTACCAGATGAATGGCCAGGCCTACTATGAATTCGGTGGAAATTTCTTCTCGCCGATCATGACAAACTCGGGGCTTTCCTACATGACAGTCATGCGACCAGCGTAGGAGGCGCAAGACAAGAATATTTATTTTCAACCCAAGCTGTTTCAAGCCATGACCGATTCAAACGGGCTTTTGGCTTTTAGCATAGAAGCTACTTTTAGAATCTTGCTCCCAAGATAGAGTGAAAGCCGACGAGGTCCCATCTTCGGATAATTCTTCGTAAGAATCGCATAGGCTCGGCATCTATTCCAATATCGGCTCCATCGATTCTGGACAAGGTTTAAACCCCGGTGACGGAGCAATGCGTCCGATACACCATCCAGTACAACGTTGTTAAGGGTAACCGGTCGACAGACCCAGAACCGCTGGCTGCTTGGCTGTATCGTTGGAGCACCCATGCCGCCAGAATGGGATAACAGGCCGCCGCGTGCAAGTCAAAAAGATACTCCTGCTTCGGCTTGGCGCCGATCGGGAGCACTGGTATATGAATACACTCCCTTTCCTTCGTACAATAGAATCATTATTGTATAATTGAATTGCGAAACGATATCTTTTTGGTTTAGAATAACACGAGTATGAAGAAATTATTGTTTCCTTCGCTCTTTGTCTTCACGTCGCTTTATTTGAGCGGCTGCGCCTCTTCCGATGGGTCTTGCTGCTATGACCCGTGGTATGACAATAATAGAATTAGCCAACAGCAACAGCAGCTCCAAAAACAGCAACAGGAACAGCAACAACAGGAGCTCAATGAGCAGGCCCAGCGTCAGCAGCAGTGGCAGCAGAATTTTCAGCAACAGCAGGCTAACCAGATAATAAACCAGTCAATCCAACAGCAGCGCACCTTTCACTAAAAAACTGTGCTGGTAATTTTGCGCAGCGGATTGTCGGCTACTCCTGCTTCGGCTTGATGCCAATCGAAAGCATCTGCTTGATATCGTTGAGTCTCTCGTGGATCTGCAGCAGGAAGTGCTCTATGTCATCCTCTTTGAGTCCCAGCTTGTCGAGAGCCTCGTCGTGCACCTGCACCGCCCACAATCGCGCCCGTAGTTGAGTCCCACTCCTCCTACCACGCAGACAGCCAGATGCAGAGCGCAGGCGTGCAGCTGCTGCGTCGGTGCGTCCATGGGGGCAAACTGGTACTCTATCGGCTCGGCGATCTCAATGGGAAAGTTCCACTTCTTGAGCAAAGCCATGCCCAGTTGGGCGTAATTGAATCCCAGCACGCGCATCTCTGCCTCCATGGCCGACATCTTTTCTTTTTCAATCAGACTGTATACTTCAGAATATTTGTCGGCAATCACCTGATTGATGATGACTTTCCCGATCGAATGCAGGAGTCCAATGGTATAGGCATGACTGGCGTCCGTGCCGATACGCTGGGCCATGTTCTCCATGACAAGGGCGGTGGCAATTGAGTTCTCCCACAACTGGTCGTTTTCCAGATAGTAGGTTTGCACGGGAGTATTGAAGATTTGTCCGGAGCAGACCACGCCGACCAGCTTGTAGGTCTCGCGGAAGCCCACGCGGTTGATGGCATCTTCCAAACCGTAGGAGGGCGTCACCACTCCGTAGTAGGCCGAATTGGAGAGTCTGAGCACCTGCGCGGTTAACGGCGCGTCGACGCGGATCAGCTCGACAATGTCGTTGGGGTTGGTGTTGATATCCTGCAAAAGCCGCAGCAGCTTCAGCATGATCTGCGGATTCGGAGGCAGGCGTTTTACTTGGGAGATGATATTATCGAGGTTCATTGAGCTCAAGGGTTGAGGTTCCGGTCGGATATTTGATACCAACGCTTCCAGTCTTCAGTGTGAGATGGAGCGTGCGATTGTTCAAGCCGCCGAGTTCTTCGGCGAAAACGGGTATTCCTTCGCGTTCGAGTATCGTATGGATGGCGGTGGCATTGCGTTCGCCTATTTTGAACATATCCGATTGACTCAAAACAGAGGCACCTCCTGCAAGCACAATCTTTACGCGGCGTTTCTCCGCGCGCAGCGACTGCAGCGCCTCCCAAAAAACTTTCCAACCGGTATCGGCAAACATGGAAGGCTGTCCGACAGCCTTATCCGGAGACAGGGAAGAGTCTGGCAGCATAATGTGAAGAATCCCCCCCACGCTTACAAAAGGATCGTACGCTACTACTCCGATGCATGAGCCTAGCGCATAGGTACTTACGGTGATATTGGCGTTGTTGGAGACTGCCATATCTCCGACGCCAACTACAATACGCTGGGCAAATACAGAGCCTATGCTTGGGGAACCTCCCATGATCCACACCCTAACGGCGCAAAACGGTTTGGGCTCTAGTGGTTTTTAAAACTATTTTACGCAGGCGGGACGGGGAAAATCAGCGCATTATCTCTCTAATCTGTGCAACGAGGCGTTCGGGGGTTTTTACCAGGCTCCTGTCAAACACAACCACCCTTTGCTGGTCGGCAAATCCAAATTTTCGGGAAAGATCCTTTGTTTTTTCTACGCTGTCAGCTTTGTGAAGTTCATGCTATTGACGCCGTTCTTCATGCCGATTGAGCTGGCTACCGACATACATTGGGTGCCCAGCCTGGTCGTGGAGTCCAAGGTGATGGAATTGCTGGTCGTCTGGGAGGCCAGATTCAGCGTACCGTCGGCGTTTGCCGAAAGGGTATAGGGGCCACTTCCCAGTTCGGAAGCAAGCTCTGGATGCGCGCTGAAGAGTTTTTCAAAAGCGATCTTGGCCATTTTCTTTTGCACTTCTCCAAAAGAGGCTCCCGTGACGGAACCGCTGATGGCGCTTACGGAAGAGGCGGCATTGGTGGCGGTGGAGGAGATGGTCTGTACGGCTCCCGCTCCGGCTCCTACGGCCACGGCGGCAGTGATGGGATCGATCATGATTGGTTCAAGGAGCAGAAAGAGTGCCAGAGAGGAAAAACTACGGGGTTTCCGGCCCAGATTTCCGGCACAGCAGATCCTCTATCTGTTCAGCCGCGCGAAAAGCATCCTCTTGACTGCAAAAACAGGGCGGAGTGCACGCCACAACCAAATCGTCACTCTTTCTGATAACCCCGGCAACAAAACGCTGTAGTATCGATGGGGTCTCCTGAGACTCGAACCCGAGGACGAAATGATTGATATCCCGCGATCTCAAGCATAACTCAAGACCAGCATCCTTCTGCACCCAGCCCAATATCACACTGATGTGCCATATTCCCCCATCGGCGGTTGCGAAATAAGGGCACCCTAAACGTGAGTCTGGCTCCAACATTAGACGCGAGTCTGGCTTCGGCATATAATACCCTCCGCTTACTCCCACGCCATCGCCAGCTTTGGAGCGGCACGATTGCAGTTACTCTCGGCAAGCGCACTGACAAAAACTGATGAGCCAGCCGCCTTCAATATGTTCTCGAAATTCCCGCTCATGGCCGTGAACATCACGACAAGAGTCAGTCCCGCTGGAGAGCCCAAGAAACGAACAAAAGCCTCCCTTGGATTCTGCGCGATATAAGCAAGCCTGCCTTTGACGGCTTTGAGATCCGTGGAAAGCGCGCTAAAGAGGGTTGATGTAAATTCTTTCATGGCTCTATGATATGTAAATAAGGCTATATATAGCAATATTAAAATTGATCCCGGCCAAGACAGTATAACACCCGATACCCCCATCTGTATACCAATTGTAAAAAACAGACTCCCGATCCCCATTCCAACGGGGACAGACCTGAGCCCCAAGCGCCTGCAAAATCAGTGGCGCAATCCCAACTTTTGTATCAATACCGTATAGCGCGGCAGAGCTTTGCGTTTCAGATACTCAAGCAGCTTGCGGCGCTGACTTGTAAGGGAGATAAGCCCGCGACGGGAGTGGAAGTCCTTCGGGTGAGCCCGCAGGTGGGATGTCAGTTCGCCGATTCTCTGGGTTATAAGGGCAATCTGCACTTCGCAGGAGCCCGTATCGCCTTCGTGAGTCTTGAACTGCTGGATCGTCTGTATTTTTTCCATGTATGTGTGTAACGTGTGGGAGGAGTCGCCTACTCCCGCGGTCCCGCCGGATCCCGCTTGCGCAGGACAGCCGAACCGCCGTCGTTCCCCAAAGGCCTTGGGGGGGCTGAGCGCGCCAGACCCGTAAGGTCGCATACCCGCTCACAGTCGAGTCTAAGACATATTATAGCCCTTTTTCAAGAAAAATCTTGCGTCCGCGTCAAAAATTCTGGAAGATGTTCCGTCTTATGGGTCAGCATTCATCTTTACAGTCCAGGGGCGGCAACAGCAGCTCCAAGCGCAATGTCATGAAACGCTTTGAGCGCGTTCAGGTTCTGAAGGCCGGCGGCCAGTGGAAAGATGGCGACCGTGTCGTTGGACTGCGCAAGACCAAGAGCGTATAAGGCGACATATTCCACCCTGCCCTTCAGCCGCACATTGTTTGTAGGAGATTGTCGACTTCTTTTAGGGCCACCTTGTGTTCGCGTCTATACACCGCAAAACCACGCCCTGCCATTAACGCGGCTATCGCTTCAATAAAAAGCCCTGTCTTGTGCAGGCCCGCGGAGCTCAAACTGAAACCAAGAGCAGAAAGACTGATTGAGAGAGTAGCCAAGCCCTCCTGATCATTATAGGAGCTCTTTAAGCCTCCAAGAAACTTTCCCATATGTCCCATGTCGTCCCGCATTCTAGCATTTCGACGGCGTAAAACAAGATGTATTATCGCTCATCAAAGAGTGTTTGCCTGATGGCCGGGAACTTGCTAGGCTTTATTTCATCGCCGATTTAGCTCAGTGGCAGAGCAACAGTTTTGTAAACTGTGGGTCGTCGGTTCAATCCCGACAATCGGCTTGTCTTGAAAACTTAAGCGTCAAAGGATCGCAACCCTGATTTTTGGAGTTGCCCCTGGCACTTCCCTTGCTATAGATTGGGGATTCTTTAAGGAGAGGTGGCAGAGTGGCCGAATGCGGCGGTTTGCTAAACCGTTGTACCTTCGTAAGTCGGTACCGGGGGTTCGAATCCCCCCCTCTCCGTATAAATTTACGTGTCAAATACCTGTGTAACTATTTTTTGTTTTTTTACAAAAGTATGACAAAAAGTATGACACTCGGCGGGGAAAAGCTTGGAAGATTTCTGATGTTTTTTTTGAAGTTTGTAGAATTTTAAGAACGAGAAAAATCGTAGTTCACGACTTTTCGATGGTGTGAAAATAGCTTTTTTCGAAGGCGAGTCAAGGCTTAATAGCTCGGTTTATGCAGATGCCCTTTTTTGCAATACCGGGTTGGCGATTTTCGGGTTTTTAGCCTTCGGACTATGCTGAGGTAGTGGAAACAGCGAAAAGGGGTTCTATGAAAAACGGTATAGTGTAGATCGCCATCCAGCCTCACGGACAACGCAAATTGAACTATTAAGAATTCCTTACAATTTCGATTTGAAATTTCAAGGTAGATTCGAGTTGTTAAGGAATTCTTTACAACTCAGTTCCACCAGTTATTAGAGCTTACGGCACAGACTAATGTTCTTGCTTCTGGTGCACTATGCTCTCTACTCATTTTATAAAGATGTAACCCGGAAAGGAAACGATTGTGGCGGGTTTCGGCCTAACTGTATCTCTATACTATAATTCCCAACCTCTCCAACTATCCATTTTCCCGAATGGAATCCTAGGGAAAGGATACCATTTTTCAAATCCTCAAGAGTGTGAAGTTCATTAAACCTTTCATGGTAGGCAACGAAAGGGGAAGCCCCTGTTGGTGCCGCAGTCATTATGTGAATCTCTTCCTTTTCAAACTCCTGCGGCGTTAAAGAAACCAGAACGTTAAAACAGAATCCCAAGTGCGTCCACGGGATCTTGGGGAGCTTTATTTCTTCAAACGGGGACGACCATTGAATCCTTCCTGGCTCAATTTCCTGCATCTGTTCGTATAACTTTAGGCTTTCGACTTTCATTTTGCTCCTGATCCAAGAATACGCCTAATGTCCGCAATGCTCAAGAGGATTCGCCATACTTCGCGGTTGCGTTTAGAAACACGGGATATTACTCTGAGTGTGTATCATACCACGCAGTAATTGCGTAAGGTTATCATTATGTCTTCCGACCGCACATTCATTACCAATGAGCCCGGGCACAGCCTTTTTGAGCGTTTTAATGTTCTGTTGGGGAAAGACACCCGTCTTTTTGATTGTCTTGTAGGCTATTTTTTTATCAGCGGTTTCTACAAACTTCACCCCGCGCTCACAAAGACTGAGAAAATCCGCATTCTTGTTGGAATAAAAACCGACCACACCTCTTACGAACTTATCCAAGAAGCAAAAGGACAACAGGAATTGTTTTTGAAATCCCACGCTCAAGTCAGGGAGCGGCTGCCGTTTGAAGTTTTGGACGAACTCCAAAAATCCGGCGACAGCGCCGACATCGAAGATGGTATCCGTAAGTTTGTGGAATGGATCAAGTCGGGAAAATTGCAGATTCGCGCTTATCCGTCCGAGCAAGTCCACGCGAAGGTCTACATCATGACATTCCATGGCGGCGACCGCGACAAAGGCCGTGTTATTACGGGATCAAGCAACTTCACCAGCGCGGGGTTGCAGGACAATCTTGAATTCAATGTAGAATTAAAGAACGTGTCCGATTATGACTTTGCGCTTCAGAAGTTTGACGAACTATGGAAAAAATCAGTCGACGTAACCGAAGATTACGTTACGACGATCGAAGTCAAATCGCCCTTTGCTCGCTTCACGCCCTATGAGCTATATCTGAAATTTCTCTACGAGTATTTCCGGGGAGAACTCAATTTACCAGATGAAATTGAGGATATGTACCTACCCACGGGCTTCAAAAAATTGAGGTATCAAGAAGAGGCTGTACTAAATGCCCGTAAGGTACTCGATGAATACGGCGGCGTATTTTTGTCCGATGTGGTCGGCTTGGGAAAAACCTATATGTCCGCGCTGTTGGCTAGGAACCTAAGTGAGCCTTGTCTTGTCATTGCACCGCCGCATCTGTTGGATGCAAACAATTCCGGCTCTTGGCCTAATGTTTTCCGCGAGTTTGGCGTGGGTGGCGCTCTCTTCGAATCTGTTGGCAAACTTGAGAATTTGCTGGAGCGCGATTTGTCTAGGTTTACCAGTGTCTTTATTGACGAATCCCACCGCTTCCGAACTGAGAACACGCAGAACTATGAGAAGCTCGCGAGGATATGCAGGGGCAAGCGCGTTATCTTGGTTTCCGCCACGCCACTGAATAACTCTCCGCAGGACATTTTAAGTCAGATTAAACTCTTCCAGCCTGGCAAGAATAGCACTATCCCGAACGTTCGCAATCTTGAGGCCTTCTTTGGCGCTCTCCGACGCAAGCTGGAAGGATTGGATCGGCAAAACGACCGCAAGGAGTATTTCAAGATCGTTCAGGAAAATGCGCGCCAGACCCGCGAGAAAGTCCTCAAGTACCTGATGATCCGCCGGACGCGCACCGAGATCGAAAAATACTACGGCGAAGACTTGAAACAACAGGGCTTGAAGTTTCCGGAGGTTGCAAGGCCAGAACCTCTCTTCTACAAAATGAACAAGATTGAGAATGAGGTTTTCAATGAGACCATCCGTTTGCTGGCTCGTAATTTCAAATATACCCGTTATATGCCGCTGGCCTATTACACGGGCAAGCGTGAGGAATATGAATTACTAAGCCAGCTCAATCTTGCAAAATTCATGAAGATTCTGACGGTCAAACGCCTTGAAAGTAGCTTTGCCGCGTTTCTGTTTACGCTTAGGCGCTTCATCCATACTTACGAGCGAGTCATTGCAGAGTTTCACAAGGGCAATGTTTTTATCAGCAAGAAGCATATCGGGAAGATATTTGAACTACTCGAATCCGACGATCAGGAGGCCATTGAGCGGCTATTGGACGAGGATAAGGCCGAGAAGCTTTCGGCCAAAGAGTTTAAGAAGGATTTTATAGCTGATCTCGAAAATGACTTAAAAGTATTGAAGGCTATCAACGACCGATGGAAAAACATTACACGCGACCCCAAATGGGAAGCATTCAAAGATAATTTAAAGTCTGATCCATTGCTCAAAAGCGGGAAAGTTATTATTTTCACGGAATCGAAAGAAACGGCCAACTACATTGCTGAGAAAATTCGAGAAGAGGTCGATACTAAGGTGCTTCTCTTTACCGGCGGCTCGTTCAGCAACGCCCGCGACGACGTGTTAGCCAACTTCGACGCCAAGGCCGTTCACCCGAAAGACGACTACCGCATTCTGGTTGCCACCGAAGTTCTGGCCGAGGGTGTGAACCTGCACCGTTCGAATATTGTCATCAATTACGATATTCCGTGGAATCCGACGCGGCTGATCCAACGCGTCGGTCGTGTCAATCGCGTGGACACTAAATTCGATAAGATTCATACCTACAACTTTTTCCCGACCGACGAAGGCAACGACCTTATCAAACTTAAAGAGGCCGCCGAAGCTAAGATACATGCGTTTATCCAAATGCTAGGCTCGGATGCCCGCCTATTGACCGACGGCGAGGTAATAGTTTCGCATGATCTATTCGCGAAATGGAATTCAAAAAAGACGATTACTGGTGAGGATGAAAATGAGGAAACCGAACTTCAGTTCCTAACGGAAATCAGAACTGTTCGGGACAAGCAGCCGGAATTATTTGATCGCATCAAACATTTACCAAAGAAAGCACGTTCCACACGTATTTTACCAGCCGATCCTGTCGTTAAAGACCTTCCTGCTCTTGTTACATATTTCCGTCAAGGCAAGCTTGATAAATTCTTCGTAGGTTCAGGAGGCAATGAGCCTGCCCTCGAACTAGATTTCATGACTGCCGCGAAGATTCTCAAACCTTCAGATGCCAAAGAGTCATGCGGATCATTCCCGCGAGACTTCTACGACTTCCTTGATAATAACAAAACAGCTTTTGTTGTCGCTACAACCGCCGAAGCGGAGCAGGCGGAATCAACTCATCGCGGAAACCCCAATGATGCTTATATTTTGAAGCGGCTCAAGGATAAGGCGATTCGCCGATGCTTGCAGTATACCGAAGACGACGAGGAATTCATCAAAAAGGTTACTCTCCTATTGGAGGATGGATCCCTTCCAAGAGCTACTTCCAAAAAGATCGCGGTCGCCTTAAAAGACCCAGCGAATCTGCTGCCGTTAAAGGTACTGGCTGTCTTGCGTCGAAATATTCAGCCTCAGCTTTTCCAAACTAATCCGGCGGTTCGCTCCGGTAATGCTCTTACACCACGTGAGGTTATCCTTTCGTCCTATCTTATTTCAAAATCATGAATAAGGAACAGGCACACGAACTTATCCGGGAAACTTTCACACAAGCCTTCGACAAGGGGCGTTTCTTAAAGTTTGTTAAAGAACTTCTGAACCATGTTAATGAAGACAAGTCCTCAAACATGGAGGTTCCCAAAGCCTTTGAGGAACATATCAAAAGCTGCTACAGATTTGGAACCTACGAGGCACCCGATGGCGAAAAGGCCGATATTCTGATCGTTCACACAACCCAACCTTATAAACTTGAGCGGACGCGCACCGCCTTGCGGGATTTCGTGGCTCACAAGCTTAAGCGAGCGGAGAGTTATAAAGAAGCGGGACTTGTTGCGTTTGTCTCGCCCGATACTCGCTCCTGGCGGTTCTCTTATATTCGTATGGAATATGAGACTAAAAGGGATGCTTCGGGTAAGATCGCCGTCGAGGAACGGATTACCCCCGCCCGCCGTTACTCTTATCTTGTAGGCGACGGCGAAAGTTGCCACACAGCACAGTCGCGTTTCATTAAACTACTTGAGAATACCGATAACAACCCAGCCCTTTCCGATCTCGAAGATGCCTTTAGCGTCGAACGCGTAACAAAGGAGTTCTTTGATCGGTATAACGATCTGGTCTTTAATCTTGAAGATGAGCTAAAGAAGATACTCAAGAAAGATACTGTTATCAAAAGCGAATTTTCATCGCGTAAGATTAGCCCCCTCGATTTCGCAAAGAAGCTGATGGGGCAAATTGTCTTTCTCTACTTTCTGCAAAAGAAAGGCTGGATGGGTGTAGAAAAGGGTGCGGAATGGGGATCTGGCCCTATAGACTTTTTAAGACAACTGGCCGGAGGGCAGTATCGCTCTTACAAGAACTTTTTTAACGATGTTCTTGAACCTCTGTTTTATGATGCGCTCGCAGCAGATCGAGGGCATCCCGCTTGGTATGATGTCCTCAAATGCCGCATCCCATTCCTTAATGGTGGCCTGTTCGAACCAATCGGCGATTATGACTGGCGGAAAACTGACATAACTATCCCCAATGAAGTCTTTACAAATAAGACTGAAGACATTGAGGGTAATGGTATCCTCGATGTTTTCGACCGCTACAACTTTACTGTAAACGAGGCCGATCCGCTTGAAAAGGATGTGGCCATTGACCCAGAAATGCTTGGAAAGGTCTTTGAAAATCTGCTCGAAGTCAAAGAGCGCAAATCGAAAGGATCGTTCTACACTCCCCGCGAAATCGTTCATTACATGTGTCAGGAGAGCCTGATCAACTATCTCGACACAAAGCTTAATGCTAAAGATGCACCCATGGTGCCAGATAACCCGAAACAAACAAGCTTATTCTCTAGTAGTGACCCTGAGCAATCTTCCCTAACAACAGTCGTTCGTTGCGAAAGAGTTGCCCGTGGCGATATTGAAACATTTATTCACTTCGGAGATAGAATTTCTCACTACGAAGCTGTTGACGGCCGCTATGCGATTAAAATGCCAGCCAGCGTCTGCGAGTATGCTAGGGCTGTGGATGCCGCTCTTGCGGATATAACGGTTTGTGATCCAGCAATCGGTTCGGGCGCGTTCCCCGTTGGTATGATGCAGGAGATTGTCCGGGCGCGCCTAGCTCTTACTCCTTATTTTAATTCTGCAGAGGAACGCACGCCTTACCATTTTAAACGGCATGCCATTCAGAATTCCCTCTATGGTGTAGATATCGATCCTGCTGCAGTTGAGATCGCCAAACTGCGTCTCTGGCTGTCTCTAGTAGTGGATGAGGAAGATGTTAAACAAATTAAACCGCTGCCTAACCTAGACTATAAGATTGTGGCGGGAAATTCACTAATGGGTTTCCCTTTCAAATCACAACGCCATAAGGAAATTCAAAAACTGAAAGCGAAGTTTTTCGATGAACCTGACCATGGGATAAAAGCGGAATTAAAAAGACAGATAGATAGTGAATTAAAAGAGTGTTTTGCGTCCGCAAAAAAGAGTCTGGGGAGCGAAGTTACTTTTGATTTCGGAATTTTCTTCTCAGAAGTGTTTGATAATAAGGGTGGATTTGATATTACGTTAGGAAATCCACCATACATAAGTCATGACAAACTAGCGGGGAAAATTCTGCTCAAGGCAAATTTTAAAACATTTGAACCTTTCGCTGATGCATATTGCTACTTTATAGAAAAGTCACTCAACATTCTAAGAGAGGGAGGAACCTTGTCTTTCATTACATCAAACTCATATATAAAGGCTGATTATGGGTTACCACTCCGAAGGTTTCTAAGCCATAATAACAAAATCCTTCAAATTTTGAATGTTGAAGATTCTCAAATATTCGAGTCAGCAATAGTCAATGTTGCAATCTTGGTTGCTCAGCGAGATGAACATAATCAAGAAACCATTACTCGTGTCACAAATACACCTTGCAATACAGAATCATTTAACGAGTATGTCAATCGCCAGTCTTTTGAAATTCACGCTTCGACATTTACAAGCCAATTTTGGTCATTAGCACCTCAAAACATTCTAGCGCTAAAAAACAAAATCGAGAAGGCTGGTATTACCCTTGCAGAGTTAGATACAAAGATTCGTCTTGGAATCGCAACAGGTGCCAATGAAGCATTTATTATTACTGAGGCGCAAAAGACAGATTTTATTAAAAAGGATAAGCGCAACACGGATATCCTGAAACCTATTTTAAGAGGAAGAGATATTGAGCGCTTCGTTTATAATCATGAAGGCTACTATTTATTATTAACTCAAAATGGAGTAGACGTAGAATGCGATTTTCCAGTCATCTACGACTATTTAAATTCTTTTGGGGATGCCTTTAAAAAACGTGGGGCGCAAGGGCAGAAATGGTTTAATTTACGTGCATGTGCCTTCTTCGATGATTTTAAAAAAGAAAAAATTATTTGGATTGAACTTGCTGATAAGGGCCGCTTTGCTTTGTGTTCTGAAGAAATTTATCTTGTAAACTCCGCATATTTCATGCTCCCTCCAAGTCAATTTCATACAAAGTACCTTTTAGCGATTTTGAATTCAAGATTGATACAGTTTTATCTTGGACTAATAGCTGAAACAAGTGGGATGGGAACAAACCGTTGGATCAATAACTACGTTAAAGAATTTCCTATCGTTATGACACCGACAGCTGCACAGATACCCATAATTAAACTAGTACCGTGTATCACTCATAATTTCGGATATAGGCGCTTCAATTTGATGCGGGCATTTTCGGTGGTGAAATGCCAGTCAATGGTGGCCACGCGGTTGTTCCGGTCCTGTTCCCAGGCCGCC
>Ga0181520_10002094_pt1 | contig 38430 bp, 26 predicted proteins | sample PEATcosm2014_Bin_29_FD_132451 | JGI IMG/M metagenome (GOLD analysis project Ga0181520, IMG submission 132451) | Peatland microbial communities from MTU Mesocosm Facility, Houghton, MI, USA - PEATcosm2014_Bin02_30_metaG | ecosystem: Environmental > Terrestrial > Soil > Wetlands > Peat | place... | reverse complement strand
AAATTTCTAGAGGAGGCTTATGGTTACAGCTACTCGCGCCCAAGGAAAGGCCACGCTTCCGTGACCCCGAGCAAGACCACCCCTGTCGCTGGTCGTGTACTCTTTCCGATATTGTTGGGACTTGTTCTTGTGGGAAACTGCCCATTGCATGCTCAGGGCGCACCCCCGCGAGTGGGTGGCGACAGCACGTTGGACAATCCTCCTGATATTTCCGGGAACGACGCGGCGCCCACGCGACACCGGTTGAATCCAGTGACAGTAATACCTGAAGATTTTTCGACTCTGCAGTTAGCGCCGGGCTTCTTACTGACTCTGGATGTTTTCGATGCACCAGAGTTTTCCTCGGACCTGCGCGTGGACGATCATGGCGATGTCTTTGTTGATTCGGTCGGAGCGGTGCATGTAGCTGGCGAGACGCCGGCCCAAGCGGCAGCAGCGATTGCGAAGCGGTTTGAGGATGCAAAGGTTCTGAATCATCCCCAGATTAACCTGAATGTCGTGCAATACGCCGGACAGAACGTGACGGTGTTAGGCGAGGTGCACAACCCCGGAAGAATCGAGTTGCTGGCTCCCCATACTCTTGCAGATGTAATCGCGATGTCAGGCGGTGCGACGGCATACGCCGGAAATGTAATCGAGATCCGACGGCGGACAAAAGACGGCATGCAGACAGAGTCAGTCCATTTCTCCCGTTCCGCCGAGGACGCGACGCTCGAAGACACGCAGGTGTACCCCGGCGATACCGTTACACTGCGTCGCGCTGGTATCGTTTACGTTTTGGGCGGCGTGTCCCGTCCTGGAGGATACATCATGCAGGAGGGGGGCGAACTCACCTTGACGCAGGCTTTGGCGCTCGCCTATGGAACGAACATGGACGCCGCAGTCGGCTCGATCCGTATCGTTCGAAAATTACCCGATGGCAAGGTCGAGGAAATTCCAGTCGCATATCGCGCCATTATGAAGGGCAAGGAGCCCCCACCCCGGCTCCAGGCAGAGGACGTTGTGTACGTTCCAATCAGTAAGACGAAGACCGTTTTGGGTGCAGGATTGGTTTCAGCAACGGCTCAGGCGGCCATCTATACACGCTGAAGTATCACAAACTTGCCTTTAACACACATTTGTGGTTGTCACGTGCCGGCTCTCCTATTGGCATATGCATTTGTGCGATGAGACTCCCTCCCGTTCCTGCCAAAGCTGTGCCTCGAGACACGGTACTGAGTCTCCCGACCGTGGCCTCATCCGCAGTTCTAGAGCCCACAGCAACTTGGCTGGAGAAAGCAACCATGATAGGTGAGGATGAGGATACTAACGGTTCACAATAAATATCAAATACGCGGTGGCGAGGATGAATCGCGTGAGGCCGAGGACCGACTTCTCAGGAGTTGCGGGCACGAGATCAAGGAGGTTCTGTTTGACAACAGCGTGATTTCGAACCAGCGCAAGTGGGGAGTCGGTATTCGTGCATCTTGGAACAACGCTAGCTATCGTACGCTCGAAAGGGAGTTGGAGGGATGGCGACCGCATGTCGTCGACATCCACAATTTTTTCCCTCTCGCTTCCCCCGCTGTTCACTGGGCAGCACGCAAGCACGGTATTCCTGTAGTGCAAACCTTGCACAATTACAGGCTTCTGTGTCCGGCGGCTACCTTTTATCGCGATGGGCGAACCTGCGAAGATTGTTGCCAGTGGAAATTCCCTATGCCCAGTGTCATTCACGGGTGTTATCGCGACAGCAAGATCCAAACAGCGGCCGTTGCTCTTATGGTCGGTACTCACAGGCTAGCGGGGACCTGGCAGAAGAAAGTATCCGTGTTTGTCGCTGTTTCAGAATTTGCAAAGCGGAAGTTTATCGATGGCGGCTTTCCGGAATCCAGAATTGCAGTTAAGCCGAACTTCGTTGACTCGCCCGGCCCCCCCGGCAATGGAGGCCCCAATTTCTTTTGCGCCTCCCGGTTGACCGTAGAGAAAGGCATCAGGACCCTTCTCCGCGCAATGGATCTCACAGGCGCGCAGGTAAAGCTCGACATTGCCGGGCAAGGACCTCTTGAGTCTGAGGTTCGAGAGGCTGCCGCCCGAAATCCTCGAATCCGCTTTCTGGGCGTATTGCCACATCGAGAGTTACTGGAGTTAATGGGATCCGCGAAGTGCTTCATCTTTCCCTCAGAGTGGTATGAGACCTTCGGTAGGGTAGTTGTCGAAGCATATTCGCGAGGAACCCCTGTCATCGCCGCCCAATTGGGGGCGATAGCGGAAGTCGTAGATGATGGACGGACAGGATTCTACTTCCAAGCAGGTGATGCTCACGACCTTGCGCGTGCAATAAACTGCGCAGAAGCAGCTCCGGGACAGCTATCGTCAATGCGAGCCGAAGTTCGACTCGAATACGAGCGGAAATATACGCCCCAGCGAAATTACGAAATAATGATGTCGATATATAGGCGCGCCATCGCCAACCCGTGATCCTCCATAGTGACAATGCAGGCCGCGCCAGGATCCATGGGGCTGATCCGCAGGCTGTCCGAGGAGATGCCGATCCCTTACAAGGACATCGAGAAGGGCAAGGTCGCTCCGCCCGCGGCTCGATGCTGAGGATGTCATCTAAGTTCCCATCAGCAAGACGAAGACCGTGCTCGGCGCACGTCTCCTTGCGACGGCGGCGCAGGCCGCGATTTACGTTCAGTAGGAATTGGGCTGCAGAGAAATCGAAGAGGAGTCTGGCAATTGAAAGTTCTGCTCTCGGCATATGCACGCATACCGAACCGCGGCACGGAGCCCGGACACGGCTGGGGTCTGGCTGTCCATCTCGCCGGCCGCGGCATCGACGTGCATGTCCTGACAACCACCGCAAATCGTGAATTGATCCAGCAGCAACTCCGAATCGGCCCCATTGCAGGACTCTACTTTCACTACGTGGACCATCCCAGGAGGTTCCGGTCGGAGGAGATGCGATACCTCTTATGGCAGTTCGCAGCGGTCAGGCGCGCGCGCGATCTCCATGTTTCCGAGAACTTCGATATCGTCCATCACATTACCTTCGGCAGTGTTCATGTTCCGTCGCAGCTCTGGCGAATCGGCGTGCCGGTGGTCTTCGGCCCCGTCGGCGGCGGCCAGACCCCTCCGGAAAGCATGATTGAATACTTTGGTTCGGACAAGAGGAAGGAACGGGCCCGGACTCTGCTGACACGCGCGATCAAATACTCCCCATTTCATCGATATTGGCTCAGTAAGATGAGCTCCGTCCTGGTCACGAATCGCGACACGTACGACCTGGTGCGCTTCCTGGGAAGGAAGGACGCCAAAATGATGTTCGATGTCATGATTGCGGACGACTTCGTGGCTCCAGGCCCGCGCCGGTTTGAGGACAACCCTCGCCCTTTGAAAATACTCTGGGTTGGGACCATGCGCCCGCGCAAAGGCCTGGCCCTCTCTCTTGACATCCTTGCCAGGGTCAGGACTCCCGCGACCCTCACCATACTCGGCAATGGCTTTAAAGAGGATGTTGTTCGTGCGATGATCGCCACGCGCAAGTTGACCGATCGGGTGATCTGGGAGGACAGAAGGCTCACGCTGTCTGAGGTGAGGGAAGGCTATTTGTCTCACGACGTCATGCTATTCAATAGCTTGCGAGATAGCTGTGCTGAACAACTGGTAGAGTCGATGGCTCTGGGCCTGCCGGTAGTAGCCCTCAATATACACGGTGCGTCCGAACTTGTACCGGAGAGCGCGGGCTTGAAGATTGATGTACAAAATCCGGAGCAGGTCATTCACGACGCCGCCGCGGCTCTCGATCGCTTTGCAGGTCTTTCCGGGGATGAGCGCTCCCGGATGTCTCACGCGGGGTGGTCGTTCGCCCAAGGCCTGACCTTTAACAATAAAACTAAGCAGATGGAAGCCATCTACGAAAGCGTAGTGGCCAAGAGGCAGCCAGCACTATTCACGGCTAATGCTTCAACAAGGACTCGTTATGGCACCGGTGAATAAAGGCAGCTCGGTGCAGCGCACCCACCCTCTGCTCTACTGGATGACGATTGCTTATATCGTCGGCCTGCCAAATTTTCTTCAATTCGACATCACAGGCCGCACGCACGAATTTGGTCTATTCAATGTCTCATCGATCGGTAGAATTGCTCTCACTCTGCTAACCGCCTATGTGCTCGTCATTAACCTGACCCTGGGGCGTGGGCCAATCTTTCCGCGCAAGGTAAAAACTTCGAGTGGACCATGGATATCCCTGCTAGCCTGGTGCACCCTCGCAACGATCCTGCAGCCAGCTAGCCGTCTGAGTCCGTCTCTGCCTACCGACCTACCCCTCGGTCTCTTCCGTCTTGGAGAGTGGGTGCTGGCCTTCGTGCTCTTTCTCGTCCTCTACACGCGAGAGCCTGCTGAAGATGCAACGGCACTTGTTGTCGAGTTGATCGGCCGGTGCAGCTGGATCATCATTTTTATGGTTTGGCTCGCGTTGCCGTTTTTCCCCCATCTGGCCTACGGTTCTGATGAAAATGGATCTCCTGCCATCCTTGGTGGAGTGCTTCTGGGGGCGGGGATCCTGCCTTTCGAGTCGTGCATTGCCTTCTTCTATTCTCTATTCTTCGCTCGGTCGGTTCACCTCCGCTGGTCCGGCTGCTTGCTTGCTCTCATCACGCTGGGGATGGCCAGGAGCCGCACCTGCATAATAAGCCTCGCCGTAACCTTTCTCTGCTATGCGGTATTTTTGCCTCGGCGGCCTGCGCACAGATGGCCCGCGATCGGTTCGTTCTTTGCGCTTGGCGCTCTCGCGTTGGCATTCAGCGGCGGCGTTGCGGCCTACTTTGCCAGGGGCCAGTCGGTGGCCGATCTTGCGTCGCTCGACGGAAGAACCTATGTTTGGCAGGCTAGCATGGCTGCAGTCCGGTCTCGACCCTTACTCGGATATGGCTTTTTGCTTGGCGCGAAGAAGGCCATCAAGGATCACTGGATTTATACACACTGGCTCCCCCCAAATGCCCATAGCGAATTTGTCGAGTCGCTCCTTGTCGGCGGGATACCTGCATGCGGAATAGTCCTCTATATCTATTTCTCCATACTCTGGAGATCGGTAAAAACCGCCTGCCGGGGCCCGCTCCAGGCTTTTTTGACGTTGGCATTGCTTCAAGTGGTCATCCATTCGCTGTTTGCTGGCGAGGATCTGATGACGTCCTTTACTTCGGAGGGGGCCGTCTTCTTGCTTTGTTGGATAGCCTTCTCAGATTCCGTTCAGCCCCTATCTGAAGCAGCGAACCTGCGCTGGAGATCGCTACGAGCCCCTGCGCTCGAAGCTGCGTAACAAGTGGATTGAGGTCACGACTATGACATCCATCGCCGTCTTGATGACAAATACACAATCGTCGCCGAGGAGACTTTCGATGGTTTCGGATGAGACAGCAGCCCAAGCATACCCACAGATTACTCTGGTGACCTGCTCTTACAATCAGGGACAGTTTCTCGAGGAGACGATCCAAAGCGTACTCAATCAGGGCTACCCAAATTTGGAGTACATCGTGATCGATGGTGGCTCCAGGGACAACAGTGTTGAAATCATCCGGCGTTACGAAAAACAGCTGGCGTATTGGGTCAGTGAGCCCGATGGTGGCCAGTCCGATGCACTCTGCAAAGGTTTCGATCGTGGAACCGGCGAGATCTTTGGCTGGCTTTGCTCGGATGATCTTCTGGAGCCTGGCGCTCTGCTCGAAGTCGGCCAGCTCTTTGCGGACAACCCAGAAATGGATGTCGTTTTTGGCGATACAATTTTCATCGACGCGAAGAGCAATGTAACACGTCGTTATAAGGTGTTTCCTTTTCACCGCTGGCTTCTGCTGAACACCGCCAACTATATCCCCCAACCGTCAACCTTTTGGCGTGCAAAGCTATACAGGGCAGTCGGGGGTTTGGATCGGTCCCGTCAAGTGTGTATGGACCCTGAAATGTTTTTACGCTTTTCTGAGGTTACGCGGCTGCATCATGTTCGAAGGTATTGGTCGCGGATAAGGATCTATCCTGAGATCAAAAGCGTGCGGCTTAGAAAGGATGGGTGGGTCGAACATAAGAAGTGGGAAAGAAAATATCTGGGCGACCGGTCGCCAATTCATCGATTCGTATCGAGATCTACTGCCAAGGTGATACGAATCGGCTATAAAGTCGGCTTGGGGTGCTATTGGCCGTAGGCAACAATACTGCGATTTCTGTCCCATGCTTCCGTTCGCAGTCACTCACTCTACGCCTCATCCGTTCGCCCCTCAGCGACTTCGTTGTAACGAGATGCCCGCGATTTAGGGTTTCGACGTCGGCGTCGACCTCCAAGATCGGAAAATACAGTACTACGAGGAAGGGACCCGATGTTAATCGATACGGTGCGGCGACGTCGTGGGACTTTATATGAACCCTCCAGAGCGCGCGCTGGTGGCGTGCATGGATGAGAGAGAGCTAGATTTAGGCGCTGAACCCGGTACGGTACCGCTGCTGCCCATGAGGCCGGGGCGGATCGAGGATGGCAACGCTGGACAGAGCGCCGGAGGGAAGCGAGGAACCGAAGTAAGCGACCATGGATATAATGCATACTCCTGTGCTTGGGGGGACAGCCCCCCGAAATGCCTCAAGAACCGCCAGAAAGCTCGCCGGTTTTGCCTCCCGCCACATTAGTCCTTCGGCGCACTGGCAGGAGCGGAGATACCTGGATGTGGGTTGCGGGAACGGCTTTGTGACGGAACTCGTTGGCGCGGAGTGCGACGAGGTCGTAGCTATTGACGTGGAACCTGCGCGGCTGGAGGATTTCCGCGATCACGCTGAGGGGAGCGCCCGCATCAGCATATTGCTCATGTCCGCGGCAAGTATCAAGTTCCCACGCGATTATTTCTCTTTAATAACTTGCTTCGAGGTTCTCGAGCATGTACCAGACCTGAGCTCCAGCGTGCGAGAGATTTGTCGAGTGTGCAAACCGGGCGGTGCGGTCGTAATCTCCGTCCCACAGGTATGGTTTCCCTTCGAGAATCATGGAATGCGCATTGGTCGGAGGACATATTCGTGCAAAATACCACTCCTGCCATACGTCCGACCACTGCATAGGAAGTGGTCGAATGCACGGGTGTTTTCATCGGCGGAGATGGATCGCCTTTTCCTTCCCAACGGCATGGAGCTTTTGGAGACGAGTTATGCGTCGCCTCAATTCGAAAGAGCCGCGGCATCGGTAGGTTCGTGGGAGAGTGAGTTTACGTTTCTGAGAGGTTTCCTCGACCAATGCGAGAAAATCCCTATTCTCAGAGTCCTGACAGGCGTCTCCATGCTGAAAGCATACCGAAAACACCCCTAGTAGCCCGCCGGTCGAGTTCGGAATTTATGGACCACACATTCTCCAAGGTGCGAATCGCCGCGGGCCACGTTGCTTGCGTGATACCTTATGCAGGCGCCGCCAAGTACCTCGAAGAGACCGTCGGTTCAGCGGTATCGCAACACTTTGGAGAAATCGTCATTGTCAACGACGGATTTCCCCCTGCCGAACTGGACGTGATAGCGAACCTGCCCTCTGTTCGGATCATTCACCTTGATAATTCTGTTGGTTGTGCGGCAGCTCGCAATCTCGGTATCAAAGCTTGCACCATGCCGTACGTCGTCTTGTTGGATCATGATGATGTCCTTTGTAAGGGTTACCTGGACGCAATCACCGAATGGGTAGCCATCCACAACCTACGGTGTGCCGCTGCGAAGTTTAGATACATTGGGGAAAGCTCCAAACGTATCGGCGTTGCAGTCAGTCGAGATCCACACTTTGTTCTTCCCTCGGGATTTCTGTCAGAGGCCAGCCTGATCTCGGAGGTTGGGTACTTCCCCATTTCTTATTCCGATGATGTGTTGTTCTTTCGCGCAGTAAGAAGGGTCGCCGAACTGACCGCATGCCCCAATGCTCAGGTTCTGTACCGGATCCATCCCCAGTCCGAGAGTTCCAGAAATGCGAAGGCGTGGTGGGCCTTCAACCAGTTACTTCCACTGCACGATGAGGGCAGATTGTCGCTGGAACAGGTAAATTCCATGGTCCGCGCGTTCACTCATACGGGAGTGTGTCCCGCTGGAATGGAGTCGCGCTTAAGCGGTGGATCTCATGTCAACACGCGGTTTCTGGCTCGTAGCGCCTACGCGTGCTGGTTAAATCGGGAGTATACAGGGCTTTTATATTACGCTGTCCGTCTGTTTGCCTACTTACCGCAACTTGCACGCCTGGCACGAGGCAAGTGGGGTTTCTTTGCGACGAAGCCAGCAACGTCAATCATCAGCGAGACAGACGGATAGTCAATCAAACGAACACATCTTCCTATGCTGATCGGGATCGCCTAATCAACGCCCGCGCCAGGGTGCCTTGTAAGATCAGCGATGTGGCGATCGTCCCAATCATGACGCCTTGCAGCCCGAGCTTTCTTGTCAGAGGTATGCCGACCAGTAGCGCGAACGCGGTCGCGCCTGCCTGAGCCCAAAGAAATGGGGCTGTGTACTCCAAAGCCTGGAGTCCAGCTCGAATCGGGCCCGCGATAAAGACGATGAGATAAAGAAAGCAGTACATGCGCAAGACCGCGCCGTAGCCGGCGAATTGCGCTCCATAGAGAAGCCGTAGCCAGAACTGAGGCGCGATGCCGATCACGAGAGCGAAGGCGGCCGTGAGTCCACCCCACCGCAGGGTCATGCTGCGAAGATATCGCGACATAGCCGCGATTCCACCCTGATGGAAGCGGTGGGCGGCCTCGGCAGGCAGGACGTTATCCAATCCGAGAATCCAGATGTGCGTGACAGCGACGATATTCATCGAGGCCCGCAGCGCCCCTGTGGCTGCGGGGCCATAGAAAACCGGCGCCAACAAGGCAATAAAGTTCGTGGACATCCACCCCAGCAACCATGAGGGCGCAATCCACCGCGAGAACCGCCAATGACGAGCTGCGGTAGCCTGAATGTAGCTGAGCGCAAATCCCACGGGTTCCAGCCAGTAGACGCCGAGTCCCACACCTGCCAGGGACGTCGCCGCGAAGATCCAGAGCACTCCAGGGAGCCCAATCCGGTGCAGGTGAAGGAAGAAGAAGATAAGGGGCAGCTGGGGAAGGCAGCTGACCGCATCATTCAGGAAGGCTCGGCGGGTTTGTCTCGTCGTGAATAAATAACGGCGGACGAAGTCCTGCAACAGATAGGCGACCGTGGCAAGACAGAGAGGATAGGTCAGTTGCTTGAGGCCAGGTCGATGCGTCAGGATCGCAACCAGGTGTAGTCCAACAAAAATAAGACCCGCACAGGCCAACGCGAAGAGCAGATCCTGCACGATCACAGCACCCCAATAGGACCTGCGATCCGCAGGGGGCGTCTTCGGGCCAAGGCTCATCATCGGGGCGGAGATCAGGGCCATTTGCAGGCTATAAAGGAACAGCATGGCCGTCCATGCCAGGGCGAAGATCCCAAACTGCGCGATGCCCAGCGAGCGGGCCACGATGACATTTGTGAGGAAGTTGGTGCCGCTGACGAGAGCCTGGTCGGAGATCGCCCAGACCTCCCTGCCGTTGGTAACTTTCCTCAGGAAAGCGATTGCTCCACGGGCGGGTGAGGGGGCCAATGCCCGGCCGAGCGGTTCCTCTCTGTTTGGCCTTTCTTCCAGGTCAATCATGCGGGACCTGCGGCTTTGCGCCCGCAATAAAACGTTGGGCCCGGAGCACAGGCTGCTCCGTGACCCGACCGTAGCTGGACGCAACCAAATTCACGCTAGGGATCGACCTCAACCATTTATCTTCAAGTCTAAAATGCATGAAAATCCTTTGTATAGCAATCATAGTTCGAGGGCAACATCTCATCGAAGAACTTCTTCCGACTTCTGCCGGAATTCCCTAACGAATTCATGATTGCGGCTTGGTAAATCTTGATGACGACCAGAGGAAGCCTCGCTTTATACCAAATGGACGGCATTTTAAGAAGACGCGCGCGCAGATACTCGATTCTCTGGCCGTGGCCAACGATCGCCTCCCCAATTTTCAAACTTGCAGTGGCGATCAACCTTGCTGTCAACCCAGGTATTGTGTCCCTCGCCATTGTGCACACACAGACGCCTCCTGCCACTGTCGCGATCCCCTCGGAATCAGCACTAGCCCCGCCCGCGACGCCAGATCTGGGACGCACCTCTGCCTCCGGCCTCTTCATCGCCCCTGCCTCGATTAATCGCCCGCAATCAGTGATGGCCGCAGCTACGAGTTTCGTGAACTCGACGGAGCCCTCGACCGCGAATATCGCACCGCCCACTCCTCGAGTAGACGCTGCAGTACTCTCGCTCTCCGCACCGCCTCTCCTAAACTTCTCCGCATCACAAGGCAGCAGCACGAATCAAACCCGAGCCGTCACTATCCGCAATGCTGGATCTGCAAGCACGGCGTTGACTTGGTCAATAACTTCGACTGAGCCTTGGTTAAACTTCCATCCTGCCTCAGGTTTTGTGGCAGGAGGTCACGGTCAATCCGTCACATTAGTAATAAATCCGACGGGGTTAAATATCGGCATATACAGCACCGTGGTGACCATCTCAGATCGCGATGCCGCGAACTCATCGCAACAACTCCCAGTTACCCTGACAGTAAAGTCCATTATCGCTGACTACCCAGTCTCGAGCGTGGAACGTACGTTCCCGAGCGACACCGGAATGATCGATATTCGAGCTAGGTACGGCGCCAAAGGAGACGGGGTCACGGACGATACACGCGCAATACAGGCAGCAATTTCCGCAAACATACATAGCACAAATGGAGCTATCCTCTATTTTCCCGCTGGCATTTACTTAGTAAGTAGCCCATTATTTTACAAAAACACTGCGCAGGCCTGGTCGTCGGCGCTCACCCTTCAAGGGGAAAACCAAGAGAACACAATCATCAAGCTCGCCGATGACGATCAGCTCTACCAGAAGGCGAGTGCCACCGAAGATGTACTTGACACGGGCTCACAAAATACATTTGGCAATGGAGCGGGTAATTCTGCGTTCGACAACTATATATTCGACATGACAATCGACGTTGGAAAGGGCAACAAAGGTGCAGTTGCCCTTGATTTCATGGGTAACAATTATTGCGGTCTGAGAAACGTCACGCTGAAATCAAGCGATCCTAACCATGCGGGTGCGATAGGCCTGAGCATGCTTCGTTATGCTACGGGTCCATGCCTCATGAAAAATGTCGTCATAGACGGATTCAACTATGGTATTAAGGCCGCGAATACCGAATATAGTGCGACCTTCGAAGGGCTAACCCTTCGTAATCAAGGCCTCTATGGCATCTACAATTCGAACAACGTGCTCTCTATTCGCGGCCTGGTCTCAACGAACCGCGCGCCCGCAATATGCAACGACAGTTCACTCGGCCTGATTACGCTGCTCCAGGCGCTCCTTCAGGGTGGATCACCGTCAGTTGCGGCCATTGAAAACAATGGCACGCTGTATGCGAGGAGCGTTACCTCGGCAGGGTATGCTTCGGTCCTAACACGCAACAAGAGCACTGTCTTAGGTTCAAGCCTTATAGAATATGATTCCGGGCCGGTCCAGAGCCTATTCCCAAGCACTGCCTCTTCGTTAAATCTCCCTATCCAGGAGACCCCACAGTTCGAGGATGCCAACCTGGCTCATTGGGCAAACGTCGTTTCCTTTGGCGCTGATCCCAGGGGATACTCGGATAGCTCCACTGCGATCCAAGCCGCTATCGACTCAGGAGCAACGACCGTCTACTTTCCCACGGGAAAGTATAAAGTCACTCGAACGATTTTCGTTCGAGGTAGCGTACGGAGGATTAACGGGTTCGATTCGTATATCACTCCACCGCGCAGCGCATTCCACAGTGCCAACAGTCCGTCGCCCCTGTTCCAAATCGATGCTGGAACATCGGAAGTAACGTTGAGTCATTTTCAACTGGGCAATTGGGGGGATTTTCCATATTCCGGCATCGTGTTTGTCGAACAGAACTCGGCTCGGCCCGTTGTTCTGCTTGATTCGGCGTATTTAAGTATTGAAACGGCCGGGGCTATGACTGTGGGCTATCAGAATACCGCTTTGGGTACTGGAGCCCTGTTTGTTGAAGACGTGAGCGCTGGTCCCTGGGAGATATTGACCCCCCAGAATGTGTTCGCGAGACAAATCGATCCTGAAGTGCATGAAACAAAGATATTAAACAATGGCGGTCACTTATGGATCCTGGGATTGAAGACAGAAGGGGGGGGAGCGAACATCGAGACGGATAATGGGGGTTACACTGAACTGCTGGGTGGACTCTTGTATCCCGCTCAGAGTGTGTCGTCAGATCAGTCAGCATTTGTTATCAACGACTCTCAAACGTCGATTATCTATGTGGTGAGTAATTATTCGGTACCTAGCAACGCCGCCTATTCGAACTTTCAGACGCAGGTTACTGAAACACAGAACGGACTGACCAGCACTCTCTCGACGAGGTCAGTTCCTTCACGGGGCTACGGCATTGTGATGCCTCTCTATACTGACAGGATGCCAACCGGCGAAGCTCGGAAGAGCCATACCCGGCCTCTGCATGGCTCTAAATGACCGCTTCACACTCGGTCAGAGGCGGTCTCCGTTTGTATCGCCCTCACCAGCGCTGCAGCGGATCAGCTCAGGAGCTACAGCAGCCGCGTGACAGATAAGTCAAGCCAATTCTCCGGCCAACGCGAGTCAGCCACAGTCGGAGGAGCGTCATCCGAGGTACAGGATTCAGTGTTAAGACGTACTTTCAGTTGTAAATCCGCTCTTGCCGGCTGGAAAGTCGCCCGCATAGTATCTGATCTTATGACACAGTAGCACTGCGTTGTAGTGGATTCAACCACCTGCAGGACAGTGCAGTGCCGCTTGTCTGTGGTCGGCGGACCCACTCAGCCATTACAGACTTGTTCGGTGCTTACGTGAACAGTGCCGGGGTGTTAGTCGCAGTGGAAATGAGTGCCTTTCCTTCTGCGCAAGTGACTCCACCAGGTGGTGAATCGATCCTGGGTACGAAGCTAGATAAACACTAGCGAACGGCGATAGCCGAAAGGGAAGCGACCATGGATATAGTGCGAACTCCAGTGCTTGGAGGGACAGCCCCCCGACATGCCTCAAGGCCCCCGGAAGGTTCGCCGGCTTTGCCTCCCGCCACATCCATGCTTCGGCACCCTCGCAAGCACGGAGATACCTGGATGTGGGGTGCGGAAACGGCTTTGTGACGGAACTTGTCGGCGCGGAATGCGATGAGGTCGTGGGTATTGACCTGGAACCCGCGCGGCTGGAGGATTTCCGCGATCACGCGGAGGGAGACGCCCGCACCACGGTATTGCTCATGTCGGCAGCGAGTATCGATTTCCCAAGCGGCTATTTCTCTCTGATAACCTGCTTCGAGGTTCTTGAGCATGTACCGAATCTGCGCTCCAGCGTGCGAGAGATTTGCCGGGTACGCAAACCGGGTGGTGCGGTCGTGATCTCGGTGCCGCAAGTGTGGTTTCCCTTCGAGAATCATGGAATGCGGATTGGGGTGAGGACATTTTCGGGCAAGATTCCATTGTTGCCATACATCCGTCCGCTGCACAGGAAGTTGTCCAATGCACGGGTATTCTCATCAGGTGAGATCGATCGTCTCTTCCTTCCCAACGGCATGGAGCTTTTGGAGACAAGTTACGCGTCGCCTCAGTTCGAAAGAGCCGCGGCATTGGCAGGTACCTGGGAGAGCCGGTTTACGTTTCTGAGGGATTTCCTCGACCACTGCGAGAAAATCCCTATTCTAAGGGTCCTCACAGGAGTTTCCATGCTGAAGGCATACCGGAAGAGCCCATAGTCTGTCCGCCTGACGAGACCTGGCAGTATATTAATGATGCTTCGCGGTTTCGCTGGAAAGACAAAATGTGACTCGAAGGTGTTCGAAAACGCTTTCGAGGGGTATTGAGCGGGGTCGTGATATCGGAGGGTGTTCGGCGAAGCGCGGGTCTTAGAACGGGCATTTCGAACATTCGGAGGATTGGGCACTCGGGCGGGCAGTCAGGAGAGGGAACAGGTAATTTCGGACAAATAGAAACGCCCCACGGCATAGGGAGCCGTGGGGCGTTTGCTGTTTTTGAGTCTTTCAAACTAATTCGCACGGACGATTCGTGTATTGGTTTTATGCAAGAGCAACAGAGCACGGGAAACCTGAATCTGCTTTCGCTTCGTCACCGGTCAGATCACTCCGTTGTGGAGCGCATGTTTGAGGTGGGCAAGCCGCGCGGAAGTGCCAAACAGTCTCGCCGAGTTAGTCAAAGCGCCGCATGATTCTTCGCAACTGTTTTCTGTCGGGTCTTAATCGGTACGGTGCACAGTGGGCTTAAGAGGGTCAATGCAGTGCGGTGTAATCGAGGTGTGACTGCCATTTTTCATGGGGGTACCGTAAAAAACTACAAATGTTATCAACTTCATTGTCAATAACTTCGAGGGACTGGGGGGCAGCCAACTGCACGATCAGGAACGACACGCCTTTTGAGAGGTGATCGGGAGCGCCCGCACGACTGGCAAAAGGAGCCCGCTCGTCAGGTGGCCAGACGAAGCAGAGCGGTCAAATGAGTGCATTGGCCATTGTGCACTCATTGAGATCTCCTGCGGTCGAAGCTAATTGGTATGGTCCGCCGCTTCTTGCCCCTACGGGGACTATAAGAAGTGAGCACAGGAGGCGGTCCATGGAAATCGACACAATCGGCATCGTGCGCGTCAGACGACGGCGGTCGTAGCTTCCATCGGCAGCGGCGCTGAGTTCCGCAAAGGGCGCTCGTTTGCAGCCTGGCTGGGGCTGGTGCCGAAGCAGGAGTCAACCGGCGGGAAGCAGACTCTCCATCCAGCTTCCGCCGGGCATCCACAAGGGCGAACAATACAACATCGCCGTGCGCCAGTTCGAGAATGTCTCTGCCGTCGTTCCCATTCCGCCGCCTCCGCCCCCCGTGCCGCAGATCAGCATCGCGCTGCGGTCTGCTGCCGCGAGCCCAGCCGCGATCGCCGTTTCGGATCTCAACTGGCGGCAGCTCCTCAACTGGCGGCAGCTCCTCGGCGCATTCCAGTACACCATCACTATCAGCACCAGGGACCAGCTCCTTTATCCGGAGCAGCGTTTGCTCGCATGGCTGAAGTGGCGCCTGTCGGTCATGCCCTACTTCAACCGAGTTCCCCCGAGGAGGTTGTCCATGCTAATGCTGCGGTTTTCGCCTAACGGACTGAAACGAACTGCAATTATCAAGTCGGTCTTCGTCGCAATTACAGCAGGATATTGTCGAACGCCGCACCGGCTCAAACGACCTTTACCTCACTGTCCGCATGGCAAGCGGCCGTTGCAGACAGTTGGCAGTTCACCACAAGTTTCCAAAACTTCACGCAGGATACGTATTTCGAAACTGCGGCGGTGAATGTCGGTCCGTTTTCACTCCAGCAGGTTGGTCTGGATCCCGTCAACGGGCTCTTCCAAAATTTCATCGACGTACCGCCCTTCCAGTTCGCTGACCATGACGGAAACACGAACGCGGCCATCTTCACAAAGTACGGCGTCATGACGGTAAACCTGACTCGCCTCACAGGTTTACTCCGGTGTGTTTAACCGATGCCCGGAAAGGATTGGCTGTTTAAGTCGCGTCGGCCCGTTTTATCTGCGCTGCTTTGCGCCGAAGGAAGGTCCATGAACACCGTCTTCGATGATCCAGCGCGAGAGATTGCCATGGGGATATCCAGGCGGGATGCACTCAAACGCATGGGTGGCGGCCTTGCTGGCCTGCTGCTGGCGTCTCTCGGCATAAAGAAGGCGTACGCGGCTGTGAACTGCGGTACTTGTCAGGGGTGCGATCCTGATACGAGTACCTGCGCATCCTGCAACCCAGCTGCCTCGCAAACACTCTGCAGCACCGTTAATGGCGACGGTTCCTATTTGAGACTAGTTAGCTAATCCAATCCGGCAGCAGCAGAGACGTGCGACCCGGATTTGCCGCGACCGCATGCGTTGCGCAGCGGAGATGGGTTCAGACCGCCTGCCTGTGAATGACCTCCGCGGCTTTCTCGCCAATCATGAAGACCGAACTCAGGATAAAGAGCCCGGGGATGCGAGGAAAGACGGATGCATCGACCACTCGCAGCCCTTCGGTTCCATGCACCTTAAAATCGGTGGTCAGAACGCCGCCCTGTTCTCTGGGTCCGATCGGGCAGGTGCAGGAGGCATGATGTCCCCACGCGTTGTCGCGCACGAATTCTCGAATTTCTTCGTCCGTGCCGACATTCTTTCCCGGGATCTCTTCCTCGGCGATGATTCCCCTCTCAATCAGCGGGCGGGTCATGCTGCGGACGAACTGAACACCGTGCACCACTGCATCCAGATCCTCGTTCTTGGAGTCTGTGCCTTCCTGAAAATAGTGGAAGTTCACATGGGGCATATCGAGGGGATCCTTTGAGCGCAGAGTTACTTCGCCTCCGCGATTGACCGTGTGCCCCTTGAGCACTGCCCAGGTAAGGAAGTTGAGTTTCTGAGCGAATTCAGCCGAGTAACCTGGCCAGTATCCTTTGAAGTATCCCAGCAGAGCAAAGCAAAGCAGGTCGGGAAGCGTCCGAGCTTTACTCGATTTCCGGATTACTCCGAGGACTGCGCCGTTGGTGGTGTAGACTCCGCTTCGGGTGCTCTGCCATTCCTTGTATTGCGGGTCGTCCTTCGTGAATTTGGCGCCCTTGAGCACCTCCCAATCCTCGTTCACGCGATTGACGACGCCAACTTCATAACGGTCCTGCAAATTTTTTCCCACACCTTCGAGTGGGACGCGGACTGGAATGTCCTTCTCCCTCAGGTGGGCCTCGGGACCTATTCCGGAAAGCATGAGCAGCTGCGGCGTATTAAATGCGCCTCCGGCCAGGATGACTTCGCGCGACGCATACAGCTCTCGTGGCTCGCCGGCCCGGGATGAAGGTGGATCGAATGCCCGGTAGAGCCGCGAGCCTTTCAGATACTTCACGCCTGCTGCCCGCCAGACGCCATTGCCAGCATCCTCCAAAATAACCCCGGTGGCCAGGGCATCGGTTTCAATGCGCAGCGGATACAGGCTGCTTGTTTCCAGCACCCGCTCGCGGGTACCGGCGCGCTGATGCTGGCGCGTCATCAGTGGTGTGTATCGGATTCCCTGAGCGTTCCTCTTTACCACCCGCCAGTCATCCGGATCGAACTCGCTCTCGATAAGATCGCGGGACTGATCCAGTACATCGCCGCCCTCCTCGAAAGCTTTAAAGGCCGAATCGACCAGTGTGTCCAGCAGTTCCCCGTCTCCGAAAGCCTGGCGAGGGATAGCCTTCTCGGTGTGCAGCCAGCCCTTCCAGCCATGGCGCGAAGGATTGAAGAAGGGAAACCATTTCGCAACTTTGCGCTCCAGAGGGCGATGCTGGCAGTTCTCGAGCAGTTCGAAATACCTGCGCATTTTCTTCGCGCGCCAGGATCGGTCGTTCGTCAGCCGGGCGATGTAGTCCCAGTTCTCGTTTGCCGGGTATACCATGATTTGCGCGTTATGCGCCGTGCATCCTCCCAAAGTACCCGCGCGAGGATAGAACACACCGTCTTTTGCCGGAACGAATTTGCTGTCCCTCTTCTGCTGATCCAGATCGGAGTAGTGGCGGACGAAAAACTCCCAGCTCAGCGCCTTGTTTTCAGTCGAGAGTCCATGGAATACCGGGACGTCATAGTCCTGGGGCAGGCAATTGGTCTCCGGCGAGTTAGGGTCCCCTCCCTGAAGTGTTCGCGGATCTCCTCCCGCTTCGAGCAGAATCACACTGTGGCCGGCCTCCGCCAGCCTTGCCGCGACCGTTCCACCCCCGGCACCCGATCCCACGACAATGTATTCGCAATCGGCCTGCCGTTGATTGGCCATTTAACTTTCTCCCCTTGCAAATCGTGAGTGTCATCCAGGTCGAGAGCGGAGTTTAACGCCGGCTCCCTGCTCAGAACGTCTTCAAAAACTCAATCAGCGCTTCTTTATCCGAATCGCTTAATCCTGGCTCTTGCTGAATGCCGGAGTCCTTCAGAGCCGGTTGCTGCAAGAGCATGTTGAACATATCCGTTCCGAAATAATGCCCCTTGTTCACGACATAGTCCGGACATTTACTGTAGGAATAAAGCTTTGGCTGAATCTTGTCGAAGGCGGCTTCGATCTGTTCGTCCGGGGCATCCTGCGGCAGGCCCCCGACGGAGTGCTGATATTTCAGCAACAGGTAAATTACGGATGCATCGCGCTTGAAGCGATCCCATCCGCTGTCGCTGTCGCCAAGCAAGTCAATGTTAGCCATCAGGTCAACGGGAGTTCCGGCAGGGAAAGGCCCGAACCGAGCGCCATCTTTGTCGAATAACCATGGCAGCAATGCCTTGTCCAGACCTCTCGTTGCGGAGACCGGCCACGGCAGGTAACCGTAGGCCACATTGAGATAACTCCGCTGATCCATCCGATCGACAAAGTTGGGGGCCTGACCGCTCAAGTAATGCACGGCCTTTGGAAGTGTGTCTCGTTGATCGCTGTCATTGGCTCGTGTCTCGGGCCAAAGCAGCTGATGAATAGAATCCGTGAAGCTCTTCATTCGGGCATCCACGGACGGACTTGACTCGAAGTGTCCCACTGAATTGTTGAGGAGCAGCGGAGCCGTTGACCAGATGCTGATGAGACTTGCCGGACGCGTATAACCGCGGCCTCCGGCGGGCATCTGGTACTCCCTGGTTTCGTCGGTATACGGATCGCGTACCAGGATGGTCCCCACCGACGGCAGCTCCTTATAGCTCTGTGAGGAAAAGTTATCCCAGATGTTGTTTGCGAGGGCGTTGGTTGCCAGCGGACTGCAGGCATTTGTGCCGAGAAGGGTCACCGGGATACGCGCGTCGGTAGAGAGAAAATTCTCCTTCAGAAAGTCATCGGCAAGAACTTTCGCGCGCATCTTTGCCTTGAAGTCCTCGGTTTGAGTCAGCTTGAAGTAGTTAATGAAGCACGGCAGATAATCTTTGCCCGCGCAATTGGCCAAACCCTGTCCGGGAGCAAGATCGGGCGGCTTGCTGGAGTGGCATCGCGCACAACGTTCTGCGAAAACGATCTTGCCGCGAGTTAACTGGGCGGTGTTCTTAGTGAGGTACGCTTTGCCGTTAGGGGCGTCGGCTAAATGGTGCGGACTGGTACTCACCAGCATAAAGCGGGCGAGATCCATCGTCTGCGCTTCGGTTGCCTTCCAGTAGACTGAGTTCTTCTCAGCAGTCTTAATCGGAATCGGCGTCACTTGTGTGCCGCCAATGAGCGCGTTGAAATGCAGCAGCCACTCTTCGCTGAAAAGTCCGATATTCAGATAGACCCGGTTGAGAGCTCCGAGTGCACCCACCGAGTCCGATCCATCTTTCAGGACATGCGGGGTATTGACGGAGTCAGGCGGCGTATAAAATTTCGCGAGGGGATCACCGGGCGGAACGTAATCGTTGAACTGTTTGTTGTCATGCTGGCCATCCGCGAGCTTCTCCTGACCCCACAGCAGGGCCATGCCCAGCCGGTCCTTCAGATCATAGACCGCATTCATGGTCCGCGGATTATTGATGTTGTCTGTGGAGACGAGCGACGTATCGAGCGACCCAGGACGCGCAGTATGAAAGAGCTGATAGAAATACAGTTTGGTATCGCCGCTCCAGGAGAAGATACGATCGACCCAGAAATACTGGGCGCCGACCATGGAGCTCAGGTTCCTCCATTCCGGGTTGTTGGGATCTGAAGGAGGATTGAGCGGATTGGGCCCAACATGGCAAAAGCCGCAGGACATGCCGACGCGGTACGGCTTAATCAGCTTCGCATCGTTGTAATAGCCTGGGTCGGTGTAATACCTCTTCGCGTCCCAATGCTTCTTTGCCTTCTCGTCGAATGCTGGGTTCGGAAACAGGCGGAGGCCAACGATACCGGTACCGTAGCCGTAATAGGATCCGAGTTCGACGGTCTTGCCGCGCGCTCCAATCCTAACGCCGGGGTATTTCGTCTCGTCCTCAAATGGGTCCGGACCGCATTCAGGCTTCTGACTCCGATGGTCGAGCCAGAGTCCCTGTCGCTTAGGGTCCGGCCCTGTTGCCGTTTCGTAGCATGGTTCGTTGACCAGACCCAGAAAATCCCATCGATTGGCGCGAGTCGCCGGCAGCGTCGGATAGTCGGAGACGGTCTTGAGGAGATCGAGAATTCCCGCGCTCTTCACGGAGATGACATCCCAGAAGCGATCATTCCCACCGGTCCAGACAATCCAGTTGTCGCGGCCGATTACCTGGTCCCGGGTCAACGGGATGCCGTTATCCATGTCGTGGAAATAGTCGATGTCGGAGCCCTGGAGATTGTCGACCGTACGTCCTGCGAGCATTGCTTCGTCTTTGATTTTGCAGGCTTGCGAAAGTGGGAAAATGACGAGGATCGCGATGAGCACGCTGACCCCAACTACCAGCACGGCGGCGATGACGACGAGCCAGCGGACGACTCGATATACAATTCCGTGCGCTTTGGGACCGTGCGGCTGAGGCTTCGTGGGCATGAGATCCTTCCTTCCCCTTTTGGTCTGCACAGTTTGCACTGCGAGAAATGCGTTTCATCCACCAGCCGAAAGGTGCTCGATTCGCAGGACAGGTGCGCATCCTGTTCTGCGTTTCCTCCATGTGGTGCAAGCTGTGGATACTCCACTCCAGCCATTAAGCGTCTGCTCACATGAGCGGCTTAGGGCAGCGGATGCACTGACATCTGGTAACGGAACCCGGGAACAACGCAATGCCCGCATGCGCACGAGATCCATGGGGCCCTTTCAATACCAATCGGGCGTATTGACGTACGCAGAGTCTGGTTGCCCGCGAAGCCATGGTCGACTGGCCTATACACAGGCAATGGGGTAATGACTGCAGTGGCGAAGGATGGTGCTGAACTGCTGTCTTTTAAAATAACCGGAGCTTAGAGCATAAAAGCGGAAGCTGTCAAGAATACGAATGGGCGATGGCTGTCGAACCTGCTTTCCGGAGCTCGGAATGGCGATCATTCGAGAGACTGACGACAAACAGCGATTCGAAGGAAAAGCGAACCGCGCTGCAAGATTTCCGAATGCTTCTATATTCTCGACTTGACATGAGCCACCAGTTATGGTTTCTTGAGTCGAGTTGCAAAACCCCGATAGCCTCATAGATTCAAGGTAAGTTAGCTGGTCAGGGCCTGCCTGTTCCGCTGCGAGGAAAGTTGTTGGAGCGGCGGACTTTATTCCTCGATCTGTAGAAACACAAAGCTCCTTCGGTCAAGAAGGCTGTGTTCCCTTTGTGCGTCGTCGTTGAGGCATCCTGCCTGATGGACAACGGCATGGAATGGAAGAGAGCAGAGAGCGTATGGCAGATCACAACGATCCCAATGCTGTTAACCACATATTTTCCGACATCGACTACTCTCCCGCCGATCTGTACGATCTTTTCGGGTGGCCAGTCGAAGACGGAAAAAAGGTGGTTCTTGCTCTTACCTTTGCCTCTGCGCCGTCGGCTGGCGCCCTCGATCCCGACCTGCTGTACCGGCTGCTTCTGACTTCCCATCCTCGTATGGCGTGGCCCCAGAATGGCGACGTCAGTCTGGAATCTGTTCTCGCCTACTTCGACGCCGTGAAGGAGAAGTATCTTGGCGAACTAAAAACGGCCGAAATTCGGGTAACGGTCAGATCGTCCGGCAGTGCGCTGGTCAAGTTCATTGGGTTTCCCGGCGGAGATTTGTCCTCGGAACTGGACGTTAACAAGGTTACGTCAATTACGGCCCGCGACGGCCAGACTATCCAGGCATTCATCGGCGGACGAGACGATGCCTTTTTTAATGACCTGACAGGCTTTTTCCGGTCGATTAATTACGCCCCGCAGTTTTATCACGTCCCCCACACTATGACCGAGGCGCGTGAACTGCCTGTTCCCAAGACCTTGCTCGAACTTGAAGGCAACGACATGTTCAATTATCGCGAGGACATGCCGAACTGGGGTTACACGCAGCCCGATGGCACGACTCCGAAACTGGATTTGCCTCCGGGTCCCTGGACATGGAACGGAGATCGCTTCAAAAAGGACGCGCAAGGCAATTTCCGGTTTGTCTATAGCGGTCGGGACTGCCGCGCCGGGCAGAACTGCAACGCGATTGTCTTCGAGATACCGCATTCGTTTATTACCCCGGATACGGAGCACAACCGACTGGTCAATGCCTGGGGAGAGAGCTGGGTTCTTAAGGCTGCGAAGAAGGTGGAGAGTATTCCCGATGAGCCGTCGTGGCTCAAGGATCCGGCGAAGGCCATCCTGGAAAAAGATGTGGACCCGGAGCTTCAGAAATATAAGCTGGTCGACACGGATGGACAACCGTTTGCCGACGCCGCGCTGAGTGAGCGCGAGGATGACCGCCAGGCAGGCGCGAATAACTTCTGGCTCGGGCCCCACTTCATCAAACGGCTTGCTCATTTGGGGTGGGGGTTCGGTCCTTCGATCAGTGCGCTGGGCCTGCAGTGCTCGTTCGACCATGGTAACTCGCCCGTTTCCGTGTACAGAACCTACGACCACGTGATCGCCGCATTCCCAAAAGTTGCCAGGACCCTGTTTCAGAAACTGAACATGCCGGATAACTCCTGGAATCCGAAGGGGCTGAATATTCCTCTGCGCCGTCCGTTCGAAATCTTTGTTCCCAATGTCTGCGCCGTGGACATGGATACGAACGGCACCTGGCCCTTCGGCCGCCGCCTGGAAGATCAGGTTGCCACGCGCTTCCTGTCCCTGTTCCTCGATATGGAAGCGGAATGGAAAGGCGGGAAATACCACGTCGATCTGCTCGGAGATCCGGCGCTGTGGGAGAGTGCGCCGATCCTTCCGAAAACTCCGCCAAATCCCCTGAAGAATGATAAGGAATTTCTCGATAGCTTTCCCTATCTGGCGGAGCCATGGCCGCAAGCATGGTAGCCACATCGTCGAATCCAGTCGTGTCGCCGCGGCTTGCAGGACCAGGCTTCGAAGAGGAGCGGAAGCGCGCCGAGAACGACATCGGCCGCCTGACTTTCCGGCTCGCCGCTCAACCCCGCGATTTATCGGATCGTGTGCGCCTGCTCTACCGCATGTTCCACAGGGCGTCGCTTACCGGAAGAATGGCGCAGCTTGAAGAAGTGGAGAAGGAACTCGACACCGCGCTGCGTGAGTTTGGACCGAAAGAAGATCTGTGTCTTCTCCAGGCCAATCTGGATTTCCGCTTCCACCGTTTGCACGAGGTCCGCCGCCATCTTGCCTCGGCGCCCATGCTCTCAAGTCGAGTTGAAGGCCGGGTCCTGCTAGCGGACCTTGATATGCAAGAAGGGCGCTATGAGCTGGCTCGGGCTGGGTTTGAGGAGTTGATTGCACAACACGCAACGTGGGATCATCTCGCCCGTTTGGCGCATTGGCACAGCAAGCTTGGGGATTTCTCTGAGGCGGACAGGCTGTACGCCGAGGCTGAAGACGACCTTACAGCGAAGCAGATGCTTTCGTATGCCTGGCTTGAGGTGCAGCGTGGACTTCTGGCTTTCAATCGCGGCAATTACACCGGCGCATGGTCGCACTATCTGCGAGCCGAAAGCGCTTATCCCGGCCACTGGTACACGGCGGAACACATTGCTGAATTGCTTGCCGCCGAAGAACGCTTTGATGAGGCTCTGGAGATGTTGCGCGAGGTCGTCGAAAGGACAGAGAAGCCGGAGCTGCAGCAGGCCCTCGGCGAAATGTATATCTGTGCGGGACGGGAGAACCTGGCGCAAGTGTGGCTGGAAAGCGCTTTGACGTCATATCTGGAATCTGTACGGCGCGGAGACGTGCATTACTTCCATCACCTGGCGGATTATTACGCGGGCCCTGGTGCAGAACCCGCGGAGGCGCTGCAGTGGGCCCGGCGAGACATTGAGCTGCGATCGAACTTTTCAACCCAAACAACCCTTGCGTGGGCTCTGTTTCTCACTCACCAAACTGAGGAGGCGCTGGAACAAATGCGCCTTGCGCTTTCCTCGGGTGTGCGCGATGCCATTGTTTTTTCCACCGCAGCCGATCTCTTCGAAGCCGCGGGAGATTTGTCCAGCAGCCGGCGCTATGCCTCGGTTGCTCTGGAGATTAACCCTATGCACAGGCGTTTCCGCATGCATCACTGAGGCCGGGTCTCCTTTCTTTCGGAAATAGAGTGTGACTGTGGTTATAAGTGCGCGCGCATAAGCTACCACCGACTTGTATCTCCTGCGACGAGGAAGCTTCAGGATCATGCCATCAGTCTTGACAACGCAACATCCCCGGAGCAAGATAGATTCCCACAAATCCAGATGCTCGTTCTCCCATGGTCGTCCGCACATCAGCGTCTGTTCCACTCAACGCCGTGAACCGGAGGTATCAGCATGAAGTGCCGCCCGGATCGTCGCTCTTTGTTGTGGGTTGCCGCGGTTTCAGTCTTGTGTATCGGCGGCTGCAGCCAGCAGCCCCGGCCGGGCACGGTGCAGGATGAGGCGCTTCGCGCGCATCGCGATGCCGCGTCTTTCCCGGCCGCGGATGATGACTATTTCCACGATATGGACGGCGGCATCTCGCTTAGTCCCGAAGAGGTAAAGGGCCGGAATATGTGGATCGTCTGGACCGGAGGCAACGATCGCTTCTGGGACAGTCTTGTAACTTCGAGTTTCGGCGCCCTGGACTTTCTTAAGACACTGTCGTCCTATCCCGGCCTGAAGTTTTCCCGTGACAATCGCTGGGCTTACCTTGGACTGGTCAACGAACCATGTTTCATCAAGGCCACCGGTCCCGACCCCCAGCGATATGGGTTATGGCTGGACAAGCGCGATCCAACCTGCCCTCCAGATCCCTTTGAGAACGAAGTAAAGTACCCGGGAGTAAAGATCGGTGCGCGTGGAACTACTGTGCCAGTGGCCTCCTACTATGGCTGGGCCTCCGGCATCGCCGGACTGCGGGTGTTTCCCAATCCCGCGTTCGATGCCGTTGCGGCGAAGAAGTGGGATCCGGTACGCTATTACACCGACCCCAGCTATTACAACAACAAAGATCTTATCCGACCATACCGCGTAGGGATGTCCTGCGCGTTCTGTCATCTGGGACCGAGCCCTGTCCATCCGCCAGCCGATCCGGAGCATCCTCAGTGGGCCGATCTAGCCTCGAACGTCGGGGCGCAGTACTTCTGGCTCGATCGTATCTTCGACTGGCAGGCCGATCCCAGCAACTACGTGTTTCAGTTGTTTCACAGCCAGCGCCCCGGTACCCTCGACACTTCTCTGGTGTCGACGGATAACATCAATAACCCACGCACGATGAATGCGATCTATGACGTGGGCCCGCGGCTCGACCAGGCTCTGCGATTCGGCAGGGAAACACTGAGCGGAGGGGGCCTGATCAACAAGCAACTGAATGACTTTGTGCCGGCTTCGTCGCCGCTGGCCCGGTACTTCACTGCACCCGCAACCGCTTATTCTCCGCGCGTCTTGAAGGACGGTGCCGATTCGGTCGGCGTACTGGGGGCTTTGAATCGCGTTTACATCAACATCGGATTGTTCAGTGAGGAGTGGCTCCTGCACTTCAACGCGCTGGTGGGTGGAAAGCCCACGACGCCGATCCAGATCGCAATCGCTCGTAAGAACTCTGTCTACTGGCAGGCGACCGAGGCGCAATCGCCCAACATGGCGTTGTTCTTCCTGGCCAGTACGGCCCCACACAAGTTGCAGGACGCCCCGGGCGGAGCGAAGTATCTTACGGCGGACGCGGCCACTCTTGATCTGGGCGAAACGGTGTTTGCGGATCGCTGTGCGCGGTGTCATTCGAGCAAGCTTCCGAAACAGGTTCCCGGCCTTGATCCGGGTGGCTGTTCCGGCCGCGACTACATGCAGTGCTGGGGCGCTTACTGGAACTGGACGAAAACGCCCGAGTTCAAAAAAGCCATGGAAGCGATGGTCAAGGCTCCTGATTTCCTCAATGACAATTTCCTGTCCGCGGAGTTCCGCGTCCCCGTCACGCTTCTTCAGACCAACGCCTGCAGCCCGCTGGCGACCAACGCGATTCGCGGAAGCATCTGGGATAACTTTTCCTCGGAGACTTATAAGGAGCTGCCGTCGGTCGGCGAGATCACTTACTACGACCCGTTCGACGGTAAGCCGCATCCGTTCAAGATGCCGGCGGGAGGCAGGGGATATACGCGTCCTCCTTCGCTGATCAGCCTCTGGTCTACCGCTCCATTCCTGTTGAACAACAGCGTGGGCCGCCTTAACCCGACGGCTGCGAACGACGACTGGAACCCGAACCCGTCGGTGGAAAATCGCATGGCGGCTTTCCAGGATGCGATTGTCAAGATGCTGTGGCCGGAGCGACGTGACAAAGATCCCACCATTGGGAACCTGGTTGGCGACAGTGTTGCCGGAAGCCTGATCGATCGCACCACAACCCGGAGTTACATCCGCGTCGCCACCGGCTACGTGCCCGCAAATCTGAAGGGATTAGCGGATATCGGAAAGGACCTGTTTCCCAATCTCTTTCCCGCGGGAGGCATTCAGATCGGTCCCATACCGCCGGGTACCCCTGTGGATTTGCTCGCCAATCTGGATTTGCTGGCGGATGATTCCGACCTGGCGGGCAAGATCGGCCATGACAAGAAGCTGCTCGAGCTGTTGCTCCGGCTGCAGCACGATCTAAATGCCCTGGGCTCCAATCCCAGCGATGAGGATGCGCGTAAGGTATTTGCCAATCTCGTGCAGCCTCTCATGCAGCTCAGCAAATGCCCGGATTTCATTGTCAATCGGGGCCACTATTTCGGGACCAGCTACTTCAGGGAAGAGCCGCCATTGAGCGACCAGGAAAAGATGGCGCTGATCGAGTTCCTCAAGACATTTTGAGTTACTCGGGCGGCCGGATCGGCCGAGCATGCCGCGCCCTGGGACGTGACGATACTCGAGGCCATCCAGCAGTGCGCCAAAGAGCCGTCCCGCCCCGGCTACGAATTTGTTGTCACGATCGCGCTCTCCGGATCACGATCAGTTGAACCAGGCCCCGCTTTCGTAACCATGCACGGCAACGAGGTGAGCAGATGGCGTCTCCAACCGCACCCTCCGCAACGAATACAGTAACCAATTGGTTCGGGAATATCGTGTCCCACCCGAGCGTCATCGTCGACGCCAACAGCATCGACGACGTGGTAGCGGTGATGAAAGACCCGGTGAAATATCCCTCACCCGTGCGCGCTGTCGGCTCTAACCATTCCACCGCTCCCTGCGGTGTGGCCGATGGCGGCACGCTGATCCGCATGAAGATGAACCAGATTCTCGACATCGGTGCGAAGGGTCTTACGGTGCAGGCCGGCGCGCTCCATCTGGATATGGCCAGGGCGCTCGAAGCGCAGAATCTCCAGTTCTACGTCAACACCGAGATCGGCAGCCTTTCCGCCGGCAGCGCGGCTTGTGCCGGAACCAAAGACGCGTCTTTTCCCGGCGAGTACGGCCAGGCAGGATCCTACGTCACCGGAGTCAAGATGGTGCTGCCCACCGGCGACCTGCTGGAGGTCACGGAACCGGGGAACCCGGACCTGATGCAGAAGGTTCGCTCCAGCTATGGCTTGTTCGGGATCGTCTGCGAAGTGACTTATCAGGTCAGGCCGCTGACGCCCATGCACGTGCACCATACGACTTACAGTCTCGAGGATTTTATCGCGGCGCTGCCGGATCTGAAGGCTCTCGACTACTCGATGATGTATTACATATTTCCGTTTGACGGCAAAGTCACGGTCGAGTTCCGCAAATACAATCCCGGCGCCACGGGCCAGCCGAATCGCTCGGCGTGGGCGCTCCGAAACCACATCTGGGGCACTTCCGGGCCGAAGCTGGGCCATGATGTGGAACAAAATGTGGCGATCCCCTCGATTCGCTACGGGATCATCGATACGTTTAATGCCGCGTGGAGACTGCAACTGGAGAATCTGGTCTCCAGCGACTACACCATTCCGGCCGACCAGATTATCCAGTATCCCCCGGTTTCCAACGACAGCCGATACACGTTCAGTCTGTTTGCGTTTCCGGAAGATCAGTATCCGGCGGCGCTGACCGATTTTTTTCAGTTCTGTAAGACCTATTACTCACAGAAAGGGTACCGGTCGAATCTCCTGTATGTGGGTTACCGCATTGCGCAGGACCAGAAATCTCTACTGTCCTACTCCTGGAACGGTAACGTCATGACCATCGACCCGGTCTCCACGGCGAATCCGGGGTGGGATGAGTTTCTCGGCGCCTACAACCAGTTCTGCACTGAACGCGGCGGGATGCCCCTGCTCAACCAGACTCCGGGTCTGACCGCGGCGATGGTGCAGTCCGTGTTCGGCGACCGCCTGAAAACGCTGGAGGCGGCGAGGCTCCAGTACGATCCGGGCAACCGCCTGCTCAACGACTATTTCCGCCAGTTGCTGGCGTAACAAGGACGGGTGATACGGATGGCTATCTCGAGGTTCCTGATTGCGCTGGCGGGTCTCGGGGCGATTTCTGTGCAGGCGCAGAACATCGCCGTGCCACCGCCCAGCCAAACTTTGGTCTGCCCGGGAGCGTTTCCTACGGACCTGATGGCAATGGACAATTGCAGCTACAGGCCTGGCCAGCGGCTGCAGGATTTCCTGACCGGCTCGGTGACCGACCAGGCGGTTTTGGGAGCGACAGTCTTCGGGCTGGGTGCACAGATCATCCGGTCCCCATCGGAATGGCCAAGGACGTGGTATGGGTACGGCCAGCGTGTGGGATCGCGTTACACACAGAACCTGGGCAAGGGGACGGCCGAGTTTCTGGTCGGTGGACTGCTGCACGACGACCCGCGGTTTCTGGCTTATCGTTCCGATCCGGCCGTCATTGAACGGCGTCAGAAGGCGGTCACGGCGCTGCTGCAGGGAGACAGAAGCTTCGACGCGCTGACGCACGACGGCTGGCAACGATTCGGTCATGCCTGGTATGACGCGATCACCGTGCGCCATTCCACCAGGAAGGGCAACGGGCGGCGGATACCAGCGATTTCCCGTTTTGCCGGCGAGATCGGCGGCGCCTATGCCGGCTATCCCTGGTATCCGGCGGCGGAGAACAAACTGCCCCAGGTCGGTGAGCGCGCCGCAGGGGCATTCGGCACCGCGGTACTGTCATCGTTCTGGACCGAGTACCAGCCAGACATCACCAATCTGGCAGGGAAGATCTTTCGCCGCGGCAATCAGTCAAAAGCCGCTGCCGGAGCCAAGCCATGAGCCGTCTTCGAGGATTGCTGCCATTGCTGTTGCTGGTTGCTGCACTGCAGGGATGCCAGGTCCCCCTGCAACCGTATCGCCTCGGGCAACCTGCCATCATAGTGCCGCCACCCGCCCTCCAAGGCCAGGCTGCCCCGTCGCCACCGGATCAGAACTGCGTTAACCCCGCGACGCCAGTGTGTCTTGCCTTCATCGAAGTCGACGATATGGGCGAGCTCTTCATGAAGGGAGAACTGGATACCGCTCTGGCGGTTATTCGCAGAGCGACCGACGTGGCCAATGATTCGGGCCAGCCAGCACCTGTGGTGATCACTTTTGTCCATGGCTGGAAGAACAACGCCGCGCCGCGCAACGACAACGTCGAGGGCTTTAAGAAATCTCTGTGGGACGTCTACAGTGCGGTTGGCGGCTCCCGGCACGTAATCGGGGTTTACATCGGCTGGCGAGGCAACCTGATCAACCAATCTTTCCCGGTGGCGCAACAGTTATCGTATTTCAACCGCGAAGCGGCGGCCATCCGCATCCCGGGCGCCACCCTCTCCAGTGCGCTAACGCAAATTGCGGCGCGTACGCACGAAAACAAAGACGGGCTGGCGATCTTCATCGGTCATTCGTTTGGCGGGCTTCTTCTGGAACGCGCGGTCAGCGAGGCGACGGCCGCGCAGATCGCCCAGGCCACGATCTACGAGCAGCAGGCGGAGAAACTGCTTGCCAGCCATCAGGACGCCAGCGAAGAATGCAAACTGGCAAACGCGGCCGCCAACGAGCGTGCCGATCTGGTGATCTTCATCAATCCCGCTGGAGCTGCAACGGAAGCAAGACAGATGCTGGATTTCCTGGCCTACAACCAGTACCGGTACCAGCCGTTTGTATCCCAGGTCTGCGGGGCGCCGGCACCGGCGGCGGACAATTCCGCGGACCGGCCCCTCATTGTTTCGCTGACTTCTACGGCCGATCTGGCCACCAAACTCGCTCTTCCCATTGGTCACGCCGTGCCGGACCTCCAGTTCAATATGGCGGGGAGCTTTCGCGATCTAAGCGACAAGCCGAACGGCCACTATCAACTGCCGTGCTTCGACCCTCGCCTGGCACATCCCAGCAGGGAAATCACAAGGAAAGAGGATGGGGCGGTTCCTCAGAGTTCCTACTATATGAGCACCGCGCCCCACATGCCGATCCTGCAAAGCCATGTGATGCTCAAGGCCATCGGCGCAACACAAATGCAGGTCGCATCGACCGGGGAGAAGATCACCATCCATAACCCGGATGCGATAGCCAACTGTAACCGCGATCTGCTGAATGCGGAGAATCTGAACATTGTGAGCACATTCCGGCTTTACGACACGCACGCCTGCTTCGCGATTCAGGAACGGCCGAATCGCTGCAACGGGACCCCTTACTGGATGATGGAAATCGATCCCGATGTCGTGCCGGACCACAGCACGATCTTCACGGAACGTTTCATCCATTTCCTGATCGACACCTTCTTCGCGCCCAATGGTCAGCAAATGGATCGGGTTGGATCCCAGTTGGTGCACTAGTGTCCTGTCTCCGAAGTTCGTTGAGATATGAAAACGAAACAGCGATAGCGGGAGTCAGAAAGGGACCGTCATGACAACGGGACATAACTGGGGCGACTGGGAGATCTTCTTTACGCTGACCGAGCTGTCCAGCAGGCAGTTTAAGGATCGACCCGTTCCGGAGACCGAGCAGCCCGACCGCGAGGCCTGTCTCCGCCGTGTCCTCCGTCCCCATGATGAGGCCGGTTTCACGGGCACCGACGAAAAGGACATGATCCTGTGGCGGCGGGACCTGGACGCCGCCCTGGGCAAACTCACGCTGCGCGAAATTCACCGCCAGCTGAGTCTGTCCTATGACACTCTGCCTCCGGAAGTGCTCCAGCGGCTGCTGATCCTCTTTCGCTCCGAGGCATTCCTGCGCTACCTGAACGCCTATCATTACTTCGGCATCCGCTTTATCGCGGCCTGGCCGGAAGTCGTCGCCGCCCAGGCCGTTGCGGAAGTGGAAGCTGACGCTAAAGCCGCCGCGGAAGCTGCCGCCGAAGCTGCCGCCGAAGCCGCTGCGGAGGCTGCTGCCAAAGCCGCTGCGGAGGCTCCTACCAAAACCGCGAAGACTCATCCGAAGGCCCCCGGAACCCCGCGCTGCGAGGAAGTCAACACGCTGGGCTTCGCCCTGGCAGATCCTCCCCCGCTCACAACCCTCCCCAACGCTAAAACCATCCTTCATGACTTCAACGCCCTGCTCGCTGCAGATAAGAAAGACCCTGTTAAAACTGCCCTCGATTTCCTCGATGGTTTCGAAGACCTCACCACCAAACCCGCCCTGTTCGACCTCAGGGAGCCCACCGCGTTCGAGCTGTGGCTTCGCGGCCTCAGGCCCGAAACGCACAGGGATCTGGAAGATCGCTTCATCCGGATCGCTGACGGCATCACGCAATGGGCCTGGGCGCGGGCCGAATTCTATTTCAATCTCAATCCGCCGGCAGAAGCGACCGTAAAATGGGACCGGGCTCCTGAGGCTGGATCCGAAGACGAGCGGCCTCCCGGTGGCTGGACCGTGCGTCATCCCGCCGCTGCCCGCCTGGCCCTGGCCGACATCTACTGGATCGCCAGAATCTTCCGCGCCGACGTCTCTTCCGGCGGCGCCGTCGCCTATCAAAAATACAACTGGATTCACCTCATCCGCTTCCGCGCCATCTTCGATCAGAACAGTGATCGCGTCAGGCAGCTCAATCGTGCCGAAGATGTGCTCCGATCGGTATTCGACTTCGTCTGCGACCTCATCCAGAACTCCGTCGAAGTCACCCAGTTGAACAACGACATGGATTCACCCCAGGATCATCCCCCGACCACCGTGTCCTGGCGTGAGGCCTTCGACGAGGAACTGAGTGAAATCGAGGTTGAGCGCGGCGTCCGTCACTACCGCGATCCTACTCTTGCCCCGCAGGCCACCAGCGGCGACATCGCGCCGGCCGAGTCCGCCCCCGCGCGCGAAGGCGCGCCTTACGTCCCTTCCACCCCCCAGCAGCGCGAAGCCGCTCGCATTGAGGCCGCGATCGCCGCCGCCAAAGCCTCAGAGGCCGCTGAAAAGCTCGACAAGGACCACCGCTGGAGCCGCAGGCTGCTCGGATCGCCTCGTCCCGCCGGTCTGATCGGGCTCGCCTTCTCCGGAGGCGGCATCCGCAGCGCCACCCTCAACCTTGGCGTGCTTCAGGGTCTCCAGGAACTCGACCTTCTCCGCCACTTCGACTACATCTCCACGGTTTCCGGTGGTGGGTTCATTGGTTCATGGCTCATCGGCAACGTGCGCCGCAGTGCTCACTGGCTGGGCCGCCTCACGGACTGGGGCCCCTCCATCGAGCATCTCCGCAAATACTCCAACTACCTCGCACCCCGCACCGGCCTCCTCAGCCCCGACACGCTCAACATCGCCAATACCTGGCTTCGCAACACCATCCTCATTCAACTCACCGCGCTCGTCTGGCTCTTTTTCCTGCTCTCGGCTGCACTTGGGGGTATGCGGGTTTTTCTGTGGGCGGGCAGCATCCCCTGGCTTGACTTCAGCGTCCTCTCCGTCTCTGCCGCCGTGGTCGTCTTCTCGCTCTTCCTCTATCTGGCGCATCTGGCCGGGCAACCGCTCGATAACCGATTCGGTGACACTGAAGTCGTCGTCAAGTTCGCCGTACTTCCCGCATGGATCGGCGCAACTGCGCTCGCCTCCCGCTTCTGGGCCGCCGCGCATCTCACTTCCACAATCTGGCCCTGCCTCCAGAACTCGGATTCGTTCGCCGACATGCTCCTGGAGGCGTGGAGATCCTGGCTGCTCCTTCTTGTCTGCTCCGCCCTCGGAGTTGCCCTGCTCGCGTGGCAGACCCTGCAGCTGCATAAGCGGTTGTGGGTTCCTGTCATCACTCTGGTTTGCACCGGCGTTCTCTACCTGGAACTGGTTGCGCTCTTCTATGCCTTCCGCTCCTGGTCCGCCCACAGTGACGTCGCCAACAGCATCGCCTTTGTCTTCGGTCCTCCCCTGGCATTGGTCGCCTTTACCGTTGCCATCCTCCTGCTCATCGGCTTCAGCAGCAACGACACGACGGAGGCCCAGCGCGAATGGTGGACCCGTTACGGCACCTGGCTGACCATCTTCGCCGGCGCCGGCCTTTTCGTCTGTGGCGTCGCCCTCTTCGGTCCCTGGATCGTCCTCTTCGCCGCGGCGTGGCTGCATCTCCACCCTGTTGCCAACTGGACCACTGTGTTCGGCTGGATCGGCTCCGTCGTCGGCGGCATCTTCGCGGGCAAAAGCAGCAAGACCGCCGGCGGCGGCGAAAGCGCCAGGGACCGCCTGCTCCAGGTCCTGGCAAAAGTCGGCGGCGTCGTGTTCATCATCAGCAGCTTCCTGCTCGGCTCGACTCTGCTCTACATTCTCATGTTTCACATCTTTGGGTCCAGCTATAACCTCACCGTATCCGATCCTCTGCGCGACTTCTGCAAGTTAGGCTGGCCCGCCTTCATCGGTACGTTTGTTGCCTGCGCGTGCATCGGCTACTTCTTCTCCAGCCGGTTCGAGATCAATATCTTCGGGTTCAGCCAGTTCTATCGCAACCGCCTGGTGCGTTGCTATCTCGGCGCCACGCGCTGGATGGCCGGCGCACGCAAGCCGAATCCCTTCATGAAATTTGATTTTTGCGACGACATGAAGCTCTGGCGGTTCCGCACTGACTCCCCCGGCGAACGTCCCACCGAGTCCCGCGACTGCGATCCCTACCGCGGCCCATTCCCGCTCATCAACTGCTCCCTGAATCTTGCAGGCAGCTCCGACCTGGTCCTCAACACCCGTCACGGAGCCTCCTTCACGCTCACGCCTCTGCGCTGCGGCAGCGACCGTCCCCGCGTGGGCTATGCCCCAACCCGGTCCGCGAAGGGCGACTTTGCCAACGGAGTCGATCTCGGCCAGGCCGTGGCCGTTTCCGGCGCCGCGGTCAGCTCCAACATGGGCTACAACACCTCCTCTCTGGTCGCCTTTCTTCTCACTATGTTCAACGTGCGCCTCGGCTGGTGGTTTCCCAACCCCGGCCAGAAAAGCTGGACGGATCGCGGCCTCAGCTTCAGCCTCTTTTATCTGCTCGCCGAACTCTTCGGCGCCACCAACGAGAACCGCGGCTTTGTCAACATCTCCGACGGCGGACACTTCGAGAACCTCGCCATCTACGAGCTCATCCGCCGCCGCTGCCGGCTCATCATTGCCTGCGACGCTGAAAGCGATCCGCAAATGCAGTTCCCCAGTCTTGGCAAGATGATCCGCATCTGTGAAACCGACTTCGGCGCCGAGATCGATATCCGCGTCGACTCCCTCCGCCCCCAGAAAAACGGCCTCAGCCTTGCCCATTGCGCTGTGGGAACCATCAAGTACTGCACCGGAGAAATCGGCCGCCTTATCTATCTCAAGGCTTCTGTCACCGGCGACGAAGATGTCAGCATCGCCCAGTACCGCAGCCAGCACCCCACCTTCCCCCACGAATCAACCGCCAACCAGTTCTATTCCGAAGACCAGTTCGAGAGCTACCGTCGCCTCGGCCTCGAAATGGTCCGCTCTTCCTTCAAAGGCAATCTCCCCGGCGATGACCCTATTGACATCGGCGACCGCATGTTCGACGTGCTCACTCCCGCCGCTGTCTCCAGCGATAAATTCCTCCAGCATGCCAATACCCTCAACCAGCTATGGGAGAACTTCCGTAAAACGCCTGCACTGATGCCGTTCATGCAGGAGTTGCTCGCGCCCTCGATCCAGCGACTCGGCACTGCGGTGAGCCGGGTTCGTGACGGGAATGTTGCCACCATCGTCGCGGGCGATTGTGATGTCACTGATGGTGAGTTCTGCATGGGCCTCGAGCTCATCCAGCTGATGGAGAATGTGTTCCTCGATCTGAAGCTCGACGAATACTGGGAGCATCCGGATTATCGCGGCTGGTCCATTCTCTTCATGCGCTGGGCGCGCAGCCCGCGATTCCGCCAGATCTGGAAGACCACCCATCGCACCTTCGGTATCCGCTTTGAATACTTTTGCAACGCAAACCTCGGTCTCGAACGCGACCACCCGATCGCTCGCGTTTAGACGGAAGGGACTGTAATAGCTGACAGCTTTCTCATTTCAGGTCGTTTTGCGAGGCATTCGCGCTTTACGTAGCCTTCAGGGAAAGCCCAATACCTTGCTCCCATTGTTGAAGCACGCGCTCGCCGATGTCCTTAAATTCAGGGTGGCTTTTCATGTACGCGCGCACTTCCGTTGAAGTGGTTGCAATCGCATCCGCGACGCGTTCAAGCGTCGCCCTGACGCGGGCCGGGGATCCACCTAAGTGCGTTTGGCCCAGGCGCCTGAGCGCCTTCGCTCCGGGCCATTTCGTCGTGCCGTTGAGGGTCAGAGCCATACTGTCCTTAGGAAGGTAGACAGTAGTGGTCACCAGATCATAGACCGAAGCCAGCCTCGCTTCGCCCTGCACATCGTCATAGACGATTCCGAAGTCCTTCAGGTGAGCGTCCCCGTTGCGCACCGCGCAATTGATAACGATGAGGAGGAAGAGGCGCTCCAGGTCTTCTCCGAGATGCGATGAGTTCGCAAAATCTGCAAAGCGCTTCATGATCGAAGTTTCATAGCTGCCCTTGTATTTGTCGTCAGTGCGACGGGCGTTGAGCACACAGAAATCCTCGAAGCCCCGATACGTGCCATCCGGGCGCAGGTCGAAGCGGTCGATGACCAGCGCGAGTCCGTCCTCGGCCAGCCGGCAGGAACGAAGCGAACTTGTCGATAAGGTAACGAAACAAGTCGCCACCGCGACGTTTCTCCAAGATCTTCAGGTCATATCAGAGAAAGTGGTTCGACAAGTCACTTGGAAAGAATGACTTGCCGACCTTCGGGCCTTGCCAGCTGACTGATGGTCATGAGCATTCGCGCAAGCTGCTTCTCTTCAAAGGCATACGAAAGCGCCCGCGAGACTGGCCAGAGGCCTAGTGGCTGAGCAATAGGATAAAGCTGTGTTTTGTTCAACAACATAGCTGCAGGGATTCGAACCCCGATATGCTGATCCAGAGTCACGCTCAATTATCTGGGTGAGGTGCGGACCTAAACCTCACCTCATCAATCACTTAATAACTCGGCAGCCCGCATAGAACGACCGCTAAACTTATTGCAAACTGTTGCTTGCTTTTCAAGTACTTGCAGGAGCGTGCGTCATGTTCTATGTCATATTTTGCGTCATGTTCTCGCGCCAACGGCGGGACGCGCTCCTCGGCATCGATTACAAAAGACAAACTAACTTTATCGTGGCTTAAGGCAGTTAAGAACCTTGCCTTTCGGTCTCTCACAGGAATAGAGCCTTAACGGCGATGCTCCCGGCGCTGTCAAAGATGGCGTCATCGGCTACGCCACAGGGTGCAACCTTCCATCGTTCTCAGAGTTCACGGCGGAATAGTTCGAACTAAGAGCTTTTTGAAATATTCTTTGGAACGGGGGGTTTCGGGCTGGAAAACCACCCCTCATCGGCTAAAGCGCTCGACTTTATAGCAAATCCCCATCGCCGTTGTTATCCCGCCAAACATGCGTCATGTGATACTGGATACCTGCCCTTCGACTTTCCGGCTAATCGGGTTGCTGGTAGATACCATCCTTGTCGCGCCCAAAGACGCCCTCAGGGGTATGTACCACGATGAAATAATACGGCTTGTCGACCGGGTTCTTCCGCAGGAAGGCCATGGCAGCGGCTTTGCCAGGAGCGTTGAAATGGCGCTTAATGGCAATACTGGCTGTAGGTCCACACCCTGAGAGGTCGTGGATCTCAATGCCGCGAGCCTTCATCTGAGCAAGCATGTCCACCCGCTCTTCCCGAACGAATTTCACGCCAGAGACGCCTACGGAAGGGGTAGCGGGTTTGGCCGCCGATTGCGGCCTGTCGCCCAGGCGTTCGTTGGCTCCATTATGTCGCCGGCAAGCGACAACAACAGCATCAAATAACTCGGGCGAAATCTGGTCGCCAGCGAGGAAAAATCCCCATTTGCCGGCGCGGTCTTCGAGCGGATAGACGCCGAATTGGAGGATCTCAGTGCTGATGAGTTGTCCTGTATCGGAGGCCTTCCTGACAGGCGGGATCGAAAGCATGGCGTCCATCGCGTCCTGACGATTCGGGAAGTCGAAGAAGATATACGGAAATTTCGGCCGACTCAGGATGAATGGCGCCCAGAAAGCCTGAACGCGATCATGTGTGTCGTAGCGGGTACCGACGTTATCTTTTTCGGTGAGAACTTTGGTACGTGAGCCAAAGAGCGATCGAATGAATCCCATGGGTTGTCCTTTCGTTTGCTCTGGAATTGCACAAGGGGAGCCAGTTCAGGACATCGAGCTCAGCACTCGTCGGGCTTACCCGAACAACCTGCCATTAGCTGATAAAGAAGCTTGGCAGCGTTCGCTTCACCTCGACCCTGCAGCTTGAGCAGGTTCCGTATCCTGGCGATGCAGTAAGCGGCAGCCTCGGATAACAGTTATCGCAGAACAACTTCCCACATTTTGGACAGAAGTAAAAATCGTTTCCTGCACCCATCTGAAGTGATTCCCGCGTGGACGGACGTCCGCATGACGCGCATTTTCCTTTGAGAACGTGTTCAGCGCTGAGGTGGAAAACTGAGGAACGCGCGTCGAAAAGGACCTTCGTGCCGCGGCAGTATGGGCTTGTCAAATAACCTCGGATTTCAGATTCGTTGGAGCATGTTCCGAAGTTCGAGAAACCATCGTCGCTTGATGAGCGCTTGTAGCCGACGACCGCGAGGTATCCATGTTTCTCGGCTAATGACTTCGCCGCTTCGCTGTCAGATTTACCAGGGTATTGTTTTCGGATGAAATCGATGTCCAGTGATCCCATAAATTGCTCCTTTCGCTTAATGTGGGCTCTCCAGCTCGCTTTGATTTACGGCAATCCAGCAACGTGTCGATCACATCTTTCTTAGTGAGCTGGGATCATAAGTAAATGTGAAGGCGCCGCACTCCGGGGAGGGGTTTCAACCTTCGCAACTTGGGTCCCGTCCTCGGATACATCGACAGTCGTGATAACCGAGAGGAGATTGCGCCTGTTGACCTCGGGCGTGCGCGTTT